>Ga0134123_10000600_pt1 | contig 23609 bp, 16 predicted proteins | sample KB303_FD_96460 | JGI IMG/M metagenome (GOLD analysis project Ga0134123, IMG submission 96460) | Terrestrial soil microbial communities without Nitrogen fertilizer from Kellogg Biological Station, Michigan, USA - KB3-0-3 | ecosystem: Environmental > Terrestrial > Soil > Unclassified ...
GCCGCGTCCGGTGAGCGCGGATGACGAAGCGGCGCCCGTCCTCGAGGGTGATGGTGGCCCGATCGAAGAGAGGCGTCCCGATCACGTACTCGGGCACTCCCGGCGTGACCGGGTAGAAGCCCAGCGCGCTCAGCACCAGCCAGGCGCTCATCTGCCCGCAGTCTTCGTTGCCGACCAGGCCGTCGGGGCGGGCCGCGTACATCTCCGCGACCAGGCGGTGGACCAGGGCCTGGGTCTTGGCCGGTGCGCCCGCGAAGGCGTAGAGGTAGGCCATGTGGTGGCTGGGCTCGTTGCCGTGGGCGTACTGGCCGACCAGCCCGGTGATGTCGGCCTGGGCGCGCCCGGTGGTGCGGCTGCTGGCGGCGAAGAGATCGTCCAGCGCCTTCTCGAGCGCGGGGGGCCCGCCCAGCCGCTGCATCCAGCCGTCGACGTCATGGGGGACGAAGAAGCTGTACTGCCAGGCGTTGGCCTCGGTGTAATCGAAGGTGACGGCCGCCGGATCGAAGGGCGTCTGCCAGCGCCCTTCCTTGCGCGGCCGCATGAATCCGTCGCGGTCCATCAGGTGCTGCCAGGCCTGCGAGCGGGCCAGGTAGCGCGCCCCCTCGCGCTGGCCGGTCAGCTCGGCGAAGCGCCCGATGCACCAGTCGTCGTAGCCGTACTCCAGGGTCTTCGACACGCTCTCGGCCTCGTCCTCGGGGCGCACGAAGCCGTGCTGGCGGTACGACGGCAGCCCGGCCCGATCGCCGTCGGCGCTGGCCCGCATCGCTTCCAGCGCCAGCGCCGGATCGAAGTCGCGGATCCCCTTCACCCAGGCGTCCAGGATCACCGACACCGAGTGGTATCCGATCATGCAGTCGGTCTCGTTGCCGGCCAGCTCCCACACCGGCAGGCGCCCCGACTCGCGGTACATCTCCAGGAAGGTGCGCACGAAGTCGCGCGTGCGCCGGCGCTGGACCAGCGTGTAGAGCGGATGGGTGGCGCGAAACGTGTCCCACAGCGAGAAGACCGTGTGCCGGGTGTAGTCGCGGGCCTGGTGGATCTGCCCGTCCATCCCCCGGTAGCGCCGGTCGACGTCCTGGAAGACGTTCGGGGCGATGAAGGCGTGGTAGAGCGCGCTGGCGAAGACCGTCTGCTGCGCGGCCGTGCCGCCCTCGACGGTGATGGCGCCCAGCGCCTGGTTCCAGCTCCGGCGGGCGTCCGCGCGCACGCGATCGAAGTCCCAGCCGGGCGCCTCGGCGGCCAGGTTGCGGCGGGCCCCCTCGAGATCGGTGGCCGAGATGGCCACCTTCACCAGCACCTCGCCGCCGGCGCGGAAGCGCAGCGACGCCTCGAGGTTCTTGCTCACCACGCCGTCGAAGGGCCGGCTGAAGACGGCCACGAAGTACACGACCTGGTCGCGCGCCCACCCCTTCGACCGCCGCATCCCCTCGACGGTGCGATCTCCAACGAGGCGCAAGCTCGACTCGATCACCGTGTCGCGGTGCTGGAGATCGACGAGCACGCGGGCCCGATCGCCGGCGGGGAAGCGGTAGCGGTGCCAGCCCGTCCGCAGCGTGGCCGTCAGCTCGACGTCGATGGGCCCGTCGTCGAGGGTGACCCGGTAATACCCGGGCTCGGCCCGCTCGGTGGCCTTGCGAAAGCGCGACCCCCGCGCCTCGCCCAGGCCCGGCACCAGGAGGACGTCGCCGTAGTCGCTGACCCCCGTGCCGGAGAGGTGCGTGTGCGAGAAGCCGTGGATGAAGGTGTCGGCGGCGTGGTAGCCGCTGCAGCCGTCCCACCCGGTGAGGCGCGTGTCGGGCCCCGGCTGGATCATCCCGAAGGGGAGAGTCGGCCCCGGGAAGGTGTGCCCGTGGCCGCCGGTGCCGATGAAGGGATCGACGTGGCTGGCCGGATCTCCCGCCGGCGGCGCCGCCTGCGCGACGCACCCGAGCGCCAGCAGAGCCGCGGCCCGCCACATGGCCGCCATCTTCGCTCATCGGCGGCGCGATCGGTATCATCGCCCCATGCCCGCGCTCCTCGAGGTCTGCGTCACCTCGGTCGACTCCGCCGTGGCGGCCGAGCGCGGAGGCGCGGCGCGGGTCGAGCTGTGCAGCGATCTCCTCGAGGGCGGGGTCACCCCCAGCGCCGGCCTGATCGCGCGCACGCGCGCCCGCGTCCGCATCGGCCTGCACGTGCTGGTGCGCCCGCGGGGCGGCGACTTCTGCTACGGCGACGACGAGCTCGGGGCGATGGAGGATGACGTGCGAATGGCGAAGCAGCTCGGCGCCGACGGGATCGTGCTCGGTGTGCTCCACGCCGACGGCCGCGTCGACGTCGAGCGCACGCGTCGCCTGGTCGAGCTGGCCCGTCCCCTCGGCGTGACCTTCCACCGGGCCTTCGACATGGCGGCCGATCCGCCGCGCGCGCTGGCGGAGGTCATCGCCACCGGCGCCGATCGGCTGCTCACCTCCGGCGGCGCGGGCTCGGCCGACGAGGGCGCCGGCACCATCGCGGCGCTGGTGAAGGCGGCGGGGCCGCGCCTCACCGTCATGGCCGGCGGAGGGATCCGGGCCAGCAATGCGCGCGCCATCGTCGAACGAACGGGCGTTGCGGAACTACACGCGGGCCTGGAAGAAGCCGTGGAAGGACCGATGGTTCACCGGCCCGCGCTCTCGCTGGGGGCGGCCGACCGGGAGTTCCGGCGCTTCCTCGTCCGCGAGGAGACCGTGCGCGCGTTCGTGAACAACCTTTCGAGCGAAACGTGACTTGCGCTCCCGCGTTAACGCGGTGGATAGTGCGCCCCGATGCTCCGCTCCCCCCGGTCGTTCGCGGTCGCGCTCCTCCTCCTCTCGGCCTGCAGCAGCAACGGCCTCCCCGTCGGCGCCCCGTCCCCCGATGGCGGCGGCGCCATCGCTGACGGCCCCCCCACCACCCAGAGCCTCGACGCTCCCGCGGAGCCCCCGTGCGGAGCCCCGGGCCAGGCCTGCTGCCTCAACAACGGCTGCAACGGCAGCGGCTGCTGCAACTTCGGCATGTGCGTGGCCGAGGGCGATACCTGCGCCCCGCTCGGCGCCCGCTGCATGGCGGGCGCCTGCGGCAGCTGCGGAGGGACCGGCCAGCCCTGCTGCCCCGGACAGATGTGCACGGCCAGCGGCACCGGCTGCATCCGGAACTTCTGCGGCCGCTGCGGCACGCAGGCGGGCGAGCCCTGCTGCCCGCCGCCGCCGGGATCGCCCGTCGGCGCCAGCGGCGTCTGCAGCAAGCCGACCCTGGCCTGCGATCCGGTCAGCGCCTTCTGCAAGACCTGCGGGGGGCCCGGCAACACCTGCTGCACCGGCGACGTCTGCGCCGAGGGAGGCTGCTGCTTCGGCGGCTCGTGCGTGGGCCCCGGCCAGATCTGCGGCACGTCCGCGGCGGCCGGCACCTGCATGGGCGGCAGCTGCTCCGGCTGCGGCGGCCCGAACCAGCCCTGCTGCGGCAAGGGCAACACCGCCACCTGCACGCCGGGGAACCTCTGCCAGGACGGCAAGTGCACGCCGTGCGGCCACGACCGCGAGGTCTGCTGCCCCGCCAGCCCCGCCGCCCCCGCCTGCATCGCCGGCTTCGGCTGCACGCCCGACAACACCTGCTTCCGCTGCGGCGGCCCCGGCGATCCCTGCTGCCCCGGCAACAAGTGCGGCGGCGACGGCTGCTGCTTCACCGGCCGGTGCGTCGTCGCCGGCGCCAAGTGCAACTTCGGCGGCCAGGCCTTTGGCAGCTGCACCGAGGGCCGGTGCAACTGCGGCAGCGTGGGCGAGCCCTGCTGCCCCGGCGCCTTCGAGAATGGCCTGCAGCAGTACACCTGCAACGACCCCAGCGCCATCTGCAACCAGCCCGCCGGCAGCGGCATGGTGCGCACCTGCACCCGCTGCGGGGTCCTCGGCAGCTACTGCTGCTCGGACAAGACCTGCCGCGAGAAGGGCACCGCCTGCCTGGCCATGCAGCCCGAGGGCTTCCGCTGCCGCAAGTGCGGCGGCCCCGGCGAGCCCTGCTGCCGCCAGCCCGGCGTCGCCGAGCCCTTCTGCGACGGCGCCCTCAGCCGCACCGAGAACCCGGCCACCAACGCCTGCACCTGCGAGTAGCGCTCAGGGCTTGCCAGTCTTGACGAAGCGGTGGGCCTCGCGGGCCAGGTCGAGCCAGGGCGGGCCGGCCCGGTCGACCGACACCCACTCCTTCATCAGCCGGCCGTGGCCCGGATCGAAGTGAGCGCCGAAGCCGGCGGCCACGATGTCGTCGACCCGGTCGCGCGGCAGCTTGGCCACGAAGCGGCCCCTCACCAGCATCGCGAAGATCTTCCCCTTCACGCTCAGCACCGAGCTGGTGCTGAACCGGCGCTGGCGGCTGACGTCCCGGTCGCCCGCGAAGGCCTGGACGATGGGGAGGAAGGCGGGATCCACCTCGCCGGTGGCCCCGGTCGCCTTCTTGGCCGGCGGCCGCTTCCTGGCTGGCTTCGGCTTCTTCATGGAGGCGCATGCTCGACTGAACATTCGTCCAGGTCAAGTCGGGTCGCCTCCCGATCCTTCCGACGAGAACGCGGGCCGGCTCGGCCACTTGCGCCTTCACCCCGTGGGCGGACGGAACGCCCCTCGTAATCTTTAGGCTTTTTGCCCATCTGTCGATGGTGCTGACCATGAAGATCGCCAGCCACGCACCCAGCCACCCCGCTTCCCTCTTCAACCAGCGCTGAACTAGGTGCTTTCCGCTCGGATCCTCGGCCTCGCAGTGGCGGGGCTTCTGTTCGCAGGCGCGCACGTCGCGGGGACGGCGCTCGACCGCGCGTCGTCCGAGCGCGTGGCGGCCGAGGCGGCCCGGGTGGCCCAGGAGGGCGCCACCCGCGTGCGCGACGCCCTCACCGAGCAGGGCCGGAGCCTGTCGCGCATGACCTCGGACGCCATGGCCATCCCGCCGCTGGTCTCGGCGCTGAACGGTCACACCGAGGGCCGCGATCTGGGCGACATGCTGGCTTCGGCCCCCTGGTGGGAGCCATTCCGCGGCCTGGGCGCCGCCGTCTCTTACCGGGGCCAGCAGGTGGCCTTCGCCGAGCCCAAGCTGCGCGGCGTCCCCTTCGGCCAGGTGATCGCCCAGGTGCGGGCGCACGGCGATCCCGGCACGGCCACCCTGGCCGGCCAGACCAACGCCTGCCTGGTCTCGGCCCTGGTGGTGCCGGGCACCAGCTCCTATCCCCCGGTGGTCTTCGTGCTGGGCCGGCCGCTCGACGACCCCATGCTGGCCCAGCTGGCCGAGATCGCGCGCGGATCGGTGATGGTGGTCGAGGGCAAGCGCTCGCTGGGCCACGCCGGCCCCGACTCGGAGCTGCTGGAGCAGACGCTCCGCCCCGACCGCACCGAGAAGGGTGAGCCCGGCTGGGCGATGTCCTGGTTCGCCATCGGCCCCGAGCTGTCCATGTGGGTCGGCACGCGGCCGGTGGAGATTGCCCGGGCCCAGGCCTCCGCCGACAAGAAGAAGAAGGCGGGGCTGTGGGCAGGGGCGCTGCTGCTGGCGGCGCCGATCGTCGTCGCGGCCTTCCGCAAGAAGGCGCCCGAGCCCGTGAAGAAAGGGCGCCCCCGCGCCCGCACCGTGGGCGTGGCCACCGCCCCGGCGGCCGCCGCCGCGGCCACCGCCCCCGTCGCCCCGGCGCGCCCCCGCCCGGCGGAGCCGCTCCCCGAGATCGAGGCGCTCCTGGCCCGCTATCAGCTCATCGACCGCATCGCCGAGGGGGCCATGTCCGAGGTGTTCACCTCCTTCTCGCACGGCGGCGGCGGTCCCCGGCGGACCCTGGTGGTCAAGCGCATGCGCGTCGATCAGGCGGACAACTCCGCGGCCATCGCCCACTTCACCGACGAGGCGGCCCTGCTCTCGCGCCTCTCCCACCCCAACGTGGTGTCGGTCTACGACAGCGGCGAGGTGGACGGGACCTACTTCATCGCCGAGGAGTACGTGGTGGGCCGCGACCTCGGCCGCATCACCCGCAAGCTGATCGACGGCGGCCGCCCCCCGCTCTCCCCGGCCGGCGTCCTTTACGTCATCCACGAGGTGCTGGGCGGCCTCGCCTACCTCCACGCGCCGGCCCCGACCCAGGACGCTCCCAAGGGCTTCCTGCACCACGACCTGGGCCCCCGCAAGGTGATGGTCTCGCGCCTGGGCAAGGTGAAGTTGCTCGACTTCAAGATCATCCGCCACGACAAGCAGGCGCCCCAGACCGAGCTGGGCGCCAAGGGCTCGGTCGACTTCATGTCCCCCGAGCAGGCGCGCGGCCGTCCCCTCGACCGGCGGTCCGACCTCTTCTCGGTGGGCCTGCTCCTTTATCACTGCGCCACCGGCGAGCCGCTCTACCGCGGCGACACCCAGTACGATCGCGTCTCCCGGGCCGCCCACGGCCCCGGCCCCCAGGAACACACCCGCATCGCCGCCCTCCCCTCCCCGCTGGCGGGAATCCTCAAGAAGGCCCTCGACATTCACCCCGACCGCCGCTTCCAGAACGCCGACGAGTTCCGCGCCGCCATCGCCCCCCACATCGAGGGCGGCGAGGACGAGGTGGCGGGGGTCATCTCCGATCTCTTCGACGACGAGCTCCAGCAGGAGATCGAGAAGCTCTCGTCGGTCTAGCCGGCTGGTGTGAATCGAACGTTCGGCTCGGCGCGGTCCTGGGGACACGTGCGGCCGTCCTGGCTGGCGACCGCGTCGCCCCGCCGGAGCTCACTGCTCCCCGTCCCACCGACGTTGCCATGCGAGCCCTCGGAGCCGCCGTGCCGGTTCAGGCGCGTCCGCGAGCAACGGTGGTCGGATGCCAGCGCAGTGAATCCCTTCAATGGCGAGGACGTGCATCTGGGCAGGGAGACACGGTTTCCCTGGCCGGCGCGACCCGAACGGTGATACTGGCCCCGCTCGCCGTCGTCCCCCGACGGCCCCCGGGGGGGCGTGATACCATCGCCGCGCGCAGATCTTTCCACCGCACCCGTCGTTGTCTGCGCGCGGACCATCTCGAGGAGGGGCGCATGTCTCGTGGGGCATCCCTGTCGGTTCTGACGTTCGTGGCGCTGGGTGGGCTGGCGCCGGCGCGGGCTCAGGCCTTCTGCGGCTTCTTCGTGGCGGGCGGCGACGCCAAGCTCATCAACAACGCCTCGCAGGTGGTGCTGATGCGCAAGGGGAACCGCACCGTCATGACCATGTCCAACAACTACCAGGGTCCGGCCGAGGACTTCGCCATGGTGGTGCCGGTGCCGGTGGTGCTGAAGAAGGAGGACGTCAAGACCCTGCCCATGGACGTCTTCGACCGGGTGGACTCGCTGTCGGCGCCGCGCCTGGTGGAGTACTGGGAGCAGGACCCTTGCAACCCGCCCGTGCAGCGGCTGGCGGCGGTGGCCTCGGCGCGAGGGGGCGGGCCGCCGGCCGCGCCGAAGAAGGCGAAGGCCGACGACCTGGGGGTGACCATCGAGGCCCGCTTCACCGCCGGCGAGTACGAGGTGCTGATCCTGTCGGCCAAGGAGTCGACCGGCCTCGAGACCTGGCTGCGCCTGAACAAATACCGGATCCCCGAGGGCGCGGCGGCCGCGCTGGCCCCTTACGTGCGCGACAAGTCCAAGTTCTTCGTGGCCAAGGTGGACAGCAAGAAGGTCAAGCGCGACGCCCAGGGGATGGTGCAGCTCTCTCCCCTGCGCTTCGCCTTCGACTCGAACGAGCTGCGCCTGCCCGTGCGCCTGGGCCTGCTCAACGCCGGCGGCAAGCAGGATCTCATCGTCTACGTCATCCACCCCGAGTCGCGCTTCGAGGTGGCCAACTACGCCAACACCTTCATCCCTACCAACCTCGAGGTGGCCGACGAGGTCCGCCAGAGCTTCGGCTCGTTCTACGCCGAGCTGTTCGACGCCACCATCGATCGGCTGGGCGGCAAGGCCGTGGTGACCGAGTACGCCTGGCAGACCACCGGCTGCGATCCCTGCCCGGTGCCGCCGCTGGGCCCCGCCGACCTGGCCACGCTCGGCCTCGACGTGATCGAGCCGGGCAGCGTGCCCGTCGCTCCGCAGAAGCCTGGCGTGGTGGCGCCCAGGCGGCGGCCCTTCTTCGGCGGCGGCGCCAGCTGGGTGCTGACCCGCCTGCACACCCGCTACAGCAAGCAGACGCTGTCAGAGGACCTGGTCTTCCGCGAGGCGCCGCCGGTGATGGGCGGGCGGGCCAACTGGGACGGCGCCTCCAGCGACGCCGGCGCGAAGGTGGAGCGGGACGGCGTCAACAACTTCCAGGGGCGCTACATCATCCGCCACTACTGGACCGGGCCGGTGAAGTGCAAGGACCCCGCCTACGGGCGCTGGGGCGGGCCGCCCGGCAACGAGGAGGCGCGCTCGACCCCGACCGCGGCCAAGGGGCTGGCCCTGGCGCCGCGCGGGAAGGTGACCCTGCGCAAGGCGGTGCGCTCGCCGGTGCCGCTCCTGGGGATCCCCGCCTCGCCTCCGCCCCGCCGGCCGCCGGGAAAGCCATGATCGCCTTCGCGGGCGCGCTGGCGGTGGCCGCGGCGGCCGCGGGCGCGCCGCTGCCCCGCTTCGAGGCGCACGGGCGCGACCCGGCCGCGGTGCTGATGGGCGTGTCGCGCCCGACGCCGGCCGAGGTGGCGGGCGAGGTGCGCCGGCGCGGCTTCTTCGCGGGCGACGCCATCGGCGCCGGCGACTGCAGCAACTGTCACGGCGACGTCGCCGCGCAGTGGGCCTCGTCGGTGCACCGGTTCTCGTCCTTCAACAACCCCTACTACCGGGTGTCGGTCGAGGCCTTCCGGCGCGAGCGCGGCTTTGCGGCCTCGCGCTTCTGCGGCAACTGCCACGAGCCCACCGTGGTGGCGAGCGGCGCCATCGATCGACCCATCGATCGCCGCCGCCCCGAGCCCCAGGCCGGCGTCACCTGCGTGGTCTGCCACTCCGTCACCCACGTCGATCTCGAGGGCAACGGCCGGTACCTGGTCGACCTGCGCCCGGTCCCCACCAACAAGGGGCCGCACGGCGAGCGGGTGCGGCCGCCGCTGCTCGGCGAGCCCCGTTTCTGCGCCGCCTGTCACAAGGTCGGCCTGGGCCCCGAGATCACGAAGGAGCGCTGGCTGCGCGGGCAGAACGACTACGACGCCTGGCATGTCAGCGCCGTGGCCGGCAACGGCGCCGCCTCCGTGTTCCGTCCCCCCGCCACCCAGCGCTGCCAGGACTGCCACATGCCGCTCGAGCCGGCGGTGCTGGGCGACGCCGCCGCCAAGAAGGGGATGATCCGCTCCCACCGCTTCCTCGGCGCCAACACCGCCCTGCCCCACCTGCGCGGCGACGGCGAGCAGCAGGCCCGCACCGAGGCCTTCCTGCGCGGCAAGGCCAGCGTGGCCCTGGTCTGGTCCGGCCCCGATCGCGTGGACGCCGTGCTGCGGGCGCGCGGGGTGGGCCACCGCTTTCCCGGCGGCACCATGGACTCGAACGAGGTCTGGCTGGAGGTGACCGCGTTCGACGGCGGCGGGCGGGCGCTGGCCCGCTCCGGCGGCCGCGGTCCCGACGGCGCGCTGGCCGCCGACACCCACCTCGTGCGCGCGCAGCCGGTGGACGGCGGCGGGCGACCGCTCCTGCGCCGGGATCCCCAGCACATGCGCGGGGTGGCCTTCGATGCGGCGCTGACCCCCTCGGACCCGCAGGTGGTGCGCTACCTCGTGCCCGCCGGGACGGCGCGGGTCGAGGCGCGCCTGCTCTACCGGAAGTTCACCGCCGCCTACGCCACCCTCGCCTGCGCCGACCTGCCCGCCGCCACCCGGGCCCGCTGCCGCGATCTCCCCATCGCCGAGATCGCCGGCGCCGAGCTCGCTGCCGGTGCTCCTCCGCCGGCCGATCCGGCCCTGCTCATCGACTGGGGTGTGGCCCTGGCCGACGCCATCGCCGATCACGCCGACGAGGCCCGCGCCCCCCTCGAGCGGGCCCGGGCGCTGGCTCCCCGGCGGGTCGAGCCGCTCCTGGGGCTGGGACGCCTGGCCTTGCGCCTGGGCCAGACCGACGAGGTGCTGCGCCTGGGCGGCAGCGCGCTCTCGCTGGCGCCCGAGCACCCGGCGGCGCTGCTGCTCACCACCCGGGCCCTGCTCGACGCCTACCGCGGCCCCGCCGCCCGCCTCCCCGCCGAGCGCCTGGCCCGCAGGCTGCCCGGCGACCGGGTGGCGCTCGGGCTCCTGGCCCGGGCCCGCGGCCTCGACGGCGACCCGGCCGGCGCGCTCGAGGCCGCCGATCGCGTCCTGCTGATCGATCCCGAGTCCGAGGAGGGCCACTACCAGCGGGCGCTGGCCCTGCGCGAGCTGGGCCGCGCCGCCGAGGCCGACGCCGCGCTCGCCCGCTACGACTTCCACCGCGTGGCGGTCGAGACCGACCTCGAGCTGCGCCAGGGCTGGCGGACGCTGCACCCGGGGCACGCCGACGAGTCCGAGCCCTGCCACGTCCACCGCCTGGGCGCGGTCCGCTGACGCCCTGGCCCAGGGCATGCCCCCGTCGGCGTTCCACGACGGCCTGACCGAGGCCGCCGTCCGGGTCAACAACCTGTGAGCCGGTCTTAGAATCCGGTCATGAGAATGATCATCCTCGCGCTCACGACCATCGGTCTCCTGGGCCTGTCGTGTGGCGACGACGACGCGTGCTCGAAGTGCCGTCCCGGAACTCGGCCCGAGAACCCGGAGCAGTTCTGCTCTCCCTGCATCGCCCTGGATGGCGGCGTCGATTGATCCGAGCTCCTCCCCCGCGTCCGCGTGGGGGAGGTCGGGTGGGGGTGTCCCGACTCACGGAGATCGCCGATCCGTTCGAGGAATCTCTTGGGTGGCAACACCCCCTCCCAACCTCCCCCACACCGCGGACGGTGCGGGGAGGAGCCGGCCAACGCTAGCCCGACGTCCGCAGGGTCACCAGCGTCGCGCCCCAGCCGCCCGCGCTCTCGTCGGCGGGGCGGAAGCTCTTCACCAGCGGCAGCCGCGGTAGCAGAGCCTCCACCGTTCGCTTCAGAACGCCGGTGCCCTTGCCGTGGACGATGCGCAGCTCGAGGATCCCCTTCGCAGCGCAAGCCTCCACGTACGCGGTGACCAGCTCCTTCACCTCGGACGGGTGGAAGGTGTGCAGATCGAGGGTGCCGTCGATGGGGATCTCGGTGGGCTGGTCCTCGTCCACGACGGCAGTCTAGCGCCACCACCAGATCCACCGTGGATCCGACAGATCCACGGCCATTGCCCCGCCGCCGGCCCGTGGGCGAAAATCCTCGGTGGTTTCGCGCTCTCGCCTCGCCGCGCCGATGGCGCGCCAGGTGCATGAAGGCCCTCCACCCTTTGCACGAGGAGCTTGGATGATCCGAACACCGCGCGTTTCTTGGTTGGTGCTGGGCGTGGTCGGGACCCTGGCCGTGGGCCGCTGCACGGGGCCGAACGTGCCCACCTCCGACACCGACACGGGTGGGTCGGGCGGCGGGTCGACGTCGACGGGCGGGAGCACCGCCACCGGCGGCAAGGGGTCGGGCGGCAGCACCACCGGCGGCAAGAGCGGCTCGGGCGGGAGCACGGGGACGGGCGGCGCCGACACCGGCGGCAACGAGGGCACCGGCGGGAGCATGGGCGGCAGCCCCGGCACCGGCGGGCGGGCCACGGGCGGCAGCCCGGGCACCGGCGGCACGGGAGCAGGCGGCGCGGGCACCGTCACTGACCCGCCCTGCGACAACACCGTCGACAACGTGGCGCCCTCGGTCGATCCGCCGGGCGGTCTGGCGGCGAACCGGGTGCCGATGTTCGTGATGCTGGGCTTCGACGACAACGCCTACGTCGACGGCATCAACTGGGTGCTGGACACCCTGCGCACGCGAAAGAACTCGGACGGCTCGGCGGCGCGGGCCACCTTCTTCATCTCGGCCGGGTTTGCCAGCGACTACTTCAACCCCGCGGGCGGACAGAACGCGCCCGATCTGCTGAACGCCTGGCGAAGGATGAAGACCGACGGCCACGAGATCGCCAACCACAGCTGGAGCCACAGCGAGATGCTGGCGGGCATGGACAAGGCCGGCTGGCAGAACGAGCTGCAGAAGGCCCAGGACCTGTTCGTCAACGTGCTGGGCGTCGAGAAGTGCAAGCTGGGGGGCTTCCGCACCCCGTTCCTCAACTTCAGCCAGAGCACCTTCGACGCCTTCAAGGCGATGGGCCTGAAGTACGACACCAGCATCGAGTTCGGCTACGACTGGTGGATGCCCCCCGGCAGCGACAAGGGCTGGGGGCCGGGCACCGCCGAGAGCGGCAAGCACTACTACTGGCCCTTCACCATGAACAACGCCTTCCCCACCGGCTTCTTCAACAAGGGCGTGGCCCCCATGCCGGGCGTCTGGGAGTTCCCCGTCTACACCTTCAACAAGATCACCGGCGACACCGCCGCCACCGTGACCGGCTTCGACTTCAACCTCTGGACCAAGGCCCAGAACGAATCCAGCTTCAACTTCACCGAGGTGCTGAAGAACAGCCTCGACCAGCGCCTCGCCGGCAACCGCTCGCCCTTCGCGGTGGGCGCCCACACCGACATCTACTCGCAGTTCGACGCCTCGGCGAACACCACCTGGACCAACTTCAACTACCAGGCCCGCCGCAAGGCGCTCCTCGACTTCATCGACTACGCCCTGACCAAGCCCGAGGTCCGCCTGGTCACCTACCGCCAGCTCATCGCCTGGCTGCGAAAGCCGACGCCGCTCTGAGAGCCGCGTGCCCATCCCCTTCATCACCCTCGAGCACGGCAAGCCCGTCCGGGTGAACATCATCCCCGCGACGGATCACGTGGTGATCTACAAGCTGTGGATCCGGCAATCGCCCGCCGACGCCTGGCGGATGGCCGGCCAGGGGACCACCGTGCACGATGCGCCGGACTCGCACGATCTCGGCCCGCTGGGCGCGGGCGCCGCCCTGGCCTACTGGTTCGGCGTCGCCGGCACCGGCGGCTCGGCCTTCGAGGTGAAGGTGGTGTTCGACCAGGCTCCGCCGCCGGTGGACGGGGTCCTCGTGGTTCAGGGCACCACCGACGCCAGCGGCGGGGCGGTGGTCGAGGACCGGGTCGTGGTCCGGTAGATCCGCCCCCGGGTTGGCACTGCGGCCCGACGGGCGCTAAACACCGGGGGTCGATGAGCAGCACCCGCCGCGCCCTTGTGGCCCTCGCCGTCCTCGCCAGCGGCGCCTGCGAAGAGAGCAAGGCGCGGACCGGTCCGCCGCCTCCGCCTCTGGTGACGGTGGCCACGGTGAGCCGCCAGGACCTCACCCTGACCACCGAGACCGTGGGGAGCGCGGCCGGGTTCATCGACGCCGAGCTGCGGGCGCGCGTGCGCGGGTACCTGGAGTCGCAGCGCTACAAGGACGGCAGCCGGGTGAAGGCGGGGCAGGTGCTGTTCACCATCCAGAGCGACGAGTACCAGGCCGCCCTCTCGGCGGCCAAGGCGGGCCTGGCCCGGGCCCAGGCGGCCCAGCAGCACGCCCAGGCGCTCCTGGGGCGCAAGCAGGCTCTCATCGCCAACAAGGTGGTCAGCGAGCAGGAGCTGGAGGACGCCCAGGCCTCGGCGCACGACACCGAGAACGCCGTGGGCGCGTCGCGGGCGCAGCTCCGCCAGGCCGAGCTCAACCTCTCGTACGCCCAGATCCGCTCGCCCATCGACGGCGTCGCCGGACTGGCGCTGGTGCGGGTGGGGAACCTGGTCGGTCAGGACGGCCCCACCCTGCTCACCACCGTGTCCCAGCTGGACCCCATCCGGGTCAACTTTCCCCTGGGCGAGATCGACTACGTGAAGACGGCCGATCGATTGCGCCAGCTCGACAAGCGCGATCTGGCCTGGGCGCGGGCCCAGTTCGCGCGTCTGGCGGCGGGGCAGCCGGCCGAGGGCGACGACCCCGGCCTCGAGCTGGTGCTGGCCGACGGCAAGCCCTACGCACACAAGGGCGTGGTGGTCAGCGCCAACCGCCAGGTCGATCCCGGCACCGGCACCATCCAGCTGCAGGCGCTGTTCCCCAACCCCGACAACCTCATCCGCCCCGGCCAGTACGCGCGCGTGCGCATGCGCCGCCGCGACGCCGCGGCCCTGGTGGTCCCCGAGAGCGCGCTCTCGCAGCTGCAGGGCACCTACCAGGCGGCGGTGGTGGGGGCCGACAACAAGGTGTCGCTGCGCCGGATCGAGGTCGGGCCGGCCAGCAGCGGGCTGCGGGTGGTGACCGGTGGCCTGCAAGAGGGCGAGCGCATCGTCCTCGACGGCGTGCAGAAGGTGAGCGACGGCGCGCTGGTCAACCCCCAGCCAGCCAAGGCCGCGGGCGCGCGCTGATGTCGGCCTTCTTCATCCGCCGGCCCATCGTGGCCATGGTGATCGCCATCCTCACCGTGCTGGTGGGGGCGGTGTCGATGATCGGGCTGCCCATCGCCCAGTTCCCCCGCATCCTGCCCCCGCAGATCGTGCTGACGACGTCGTTCACCGGCGCCGACGCCCAGACCGTCGAGCAGGCGGTGGCCACGCCCATCGAGCAGCAGATGAACGGCGTCGAGGGGATGCTCTACCTGCAGTCGACCAACGCCAACGACGGCTCGCTGACCCAGACCATCACCTTCGACGTCGACACCAACATCGACATCGACAACGTGCTGGTGCAGAACCGCTTCTCGCAGGCGCAGACCTTCCTGCCCCAGGACGTGAAGAACTTCGGGGTCACCATCAAGAAGTCGCTGGCCTTCCCCCTGATGGTGCTGGCGCTCTACTCGAAGGACGGCCGCTACGATCCCAGCTTCCTCACCAACTACGGGATCATCAACGTCAACGACGCCCTCCTGCGCATCAAGGGCGTGGGCGACATCCGCAACCTGGGCGCCTCGGACTACGCCATGCGCATCTGGCTCAAGCCCGACGTGCTGGCCCGGCTGGGGCTGACGGTGGGCGACGTGCAGGCGGCGCTGCGGGCCCAGAACGTGGCCAACCCGGCCGGGCAGATCGGGTCCGAGCCGGCGCCCGCCGGCCAGCAGTACGCCTACGCCGTGCGGGCCCAGGGCCGCCTCACCACGCCCGAGGAGTTCGCCGACGTGATCGTGCGCGAGAACCCCGACGGCTCGCTGGTGCGGGTGAAGGACGTGGCCCGGGTGGAGCTGGGCTCGGCCAACTACCAGCAGCGGGGCGCCTTCAACGGCCAGTCGGCCGGCATCATCGCCCTGTTCCAGCTCCCCGGCTCGAACGCGCTGGACGTGGCCACCCAGGTCCGCGCCACCATGGAGCAGCTCAAGCAGCGCTTCCCGCCCGGGATGGACTACGAGGTCTCGCTCGACACCACCCGGCCGGTGAAGGCCGGCATCGAGGAGATCGCCATCACCCTGGGCGAGGCCGTGGCCTTGGTGGTGCTCGTGGTCTTCATCTTCCTGCAGAACTGGCGGGCCACGCTGATTCCGCTTCTGACCGTGCCGGTCTCGCTGGTGGGCGTGTTCGCGCTCTTCCCGCTCCTCGGCTTCTCCATCAACACGCTGTCGCTCTTCGGGCTGGTGCTGGCCATCGGCCTGGTGGTCGACGACGCCATCGTCGTGGTCGAGGCGGTCGAGCACCACATGGAAGAGGGGATGAACGCCCGCGAGGCCACCTACAAGGCCATGTCCGAGGTCTCGGGCCCGGTGGTGGGCATCGCGCTGGTGCTGGCGGCCGTGTTCGTGCCGGTGGCCTTCATGGCCGGCGTCACCGGCCGGCTCTACCAGCAGTTCGCGCTGACCATCGCCTGCTCGGTGCTGATCTCGGCCTTCAACGCCCTCACTCTAAGCCCGGCCCTGGCGGCGCTGCTGCTGCGGCCCAAGCCGAAGACCCGCTCGCTGTTCGGGCGGTTGGGGGACGGGTTCAACCGCTGGTTCGGCCGCGCCACCCACGGCTACGTCGGCATCAACCGCTACCTCGTGCGCAAGCTGGCCGTACCGCTGATGCTGCTGGCCGGGGTGACGGGGCTGTCGCTGCTGGTGGGCCACAAGATCCCCTCGGGCTTCGTCCCCGACGAGGACAACGGCTACGCCGTGGTGGCCATCACCCTGCCCGACGCCGCCTCGCTGCAGCGGACCACCGAGGTCTTCAAGAAGGTGCAGGGGATCCTGGCCCGGACCGACGGGGTGCAGTTCTACAACACCATCGCCGGCTACAGCGCGCTCACCCGCACCTCGGCCAGCTACGTCGGCACCGCCTTCATTGGCTTCCGGCACTGGGACGAGCGCCAGCGTCCCGACCTGACCGCCCGGGCCATCGTGGCCAAGGTCAACGCCGAGTTCAGCAAGATCCCCGAGGCCCGGGTGGTGGCGGTGCTGCCGCCGGCCATCCCCGGCATCAGCGCCACCGGCGGGTTCAGCGTGTTCTTGCAGGACCGCAGCGGCGACACCATCGAGGTCCTGGCCGGCAACGTGCGCCGCTTCGTCGAGGAGGCCCGCAAGCGCCCCGAGCTGCAGAACGTGCTGCCCAACTTCTCGCCCGGCGTCCCCCAGCTCTACGCCGACGTGGACAAGGAGAAGGCCATGAAGCAGGGGGTGGCGCTGGGCGAGCTCTACGGCGCGCTCCAGGCCTTCCTGGGCGGCTCGTACGTCAACGACTTCACCCGCTTCGGCCGGCAGTGGAAGGTCTACGTGCAGGCCGAGCCCGCCTCGCGCCGCACCCCCGAGGATCTGGGTCAGTTCTACGTGCGCAACACCCGCAACGAGATGGTGCCCCTCTCCTCGTTCGTGCACGTCCGGACCATCGTCGGGCCCGAGTACGTGGTGCGCTTCAACCTCTACCGCGCCGCCGAGGTCATCGGCGCGCCCGCGCCCGGCTACAGCTCGGGGCAGGCGCTGGCGGCGCTGGAGGAGGTCGCGGGCAAGGTGCTGCCGCCCACGATGGGCTACGCCTGGAACGCGCTGTCGTTCCAGGAGAAGATCTCCCAGGGCGGCACCCTCAAGGTGCTGGGCCTCTCCATCGTCTTCGTCTTCCTGATCCTGGCGGCCCTCTACGAGAGCTGGTCGCTCCCCTTCAGCGTCTTGCTCAGCACGCCCATCGCCGTGCTGGGCGCGCTGATGGGCCTGCTGGCGCGCAGGTTCGACAACAGCGTCTACGCCCAGATCGGCCTGGTCATGCTGGTGGGCCTCACCGCCAAGAACGCCATCCTCATCGTCGAGTTCGCCAAGAGCGAGCTCGAGAAGGGCCGCCCCATCGTCGAGGCGGCGCTCGAGGGCGCCCGGCTGCGGCTGCGCCCGATCTTGATGACCTCGTTCGCCTTCATCTTCGGCTGCGCCCCGCTCTGGTTCGCCAGCGGCGCCGGCTCGGCCGCCCGGCGGATCATGGGCACCACGGTCATCGCCGGGATGGTGCCGGCCACCCTGCTCGGCATCTTCGTCATCCCCGCGCTGTTCGTGGCCATCGAGCGCCTGATGCGAAAGAAGGAGCCGGCGCGTGCGGAGTAGCGCGCTCTTGCTGCTGCTGTGGGCGGCGCCGGTCGCGGCCGACGAGCTGCGCGCCGTCGGCTGGCAGGAGGCGATCGACAGGGCCCTGGCCCGCAACCCCGGGGCGGTGGTGGCCCGGCAGGAGATCGCCCGCGCCGAGGCGCTGGTGCGAGAGGCCCGCGCCGGCTGGCTGCCGCTGCTGACGGCGAACGGCCTTTACAGCCGCCGCGACTCGGCGCGGGTGTCCAACGGCGTGGTGGTCGCGCCGCTCGACCAGGTGAACGGCAACCTCACCCTGACCTTGCCCCTGCTGGCGCCGCTGGGCTGGGCCGGCGACTGGCACGCGCGCGACAACCAGCAGGTGGTCACGATGAACGCCGCCGAGGTGCGCCGGCAGCTGGCCGGCGCCGTGGGGCGCGCCTACCTGACCGTGCTCCTGCAGCACCGCCAGCTCGAGGTGGCCGAGCGCGCCCGCGAGACCGCCCGGGCCCACTACCAGTACGCCCACACCCGCCTCTCGGGCGGCCTGGGCAACGCCATCGACGACGCCCGCGCCGAGCAGGAGCTGCGCGGAAACGAGGCCCAGGTGAGCACGCTGCAGGCGGCCCTGGTCCGCGCCCAGAGCGCCCTGGCCCTGCTGCTGTCCGAGGACCACCTGGTGGACGCCCGCCCCGAGGTGGTCCTGGCCGTGTCGCCCTCCGCCGACCGAGCCGTCGAGGAGGCGCGCAAGGCCCGCACCGACGTGCGGGCCCTCGAGACCCGCCTCACCGCCGCCCACCACCTGCGCCGCGATGACTGGGTCTTCTACGCCCCCTCCCTCATCGCCGTGGCCCAGACCTTCCGCCAGACCGAGACGCCGGTCTCGCCTCCCAGGGGCTGGCAGGCCCAGCTGGTGCTGTCGGTTCCTCTTTACGACGGCGGCTTCCGCTACGGCGTCGGCCGCGAGCGCCAGGCCCTGGAGGACCAGGCCCGCACCCAGTGGGAGGCCGCCCTCCGCCAGGTCAGCGTCGAGGTCCGCGCCGCCTTCGAGGCCCTGCGCCACGCCGACGAGGGCCTGGCCGCCGCCCGGGCCGCCGCCCAGGCCGCCGACACCGCAGCCCGCCTCGCCGACCAGGCCTACCGCGCCGGCGCCACCACCAACCTCGAGCTGGTCGACGCCGAACGCCGCGCCCGCGACGCCGCGTCGACGGCCGCCTTCGCGGAGGACGCCGCCCACCAGGCCCGGCTGGATCTGCTGATGGCGAGCGGCCGGTTTCCGTGAAGGACGCCGTGATCGACCTGGCCGCCCTCTACGCGCGCCACGCCCGCGACTTCGACCGGGTGCGGACGCGGTCGATGATGGAGCTGCCATACCTGGACCGGGTCGTGGGCCTGGCGCCGCCGCCCGGGAAGATCCTCGACGTCGGGTGCGGCAGCGGCGAACCGATCGCCCGCCACTTCATCGAGAAGGGCTACGAGGTCACGGGGATCGACTTCGTGGAAGAGATGCTGGCGATGTGCCGCGCGCGCTTCCCCCGGATGACCTGGCGCTCGATGGACATGCGCCACCTGGACCTCGCCGAGCGGTTCGACGCGGTCATCGCCTGGGACAGCTTCTTCCACCTCGGCCCGGACGACCAGCGCGCGATGTTTCGGCGGTTCTCGCGGCACACCGCCGCGGGCGGCGTCCTGCTGTTCACGAGCGGAACGACCGAGGGCGAGGCCGTCGGTGGTGACCTGTGTGGCGAGGCGCTCTACCACGCCAGCCTCGACACTGACGAGTACGCGCGCCTGCTCGATGGAGCCGGCTACGATGTCGTCTTGCACCGGGTCCAGGACCCCGCCTGCGGCGGCCACACGGTGTGGGTGGCCCAGCGCCGGCCCGGCTGACGGTTGCCTCGAGACGGATCGCCTCCTACAGCGTCCCGCCGTCGGGCCAGTGGCTCCAGTGGGTGTTGGGCGCGGCCGTGGGCTGGTAGCAACCGACGTCCCCGGTCTCCAGCACCTTCGCCAGCTGCTGGAAGGTGGGCGAGCCGCTGGGGCGCTCGCTCTCGTCGACCACGTTGGGGTGGTGCCACTCCTCCAGCTGGAGGATCTGCTGCATGTCGGGGCGCACGCTGATGGCGCGCTCGGTGGGCGTGGCCAGCACCGCCTCGCGGGCCACCGCCGCCAGGTAGCGGCAAAGCTCGAAGACGAAGACCCGCGGGGGCTGCTCCAGCGCGATGCCGTGGCGCTGGTAATCGGCCGGCGCCGGCAGCGCGATGGCCTGGCCGCGCACGCGCACCTCGGTCGCCTGCTCGGCGACCTGCTCGTCCCACTCGGGGTCCTGCCAGTCCCCCTCGTCGACGGGGAAGACCGAGCGGTACTCGTTGTGCGGGTTGCTGGCCAGGTAGTTCTCGTAGGCCGTGGGGCTGGCGTACTTCTCGGCCCGGTCGCGGTCGTGGAGGCGGCTGGCGAAGGTCTGGATGGCGGTGTCGGGCAGCCCGGCGCGGGGCGAGAACCCGAACACCTCGATGACCATGGCCCAGTCCTGGGGCGAGCGGTAGAGCGACAGCCGGGTGGCCGCCAGGTAGACGTACCCGTTGTCGAGCATCGGGAACGTGTAGGCGTCGCAACAGGCGTCGAGGACCTGCAGGACGTCGTCGGCGATCGAGCGCAAGCTATCCCCCGGGGCCTCTTTACCACGGCCCCGGGAGAAGCTCGCCGCTGAAACTCCCTAGTTTCCGGCCTCGAGCTTGAACACCGTGCCGCCCTGGCTGGACATGTAGATCTCGCCCGCGCCGTCCTCGCCGAAGCCGGTGATGCTGGCGACGCTGAGGGTGCCGGGGTGGTTGAAGACGCCGCCGACCACCTGGCCGTCCTTCTGGACGATCGAGCGGATGACGCCGCTGTTCCACATGCCGAAGAAGTAGCGGCCGCACAGGCCCTTGATCGCGTGGCCGCGGTAGACGACGCCGCCGACGATGCCGCCGCCGCCGCCCTGGTGGCCGCCCATGGTGCCGTGCTTGCTGCCGACGTCACCGCCGCTGCCGTAGCCGAAGTTGGTGCCCATCTCGCCGTTCTTGAGGAAGTAGATGACGCCGCCGGGCGGATCCCCGGTGTCCGAGATCCACATGTCGCCGGTGAGGCGGTCGATGCTCATGCGGTAGGGGTTGCGCAGGCCGTAGGCCACGGTGGTGTTGGTCTTGGGAGCGCTGATGTCGTGGCGGAGGATGCGGCCGGCCACGCCCGTCGCCTTGGCCGACTCGCCCGCGTTCGCGTTGTTGCCGGCCGAGTGATAGAGGTACGGCTTGGTGTCCTTCGGGTTGAAGTAGATCGACCCGCCGTTGTGGAACTGGCCGCCGCCGACGCGGGCCTCGTCGAAGATCACCTTGCCGGTCGACTTGGCGGTCGTGTCGCTCATGCGCTGGAACTCTTCGATGTGGATGTGGCCGCCGGCCACGGTCCCCATCAGATAGAAGAGCTGGTTCTTGGCGAAGTCCGGGTGGAGCGCCATCGACAGCATGCCCTGCTCGTTCTGGGCGTTGGTCAGGGTGGGCATGTTGACCAGCGGCTGCGGCAGCAGCTTGCCGTCCTTGATGATGAGGACGTCACCGGTCTTGTGGCCGACCACGTAGACGATGCTGGGATCGCCGGGGACGCCGACGATCTGACCGGGCTGGCCGGGGAGCTGGGCCACCGCCGTCTTCTTGAGCGGCGGAGGCATCATGTCCGGCTCCTCGGTGCAGGGCGCCCATTTGCCCATGTCGACCATCCCGCCACCACCGCCCGCGCCGCCGGTCGAGCCGCCCACGCCGCCGGTCGAGCCGCCGGCACCGCCGGTCGAGCCGCCCGCGCCGCCGGTCGAGCCGCCGGCACCGCCGGTCGAGCCACCCGCGCCACCGGTCGGGCCGGCACCGCCGGTCGAGCCGCCGCCGCCCTTGCCGCCCGTGGGGGTGCTGCCGCCCTTCCCGCCCTCGTCCGAACCGCCCTCGCCGCCCACCGGCGGTTTGGTGGTCTTGCCAGCGCTGCTACATGCCAATCCGAACACAGCCAACGAAGCGAGCGCCACGGGGCGCAAGAACGAACGAACGTCGCGTGACTTGGTGGGGCGCATATCGATTGAACCTCCGGCCGTTTGGGGGGCCTGCACTCTAGCGGGCCTCGCGGCGGAGTCATAGGGCTCCGCCATGCCCTTACACCTGCTCCATCAGTTGGAGCGAGCCGGCCGGATTTGGGCAGGGAAGTTCGGAAAAGGCACCTCCCGGCCCCCGGAAACGTTTGCAACCATCACAGGTGCCGCGTCTCGGCAGGCGGATTCCACCAGTTGTTGGCCAGGCCGTCGCAGTGCTGCACCGGCGCCGCCAGCAGCTCGGCAGGATCCAGATCGTCCAGCGCCGCCACGTTGATCGAGACGTACTCCGCGTCGTTCCAGGGGGCCTTCTCCACCCATTGATAGGGGATGACGCCGCAGTGCTTGCAGAAGCCGCGGTGCCCGCGCTCCTGGCCGGGCTTGTACGCGCTCAGCTCCTCCGTCCCGGTCAGGGGCCGGAAGTCCTCCGGCTTGGCCCGCGTGGTCCACAGCCGCTTCTTCCAGCAGTTGGTGCAGTTGCACTTGCTGGTCCCGGCCGAAAGGTCGAGGTCCACCTCGAAGGTGATGCGCTTGCAGTGACAGCTTCCGTGGAGAGTTTTCTTTGCCATGAAGTCACCTTAGCTCAGCGCTCTGACAGCTATATGTCAGCTATGTCCAGCCCCAGAATGGGCCGTTCGGACCATGGGTCTGGCCCGCCCGAATCCCTAGCCTGGGAGCATGGAAAACGTCACCTCTCCCCTCCAATCCCAGCACCGCGACGCCCTCGATCCCTGCGCCCTGGGCGCGGTCGAGCTGGCGGCCCGCATCGCCCGCGGTGAGGTGCGCGCCGCGGACGCCGTCGAGGCCTACGTCGCGCGCCTCGAGGCCGTGAACCCCCGGCTCAACGCCCTGGTGGTCGCCCGCTTCGCCCAGGCCCGGGCCGAGGCGCGCGACGTCGACCGCCGCCGCGCCGCCGGCGAGCCGCTGGGCCCGCTCGCCGGCGTGCCCGTCACCATCAAGGAGTCGCTCGCGCTGGCCGGGACGCCGTCCAGCTTCGGCGTCGACGTCGCGCCCTGGAAGGACCAGCTCGCCGCCGAGGACGAGCTCCACGTGGCCCGCCTGCGCGCGGCCGGGGCCATCGTCCTTGGCAAGACCAACGTCGGCCAGCTCCTCTTCATGGTCGAGACCGACAACCCGCTCTACGGGCGCACCAACCACCCGCAGAGCGCCGAGCGCAGCCCGGGCGGATCATCGGGCGGCGAGGGGGCGCTCTTGGCAGCGCAGGCGAGCGCGCTGGGCCTGGGGACCGACCTCGGGGGCTCGGTGCGGGTGCCGGCCGCCTTCTGCGGGGTGGTGGCGCTCAAGCCCACCACCGGCCGCTGCGACGATCTCGGCCGCGGGAGCTGCCCGGTCGGCCAGCGCACCATCGCCAGCCAGGTGGGCGTGCTCGGCCGCAGCGTGGCCGACGTCGCTTGCGGCCTCGAGGTGGTGAACGGCGGCGCGCGCCCGGCTCTGACCGGAACGCTGGCCCCGGCCATGCCGCTCCTCGATCCCCAGGCCATCGATCTCTCCCGCCTCCGCGTCGCCTGGTTCGACGACGACGGCACCTTCCGTCCGGCCCCCGCCGCCCGGCGCGCGGTGGCCGAGGCGGTGGCCGCGCTCGAGAAGCGCGGCGCCCGCACCACCCGCTTCACCCCGCCCGATCCCGAGCAGGCCCGCAACCTCTTCTATGGCCTCCTCGCCGCCGACGGCGGTGCCGGCATCCGTCGCACCCTGGGCCGGGGCAAGCGCGACGGCCGCATCGCCAAGATGGTGATGGCCATGCAGTCGAAGGGGCTGGTCGACGTGATCCTCTCGGCCAGCGGCCGCGGCCGCCTCAAGCGCGAGATCGTCGCCAACTACGGCCACCGGGACACCGACCACCACTGGCGGCTGGTCGAGGCCGCCCTCGAGTACCGCCGCCGCTTCGAGCGCGCCTTCGCCGAGCACGACGTCCTCCTCTGCCCGCCCACCCCCCTGCCCGCCTTCCGCCACGGCGCCACCGAGGAGCTGATCGTGCCCGGCATCTACACCACCCTCTTCAACGTCCTCGGCTGGCCCGCCGGCGTCGTCCCCGTCACCCACGTCCGCGCCGACGAGGAGTCGGACCGTCC
>Ga0134123_10000601_pt1 | contig 23602 bp, 14 predicted proteins | sample KB303_FD_96460 | JGI IMG/M metagenome (GOLD analysis project Ga0134123, IMG submission 96460) | Terrestrial soil microbial communities without Nitrogen fertilizer from Kellogg Biological Station, Michigan, USA - KB3-0-3 | ecosystem: Environmental > Terrestrial > Soil > Unclassified ...
TCCGCAAGATCGTGGAGACCGGGCAGCAGGAGGGCGTGTTCCGCCGCACCGTGCATCCGCAGCTGGTGGCGAAGGCGGTGTTCGGCGTGCTCGATGAGATGGTGACGTCGTGGATGCTGTCGGAGAAGGACTACGACCTCGGCGCGCACTCGGATGAAGTGGCCGATCTGATTCTCACCGGACTGCTGTGACGCCGCTCTCGCGCCGCGACCTCGCGTTCATCGCGGTCTGCATCGTCCTCGCGGCGGTCTCGGTCTTCATCATCGTCCGCCACTACCACGCCGCGTTCCCGCAGGCGTCGATCGATTTCAAATACGACCGCAATACCTCGGGCGCGATCGCGGAGCGGCTCGTCGCGACGCAGCGCTTCGACCTGCGCGACACGAAGCACGCCTCGCGCTTCGACTCCGACGATACGGCGCAGATCTTCCTCGAGCGCTCTCTCGGACTGGAGCGCGCGAATCGCGTGATGCGCGATGAAGTGCGCATCTGGTACTGGCACCATCGCTGGTTCCGCCCGCTGGTCGAGGAAGAGGTCAGCGTCGACGTCGCGCCGACCGGCGAGATCGTCGGATTCACGCATCGGATTCCGGAAGAGCGCGCGCTGCCCGATCGCGGCGCGCGGCCGCCGGTCGAGTTCCTGCGGCAGATCGGCGCGCATCCGGAGACGCTGCAGCTGATCTCGACGAGCGAGCGGCGGCTGCCGAAGCGCGTGCAGCGGATCTACACGTGGGAATCGAAGACGATCCGTCCCGCGGGCGCGCCGTACCGGCATACCGTCACGGTCGACGGCGATCTCGTGACCGGCTACTCGCAGCGGCTGAAGGTGCCGGACGCGTGGCTGCGCTCGTATCGCGAGCTGCGCTCGAAAAACAACGCCGCCGGCTCGGTGGACCTGATCTTCAACGCCATCACGATCATCGCGGCGCTGGTGGTCTTCATCGCGCGGCTGCGGCGCGGCGATCTGCATCTGCGGTTCCTGCTGGCCGTGGCCGGGGCGTGCATCGTGCTCGTCGGCGGCGTCGCGCTGAACTCGATGCCGGCGCAGTTCGCGTACTACGACACGACCACGTCGTACTCCGCGTTCATCGCGACCATCGCGTTCGGTACGATCGTGCAGTGCCTCGGCACGGCGATGCTGCTGCTGATCATCTGCGGCGCGGGCGAAGTGTTGTATCGCGAGCGGTTCCCGGGCCGCCTGGCGATTCCGCGGCTCTGGACGCGGCGCGCTCTCGGCTCCCGGCGCGTGTTCCTCTCGCTGATCCTCGGCTACGCGCTCGTGCCGCTCTTCATCGCCTATCAGGTCGTGTTCTACCTGACCGCGCACAGGTTCGGCGCGTGGGCGCCGGCGGAAGTGCCGTACGACGAGATGCTGAACAGCTGGTTCCCGTGGGTGAGCGTGCTGTTCGCGGGATTCTTCCCCGCGCTCTCCGAGGAGTTCCTGTCGCGCGGATTCTCCATCCCCTTTTTCGAGCGCGTGTTCCGCTCGCGCTTCGCGGCGATCGTGCTGGCGGGATTCATCTGGGGATTCGGGCACTCGACGTATCCGAATCAGCCGTTCTACATCCGCGGACTGGAAGTCGGGATCGTGGGCGTCGTCGCGGGACTGCTGATGTTCCGCTTCGGCCTCCTGCCGCTGCTGATCTGGCATTACACGATCGACGCGGTGTACACCGCGACGCTGCTGTTCGCGTCGGGCAACACCTACTACGTCGCCTCGGCCGCGGCGGCGAGTCTGATCTTCGCCGTGCCGCTCGTCGCCGCGATCGTGCTCTACGCGCGCAACCGCGGCTTCGTGCCGGACGACGACCTGACCAATGCCACCCTCCCCGTCTCGCCGCCGCCCGCGCACCCCGAGCCCGCCGCGGCCGCGGTCGAGCTTCCGCCGCCGATGCCCGTCACGCGGACGCACGTGCTGGCATGCATCGCGGCCCTGGCGATCGCGATCGCCGCGGTCGCGCTGTCGCCGCCGTCGCCGCAGGACGCCGTCGACTATCGCATCACGAAGGAGCGCGCGAAGGAGATCGCGCGCGCGCATATTGGAGGACAGGCCCCCTACGTCATCGCCGCGCCGGTCGAGGGATTCCGGTCGTGGGACGCGGAGTCGCCGCGCGAAGACGGCGGCGCGCCGGGCGGCTTCGACTCGACCGCGGCGACGTATATCGTGCGCAACGGCGTCAGCATCCGGCAGCTCATCGGGATCTTCCGCACGCGCGTCGAGGCCGCGACGTGGACGGTGCGCTTCTTCACGCCGATGAAGAAGGAAGAGATCTTCGTCGAAGTCGATCCGCGCACGTCGCGGGCGATCGGGTACCACAAGTATCAGGACGAGCGGAACCCCGGAGCGCAGCTTGCGCAGGCCGCGGCGCGCGAGATCGCGCGCAGGGAGCTCGCGCGCTACGGCATCGACGTCAACGCCTTCGACGTGAAGGAAGCGCTCAGCTTCCAGCAGCCGAACCGGCGCGACTGGCTGTTCCACTTCGAGGAGCGCGCGCCGATCGCCGCGCAGGCGCACCGCCGCGTGACTGTGCGCGTCGCCGGCGCCGAGGTCACGCAGTTCAACAAAACCATCCGGGTGCCGGAGAGCGTGTACCGCGAGGCCGGCACGCAGACGCTGCTCAACGTCGTGTTCGTATCGATGAAGATCATCGGCGTGATCGCGCTGCTGGGCCTCGTCATCGGCGGCATCATCATGGCCTCGCGCGAGCACGGCTTCCCGTGGCGGCACGCGCTGCGCTGGACGCTGCTGCTCGCGATCATCCCGATCGCTACGAACACCGCGCGCTACGAACAGAGCCTCTTCGCGTACAGCACGAGCGTCTCCTGGGAGACGTTCCGGGTGCGGCTCATCACGCAGTTCGTGAGCGACCTCGGCCTGCAGCTCGGCGTGATCTTTCTCGCGCTCGCCGGCATCGAAGCCGCGCTGCCGTACGCGCTCAGCCTCCTGTCGCGCGAAGGCCGCGCGCGATTCGGGCGCGGCGCCGCCGTCGCGGCCGTGACGGCGATCTCGCTCGCCGCGATCGCGAGCGTCGCGCTGCAGTGGATCGACGTCGCCCTGCCCGAGGCGGCGACGATCGCGCTATCGGTGCCCGAACAGGCCGCCACGCCGCTGCCCGCGCTCACCGACGCCGCGCAGGCGGTCGTTCTCGCGCTGGCGATCTCCGGCGCGGTCGCGCTGTACGCGTACACGGTGCGGAAACGCGTCGCCCTGATCACGACGGCCGCGCTGTTCTTCACGATGATCGATCCGTCCGCGACCGCCGTGCAGGCGCCGCTGATGCTCGCGCGCGCACTCGCGCTCGCCGCAGCGGCGTGGCTGGTCGCGAAGTTCGTGCTCGACGGGAACCCGCTCGCGTGGCCGCTCACGGTCTTCGTCGCGGCGACGCTGCAGGGCGCGGCGGTGCTGCTGCAGAACGACCGGCCCGACCTGATCGCGAACGGCGTCGCGCTGATCGCATTCGCGATCGCGGCGCTCGTGTGGGTTGGGATGAGGGAGCAGCATGCCTGAGTCGCGCAGATCGCGCCTGCTGCGGTGGAAGTTCAACCTCTTCCCCGCCTACCGCGGCTCCGGCGCGCGCGTGACGTACATCGCGGACGACTTCCGCGAGGTGCGCGTGAAGCTGCCGCTGTCGTGGCGCACGCGCAACTACGTCGGCACGATCTTCGGCGGCTCGATCTACGCGTCGGTCGATCCGATGTACATGATCATGCTGATCCGGATTCTGGGCCGCGGCTACCTGGTCTGGGACAAGGCCGCGACGATCCGCTTCCGCAAGCCGGGACGCACGACTCTCTTCGCCACCTTCCGCCTCGACGACGCGGAGCTCGACGCCATCCGCGCCGCGGCGGCGGGCGGCGAGCCGGTGAACCGCACGTACGTCGTCGAGCTCGCCGACAGCGAAGGAACGGTGCACGCGTCGGTCGAGAAGGTGATTTACATCCGGCTCTCTAACGTTTCGCGCGCGACGCCGTAAGAACGAACATGAAGACGCTGCTGCTGGCGACCACTCTGCTCGCACTCAACCCCTCCATCGAGCGCGCGCGGCGCGAGACCGGCGTGCCGGCGGTGGCGGTGATCGCCGTCGATCGCAGCGGCGTGCTCTACGCGCAGGCGTTCGGGCTGGCGGACATGGAGAAGAACGTCCGGGCGACGACGGACACGCCGTTCTACATCGCCTCGGCGACGAAATCGTTCACCGGACTGGCCGCCGCGATCCTGCTCGCCGAGGGGAAGCTCGACATCGATGCACCGCTGAAGCAGGTCGTGCCGGAGACGAAGATGGACCGCGTGACGCTGCGCGACCTGCTGACGCATCGCCTCGGATTCGAGAACAACTCCATCACGATGCGCACCGCGTACAGCGGCGAGTGGGACGATGCCATGATCTGGCGCCTGCTCGAGCAGCACACGACGACGCGGGCGCGCGACTTCAACTACGACAACCTCGGATACGTCATCGCCGGCTATGCGATCGGCTCCGCCGGCAGAGGGACGTGGAAATCGGTGATCGAGTCGCGCATCCTCCAGCCCCTCGGCATGACCCACACCTCCCCGCATCCGATCGCCGGCTCCGCGAAGCCCTATCTCTTCGTGAACGACCGCTGGGTCGCCGGCCCGGAGAAACGCGAGTCGACCATGCACGCCGCCGGCGGCATGTACGCGAGCGTCAACGACCTCGGGCGCTGGATCCGCGTGCAGCTCGGCGGCGGCACGATCGACGGCAGGCGCCTCTTCCCGGCGCGCGCAATGCGCGAGACGCAGGCGCCGCAGATCGGGATGAAGCAGCACTTCCACCGCTTCGAGCGCTACTCCTACGGCTTCGGCTGGTTTCACTCCGACTTCGAGGGCGAGCTGCTGATGCACCACTTCGGCGGCTTCTCCGGCGCGCAGGCCCACGTCTCGTTCATGCCCGAGCGCGGCATCGGCGTCGCCGTCGTCACGAACACGCACGGCATGTTCGCGCACCTCGTCGCCTCGTACGTCTACGACACGCTGCTGAAGAAATCCGACGCCGAGTCGCGCTTCGAGGCGGACGTGAAGAAGCTCGTGGACAACTACTCCACGTCGTCGAAGCGCTTCCGCGAGCGCGCCGAGAACGCGGCCGGCGAACTGCCCGCGAACGTGCTCGCGGAATCGCATCCGCCGGCCTGGTACGCCGGCACGTACGTCGACGACGGTTGGGGCGCGATCGTCGTCGACGACCAGCTGCACGTGCGCTACGGCGTGCTCAGCGGGCAGATGACGCGCGTCCAGGGCAACGCGTTCGTCTTCGGCCTCATCCCCGGCGAGAGCGAGCTCGCATATTTCAGAAACAACGAGCTGCACTGGAACGAGCAGACCTTCACGCGCAAGTAAGCCGTTGTATCGTTCGGGGGTGCACGATTTCCGAGACTTCGAAAAACTGAAGGCGCTGGCGCTCGATTTCGACCGCTTCGTCGAGGAGCGCGACCCCGCGCTGTTTCTCCGTTTCGACACGTACCGCCTCGCCGTGCAGAACGGCACCCCGAACGGCGGCCTTTCGACGCCCGACGAGTCGGCGCTGCTGATCGCCGTCGCGCGCGAGCTTGGCATGTTCCTCACGCGGCTGTTCGACATCGACGCGCCGGTCGACGAGCTCAAACAGCGCGCCACGCGCGACGCCGAAGTCGCGCGCTTCAAGAAGGAGTTCGTCGCCAAACGCGTCGCGAAACTCAGTGTCATCCCGAGCGAAGCGAGGGATCCCCTCATTCTCACGACGGACGATCCCGAGCTCGAGCTCGCGGTCATGGCGAACGCGCTCCTCGACCGGCTGCGCGAAAACTCCACCGACGAGGCGCTGCGCCAGCAGGTCGACCAGCTCGCGCAGTGGTGCGCGGTGCAATGGAAGGCCGGTCGGTTCAGCGGATGGACCTCCTTCCGCCTGCCGCAGCCGCTGGTCTTCGATCGGCTCGTGCCGACCGAGCCGGTCGACGAGCTGCGCTTCGGCGGCGATCACCATCACTTCCGCCGCCGCGACGGATTCGCGCTCACCGATCCGCGCATGACGCCGCGCGAGATCACCGACGAGGCGCATTACTGCATCTACTGTCACGAGCGGAAGAAAGACTCCTGTTCGCGCGGCTTCCCGCAGCCGAACAACACGTACAAGCCGAACCCGCTGGGCATGGCGCTCGAGGGCTGCCCGCTCGATGAGCGCATCGGCGAGATGAACGTCCTGCGCGCCGGCGGCGACGCCATCGCCGGCCTGGCGATGGTCATGATCGACAACCCGATGGCGCCCGGCACCGGCCATCGCATCTGCAACGACTGCATGCGCGCCTGCATCTTCCAGAAGCAGGACCCGGTCAACATCCCGCAGCTCGAGACCGGGATGCTCACCGACGTGCTGTTCCTGCCGTGGGGCTTCGAGATCTACGCGCTGCTCACGCGCTGGAATCCGCTCAACGCGCGCCGCCCGATCGCGCTGCCCTACAACGGCAAGAACGTCCTCGTCGTCGGCCTCGGCCCCGCCGGCTACACGCTCGCGCACTACCTCGCCAACGAAGGCTTCGGCGTCGTCGCGATCGACGGACTGAAGATCGAGCCGATTGAAGACGCAGGACCCATCCGCGACGCGCGCACCCTGTGGGACAACCTCGACGACCGCATCCTCGCCGGCTTCGGCGGCGTGTCGGAGTACGGTATCACCGTGCGGTGGGACAAGAACTTCCTGAAAGTCATCCGCATCGCGCTCGAGCGGCGGGACAACCTCCGCATCTACGGCGGCGTGCGGTTCGGCGGCACGCTGACGATCGAGGAAGCGTTCGACGAGCTCGGCTTCGACCACATCGCCATCGCCGCCGGCGCCGGCACGCCGACGATCGTGCGCATGCAGAACAACCTCGTGCGCGGCATGCGCCAGGCGTCCGACTTCCTGATGGCGCTGCAGCTCACCGGCGCGTACAAGAAAAACTCGCTCGCGAACCTGCAGGTGCGTCTGCCGGCCGTCGTCATCGGCGGCGGCCTCACCGCCATCGACACCGCGACCGAGCTGTTCGCGTATTACCCCGCGCAGGTCGAGAAGACGCTCGAGCGCTACGAAGCGATGTGCGGCGAATTCGGCGAGGAGCGCGTACGTACGGGTTATGACACCGAGGAGCTGGGCATCCTCGACGAGTTCCTCGGGCATGGACGCGCGGTGCGCAGAGAACGCGAGCGCGCGGCGGCCGCGGGCGAGCAGCCGGACTTCCTCCGGCTCGTCCGCTCGTGGGGCGGCGTCACGATCGCCTATCGCAAGTCGATGAACGACTCGCCCGCGTATCGCCTCAACTACGAAGAGATCGCGAAGGCGTTCGAGGAAGGCATCGCCTACGCGGAGATGCTCTCGCCCGTCGAAGCGGTCGCCGACGACTACGGCCACGTGAAGTCGCTGCTGTTCGAAAAGCAGGTCGTCGAGGACGGGCGGTGGAAGGACTCCGGCGAGATCGTGGAGCTGCCCGCGCGCTCGGTGATGATCGCCGCCGGCACCTCGCCCAACGTCATCTACGAGAAAGAGCATCCGGGGACGTTCAAGCTCGACAAGTGGAAGCAGTTCTTCCAGAGCTACACCTGTGTCATTCCGAGCCGCAAAGACGGCGAGGAATCCCCTGCATCGCAAGTCGGCGGGGGGTCCCTCGCTTCGCTCGGGATGACACTCGAGCTCATCGAAGACGACGAAGCCGCGCGCGACCGCGGGTTCTTCACGTCGTACCAGCATCCGTCGCGGCGCGAGAAGCTGATCACGTTCTACGGCGACAACCATCCGAAGTACGCGGGCAACGTGGTGAAGGCGATGGCGTCGGCGAAGGACGGCTATCCGAAAGTCCTCGGCATCTTCAGGGACGAGCTGCTGCGCATGGACCGGTCCGCCGAGGCGCAGGCGGAGCGCGATGAGCGCTGGCGCGAGCTCGTCGCCGTGCTCGACGACGGACTCGTCGCACGCGTGCACGAGGTCAACCGCCTCACCCCGACGATCGTCGAAGTCGTCGTGCGCGCACCGTTCGGCGCGCGGCGCTTCCATCCCGGCCAGTTCTTCCGCCTCCAGAACTTCGAGACGTACGCGCCGCTCGTCGACGGAACCCGTCTGGCAATGGAGGGCATCGCGCTCACCGGCGCGTCGGCCGATCCCGACAGCGGCCTGCTGTCGGTGATCGTGCTGGAGATGGGCGGGTCTTCGCGGCTCTGCGCTCTACTGAAACCCGGCGAGCCGGTCGTGCTGATGGGACCCACCGGCGCGCCGACCGAGATCCCGCGCGGCGAGACGGTGCTGCTCGCGGGCGGAGGGCTCGGCAATGCGGTGCTGTTCTCGATCGCGCGCGCGCTGAAGGACAACGGCTGCCGCGTCGTCTACTTCGCCGGCTACAAGAAGCAGCAGGACGTGTTCAAGCGCGACGAGATCGAGGCCGGCACGCATCAGGTGATCTGGTCCGTCGACGCCGGCGATCCGATCGAGCCGCGCCGCCCGCAGGACCTCGGGTTCGTCGGCAATATCGTGCAGGCGATGGTGTGGTACGCGTCGCAGCCGCGCGACTTCGACCTGCGCGCCGCCGACCGCCTGATCGCCATCGGCTCCGACGGCATGATGCGCGCCGTGAAGGACGCGCGCCACACCGTCCTCGCCCCATTCCTCAACCCGCAGCACACCGGCATCGGCTCCATCAACTCGCCGATGCAGTGCATGATGAAACAGGTCTGCGCCCAATGCCTCCAGCGCCACGTCGACCCCGTCACCGGCCGGGAGTCGTTCGTCTTCTCCTGCTTCAACCAGGACCAGCCCCTCGACCACGTCGACTTCACCAACCTCCGCGCCCGCCTGCGCCAGAACACGGTTCTGGAGAAGCTGTCCAACCTCTGGCTGACCCGCGTGATGGCGGATGCCGCGGTGGCGGCCGTGTGATTTGCGGTCGCGCGCAGGCCGGTGCGACCTCGCAACCTGACAAGGTCCGAGGTACGATCAGGGAATGACGATCTTTCCAGGCAAGGTCGTGAATGGACGCGTCGAGGTGGAGTTGGAGGACGCAGCGGACCTTCCCGAGGGCGCTGAGGTTTCGGTTTTCCTGCGCAACGACGAGGAATACATTCCCACGCCCGAAGAGGAAGCGGAGCTCGAGGCGGCGATGGATGAGGCGGATCGCGGGGAAGGTGTTCCTTATGAAGAGTTCCGCCGCGAACTGATCGATCTCGAACGCAAGCTCACGCGCCGTTGATGCGTGCGTTCCTCATCACGCCGCGTGCTCAGCGGCAACTCCGAAAGGCCGTGGAGTGGTGGCTTCAAAACCGCGACAAAGCACCATGGGCGTTCGTCGAAGAGTTTGACGAGACTCGCGATCTCGTCGTTGAGTCTCCCACGATTGGACACATCGTGCGTGGACGACGGCCTGGGATGCGGCGCGTGCTGATGGAACGCGTCAGGTACTACGTCTACTATCGCCTCAACGCACGCGGAGATGTCGAAGTGCTGGCGGTCTGGCACGCCTCACGCCGCCCGCCACATCTCTGACCGCGTGACCGCGTGACCGCGCAACCGCAAACCTACATCCTCCCCTGCTCCACCATCAAACACCGGTCCTGTACGACCTTAATGCCGGCCTCGGCGAGGCGCTGGGCGGCTTCGTCGTTGCGGATGCCGAGCTGGAACCAGACGAACTTCGGTTTCGCGGCGAGGATGTCGTCGACGTGCGGGGGGATATCGGACGGGCGGCGGAAGACGTTCACCATATCGATCGGGCGGCCGATGGCGGCGAGGGTACGGAAGACGGGTTTGCCGAGGATCTCCGTCACCTCGGGGTAATACGTCGGCACCGGGATGATGTCGTAGCCGGCGGCCTTCATGTGCGCCGGCACGTAGAACGCCGCCTGGGACGAATGCGACTCCGGCTTGATGCCGAGGACGGCGATCGTCTTCGTCTCCCGCAGCACATTCTGAATCCCTTTGGAGTCGCTGATCAGGTTCTCGCGCCAGTCGGCCATGCACTCTCTCCTCGTCGCGGACATAAAAACGCGTACGTTACCATTTCTACTCTCCATGAAAGCCCGGGCAGCCGTCGCGTTCGCCGTTCTGTTGTCGTTCGTCTCCAGCGCCTTCGCGGAAGAGACGCAGAGATATCTCGTCGCGACGAAGCGGCCCTTCCGCGCCGGCGCGCGGGTGGAGACCTTCCGCGCGGTCGACGGCTTCGCCGCGGACCTCACGTCCTCCGAGGTCGCGGAACTGCGGCGGAACGCCAGCGTACGCTGGATCGAGCCGGTCGTGGAACGCCACGCCTTCGCCCAGACCGCGCGCAACCTCAACGCCCAGACGACTCCGTACGGCGTCGACCTCATCGAAGCGCGCGCCTCCTGGATCGCTCAGCACTCGGCCGTCATCAACGTCGTCGTCATCGACACCGGCATCGACTACCGTCACCCCGAGCTGACCGGCGTCTACGCGGGCGGCTACAACTTCGTCAGCAAAAATGACGATCCCTTCGACGATGGCGCGCACGGCACGCACGTCTCCGGCACCATCGCCGCGGCAAACAACGACTCCGGCGTCGTCGGCGTCGCGCCCGACGTCCGCCTCTGGGCGCTGAAGGTCCTCGACAGCACGGGAAGCGGCTCGAGCGAGAGCGTCATCAAAGCAGTCGACTGGATCATCGGGAAAAAAGCGACGCTCGGCGGCAACTGGGTCGCCAACCTCTCCCTCGGGTCGGCGACCAGCAGCGCGCTGGAGAGCGCGGCCTTCGCGCGCGGCGTCGCCGCCGGAATCCTGTTCGTCGCCGCGTCGGGCAACGAATCGTCGGCCGGGATCGCGGCGCCGGTCGCTTATCCCGCCGCCTACGACGGCGTCATGGCCGTCGGCGCGGTCGACGAAATGAAAGCGCTCGCTTCCTTCTCGAACCAGGGCGCGTCGCTCGACGTCGTCGCGCCGGGCGTCGACATCCTCTCCACGCTCCCCGTCGGCAACGGAACCGTCGCGTGGGTGTCGAAGGACGGCAACACCTACAACGGCGCCGGACTCACCGGCGCGAAGCGCGGACGCGTCACCGGCGAGTATGTGTACTGCGGCCTCGGCAAAGCGAACGAGATTCCGGCGAGCGTCGCGGGAAAGATCGCGCTCATCCGCCGCGGCGAGATCCGCTTCGGCGAGAAGGCGAAAAATGCGAAGGAGGCGGGCGCGACCGGCGTCGCCATCTTCAACAACGACACCTCGGCGATGAACTGGACGCTCATCAACGCCGACGATCCGGCGTCGAGTCTCTACGACTGGCCGGTCACGGTCGGCATCACGAACGCGGACGGCGAGTGGCTCGCCGCGCATGCCGGCGGCACGATCACGATCGCCAACGAGGCCGATGACTACGGCTTCTACTCCGGCACCTCCATGGCCTCCCCGCACGTCGCCGGCGCGGCCGCGCTGCTCTGGTCCGTCGCGCCGAATGCGACCGCCGCGGAGATCGCGCAGACGCTCGTGGCGACCGCATCCGATCTCGGCGCGCCGGGGCGCGACACGGTCTTCGGCGCCGGCCTGATCAACGTCCTCGCGGCGATGAAACGCCTCGCGCCGGGTGCGGTCGATCCCCTCAATCCGGCCGCCGGCTCCCGCCCCTCCACGGGAAGACGCATCCTGAAACGCGGATGATGATGTAAAATAACTTCCAAGTTCGGTCCCCCGGAGGGAAGATGCTGAGAAGTCCGATCATCGTTTTACTACTCGCGGCCGCGAGCGCCACGGCGACCGCGACCGCGGTCATCCCGTCGCAGATCGACGTCGCGCCGCTGTTCGCGGAGCAGGTCGTGCAGGCGGACGGCACCGTCGTCGCGAAGCCGGTCAGCGGCATGGAAGTCGTCGTCGCCCGCATCGGAGGCGACGGCAAGCCCGTCCTCGCCTGCGTCGAGAGCGCCGAGGCCGCGAAACGGTTCCTCGAAGCCCCGATCGATCAGGTCGCGCGCAAACGGAAGGAACAGTAGCGGTGATCCGGCGCGCCCTCCTCATCGCGATACTGCTGTTTTCCGTGCAGGCGTTCGCCGGCACGGGACGCATCGTCATCCTCAACAACGACGCCGCGAACACCGGCCTCAACGACCCGACGCCCGCGGCGCCGGTCGGCGGCAACAGCGGTACGACCCTCGGCCAGCAGCGGCTCAATGTCTATCTCGCGGCAGCCGAGAAGTGGCAGAACGTGCTCGACACCAACGTCGACATCCGCGTGCGCGCGTCGTTCGCTCCGATCACCGGCTGCACCGATACCGAGGGAGTGCTCGGCCAGGCGTCGCCCATGGACTGGTCGCTGAACTTCGAGAACGCGCCGAAGGCAAACGTCTGGTACCCGATCGCGCTCGCGAATAAATTCGCCAACCGCGACCTCGCGCCGACGATCGACGACATCAACGTCCGATTCAACTCCAGCGTCGACAACGCCACCTGTCTCGGCGCGACCAACTGGTATTACGGCCTCGACGGCAACCACGGCGTCCACATCGATCTCTTCGTGGTGGTCCTGCACGAGCTGGGTCACGGCCTCGGCATCGCCGGCGCGGGCGTCACTCCCGCCTTCCGCGACAACATGCCGGCGATCGCGGACACGCACACCTTCGACGTCAGCACCGGCCTGCGCTGGGACCAGATGTCGCTCGAGCAGCGCCAGGTCTCGGAGCTCAACACGGGAAATCTCGTGTGGGACGGCGAGAACGTGCGCAATGCCACGCGCACGTTCCTCCAGGCGACGACGACGCTTTCCGTCTCCTCGCCGGCGCCGATCGCGGGCGCCTACGACATCGGCACCGCCGCCTTCGGCCCCGAGGCGAACAGCAGCCCCGTCGCCGGCCGCATCGCGCTCGCGGCGGACGAGATGAACACCGACGGACCGTCGAACACGGACGGCTGCACGGCCTTCACGAACACCTCCTCCATCGCGGGCAACATCGCGCTCATCGACCGCGGCTCGTGCACCTTCGTGACGAAGGCGCGCAACGCTCAGGCGGCAGGCGCGATCGGCGTCGTGATCGGGGACAACACGCGGACCACCTGCGCGCCTCCGGGCATGGGCGGCACCGCGCCTGACGTCACGATCCCGATCGTGAGCATCACGCAGGGCGCCGCCGACACGCTGAAGACGCAGCTCTTCGCCGTCAACGGCAGCGTCCAGGCGTCGCTGCGCACCGATCCCTCGCAGCTCGCGGGCACGAAGCAGGGCTATGTGCGGCTGTACGCGCCGTGCACCTTCGAGCCCGGATCGTCGATCCGCCACTGGGACATCACGGCGGATCCCGACCTGCTGATGGAGCCGTCGATCAGCTCCGACCTGCTGCACGGCCTCGATCTCACGGTCCAGCAACTCCTCGACATCGGATGGTCGCTGCCTCCGCGCACCGGCCGGCGCGTTCTCAAACGGTAAGAACATGACCCGAAAACTGACGCTGCTTCTGCTCCTCGCGCTTGCCGCAACGACGCCGCTTCTGGCGGAGACGGCGCGCTACATGGTCGTGACGCGGCGTCCCGTGCCGAGTGCGCGCCTTTCCGTCATCGCCAACTCCGCCGAATCGATGGAGCATCGCGTGCGCACGTTCCGGCACGCCGGCTCCTTCGCCGTCGATCTCACCGAAGAAGAAGCGGAAACCATGCGGCGCTCGATCGACGTCGAGTCCGTGCAGCCGGTCATCCGGATCAGCGCGTCCGAGCTCGGCGGCGCCGCGAAGTCCGTCGCGCCCACCGCCGCCCTGACGCAGCAGATCGTTCCGTGGGGCGTCAGCGCGATTCACGCGCCCGACGTCTGGCCGGTGACGCGCGGCGCGTCGATCAACGTCGCCGTCCTCGACACCGGCGTCGACATGACGCATCCCGACCTCGTGCAAGCCTACATGGGCGGCTACAACGACTTCTTCCACGAAAAGCCGCCGCTCGACGATCACGGCCACGGCACGCACGTCGCCGGCATCATCGCCGCGGCCGACAACGCGTTCGGCGTCGTCGGCGTCGCGCCGCAGGTGAAGCTGTGGGCGGTGAAAGTGCTGGCCGGCGACGGACACGGCACGGACGAAAACCTCGTCGCGGGACTCGACTGGGTCATCGCGAAGAAGCTGGAGATCGGCGGCTCGTGGGTCGTCAACATGTCGGTCGGCGCGGAAGCCGGAACCGACGCCGAAGCGCGCGGCATCCAGCGCGCGCTCGACGCGGGCCTCATCCTCGTCGCCGCGGCCGGAAACGACGGCGAAGGGCAGCTCGACTATCCCGCCGCGTACAGCGGCGTGATCTCCGTCGGCGCCGTCGATTCGTCGCTCGGCGTGGCGACCTTCTCGACGTACGGCAGCACCCTGAGCGTCGTCGGTCCCGGCGTCGCCGTTCCTTCGTCCTTCGCGCGCGGACGTCTGACCGCGGCGGAAGTCGAAGGGCCGTCGGAAGTGCTGCGCGTGTATCCGATCACCGGCTCGCCGTTCGCGAGCGTGCGCGCCTCGTTCATCAACTGCGGCTACGGCCGCCCCGGAGAATTTCCGCCGACCGTCATCGGCAGGATCGCCGTGATCCAGCGCGGTCCGCTCGGTCCCGACGCCATTCCGTTCCGCGAAAAAGCGCGGAACGCCAAGGACGCCGGCGCCGCCGCGGTCATCATCTACAACGACGACGACATCCGCCGCCCCGACTACGAGAAGTGGACGCTGATCGCCACGGACCCGGAATGGCCCGACTATCAGTTCCCGCTGACCGTCGCGATGTCGTACGCCGCCGGCTCGAAGCTGCTCAGCAATCCGATGGCGGTCACGCTGTCGTATCGCGTCGAGGAGTACAGCGTGCTGAGCGGCACGTCGATGGCCACGCCGCACGTCAGCGGCACGGCTGCGCTGCTGCTCTCGATCGCGCCGAACACGAATGCCGCCGAGATGGCGTGGGTGCTCGAGCACACCACGACCGACGTGAATCTCACCGGCTGGGACCAGCGCACGGGCTGGGGAATGGTGAACGCGCTGGCCGCGGCGAAACAAATCGCGCCGGCATTGTTCGGGGCCCCGTCGCCCGGGACGCCGCCGGCCTCGGCGCGGCGCCGCTCCGTGCGCCCGTAACGTACAATACGCCCCCGTTTGACGGGAGGGATTCAACCCATGCGGATCGGCGTACCGACCGAGATCAAAGACAACGAATACAGGGTGGGCATGACGCCGGCGGGCGTCCGCGACCTCACCTCCGATGGACACGAAGTTCTCGTCCAGAAAGGCGCCGGCAACGGCAGCGGTTTCTCGGATGAGGAGTACGAAGCGGCGGGCGGGAAGATCGCTCCCGACGCCGACACGGTCTTCCGCGATGCGGACATGATCGTGAAGGTGAAGGAGCCGATCGAGGCCGATCTGAAGCGGCTTCGCGACGGCCAGCTGCTCTTCACGTATCTGCACCTCGCGCCCGTTCCCGATCTCACGAAGGCGCTGCTCGACAAGAAGATCACTGGCATCGCGTACGAGACGATCACCGACGAGCGGAAGCGCACGCTGCCGCTGCTCACGCCGATGTCCGAGGTCGCGGGCCGCATGTCCGTGCACGTCGGCGCGTACTACCTGCACAAGCCGAACGGCGGACGCGGCGTGCTCCTCGGCGGCGTTCCGGGCGTGCTGCCGGCCGACGTGGTGATCATCGGCGGCGGAGTGGTCGGCACGAACGCGGCGAAGATGGCCACGGGCCTAGGCGCGCGGGTCACGATTCTCGACGTCAGCCTCGACCGCCTGCGCCAGCTCGACGACATCTTCCGCGGCGAGCTGCAGACGCTCGCCTCGAGCAAGGCGCATCTCGAAGACGCCGTGCGCCGCGCCGACCTGCTCATCGGCGGCGTGCTCATCCCCGGCGCGTCCGCGCCGAAGCTCGTCACGCGCCAGATGGTCAGCGAAATGAAGAAAGGCTCGGTCATCGTCGACGTCGCCATCGATCAGGGCGGCTGCGTCGAGACCGCGCATGCGACGACGCACTCGAATCCGGTCTACGAAGTCGACGGCGTGGTGCACTACTGCGTCGCCAACATGCCCGGCGCCGTTCCGCGCACGTCCACCATCGCACTCACGAACGCGACGCTCCCCTATACGCGCCTCCTCGCCAACCTCGGCTTCGAACGCGCCGTCCGCGACAACTCCGGCCTCGCCGAGGGCGTGAACGTGTACAAGGGCGAGATCGCGTACGAAGCCGTCGCGGCGTCGCAGGGACGTCCGTACAAACCGCTCGCGGAACTGCTGTGACCACCATCCGCGTCTCGCTGCTCCAGGGCGATACCCTTCGCCAGGGCGGCGAGGCGCTCATCGATGAATGGCGCACGGATTCCGAGGACCGGCTGTGGGTCGACATCCAGGAGCCGGAGCAGGAGATCATCGAGCCGCTGCTCGAAGCGCGCTTCGGCTTCCACGAGCTCGCGGCCGAGGACACGCTCTCGCCGAACGCGCTGCCGAAGTACGACTCCTTCGCCGCCTACGACTTCTTCATCTTCCGCACCGTCAACGTCAACGTCTCCGAGCATGTCTCCGAGACGCTGAAGATCTCCGCGTTCCTCGGCCGGAACTTTCTCTTCACCGTGCACCGGCAGGGCCTCGCCTCCGCCGACGACGTCTGGAAGCGCCTGCCCGGCGACCGCAGGCTGCTCTCGCGCGGCCCCGACTTTCTGCTCTATTCGATCGTGGACGAAATGGTCGACGCCTACTTCCCGCTGCTCGAGCAGATCGAGGAATGCGTCGACGACCTGCAGGACCGCATCTTCGAGAATGCGGATGAGCACCATCTCAGCGAGCTGCTGCATCTCAAGCGCGACATCAACGTCCTGCGCCGCCACTCGCTGCCGCAGCGCGAGCTGCTCAATCAGATCTCGCGCGGCGACGCGAACTTCGTGCAGCGCGAGCACCTCATCTACTTCCGCGACATTTACGACCACATGTTCCGCATCAGCGAGACCATCGACGTCGACCGCGACCTGATGACCGGCACGATGGAAGCGTATCTCTCCGTGGTCGCGAACCGCACGAACGAGATCATGAAAGTGCTCACGATCTTCTCGGCGATCATGCTTCCGCTCACCCTGATCGCCGGGATCTACGGCATGAACTTCGAGCACATGCCGGAGCTCAAGTGGATCCACGGCTACCCGTTCGCGCTCTTCCTGATGATCGGCACGGCGATCCTGCTGATCATCTTCTTCTGGTGGAAGGGCTGGATCAGCTGGCCGCGAAAGCGGCCCTCCCTCCACGACTCGAAGTGACGAAACCCACCGTTGCATAGCTGCATACTGCAGCCCATATTGAATCAATCACGTACACGTCCGGGTCCGGCATTTTCCTCATCGCCGCGATCATGGCGAGCGGCGAGGGACCGGAGGCGCAACGCCTTCGCATTCAGTCGCATCTGTGCGATGGCGCCGCGCCTGCCGAACGGACGATCTTCGTCGACACGACCGCGCCGGCGGATCTGACCGCCGATGCCGCGTGCGTCGATGCCCTTCTCGCGACCCGGGACGCGGACCATCCCGGCAGAGGCGCCGACGGCCACATCTCGTTCGGAGAAGCGCTGGGGGCGATTCGCAACGATGCGATTCGCCGGCCGGGAACGAGCTACGTCGTCCGCTTCGCCCTTCCGCACGGCTCGACGATCGATGCCTTTACGTTTTTCGAGATCCGCGCGCCGAACGTCACGATCGACGGCGACATGGACGGCGATCAGAAGCCGGACATCGCTTTTCTCGGCGCCGACCGCGCCGCGACGCTCGTTCTCAGCCGGGACCACATCGTGTTGCGCCATCTCGCGCTGCAGGGAGTCGTCATGGAAGGAGCGGCATCTCACGACAACGCCGTCAGTGCCTGCTACATCGGCACCGACGTCGATGGAGCCGCGGCAAGCGCGCAAAAGGGGAACGGCATCCTCATCTCGGCCGGAGCGCACCACAATCGGATCGAAAGCAACGTCGTCGCGGGTCGCGTCAACGGGACTGCAAGCGGCAGGGCAACCGGGATTTTCGTCTTCGGCGGGAATGACAACGTGATCGAGAACAACCTCGTCGGTCAGAACGCGATCGGGTTCACCGTGCCGAACGAGATCGGGATCGCAATCGTCGATGGCGCGCGGAACCGCGTCGGCGGCTCGCGCGCCGGCCCCGCATCGTCCTGTCTTTCGCCGTGCAATCTGATCAGCGGCAATCTCGGGAACGGAATCATTCTCCGAGGACCGGGGACGACCGGGAACACCATCGAAGGAAACTTTCTGGGGACCGACGCGACCGGCACGGCGAGCCGGCCGAATGGAACGGACGGAGCTGGCTGGCCGGCCATCGACATCGACAGCGGCGCTTTCGAGAACATCATCGGCGGCGACCGCGGTGCGACGACGCTCTGCACCGGGCCGTGCAATCTCATCAGCGGCAACGGCGAAGATGGAGTGTTCGTCGGCGCGGGCAGCGGGAACCGCATCCACGGGAACTACATCGGTCTGGCGATCGATGGAAGCGCTCTCCGCAACGTTGAAAACGGGATCTGGATCGAGGACGCCGCCGGCACCACGATCGGCATCGGTGGCGTGGACGTGCGCACTTCCGCCCGGTGCGACGGCCGTTGCAATGTCATCTCCGGCAACGGCGCGAGCGGAATCGTTCTGGACGGCAGCGGAACCACCGACACAAAAGTGCGAGCCAATTGGATCGGCTCCTCTCCGGACGGACTCGCGGAGAGAAAAAACGGAGCGGACGGCATCCGGATTCAGAACGGCGCGCACCACAATCAGATCGGCGACGTTCGCGCGGTGACGCCTAGAGACTACTCCTGCCGGCAGCGCTGCAACCTCATCGCGTGGAACGGCGCGAACGGCGTCACGGTGATGGACGGAGGGACGCGCGCGAGCTCGATCCGAGGGAACGAAATTCGGGACAACGGCGGCCTGGGGATCGATCTCGGCAACGACGGCGTCAGCAAAAGCATGGCGGAAGACGCCGCACAACCCAACGACCGCATCTCCTTCCCTGCAGGCGTCACATCTCATCTCGATCGGGACACGAACATGCTGCGAGTGAGCGGGATCCTCGAAACGGATCATCCCGCCGACGCCGTCATCGATTTCTACATCAACCCGCGAAGCGCCGCCGATCAGCGCAAGGTACGCGAGGCGCGCGAGTATCTCGGAAGCGTGAAACCGGATCCGTCGGGCGGGTTCACGGAGTCGTTCCCCCTGGGAGTCGGTCCGCTCCCGCCCCTCGGCTTCATCAGCGCCACGGCGACGAACAAGTCCTCTTCGACCTCCGAGATCTCGCGCGTCTGCGGCGACACGGACGGAAACGGGAACCCCGACAACGACGGCGACGGACTCTGCGACGACTGGGAAGTGGACGGCATCGACTTCGACGACGACGGCAACTTCGATCTCGACCTGAAGAAGCTCGACCCGGTGGCGGCCGATCGGGACGTCAAAGACGTGTTTGTCGAGATCGACTACGAGCTCGGGCATCCCCCGTTTGCCGCTGATCTGGAACGAGTCGAGCGCGCCTTCGCAAATGCGCCCGCCGAAAAGATCGTACTTCACTGGATCGTCGATGAGTCGCTGTCCGCGGACCGGGTTGCGTCTCTTCTGTACACCCGCCGTGGTCCCGGAGAACACGATGACCTGATCGACATCAGAAGCGGGAGCAATGATCCGGCGAAAGCGGGTGTGCAGTGCGGAGTGCGGGTTTGGGATGGACACTTCGGCACACCGATCGAACGCGGCATGAGCAACTGTTTGAACGTTCTTGGCGCACGCCGGCTCGTTTTCCGCTATCTCGTCATGCCTCATGTTCTGACCGAGTACTCGAAGGCCAGCGGCGCGGCGGTGTTTGGCAGCAACTTCATCGTGCCCTCGAATTTCGGCTCGAACACCGACGCGGCAACGAGCGCTTACATGCACGAGCTCGGGCACACGCTCGGACTGTGCCACGGCGGGCCGCTGCCTTCCGGCGTCGACGATTGCCGCGACGCGCGCGCAGCCATCCGGGACGTCAACTTCAAGCCCAACTACCTCAGTGTCATGAACTATCTCTTTCAGAACAGGAAGCCGCACCTCAGGCGTCCACTGGACTACTCGCGCTGGGTGCTGCCGCAAACCGGAAGCCACGAGCTCCACGAAGACGCGCTCGACGAGATGGCCGGCATTACGGGGGGACCGGCGCCGTCCGGCCTGGCGAAGGATTGGGGAAAAACGTTTTTCACGTACTGGGATCCTGCCAGCGCCAAATGCCGATACGAGGGGGTGTCCGCAACAGGCGCCATCAACTGGAACCGCGTCAACGACATCGAACGGAGCGTCGCGGCGCGTATCAACGACTCCGATGACGACCCCCAGGCTCCGGCGCCTCATCCGTGCATGCCGACAACGCCGGGGATGTTCGCGACGCCTGCACAGACATTGGCCGGGTACGAGGACTGGCCGGCACTTCGATTCAATTTCCGGTATTCGACATCCTTCGTCACCGGACTCGGCGCCACGAGCTCACCTGAAATGGAGATCGGACTCTCTGATCTCGATGAAGAGCAGGACTTCGACGGCGACGGCAAATCGGACGCCACCGACAACTGTCCGCTGATCGCAAACCCGTTGCAGGAGCCCGGAACGCACGCCGGGATCGGAGCCGCCTGCGACTTCACGATTTCCGTTGCGCCATCCACGGTCGTCGGCGGCAGCGGGAAGCCGGCCGTGACGATCACGCTCATGAGACCCGCGCCGCCGGCCGGCGCCGAGCTCGAGATTTTCAGCGGCGATCGGGCGGTCGTGCAGATGCCGAGTCTCACAGTGAAGCTGCCGGCGAGCACATCGAGCACCAGTTTCGACGTGACCACGCGGAACGTCCGCACGCCGGCGAACGTACCGATCATCGCGCATTACACGACGACACGGCTGTCGGCGGACCTGACTGTCATTCCCGATCCGACGATGTCCGCCGACGTCGGCGTCTCGGTGAAGGAATCACACGACCCCGTGACGATCCACAACGTGCTCACCTACCTCTGCACGATTCGAAACGACGGCCCGCTCGCGGCGAACGACATCGCGTTCACCGCGGTGCTGCCGGATGGGCTCACTCTCGTTTCGGTCACGCCGGACCAGGGCACCTGCAGCGGCGGCGCGCCCATTCGATGTGCACTCGGGCGGCTGACGATGGGCAGCGTCACGCGTGTGACGATCGTCGTCGAGCCGGCGGTCATCGGGACCGTTCTCTTTTCCGCCGCGGTGTCTGCCGCCGAAGCCGATGCGAATTCGGTGAACGACACGGCCGAAGAATCGACGACGGTCGGTGACGCGATCTGCACTCCGCTCTCGAGGGACAGGCTGCTCGCGTGGTGGACGGGAAATCTCACCTTCCTCGATGCCGCGGGCAAGTATCCCTTCAAGCCGCCCGCGCCGTTCCTGCCGGCGAAGGTATCGGCCGGGTTCCGCTTCTATGGCGGCGACCCCGGCACGAGCGTTCTCACGAAGGACGACGAGGATCTCACCGCTTCATCCGCCGGACTCACGGTCGAGCTCTGGTTCCGCGGCGCGAAGGATCAGATCTCGCCGAATGGCATCCCTTTCACTCTCGCCGACTGGTATCCGCTGGAGATCGGCAATGGCTACTGGCTGATCACCGGAGACAAGAACAGCGGCAAATTGAAGTTCACGATGAAGCCGCCGGCGGGTCCGAGCGCATTCGTCGAGTCGGCCGCGGATCTGCTGGACGATCGTTTCCACCACATCGCGGCGGAGTGGGAGGCGGATACGATTCGTCTCTACGTCGACGGAGTCCTGCAGCCCGGAACCGCAACGGTGGCGCGCCCGACTCCCGGACGGGCCATGTTTTCGCTCGGCTACTCGAAGGGTGGCCTGGCGACGGATGCCGGCTCGTACTTCGTCGGGATGCTCGATGAGATCACGCTGTATGGCCGCGCGCTGACCAAAGAGGAGATCGGCGCGATCTTCGTCGCCGGAATCGCCGGCAGGTGCCGCGCCGAAACGCGCCTTCGGCTGGTGAGCTCGGACGCTGTCTCCCCATTCCCCGCAGCCGGAAAGGCGACATACAAATATGAGATCACCAACGACGGTCCGAACGCGGCCGGCGAGATGCTCGCGACGTATCACCTCCCGGCGGAGATGAAGGTCATCACATGCAGCGCGTCTGCCGGCGGACTCTGTGGAACCTCGGCGGAAGGTCCGACGGTCCGATTCGATTCGCTTGCGGCCGGCGCGTCCGCCACCGTCGAATTCACCCTCCAGGCGGATTGCACGGCGAATGCTTCACCTCCTCTCTCTTCGCCGTTTTCGCTCGAGCTGTGCGTGACGTCGGACACTCCCGGTTCCACTTCGGTCGAAGGAAGAAACTGCGTCATGAGCAGTCTCACGGTCGCGGGGAACCCCGACCTGCACCTCGTCACGAGCACCCTGTCCGCACCCGTGGCACCCGAGTCGAAGGTCCCGTTCCGATACACACTCACCGCCGGATCGGCGGCGCGGCTGGCGGGCTGCGGCTCCGTTCTGTTGTGGACGGACATGCCCGCCGGCTGGAAAGCGCTGAGCGCCTCCAGCGATGGAGGAACGTGCTCGATCAACCTCCCGGGCGAGCCGAACATCGTGTGCAAGCTCGAACCGGTTGGCCCTCGACCGAGTTGTCCGGCCAGCGTTCACGAATCGATTTCCGTCAGCGTGCTCCTGATGGCGGCGAGCAGCCCAGGACACTATGAGCACATCGTCCGCGTCGCCTGTCTCGGCAGCGGCGCCGATCCCGCTCCCGGCGACAACGACAGGCTCGTCGCAATGGATGTCTGCCCGGGCAGCAGACGCGCGTGCATCGGCGGTCGCCTCGACGGTCAGGAATGTCCCGTGGAAGGTTGTCCGGGCACCTGCGTCTGGACCGGGCCCGATCCGCCGCCCGGACATGTTTCCCTAGACTGCTACTTCGACTTCCAGTGTCCCATCGGCTATGTCTGTGCCGGTGGCGGCGCCCTGACCACGCCTTACTGCGGCTCCATCTGTCCGAAGACGAGCAGGCCAGTCACCGACGGCGCGGGAGCGCCGACGACTTCACAAAGATCGTTGCTCATTCTCGCCGTACTGCTCGCCGGCATTGCCTTGTTCACGATCGCCCGCCGCAGCGCTTGACAGAATTCCGTCACCGTCATACTGTTAGCACTCTCATGGCCTGAGTGCCAATTCGCGATGTACGCGCGCTCGGCCCAACTCATTGTTCTGAAAGGAGAAGTACGCAATGGCAGTCGCAACAGAAGTCAAACTCCGCCCGCTGTACGACCGCATCGTCGTCCGGCGCAAGGAAGCCAAAGAGCAGGTCCGCGGCGGGATCATCATTCCCGACACGGCCAAGGAAAAACCGCAGGAAGCCGAGGTCGTCGCCGTCGGCGAAGGCAAGTTCAATGACTCGGGCAAGCGCATCCCGCTCGACGTCAAGGCGGGCGATACCGTTCTGATCGGAAAGTACTCCGGCAGCGAGATCAAGCTCGATGACGTCGAGTACACCATCCTCCGCGAGGACGAAGTGCTCGCGATCGTCGAAGGATAAGGAGACAAACCATGGCAAAACGAATTACCTACAGTGAAGAGGCCCGCCAGGCGATCCTGCGCGGCGTCAACAAGCTGGCGGATGCGGTGAAGGTCACCCTCGGACCGAA
>Ga0134123_10000602_pt1 | contig 23598 bp, 46 predicted proteins | sample KB303_FD_96460 | JGI IMG/M metagenome (GOLD analysis project Ga0134123, IMG submission 96460) | Terrestrial soil microbial communities without Nitrogen fertilizer from Kellogg Biological Station, Michigan, USA - KB3-0-3 | ecosystem: Environmental > Terrestrial > Soil > Unclassified ...
GTCAACCGATGCCGCCCTAAAAAACTCAGGTCAGGGGCTTGCGAGGGTGCCGCGCACGCCGAGGACTTCGATGCCGCATGACACTGGCGCCCCGCTGGTGTTGCGCATCACGACGGTGCAGGTGGTGGTGGTCTTGCCTGCGGTGGCGTGGAAGATCTGGCCGAGCAGCGCACCGCCGTGGATGGGGGTGACCTGCACGCCGTAGAAGGTGTCGGGCCAGGGGCTGTTCCAGGTGACGTCGAGGCTGGTGACACCGGCAGCGAGTGGGCTGAGGTCGACAGCTATGCGCTGGGTTCTGGCGCTGACCGCGGCCAGGGCGTCGGCGAGGGCGGCGATCTGCCGAGCTTGGGTACGGTTGTCGGCCTTGAGGTCCTGGATGGCGCGGAGCAGGTCTCGTTTGACGGTGAACAGGTCCATGCTCACCTCACCAGCATGTGCTTGTGACCAGGGCTGGCACCTTACGCATGCGCCGTGTGCCGTCGCCTCGGCTGGTGTTGCACCGTAGGTGGGCGAGGCGGGCGTTGTGTTCGGCCTGGGCCAGCTCGGGGCGTGCCACGGTGGGGATGACGTGGTCGAGGCTCTTCGACCACGGGTTCACCTGGCCCGTGGCCGGGTCTTTGTAGGGCAAGGCCTTGTCCACTGGGTGGCCGCAGATCCAGCAGTAGGTCTGGGTGGCGTAGACCCAGGCCTGGAGCCTGCGGTAGGGCCGGCCCGTGGTGCCCCGTCGGTGTTCGGGGCGTGGCCCCTTGTGGACCACAAGGGGCCCTCAGCCGTCGTTCATCAGACCGGGGTGTCGGACCCGTCGGCGTCGCCCACCTGGGCGTCGAACGCGTCCACCTTGGCGACGAGCCCGTCGAGGGCGGCCTGGCCTTCCACGCCGAGGGTGTTGTCGGGGCCGGCGATGACGGCGAGCGCGGCGCGTACGTCGGCGATGAGGTCGTCCACCTTGGCGGTGAGGGCGTTGATGGCGTCGGCTTCAGTGGCCACGGTGGTCTCCAAGTGTGCTAGCGCGGTCATGATCGGCTTGATGAGGTCGAGGAAGAACGTCTTCGTTGACTCGTCGAGAGCGAGGTGGTGGTGATGCTCGATGACGATGTCAGCCACGGTCACCCCCGGACATGACGAAGGCCCGGCCTCGTTGAGGTCCGGGCATAGTGGTGCTACCTGTTCTGATCGTAGATCACTGGGGCGACAGGTCAAGCACCGGTGCTGGTGAGGCCGGTGACGTAGTCGCCGAGGATACCGATGGTGTCGGGGGTCCACCCGGCGCCGCAGTTGACGCAGGCGGCGGTTTGGCGGGCCAGGTGAACCCGTAGGCCGTGGTGTTCGCAGGCGGGGCAGGGTGCGTTGGGCCGCCATGGTGGGCGTTCCCAGCCGGTGAGCGTGGCGGCCCAGGAGTACCAGCGGCGCAGGTCGGCGAGGATGTCGCTGGCCTGGTCGGAGTCGGTCTGGGCACCGACGAGGGCCCGGATGTTGGAGGGGGCACTTTCGCGGAGGGTGAGCCGGACCCGAACGATCCACAGTGCGGCGCCGGCCTCGATCTGCATGAGGGCGTTGATGGCCTCGAGGCGTCCCGGTGGCATGGAGCGTGGGGTGCGGTGGACGCGGTTCTGGTCTTCGACGTACACCTCGCCGGGGATGATGGCGCGGTGAAGCTGGTCGAGCAGCGACGGCAGGGTGTGCTCGTAATATTTGATCTTCCGGTTGCGGTTGGCGTCCCAGTACTGGAGCGGTTCCCGGACCCGGATCGGGTTGGTGAGGGCATCTGCAGCGTCTGCGATCGTGCCCAGGTCAGCCACCGCTGCCCTCCTCGCCGGGTCCGGCCGTACCGTCGAGGGCGTCGACAGCGGCGAGCGCCGGCGACAGCACGGCGATGATCGGCTCAATGATCTGCCGAAGGACCGCCAGCGAAGTCGGCGACTGCTGGTCCATCGGCACAGCGCCCATTGCTGCGGTCGCCGCATCGAGCACCAACCGCACCGCCTCGACTACCCGCTCGGCTTGGGCCAGCCGGGCAGCGAGAGCGTGCTCACGAGCGACAGACGCGTCGATGAGGCCGCCCAGGTGCTCGGCGAAGGCAGCGAGGGTGTCCCGCTCGGCCCTGGCGTCCATCCGACCCGCCTCGGACAGGGCCCCGACCTCTTCGGCGTCGGCCAGCTCGGTCCGCAGCCGGTCCCGTTCGGCGGTGAGGGCGTCCACCTGGGCGAGGAGATCCTCAACCTGCGCAGACGGATCAAGCTCACTCACGGCTTCGTCTCCTCGGTGTCGAACTCCCCCGCGCCGACCGCCGCGACGAACCCGCGCCACACGTCCGGGTCGAGCCGCAGCACCGGCCCGTCCGGGTGTTTCGAGTCCCGCAGCCACACTTCGGTGTCGGTGTGGGCGACCTCGACACAGTTGGCGGACTCGGACGAGTAGGTGCTTTTGCGCCAGGTGGTCACGGGGTCTCCTCGATCTCGACGCCGTACGCCTCCGCGAGGTCGCGGATGTCGTCACATGGCCAGTCGATGGGCCACCCGTCGCTGGCCATCCAGGTCAGCTCGCAGACGAGTGCATCCTTGCCCCAGCCCTCAGCCACGACCTGCTTGTGTCGCTCCAGCACCTTCAGGTCGCGGTCTACGTGGCGCAGGACGGTGGCCGGGTCCTCGGCGGCGATGAACTCAAGGAACACCGCCCTGCCGGTCATTCGCGGCCACGTCATCAACAGCGACTCGTACGGTCCATGCAGCGCTGCCTGCGCCCGCTGCCGGCGTGCTTCGATGGCGGCGCGGATCCGGTCGTGAAGGTCAGCCACGGTCGTCCTCCTCGAAGTCGTACTGCCCGTCTTTGACCGCATCGACGAACGCCGCCCATTCGGCCAGCGTGTAGGTCGCCACGGCACCGGTCGTGTCGCGCACCAGCACCAGGTCGTCGTGGCGGGCGGCTTCGACGCAGCCGTTGGAGTCGCAGCGGCGCGGGCGGATCCAGTTCATCGGTTGTCCTCCAAGACCTTGCGTCCGTCGTCGGTGACCTGCCACGTGCCGAAGTCGCCCAGCTCCGGTTCCCGCACCCACCCGGCCCGTTGCAGTCCCCGCATCCGGGCGGTGACGGTGCGCGGGTCCTGCCACGAGGTGGGGGCGTCGGGGAACAGCACCGCCCGCGGCTCGTCGAAGGCCTGGGTTTCGTCGAAGTACTGGGCCTGGACCTGGCTGTTGGCGACCTGGCGCAGCAGGGCGAGGCGGGTCTTCGTCGGGTAGAGGCTCACAGCCCCCACCAGACCCGACCCGCAGCGATGTGTGTGAACACGGTCGGGTTGTCCAGTTCGAAACCTTCGCAGTCAGCCAGCACCGGGCACCCGGCACACAGGGCCAGGGCAGCCTTGGCGGTTTCGGTTTTCAGCGACAACTTGCTGCCGGCGACGGGCCAGAACCAGTCGGCGACCTCGGGGGTGCAGGCGGCGCGCAGGCGCCAGGCGAACGGGGCGGCCGGGGCGGGGTCGAGGTCGTAGGCGGAGCGCATCAGGCGGCGCCCCTCTCGGCGCCGCAGACGCGGCGGTGGTAGGCGCTGGCGATGGTGTTGCCGCAGGTTGGGCACATGGGTGACCCCGGTTCGTTTGGCTCGCCGTCCGCCGCGGCCCCGTCGCCAGCGGCGGCGGACCGGCGCTGTGGGGACGTAGTCCCCACCCGCCCTTTCGGGGCGGGGCGGGGCGGGGACGGGGTGATGTTTAGTGGCGCGTCTCGTGGTGCGTCTTGAGACGCGTCTATTGACGCGTCATCCTTGCGTCTCTTCTGCGTCTCCATCCACTTCTTCTGGCGGTCCGCCTTGGCCGCCTGCTCGGCCCTGACCTTCTCCCGGCTCGGCTGGTAGTCGAAGTAGTCGTGGATCACCCAGCCGTCCTTGCCCGCCGGCGGGCACTTAGGGCTGGGGCAGAACGCTCCGGCGACATGCCACAGATCTCTGTCGATGAGCTTCGTGGCCCGCAACGCATTGCCACGCTTGGAGCACTCGCTGAGTTCGTCGGCGAGGATGACCCCGTCGGTGAGGTTGCGCGCCGACCATTCGATGGCCTCCCGCCACAGCCGGTAGGTGGCGTCGTCGAGCGGCGCCACCTTGCGGTGGATGGAGGCCTGATCGTCGAAGCGCACCCAGGTCATGCGGGCACCCTCGATCGGGTGTGTGACGCTTTGGCCCTTCTCCGCGAACGCGACACGCCGGCAGGTTTGGCCCTCAGGGCGATGTCCAACTGTCGGCGCCGTTCGGCGCAGACCTCGCCCTGGTTCGGCTCGGGCCTGCGCACCGGCAGCGGCCCGAACCGTTCCCGGGTCAACTCATCCACCGACCACCGCCTTCATCCGCAGTCCCTGCAGCTGCCGCATGATGTTCCCGTCCCGCCAGTCGCCCGGCCGCCACACGTCGGCGTCGATCCCGGCATGGCGCAGCGCGGCCAGCCACTGCTCCTGGGCGGTGGTCGTCCTCCCCCGCTGGGCCTTGAGTTCGCGGAAGATGAGCCGCCGCCCGACGATGGCGAGGTCGGGGAACCCGGCGGGCGAGCGCCGCGAGTCGTGGGTGTGGTAGGCGAGCAGACCCAGCACGCGGCACGCGTCCATGACGCAGGACTGCAGTTCGTCCTCCGTCATCGCGGCGGCGATCGTGTCGGTCATGCCACGTCCACCTCGAGCGTCGGCTCCGGGTCATCCGCCGGCGGCGCCTGTTCCAGCGCTTCGATGATCTGCCCGGCCTCTTGGACGGTGAGTTCCTTGCTGGACTCCAACGGCCGGTCGACGAGGTTGGACATGAAGCTGAGCGCCGCGTCCCGGTCGGACAGGCCGTTCTCCCGCAGCAGCGCGAACATCTTGCGCGACTGGGCGGTGGTGATGAGGCGCGGTTCGTCGACCGGTGCCGGCTCCGGGGCGGGCGCGTCCTCGAGCGGCGGGTCCTCCACCGCGGTCACCTCGATCGCCGCGGCCGCTTTTCGTCGGGGGGTGACCGTACGATGCCCGTTGCCGGCCTCGGCGGTGGTCTGGATGCTGTCCTGGATCTCCTCCACCGACGCGATGCCCATGAGCACGTCGGGCGCGATCCGGTCGCACACACGGCCGGCGGCGCGGGCGTACAGCATGTCCTGGGGCGTCTTGGTGTACGCCTGGTTGCTGGTCCAGCCGGCCTTGCGGGCCTGGTCCATGGTGACGGTGACCCGCTCGACGTAGTCGGAGCCCTTGCGCCGGCCGCACACCACGGCCCGGCTGTCGCTGATGTCCTCGGTCCACACCTCATGCCCGCGGGACTTGACCAGCGCCACTTTGATCTCGGTGTACATGCCGGGCCGGCCGTGCACCACGTAGATCTGCTGCAGCGCGGTGAGCGGGTCGAGCCCGAGCGTGATGCCCTGCAGGACGGCGGCGGTGCCGGTGGCCACCGCGATCTGCCGGGCGGCGGCCTGCTGCTGGGGGGTGGCCCGCGGGTCGACGCGGGGCCGGTAGGCGTCGGGCACGAACGGCGTGTCGACCAACTGGGCGACGAGCTCCTGGGCGCTGTCGGCGGCCCGGACCCATTCGCCGAGCCGGGCCAGCGCCTCGTTGGCCCCGCCGAGAACGGTGATGGCCGTGTGGTCCATGCGGGCGATGTCGACGGTCACTACTGCTCCCTGACGAGTCGGAACGTGCTGGTGGTGGGTGCGATGATCGGCGCGCCGACCAGGTCGCGGGACCCGGCGACGAACTGGCCGACCTTCATCGCGTACAGGAACTCCTTGTGCTGCTGCTCGCCGGCCTCGACCGGGACCAGGTCGTAGCCGTCGCCGCGGACGTGGATAGCGGCGCAGTAGTCGACCTGCACCGGTTCGATCTCTTCGCCGTCGACGACCCACACGTCCGGGTAGCGGTAGGCAGCCAGCTGCAGCGCCGTCTCGCCGAACACGCCGGACCGGGTCGTCTTCAGGTCCATCAGCAGCGTCGTGGGGCCCTTGTCGGGCAGGACGAGGCGGGCGCACAGGTCGGCGGTGCCGGCGTAGCCCCAGCGGTACGACACGCAGGAGAACTCGACGTGGATGGGCTCGACCTGGAACTCGTCGAGGAACCGGGCGTACGACTCGACGTGGCCGGCGATCTCCTCGGGCACCTTGACCTCTTTGCCGGCGAGGAGCAGTTCGGCGGCGGCGTGGACTTCGGTGCCGCGCCGGGCGGCGGCGTCCTTCTCGGCGTAGCGGGCGCCCTGCAGTTCCTTGAGGCGCTTCGCGGGGCCCATGGCGGACAGGTCGTCCCACCGGTCGACGGCGGCCTCGGCGGTGGCGTTGGCGGCCCAGTTGATGAGCGCCGGCTTGGGCACACCGTCGCCGATGATGGTGGTGACGCCGGGCACACGGGCGCCGGTGGCGTCCTTGTAGTAGTGGCCCTTGGCGGTGTCGTGGCGCCGGATGGGCGGGGTGAAGCGGCTCACACCGCCACCGCCAACCCACATGGACATGCGCACCCAGGGCACCCGGCATGGGCCGGTTCCCCGTCCTCCGGCGTGGTGCAGTGTGCGCACGGCTTCCTCAGGTCGCCGAAGTCCTCGACGATGGCCCAAAACTGGCCGGTGGTGCTCAGCTCCTCGACGGGTTCCGGCGCCCGGTGCCGTCCGACCCGGTCCGCCGCGACGACGAGGAACTCCCGCGGCGGCAGGTCCGACGGGGTCTGGCGTTGCGGCCAGGTGGCGTAGAAGTCTTCGGGCAGCAGCGTGTCGCGGGCCTCCGGGAGCGGCGCGGTGAGGCGCTCCACCTCCTGTTGTCGGCGCCGGGCGCGAGCATGGCCCAGCGGTGGAAGGTCCTGGGCGTCGCGGAGCAGGTCGACGCCGATGGAGGCCACCGGGATGCACGCGGCCAGGGACAGGAGGAAGGCGATCACGTCTCGGTCCTTTCCGCGAGTACATCGGCGATCTCCGGCCACGCGGCGTGCACGGCCCGCAGCCACTGACCACCCGCTTCATTGGCGGCCGCTTCCACCCCGGCGAGCACGTCGAGGTCGGACCGCTCCACCCACACCTGGCCCACGTCCTCGGATCGGCGCTGGTACTCCGCCCGAAGGCGGTTGAGTTCGTCGAGGTCGTACGCCATCACAGCCACCCGAAGTGGTCGGCGGTGTTGCTCAGGATCGCGAGCAACTGGTCGGACAGGTCGAACCGCTCGGCCTGAATGGCGAGGCTCCGGCCGAGGTCCCCGTCAGCGTGCCGTTCGGTCGCGGCCTTCCAGTCGGCCAGCATCTCGACCAGGTCGACCAGCGTCATGTCGTTGACGCCGTCCACGAAGTGCTCCGGGTGGTGGCGGTTGCTGGCGTAGTGGTGGGCCAGCCCCTCACCCATCGCCTCGAGGTAGCCCTTGTACTCGTCGGACCCGTACGTCGAGTCCTTCAGCTTCGGCGTGAACTCGTCGAACACCTCGACCTCGGGCGGTTCGGTCTTGGACCGGTCGTGGCAGGTGGACCGGTCGAGCAGTTCCTTGACCACCGCCACCACCAACTCGCCTACGCGCTGGCTGTGCACCAGCGTCTCGCGGCGACTGTCGTACGTGCTCACGTCTCGGTCCTTTCACTGTGCTCGGCGAGGATGTGGGCGAAGGTCGCGGTCACATCAGGCATGGCGTCGACGGCGTCCATCCAGGCGAGCGTCTCGTCGAGGGGGCCGAGCTCGACGGTGGCTTCGTCGTGAATCGCGATTTGCGAATCGTCCGTCGGTGTCCGCCCGCTGTAGGTGAGCGCCAGGACCATGACGACGGTGAAGGCGACGTAGACGTCGGCGATGATCACGGCGCCATTCCCCTCGCCCGCCGGATCCAGGTGCCCTCGGCCATCGCGTGCAGCCGGTCGTGAACCTCACGGTCCGGGCACGGGTTGGCGGGACACCACGGGCACGGGTCGGCCTCCTGCAGCAGCGCCGCGACGATCTGGGCCAGCCGCACCACGGTCCTGTCCGCCTCGCGCAGTTCGGCGGGTGTCAGCCGGCGCAGGGTGGCTTCGGTGAGCGACACGTCGCCCCGGTCCAGCCACCGGTAGGCGCAGACCACGTGGGTGGCGGCGTCGGTGGGGATGGTGGAGGTCATGCCACCGCCTCCCACAGATACCGCTCAACCCACTCGTTCCGGTTGGTTCGCGGTCGAGACGGGGCGTGCCAGCCAGACCGGGCCGGACGCTGGGCCACAACGCGCCAGCCAGCTGCGCGCAGCGACGTGCCCGGTTCGCCGTCCTGGGTGTAGGTAATCAGCCGCAGGTAGCCGAGGGCTTTCGCGGCCCGCCAGCACGCGGCGTACAGCATCGAGTTGGCCACCTCACGCAGCAGCAGCAGGCGGTCCTCGCGGAGGTCGTCGGGGATCACGACGCCCACTCCCCGACCAGCGCCCCGAGCAGGTACCACAGCGGTGTCGCCAGCAGCACGCCGATGAGCGCCACCAGCCGCCATTTGGCTTCACGCTGGCGCAGCACCTCCCGCAGTTCGCGGTGGAAGGCGGTGACCTCCGATGGGCCGCGGCCATATCGCGTACAGGAGGCGCAGTGGTGGCTCATGGCTTCGGCTCCTCGCCCACGTCGGCGGTCGTACGCCGAAGCCGCCACACAGCAGCGGCGGCGGCGAGGACGGTCACGATGCCGGCGATGGAGATTCCGGTCTTGGTACGCTTGTTCACGGAGCAACCTCCCTGCTCTCTTGCGGTCCGCCCGGTCACGACGGTGCGGGCCGCTTTCTCTTGTGTGCGGGTCTTGCCCGGGACCCCCGCCGTCGCTTGCGGGGGCCCCGGCCGCGGTCCTGTCTCTCCAACCGGACCGCGAGTCTGTGGGCCCAGCCGCCACGAGAGGAAACGGCTGGGCCCCGCCGTCAGCCCGGGGCGGCTGACGGATCCCCGGAGCTCGCTTCCTGGCGAGCGTCGACGGGGACGGAAATTCTCTTGGCGTAGCGCCGTTCCTGCCGTGGCGTGAACGTGGGTCGGCCGGTCTGGGCGAGGTAGACGGACTCGCGGCGGTCGGGGGTCATCACGCCACCCGCTGCTGCTGCTCGATCCACTCGTCGATGTCAGTCCAGGCGAAGCGCAACTGTCCACCGATCTTGGTGGCCCTGGGGCCCTTGGACTGCTTCCGCCAGCCGTAGATGGTCTGCACGGCGACGCCGACGTACGCGGCGAGTTCCTCCGGGGTGACGTACGGGCGACGGCCGGCCACCTCGGGAGTCGTGTTGTTGCTGCTGGGCCGGTTCTTAGCCGGCTGCCGGGTGGTCGACATGCCCGGAATCCTGGCATGTATCAGTGAACGCTGTCAACTATGCCTGACCAGCGATCGAGGGATCTATTCCGATCGGCATCCTTGACCGACCATGGTGCTTGCTGTCAGAGTGCATGAGTGGTTGTGAGTGGTGAGCTTCGGGCAACGTTGGGCACGCGTGTTACGGACCGAGTGAAGGAGATCGCCCATCAGCAGGGGCTCAGCGGCCGGGAGATCGCCCGCCGCCTCGGCAAGTCCCATTCATGGCTGGCCGGGCTCTACGCCGGCAAACAGCCCTACGATCTCGTCGACCTCGACGAAATCGCCGCGGTTCTCAACACAACTGCCGAGGACCTGCTCGGCATCGGCGTGTACGCGGCGGCCCCCGAGTTCCTGCCTCCAGAGGTACAGCGCACGGTCGACCACTTCGCCCAGTCGCTCATGGCCCGCTGGAACCAGCCCGGCGTGACGCCCGGCCAGCAGCGGGCCCTGCTGCGAGTGGTGAACAAGGCGTGGGAGTACGTCGAGAAGGGCATGGTGTTCTGGCAGAACGGGCTCGCGGACACCCGCAAGCCCGTCCCACGCAAACGGTCATAGCGCGGCGCCGATCGCCTCCAGCACCTCGGCCGCGCCCGTGCGTACCACCCGGCGCCCGAAGTAGGCGTCCTGCGTCATCGACACCTTGGCGTGCCCGGCCTGGTCGGCCGCGGCCCGCGCCGACAGGCCGGCCTTGTCCATCTCGGTCAGCACCATCTTGCGGAACTTGTGGTTGCCACCACCGAGGCCGGCGAAGGCGTACGCGTCTTTGACCTGACGGTGGACGTTACGTGGATCCCGTAGGCCGTACGTCCCCGTCCGGGTCGACGGGAACACCAACATGGTCTCGGCGCTCAGCCGCTCCTCGACGATCGTCCCGTTGGCCTGGAGCACCTTCACGGTCGGGAACACCCTCGGAACGGCGGCGGTCAGCTGGCGCAGCTCGAGCAGGCGCAGCGCCCACGACGGCAACTCCAACGTCCGCACGCCGGCCTCGGACTTGGGCCGCTTCAGCACCAGGCCCACGCCGACGATGCGGATTACCTGGTGGCGGATCGCCGCCGTGCCGGCCTCGAAGTCGATTGCGTTCTGCTGCAGCCCCAACGCCTCGGCGTGGCGCACTCCGGTGGAGGCGAGGAACGCGGCGAAGTCGACCACGTCCCGGTCGATGGCCTGCGGGTCATAGGTCATGTACGCCAGCAGCTGGGAGACCTGGGCGATGGTAAGCGCGGTCGCGGGCTGGCTGCCGACCGAGATGCGGCCGACGTCGCGCACCGGGTTGGACGCGATCGCGCCCTGCTGCGCCGCGAACGCGCCCATGAGCGACAGGACGGTGCGGGTCATCTTGGCGTTGGACGCGCCGTGGTTGTCCTCGATGTCGCGCAGGAACCGGTTGGCGCGGGCGACGCTGAACTCGCGCAGCCGCAGCTCGCCGAGTCCGCGCAGGATGAACAGGTCCATCTTGCGGCGGTAGTTGTAGGTCGTGTTCGGCGAGTGCGGCTGGCGCTTCCACTCCGACCACCACTGCTCGGCCAGATCCTTGACCTTAGTGTCGGGCGTGAGGTCGCCGTTGCCGACGATCTTCGCCCGGTCCCGCAGCGCTTCGCGGAGGGCGTTCTCCGCCTGGACCCTGGTCGGCCCGGCCCGCTCGACGTCGCGGGTGATTCCGTCGTAGTCGCGGAACCCGGCCCGCGCGGTCCACGTACCGCCGGCCTCCTTCACGGTGCGGATCTTGCCGTAGGTACCGATGGGGAGCGGCGGTCGAGGCATGGCCTTATCCTCACGCTGGTCGGTGGTCGCGGACCGGTGGTCGGGGATAGTTTCCGGCACCGCCCCCGGAATACTCCCGGAAAACAGACCCCACTGTCAACCACCGTTGCCCACAATGGACCAACGCGTCACGCGGAAATCCGCTGGCCACAACCACTTTCGACCCGAGTACACCACACATGACAAGTGGTGATCTTGCTTCCGAAGGGTTGTAGGTTCGAGTCCTACTCGGGGAGCAAAACGCCAGGTCACAGCCTCGATCAAGAATCTTGAAGTGCCCAGCCCCCGGAAAACCCCCGGAAAACGCGCTCAGTCCTCGTCCCGCGTCTCCTGGTCGAGCGCAGCGGCCGCATAGCCGCGCAGGAAGTCCTCGTTGAACTCCTCGTCCATCTCGGTCATCACCTCGAGGCCGGTCACTTCCTCCTCGAGCAGGCTGCTGCGCGAGCGGTACACCGACGAGTCGCGCGGTGCCGGAACAAGCCGCAGGACGGCCGTGTCCTCGTGCATGATCTCCAAAGGCCGGAGGACCTCCCGCATCACCCGCGCCGCGTACTCGGGCCGACCGAGGGCCGTGACGAGCTCGGCCGCGTGCTCGCGTTCCCGGCGGACGCGCCGATGGTGGTCCACCCACACCCGTAGGTGGTGCGTCGCCACCGGCGCCAGGGCGGAGCCCTCGAGGAGCAGGAAGCAGATGAGCGTCGTCATGCCGGACACGCCGGTGCACGCGCTGACGACGAGAGCGCCCTCGATCGCCGAGGCGGTGCCGAGGGCGGCGGCGGCGCCAGTGAAGTTGAGTCGGCTGAGGCGGAGCACGGGTCGGTCCCTTCGGGAGGCCACGCCAAAATGGGGCCAGGGTCTGGGGTCCCAACTGCTGATGCACGTTCTACAGTGTGTGATCGGCCAAACACGATCGTCCGTTTAGCCAATTGCATGCGTCGACGTTGGCTTGTTAGCTACACGCCGTAGGAGTGATCCCGTTCACAGGGATCACTCAGGTGCCCCGGACCCCGGCACGTTCCGTTGTGCGTCCCGCGCCCCCACCGACGTTCAGAACCGCCCCGCCCCTAGTCCCCGGGCGGTTTGTCGATTCATTCACGTTCGCTCACGCGCCAGCGTGAGCCGGTGGGGGCTGGGCAGCGCCCGGCAATCCGATCTCTCCCGACTCAGCGAGAGGATCACACCACACCATGGCCTCATCAGGCAAGATGGCCGTTCAGCCGAGGTCGAAGTCGCCGTCCTGGGTACCGCCGACGAAAGCCACCCATTCGGCTGCGGTGAACCGCAGCACGGGTCCCGTCGGGTTCTTCGAGTCGCGGACCTCGACGCCGCCGGCCACGATGCGGACCTCGACGCAGTTGCCCTGGTTCCCGGACCGACTGGACTTGCGCCAGCCGCGCCACATCCGGTTGATCTGGTCGTCCATGGAGACCCCTTCTCCCCTAGCGTCGGTTCTTCCTGGCCGCCGCGCTGAGCAGCGTGGCGGAGTCCTGCGGGCTCAGCGCCCGGGTGCGGAGCGTCTCGAACATCGTGACGTAGCGGCGCACGTCGTCGGCCTCGTCGAGGAACACATTGTTCAGCGCCGATTCAATGACCACCAGGGGCGGGCCGGAGAAGTCGTCGAGGACCACGAACGAACCGAACAGGCCCGGATGCGCCCCGACGCCGAAGGGCAGGACCTGCACGCTCACGTGCGGCCGGTTCTCCTTCGCCAGCGCGGTCAACTGCGCCGCCATGACCTTAGGCCCGCCGACGGTCCGGTGCAGTACCGCCTCGTCGAGGACGGCGACGAGTTGCAGCGGCTCGTCCTTGGTCAGCGCCTCCCGTCGCCGACGGCGCACCTCGACCAGGCGCTCGACGTCGCGCGGTTCGAGCTGGGGCTCAGTGCCGGCGATCACCGCCCGGGTGTACTCCTCGGTCTGCAGCAGCCCGGGCACGAGCAGCGCCTCGTACTCCAACTTCTCGCGGGCCTCGGTCTCCCAGCTGATGTAGGTGGCGTATCGGTCGCTGATGGACTGGTCGTCGACGAAACGGTCCAGCCAACCGGGCTCGTTGGCCTTCGCGGCCAGCCCGAGCAGCCGCTCCCGTTCGGCGCCGCGGACGCGGTACGTGTCGAGCAGGGTCGTCATGGTGCGGTTCTGCGGGACCGAGTTCCCGGTCTCGACCCGCGTGATGGTGGCCGCGTTGATCCCTGTCAGTTTGGCGACATTCGTCTGGGACAGACCGGCCGCTGTCCGGTGGGCACGCAGATCCCTGCCCAGTCGCACAGCCCTCGCGGTCGCCTTACGTCGCAACTCCATGCCCTTTCCACGCTCCGTCTCCATCAGTGTCATGGGCGGCCCTCGACGGCCCTCACCCGGATCGTGCGAATGCGGGGTCCGCAAATGCACGTCTTGCATTCTGACAGACGGAGGCACATGATGGCGGAGTACCGCCGGTCGTTCCCGATTCGGCAACACGGACGTTCGACGGTCACCCGCACAACCCCCGAGAGTCGCCGGCGGGTAGTGACGTACGAGCCGAGCCGACGGCAGACCAGTGGGGACCTGAACGCGTACCGGGGCCCGGCGGGTCGCCAGGCCCGAGGGGAGGGCCCCGGTACGCCCTACATGGGAGATCGCTCGTGAGTGAACTCGCCTGGAAACTCGCTCTCCTCTTCGGCCTCGCCGGCCTTGGCGCCATCCTCGGCGCGTACTGCCTGGCCGCGTTGTTCCGGCGGCGCGACCCGGTGCTGTACGGCCGTGAACTGCCAGCCGTCAGCGCGGCGACCGTGGAGATGCTCCGCAGCCGCGACCGCGACATGCCGACGTGCGCCATCGACCTGAAACTGGCCTCGCCTCACCAGCCCTTGTACGCGGCGGCCTACGTGGACCGGCCTGCCCCGCTTGCTATCGAGGCCGCCCCGGTCAGCCGGAGCCGGACGTGAGCGGGCGGCCCCGCACCCCAGGAGAGCGAGCCTGGCGGGCCGCCAACCAAGCCCTCGCCGCGCATATCGCGGCCGTCGTTGACGCCGCACCGCCGCTGACGGCGGAGCAAACGGCGCGCCTGCGCATGCTGCTGGCGCCAGTGCTTCGGCCAGAACCGGAGGACAAGCCGTGACCTACACCGCCGAGCAGCGGCAGGACGCACTGGATGCCGAGAAGGCGCACGCCGACGGCAAGTACTGCGACGTCAGGTGCCGCGAGACGAAGTGGCTGTGCGACGTGTGGAACGCGCACTACCCGGTGATCCGAGAACTTCAGGCGGCACGCCTACCGATGACCCCGGACGCGGCCCGCGAGGGGTTGCCGGCGCCGCGTCCGGCCTAAGCCCCGGGAGGCGGGGTTCGTCCCCCGCGACACCCCGCCTCCCGGGCCCGGTCCGCCGACCTTCCGCGGCGGGCGCACCACCCCGGACCTTCTTCCCGCTCCGGGGAAACGTTGAGGGCCGGCCGCAGGACCCGGCCTGGTCCGTCAGCCCGCCGGGTCAACGAACCCTCACCGGCCGGCCCTCAACGCCCTTATCCGCGCCCCCGAGTTCCCGAAGGACGTGCCTGTCGTGACGAACGTGTTGACCCTTGTGCTCGGCGGCGTCGCCGTCCTCGGCGCCGTCCTGTTCTTCGTCCTGCTGGCGCGGTACCGCCGGTTGCAGCGGCGGGCCCGGGAGGAGGCCGCTGCGGCAGCCGCCGAAGCCGCGGCCGCCGCAGCCCTCGCCGCCGCTGAGGCTGCAGCCGCCGCATCGGATCCGCGGGACAACGAGGTGACGTACCCGATCGCCACACATCCCGCCGCGGTCGCCGCGGCAGCAGCCGCTCAGGCCGAGGTTCTCAAGTTGGTCCAGGAGATGACCTCGCCCCCGCCCTATCTGGCCAAGTCGGATCCGCGCAAGGTCGCCCAGCGGCGGGCTCGGCGCCACGACATGAGCCAGCCGGGCACGCCCGCACAGCGCCTGAACAAGGACCGCGGGTATGACCCGTGGCAGCCGCTGCAGGACCTGGAGGTCGGCGATGACGTTGTTTGACATGCTCGCCCGGGCCATCTGCGACCAGGACGACCTCGACTGGCTGTGCGGCCCCGACCCGGGACCGCCGCCACCGCCCAACGCGCCGCCGCTGACGGCGCGGGAACTGGTCACCTCGCCGCAGCCGGTTAGGGTGCGGCCATGAGCACCGACGGCGTCACCAAATGGAGCGTCAAACTGGTGTCCCGTTCGACGGACGCGATGGAGGTCGCCAGCGTGTTGACCGGCGACAGCCGCACCGACACCGTCAACCGGGCGTTGCAGGTGTACGCCTACCTGATGGACCAGATCATCCTGGGGGGCCGGATCCTTCAGCTGGTGGACCCGGATGGCACCGTTCACGCGGTGGAGCTCGAGTGATCGGTCTAGCGCCGCCAGGTGCAGGTCTCCCCCGCGGTGCGCCGCGACACCAGCACCTGGTCCGCCCCGTCCACGACCCGGACTGAATGGAACTCGCCGCCCCAGAACCCGGACAGCGCCCCGCAGATGGTGGTGGCCGGCTCGATCGCGTCGGCGTCGGCGGCCAGCTGGGTGTGGGCGGTGAGCACCGAGCCGCCCCAGTCGACCGAGGTGACCAGGTCCCGGACCCGAGGTGTGACGTTCGGCCCGGCCCAGTAGGCGTCGAACGCGCCGCGGTCGAACGGGTCAGCCGCGGGCGGCGCCGGGGTGGTGGTCTGCGTCTGGTTGACGATCGCGCCGATGGCCAGCGAGATTAGGCAGAAGGCGCCGAGCGCGATCGTGATGGCTCCGGCGGACAGTGGGCGGCGAGGGGTCATGCCGGCAGGGTGACAGAGCCTCGCCACGGCGTCCAGAGCGAGCGGAGCGCCACCGGGGGGTATCGTGGAGCGCATGGATGTCACCCGCGCCGCGACGGCCCGGCAGCTGGCCGGCGAACTGTCCCGCATGGCCTCCCTCGCCGCCGAGCTCGCCGACGAGGCGGTGTGGCACGCCACCCGCAGCGAACCGGCCAAGGACGTGGCGAAGGCGCTCGGGGTGTCCGAGGCGGCGGTGCGCAAGGCGATCCAGCAGCACAACCGCCGCCGAAATGTCCGTTGACCGAAGGTACCGAATCGGACACGTGGAGCCCGGCGAATCGGGTATGAGCCGCATAGGCCGCTGTCCGATTCGTTCCCCGGGGTCGTCGGTTTGGGCGTTTTGATAGGGCACTTTCCGGAGCCTGTCCGGTCTGCCTATGTTTGGTGGTCAGCCGTTCGGTCGTAGTTCGATACCCGGGGGTATTGCTGTGTCCGGCTTATCACAATCCCTTATGGACATAGGGACGCCGGTCAATGGATTTCCTGCCGGCCCCATCCCGGTATGTCCGCTCTGTCGACCCAGAATGTCCGGTCCGGCTCAGCACCCTATATATAGAGGGACAAGTGCGCAGGCCAAGTATGGTGGCGCGAGCCGATACCCGGGGGTATCGTGAAGTCCCGCGAGAGAGGAGGCCAGCAATGGCCGAGCAGGAAACTCAGACCATCTACGTCGTCCAGCGATGCAAGGCCAAGGGTGACGAACTCAAGTGGGCCGACGCTTCGGAGCACTCCACCGAAGCCGAAGCCCGCGACCAGTTCGCAACCTACGTCGTCGAGCTCGGGGATGTCCTCGGCCCGTTCCGCGTGGTGCGGCGGACCGAGACGGTGATCTGATCGCACCGAGGCGACAGGCCACGACCGGCCCACAGGGGCGTGGCACACAGACTTCCCGCGCAGCGCGGCGTCGAGCACCCCAGCTCCGCCAGCAGCAGCGCAAGCGAGCAGGCATCTCCCCAGACGCGTTCATCCGCGGCGCTCGCACCCCGCACCCCATCCGAGGGTGCCAGGTGGAGGGAGACCACCGATGCAAGAACGCTCAAGCGCCCAGGCGCTACGCGACTACCGGATCACCCGCCGGTTCGTCGCCGCCATCGTGTTCGTCGGAGTGGCCGTCTCGATCGCGGTCAACCAGCTTGACGCCCACACCTGGGTCAGTAAGGGGATTGCCGGCTGGCCGCCGTTGGGTCTCCTGCTGACGCTGGAGCTTCTCGTCCGGATCCCCACCGGCCAACGTCTCGGCGCGCTCACCCGCGTCAGCGCCACGATCGCCGTGGCGGGTGCAGCGGGCTGGCTGTCGTACTGGCACATGGTGGCCGCAGTGGCCGACCATGGCGAGACGACGGTCAACGCCCACATCTGGCCCGCCACCGTCGATGGCCTGATGGCGGTGGCAGCCGTCGGGATGGTTGAGCTCGGTGCCAGGATCCGGGGGTTGAAGTCCCAGCCTCAGCGGGTGGCCGACGCGGCCGCCAGCGCAGCCGAACTGGTCAAGGCCGTGGACGCGATCGAGTCGCCGCAGAACCTCGCCTTCCGCGAGGCTCAGCGGGAGCTGCGAAGGACGAGCAGGTTGGAAGCGATGAACCTGCCGGTGACGAAGTAGACGAAGAGGCCCGACCCCCATTGGGGTCGGGCCTCTTTGGTTTGTGCTGTCACCCGTGTAATTACACGTCTGTAATTACAGACATGTAATTACAACGTCGTAATTACACGGTGCGAATTACAACGGCGTTGTTTGATCTATTCGGCTATGACTCGGACGCTACGCCCTTCGCATTGCCGCCGCAATTCCATCGCTGATATCAGCCGAACGGATGAGTTAATGCGAATGCTCTAGTCGACCATGCAAAGCTACGTGCGTCGATGGTCACCAGTCGTGGTTGTAGAGCCGTTCCCGCGCACCGGGCGGGGGAACGGGCGCCGGCTCAAGCGTCTCGGCGTTGGTCAGCGACGGCCCGCCGCCGGTGAGCCCGGACGACGTGATCGAGCCGAGCACCGACAGCAGCGTGGCGCCCAGGGCGATTAGCAGCGCCGAGGTCCACGGCACCTCGGCGATGTTCAGCACCCCGCCGGTCAGGGTGGCCGTCAGCGAGTAGGCGAACGACTTGATGGCGCGTTCGGTCACGGCGCGCCAGAACGCCAGCGTCCAGATCATGGCCGGCGCCACGGAGTCCAGCCGCCGAAGGCCATGTGCGCGGCGACGAAGGTCAGGCCCAGGAACAGCAGGCTGACCTTGCCTGTGTCGGCACCGAGCAGGGCCAAGATGAAAGCCAGGATGAACGTGATCAGGGCGGCGATGGCGAACATGGCTTCTCCTCTACTCGTTCGGACGCCGGCCGCGGCGCGGCCCGTTGGGCTGTAGCGGTGCGCCACCGGCCGGTCTCCCCCGTGGATCGGTGTGCCAATGCAGGTGCTCTTCGAGCTTCTCTTCGATGCTCGTCACCCGGTCCATCAGCGACGGACGTCCGGGGCTGCCGAGGGTCTGGTCCAACAGTCGGTTGACCTTGCGCATCAGATGCCACATACGTCGGATGCCTCTCGCCAGGAGGAAGCACACAGCGGCCGCCCCGAGGATCGCGCCGCACACGACGCCGATCGCGGCCCATTGGTCGAGTGACACGGGGTCCCCACCTCAGCGGGTCGAGCTACCCACCGGCGGGGTCCAGGCTGGCGGGGGTGGTGCCTACCGCGACGCGACGAAGATGGCGACGCCGACGCCGACAAGGGTGATGATGAGCCCGCCGAGGCCGAGCATCATGGCCCACGACGCGTTGGCACCGAGGAGGCGACCGCCGCCCGATGCGGTGAGTTTCTGCAGAACGGTGATGTCCTCGACGATCCGGTTCAGCCGCTGCTCCGTCTCGGCCCGTGGCATGAACGTCGCCGCCTGATCGGACAGTTGGCCGCGGAACTCGTTCACGCTCTCGAAGCGTTTCTCGGCCGCGATCTCGGCCTTGACGACGGCCTTCTCGCTGGCGATCATCGCGATCTGCACAGCCTTGTCCTGCGCGGCGATGGCGGCCTCGAACCGGCGGTCCATTTCGGCGAGCAGCGCCATGACGTGCTCCCGCAACGTGATGCCGTCTGACTCCTCCTGACTGACCAACGTGGGCTCAGGTGTCGGCGCCGTCGCGTTCCGGGTCGGCGGCGATCTCGTCGGCGGTGGCCTTGGCCACCTTCTCGACTGCCGCGTCCGTCAGGTCCACCTCGGCTTCGACCGTCACACCCTCGGCCAGCGCCTTCAGGATGGCCTTCTGGCGGCGCACGATCATCAGCGGGTAGGAGACCTTGTTGCCCTGCCCGTCGTCGAGTTGGGTGACCTCGTCCGCGTCGAGTAGGAGTGCCGTGTTGAGCCGGTCCAGGTTGTACAGCTGACGCGCCTGTTCGGTGTCCATGTCGGCTCCTTCTTCGCTCGATTGTCCGGTGATCGCGGCCAGGACGAGGCGCATGGTCTCAGGGTCGTCCGCGGATCCGTTCCAGAAGCCGACGTGCAGATGCCACAGGTGCGAGTCGTCGGACGACGACGGGTGCCCCTCGTACCAGCCGACGACGGTCTGGCCGTCGAAGGTTCCGAACCACTCGGCCACGCCGGGGCACTTCCCGGACCGGACGAGTTCGTCCATGCGGTGCGATGCGGCGTACAGCGTTTCACCCTGGATGCCGACGTCGACGGCCCGGTAGATGTCCTGGTCGCCGCTGTGGTCGCGGGCGTCGGTGGTGCCGTAGGACCGGTTGGTGCAGAAGGCCGACGTCCGGTCCCAGTCGGCGGAGCGGTGCCGACCGTAGAGGTGGTTGTTGTCGCCGGGTGCGCCGATCGCGGCGGCGCCCATGTTGTAGAACTCGCGCAGCGGTTCGATCAGCAGCGTCGTCAGGTTGTCGGGGACGTACTGGTCCTGCCACACCTGCTCCTGGGCGAGCTGGAGATAGCTGGGCATGGGTGAACCTCCCTACGCCGTCCCCTCCCAGACCACCCGCATGGACGGGTAGGCCAGGTTGGCCACATCGGTGTTGAGCCCGGCGCCGGTGTTCTGAACGCCCATGATCTCGACGTAGTCGCCGACGTTGAGGAACACGGTGCCGGCGACGGCGATATACCCGCTCGTCCCCGCGGCGGCGGGGGGGCCAATGCGCCTCGTGCGGTCCTGCTGGGTGCCGTTGACGGCGACGACGGCGCCGCGGAAACCGGCCGCGTTGGCGGCGTAGGTGTAGGCGCCGATGACGCCGTAGTAGCCGGCATAGACCGCGGTGAACCGGCTCGTGTTGACCGAGGTGGAGTGACCGCCCGCGCCGGACGGGTCGCGGTCGACGTACTCGGTGTCGAACGTCAGCGCCGTGTAGACGTTGTTGGGGATCGACTGGACGGCCACCGAGTACACGTCGCACAACGGCCGGGCGAGCAGGAACTGGATCGGGTCGCGGATGTAGGCGTTGGCTTCGGACGAGGTGGCGACGCCGTCGGTGAAGGTGTGGGATGCGGGGACGGTGGCCACCGGTCAGCCCCTCTCAGAACGGGCGGGTGTCAATGCCGCTCCAGTAGGAGGTGCCCCAGCGGAACCACGGCCCCGACACCAACGTGGACGGGGTGATCTGCGCAGCCCCGTTGACGGTCCACGCCCGGCTGGCCGAGTCGGTGAAACTTGTCGTTCCGGCCAACTGGGCGGAGAAGTTCGGGTTCGCGACCACCGTGCCGTCGATGCTGCTGCGCACCTGCGCGGCGTGGACCTTCATCGAGGTCGACCCGGCGACGACCAGGCCGTTGTCGTACGTGCCGATCTCCAGCACTCCGGTCCCGTTGAATATCGACGTGGTGCCGCCGGCCACCACATCAGCGCCGAGTTGTGTCCACGGTCCGTTGACGCCCTGGGCGGTGTAGAACCGTGCGGTGCGTCCGGCGGCGCCGTTGTCCACGTCGAGGGTGGCCCGTACCGCACCGCGCACGCCGTTGGCGTAGGACACGCTGACAGTGCTGTCCATCGTGAGGAGCGTGGCGTTGCTGCCGCCCGTGGTCCAGATGATCCGCAGCGCGCCGGTGTCGAGCAGCGCCAGCCCGTAGGACTGGTTGGCCGCCTCGTCCCACTTGTGAACCAGCGTCTGATACCCGCCGACGACGGTCCAGTCGGGCATGGTCACATCAGCTCGGAGGTCAATGTCGCCGACGATGTCCAGCGCGACATCGTCCGGTGTGGACGCGTAGTTCCCGGTCGTACCGGTGAGGAGCAGGCCACCTGGGGTCAGCGTCCCGATCAGCGCCCCCGTCTCCCAGGTGACGGTGCGGGCGTAGGTGGTGGCCTGGTGTTGGATGCCGCGAACGACGAGCGTGTCGGCGCCGGTGGGCCATTCGTTGGGTAGGCCAGTGAGCCGGATGCGCCGGTTGCGCCCGATGCCCAGCAGGAATGCCTTCTCGTCGTCGGTGCGGTGCAGAAGGTTGATGGTGAGGCTGGGGCTGCGCATGCGTGGCGTCGAGTTGTAGGTGACGGTCCAGTGGGCCAGGTTGGACGGGTCGGCGTCCACGGCGGTGGTGAGGGTGGCGAAGAACGGGTAGATGACGGTGGCGCCGGGCGCGGTGTAGCGGGCGGTGGACCCGTCGACCTGGCCGACTTCGGCGTAGTTGAACGGCCGGTCCAGGCGCAGCGTCAACGGTTGGGTCAGCCAGCAGACGGGAATTAAGGCCGGGTCCTGGGGCAGCCCGCCGGCGCTGCCGGAGGAGACGTGGAACGGGGCCGGGATGCTGCCGTAGCGGCTTTTGTGGGCCGCCCACCGCGGCGCGAGGGCCTGCGGCATCGGCTACTCGTACCAGCAGACCCAGCAGCGCATGTCGACGGCTGTGGTGGGCGTGGTGGCGCGCACGCGCAGGAACTTGCTCACCGGGATGATGGGCGCCTCGTCGGGCATCCACTGGTAGCTGTAGGCCATGGCGACGGCGGCCTCGGCGCTGGTCGACGACAGCGACACGGCGTCGAAGACGCGCGTGGCGGTGATGGCACCTTCGACGGTGGAGGTGTAGCCGGTGTTGTTGACGCCGAGCGTGAGCAGGCTGGCGGGGGCGTTCGCGTCGAGGGGCTGGACGCCGGCCGCGACGTGGGCGGTGACGGTGGCGGCCACGTCGGTCTGAAGGAGTTCGATGACGGCGTCGGCTCCGGGTGGGTCGTCGAGGGTGTAGCCCCACGAGATCAGTTTGATCATGCGGGTGGCGGGGGTGGAGAGCTGGAGCATGGTCTTGATGACGGTGCCCGTGGTGACCGACGCCTGTGCGGCGGTGGTCGGCATAGGGCCGTTCCACGCCTTGTACCTGTGGATCACGGGCGCTCCCTAGACGGCAGGAAGCCGACCGCGCTGGGCGATCGGCTCGGGATATGGCGGGCTAGATGTTGAGCAGGGTGCGGCGGTCCGCGAACGTGGTCAGGCCGGTGCCGTCGATGTACAGGTCGCCCTGCTCGGTGTCACGGGCCTCGTACATGGCCTGCGCGACGGTGAGGCCGGCGAGGCGAGCGGTGGCCATGATGGACTGGCCCGGGTCGACCTGGGTCAACAGGGCGTCGGTCTTGCCGGCGTAGCGGGCGAGGGTGTCGATGCGGTCGCCCGTGGTCTGGCGTTCGAGGCCGGTGAGTCCGACCGCGCGCTGCGCGGTGAAGTCGGTGAAGTCGAAATCGGCCGGCGCTCCGACGTGCAACTGCACGTGGGCGATGCTGCCGTAAATCGAGGGGCTGACGGCGGCAACCTTGGCCGATGTGACGGCCTCGGTGAAAGTGCCCGTGTAGCGGGCGTCGTCGACCCACAACTCGATGACGTTGGGAGTGTGACCCCAGCGGATTCCCAGGGCATACCAGCGCTCGGTGGCGTTGGACGACCCGTTCGTGGAGTCGACCGTCCAGAAGGATCCGTTGTAGTAGGAGCCGTGCCAGTGGCTTCCTACGGCATCGGCAGACCTGAAGAGGCTATAGAGCCATCCACCGCCACTCGGAAGGGTGTCCAGGTACAGACCGGTGAGGTCCAGTGTCACGTTGGTGGTGCTGGTCATATTCACCCAGACGACCAGCGTGGCCACTTGGCCGGCGGCCAGTGGGATGCGGTCGTCCACGGTGACGCTGAGGGGATACCTCATGTCGAAGTAGGGGCCGTTGGTGTTGGTTGAGCCGCTGAACCCATAGACAATCTGGACGCTCTCCGCACCATCATCGCCGGGCGGCGTGCCACCGGACTGAACGTTGACGGCCGGGGCTTGGCTGTTTGCAACGCCCTGCCGGTTGGGGTCGATAACCTCACCGGCAACGACACCTACTGCCGGTGCGACCGGCAGGGTCTCGTCCTTCATTGGCCAGTAGCCGCGCAGGGCTCCGTTGCGGGTCGAGCCCATGATGTGCGCGCCGAGCGTAGACACGAACGTCTGCGACCGTTCCCACAGCGACAGCTGGTCCACCGCCGAGACCTGGATCGTCTGGTCCTGGTTCATCGACACGTTCACCGAAGCAACCTCGGGAAACTCGATGAAGCCGGTGAACGTGTAGACGCGGTTGCCGCCGATCAGGTCGAAGAACCGGATCCCCATACCCGTCGACAGCGCGAAGGCGGACAGGGCGTTGGCGGGCGTGTACTTGAACCCGACGTTGTGCAGCACCAGCGTCAACGAGCCCGGGTCGCCCGCCACCTCAGCGGTGGTGCCGTTGGTCGCGTACACCGGCGCGGTCATCGAATCCACATCGGCCGTGATGTCGGTCCACACCCCGGCCGTGTACTCGACCTCGACGTGCCACAGTTCGTAGTCGCTCACGTCAGACCCAGCGACGCGA
>Ga0134123_10000603_pt1 | contig 23595 bp, 28 predicted proteins | sample KB303_FD_96460 | JGI IMG/M metagenome (GOLD analysis project Ga0134123, IMG submission 96460) | Terrestrial soil microbial communities without Nitrogen fertilizer from Kellogg Biological Station, Michigan, USA - KB3-0-3 | ecosystem: Environmental > Terrestrial > Soil > Unclassified ...
ATTACCCCTGTCCCCTAAAGGGGGACCAGCGAATGAGAGTTTGAGAAAAATTAATTTAATCGTGAAGCACTACTTCACCCTTTCCACATACGTCATCGTACGCGTATCCACCTTGATTTTTTCTCCTGAATTTACAAAAAGCGGAACGGTAATAACTGCACCTGTTTCGAGTGTGGCTGGTTTGGAAACGTTGTTAGCGGTATCGCCTCTTACTCCGGGTTCACAATAGGTGATTTCCAGTTCGACAAAAGTGGGCGGCTCGGCTAAAATTGCCTGGTCGCTTTCGAAAGCAACTTTTACTTCCATGCCTTCTTTTAAAATTCCTGATGAGCTTCCGAAAAGATTCTCCGGTACATATAATTGCTCATACGTATCGTTATCCATGCAAACAAGATGGTCGCCATCTTTATAAATAAATTGCAACATTTTATATTCCACACGGGCTACTTCAACATCCTCACCTGCCCGGAAACGGTATTCGGCCAGCTTGCCGGTTTTCAGGTTGCGCATTTTAGCCTGGTAAAATGCACGTAAATTACCCGGTGTGCGGTGCTGGTATTCTACCAATTGGCAGAGTTCGCCATTAAATCTTATTACTGAACCTACATTGATGTCTCCTGTATTTGCCATAAGCGGGGGATTTAAAGTTCGAGGTTCAAAGCTGCAACAACTTTGAACCTCGAACTTTGAACTTTAAACTTTATTCTGTTATGCTTCTATTACTTCGAAATTCACATTCACCTTTACATCTTTATGCAAGGCTACTTCGGCCGTATAACTACCGAGTGTTTTAATATGATCTTCCTTAAGGGTGATTTGCTTTTTGTCAATCGTATGACCCATTTTTTTGAGCACATCTGCAATGCTTTGTGAAGTCACTGAGCCAAATAGCTTTCCATTCTCACCGGCTTTCATCGGGATGGTAAGCGTTACACTTTCAAAAGATGCTGCTTTCTTTGCTGCATCATCCTTGATTTTTGCCAGCTTATGCGCTTTTTGCTTCATGCTCTCTGCATGCACCTTGCGGTTGCCTTCATTGGCAAGTATTGCAAAACCGTTTGGTATAAGATAATTTAAGCCGTACCCGTTGCGAACTTTCACAACATCATTTGTGTAGCCTAAGTTTTTTACATCCTGTTTAAGAATTACTTCCATGATATTATTATCAACGAATTACGAATTGTTTACGAATCTGCGAATTACGAATTTTATTTTCTGCGAATTACAACTTTTATTTTAATAAATCGGAAACATAAGGCATCAAAGCAAGGTGACGGGCACGCTTGATGGCTGTTCCTACTTTACGCTGATACTTTAAAGAATTGCCCGTAAGCCTTCTTGGAAAAACTTTTCCCTGGTCATTTACAAACCTTAAAAGGAAGGACGCATCCTTATAATCAACATATTTGATTTTTAATTTTTTGAAGCGGCAGTATTTCTTTTTTGCAAGCTCTACGGCCGGGGGGTTGAGGTATCGAACCTGGTTTGATGTGGGTGTTGCCATGATATTAATTTGTTCAGGTTAATGAACCGCTACAGCCTCCTCCTGCTTTTTAAGCTCTGCATTTCTGCGTTTCTTTTCATTGTAAGTAATTGCGTGCTTATCCAATGAAACCGTGAGGAAACGCATTACACGCTCATCGCGCTTGTACTCCAATTCTAATTTACCGATAACATCACCGGGTGAAGTAAATTCAACCAGGTAATAAAAACCGGTATTCTTTTTCTGGATCGGGTAAGCCAGCTTTTTTAATCCCCAATTGTTTTCAAAAACAATTTTGGCACCGTTACCGGTGAGGATTTTCCTGAACTTATCCACGGCTTCTTCCATCTGCTCCTGCGAAAGCACGGGAGTGAGGATAAAGACCGTTTCATATTGTTTTAACATGTTTATTAATTAAATTTTTATTGATTTTTTTAGAGGACGGCAAATGTATAAAAAAAATTTAATTTGGAAACGGTTCCCGGATAAATTTTTACCTGAAATACCCGTTATTCGTACCGTAAGGCCTCAATAGGATCAAGGCGCGCAGCCTTTGATGCAGGATAATAGCCTGAAATGATCCCGACACCAAAACAAAGTGCAAGACCCAAAATGATCCAAAGCCAGGGAATTATAAAACCGGCACCCAGCAATGCCGACATGCCATTTCCGACCAATATTCCTAAAATTATCCCGCAAATACCACCCATTTGACAGATTACGATTGCTTCGGTGAGGAACTGTCTTTTGATAAGCAGCCTTGTTGCACCCAGCGATTTGCGGATTCCTATTTCACGGGTTCGTTCTGTAACAGAAACAAGCATGATATTCATTAACCCGATAGCCGCTCCAAGAAGTGTAATAAACCCGATAATGGTGGCCGCAATGGAAATGAAGCTTAACTGGTTGATCACGATGTTAGCCAGTGAATCACTTTTTACAATTTCAAATGAATCTTCCACTCCTACTCTGTCCTCACGGATGGTACGCATCAGCCCGGTACTTTCGCCTACAGCCGCCTCGCGCATGGGTATATCGTTCACCATTACGGTCAGCGTATAGGAAGAATTAGGCCTCAGAAAATTATTCTTGGCATTCAGGATCGGGATAATGCAAATTTTATCACCTCCAAACCCCAGGCTTGAGCCTTTTTCTTTCAGGACACCTATTACTATATATTTTCCCGAACCAACATTTATCTCTTTATCAATCGGAAATTCCTTTTTGAAAAGAGTTTTTGCCATATCACTTCCGAGTATGCAGACATTGCTTCCGTGTTCCACATCAGTCATTGAAAAATTTCTTCCGTAATCCAGTTCATATCCTGCAGTGAGTAAATACTTTTCATCCCCTCCGAGAATTGAAATATTGGGATTGGATTTAACCGATTTAAACTTTAATACTCCAATCGGTGTGGCAAATGCTGAAATAGAAACTGCGGACGGAAATTTGAATGCGGCTTTGAACTCCAATGCCTGCTGATAGGTAATTTGTTTAAAACGTTTTGCGCGCCTTCCCTCTGAGTTAACATGTATTCCTAATCCAGCGTTACGAATCGTAAATGAATTGGCGCCCATGCTTGAAAATGCATTATTAAAATAATATTTTACCGCATCAATGGCAGTAAGGATTCCGACCAATGCCATAATGCCGATAGCAATAATCAGTGCTGTGAGCACCGTCCGTAACTTTTGGCTTTTAATGGATTGAAAAGCTATTTTAATATTTTCTGAAGCGACCATAAATGATTAAGATGAACAAAAGTAGAAATTAAGATGAAGGAAAAACGAGCGCTCAGTTTATTCCGAAATATTTTTTTACTTTTACGAACTATCACTTTTAAAAATCAATATTAAAATAAAAATCAATATGAAAAAACTCATTTTATCCGTTGCCTTAATCTGCTTTGTCGGAGCAGCAAAAATTTATGCTCAGTCATCTGAAACAAAAGCTGCGCAACCTGCCGCGCAACCTGCTGCTGTATCAGCAACTGCTGCACCGGCTGCACCGGCTGCAGTAACTACCCCGGCCGGCCAATCAGTTCAAACTCCTGCTACAATGAAGACGGAGGCAAAATCAGCAACCAGGAAATCGTGTGCCGGTCATTCTTCCAAATCATGCTGTATGTCAAAAGATGGCGCTTCAAAGAAAGAATGTAAGGATAAGCATTCCGAAAAAGCAGAAATAAAATCTGAAAAGGCAGATACGAAAGTTAATTAATAATTAATTTAAATTTCAACCGCTTGCACTGAGGCGCTCCGGACGGGGCGCCTTTATTTTTTAGCAACAGGGATCTCTCCTTTTTCAATCGCCTCCACGATGGATTCCATTACCTTATCCTCCCCCTCGGGATCGTACGTTGTTTTCATACTGGCGCCAAATAAGCGGGCGGTGGTTTGCCATAACATAGCTTCAAAAAAACCGCGGTATTCTTTTACCAGTTCATAGGAAGTGCTGCCGGTTTCGCGGTCAATAAGCTTGATTAATATTTTTCCCTGGTTTACGGTGAGCTTTTTCAATTCATCTTCAAACTTTAATTTCATTTCCTTTTCGGTAGACTTAATATATTTCTTTCGCTCCCTTTTTGAAGTGATTTTTGATAAGCTATCATTGATACTTTTCATTGTAGCCGATGCAAGCTTTGAATACGGATAGGCCCTTATAATATCCCGCCTCAGCTTATAATATTTCTGCATATTATCCACAGTGGTCGGATCAAGTGCGCCATATATGTACACATCGGGAAGGGTATACAATCTTATGCTGTCGCCATTATAAACTGTTTTGGATTTTTTGGAAATGGAATCCGTAACCTGCGAAAAAGAAAACCTGCAGGTTAATAAAAGAAAAAATGTAAAAATTAATTTGAGTTTTGGTTTCATTGAAGATGCAGCATTCAATTTATACGCCAATTGGCCAGGCTACTTATGAATAAAAAGTGAACTCTTCTAACGAGAAATTATTCAAAACGGTTACTTTTCCATTTAGAACGTACGTTCTGATGATTATTGTTCAGGTTAATTTCCTTTTTATTCAAATTTAACAAAATTGCAGAAAAGAGCGCTGCAATTTTTTCCTCTTCAGGGTTTTGAACATCCATTTTTTCAGGAGAAAAATATTTTTTTACAAAATGAGTATCAAAATTTCCTGAAACAAAAGCTTCGTGCTGTAAAGCAAATTTGCAAAAGGGCAAAGTTGTTTTAGGACCTGTTATTATATAATCATCTATTGCCCGCACCATCCGTGTAATGGCTTCCTGCCGGTCCTTGCCGAATGAAATCAATTTTGAAATCATCGGGTCATAATAAATTGGAATATCCATTCCTTCTTCATAACCGTCATCCACCCTTATACCCGGACCCTGGGGTATTTTATATGTTGCAAGGTTTCCAATATCAGGCAGAAAATTATTTTCGGGATCTTCGGCATACACACGTATTTCTATCGCATGCCCTATTATTTTTAAATCTTCCTGCGAAAAACTCAGCTCCTCTCCCCGTGCAATCTTAATTTGTTCTTTTACGAGATCAAGTCCTGTGATTTGTTCGGTTACCGGGTGCTCTACCTGTAAACGCGTATTCATTTCAAGAAAATAAAATTTCAGCCCCTCCCTGCCTCCCCTAAGGAGAGGAGAATTTTCACCTATATTATCTTCTACTAAAAATTCAACAGTCCCTGCCCCAACGTAATTGCATGCCTTAGCTACCTGCACTGCACACCGTCCCATTTCCGCTCTTAATTGAGGGGTTAAAATGGATGATGGCGCTTCTTCGATTACTTTCTGATGTCTTCGCTGGACGGAGCATTCGCGTTCGAAGAGATGGACAATATTTCCATGCATGTCACCCAGCACCTGTATTTCAATATGACGCGGAGAGCCGACATATTTTTCGATAAATACCGATCCATCCCCGAATGCAGAAGTCGCCTCGCTGACAGCCATTTTCATCATCTCTTCAAATTGCGCAGCGCTGTCAACGATTCGCATTCCTTTTCCTCCGCCACCTGCAGAAGCTTTTATTAAAATCGGGAAACCAACTTTTTCAGCAATTTTTTTTGCTTCCGGAATATCTTTAATCGCATGGTCGGTTCCGGGAACCATCGGGATGTTGTATTTTTTTACAGCCGCTTTTGCTCCTAATTTGCTGCCCATTATTTCCATTGATTCAGCAGAAGGCCCGATAAAAATTAAACCTGCTTTTTGTACCGCTGTTGCGAAAGCAGCATTTTCAGAAAGAAATCCATAGCCGGGATGAATGGCATCAGCGCCCGTTGATTTTGCAGCGTTAATTATTTTTTCAATGGAAAGATAGGATTGCGAAGCAGGCGGTGCGCCAATTAAAATCGCTTCATCAGCGTACCTTACATGTGGTGAATTGCGGTCAGCTTCAGAAAAAACAGCAACGGTTTTAATTCCCATTTCACGCGCAGAACGCATCACGCGCAATGCAATTTCTCCACGGTTGGCAACGAGAATTTTTTTCATCATTTAATTTTGCCGCAGATTATTCACTCTTTTTATTTTTTTATTGGTGTTCATGAACTTCGTTTCACAGATTAAAAAAATTTTAAAACTCAATCTGTGAATCTGTGGCAACTTTTATTAAGATTCTTTTGAAGTTATAAAGCCAATCAGGCGGTAAACCAATTTCGCCATGTTGTATTCAGAAAGAATATCTCCTTTGCGCGGAGCAATTTCAACCACATCAAAACCGACAACATTTTTTTCACGAATCACCTGGTTTAATAACTCCATTGTTTCTCTCCAATATAAACCTCCGGGTTCTGCGGTTCCAACGGCAGGAACAATTGACGGATCAAAACCATCGGCATCAATCGTGATGTAAACATTATCCGTAAGGGATGAAATTACTTCCTGCATCCATTCATGATTTTTACGAATCTGGTGAGCATAAAAAGTAAAAATATCAGATGATGCTTTAATCAAATCCGCTTCCTGCTTACATTGTGCCCGAATTCCAACCTGGCACAAAGCAATTCCCATTTCATGAATACGTGCCATAACGGATGCATGAGAATAAGGATTGTCATGATACGATTCGCGCAAATCAGAATGTGCATCAATTTGCAAAACAGTTAAGTTGTCGTAACGTTTTGCAAATGCCTTTACAAAACCTAATGTAACGGTGTGTTCAGCTCCCAATGAAACAACAAATTTTTCATCGTGGAGGAGTTGCTCAGTTGATTTTTCAATGAGATCAATAGCCTCCGCATCCACCTTGTTTCCGAATTCAATTGGTGAAAGTGTTGCAATGCCGCATCCTTTATACGTTTCTTTTTCCAATTCCTCATCGTAAAACTCAACAAAGTGTGATGCTTCTAATATAGCACCGGGCCCTTTTGATGATCCCTCCAAATAAGAAGATGTATGCTCATAAGGAGCAGACTGTATTACAAATTTTGCATTTTCATACGAGCATAATTCAGGTTCTTCAATGCCAAGAAAGTTTTCTTCCTTTGCGAGAACTTTTTGTGTTGATTTTTTTTGAGTTAATTCCATCGAATTACGAATTTTATACGAATCTACGAATTGCTTTTTTCTTTTGGTACTTGATACCTGGTACTTGGTACTTTTCTATTTCTTCAACACTTCTGCTACCAGATCTGCTGCTTCTTTTAATTCAATTGCAGAGAAAACTTTTAAACCGGATTCATCAATAATTTTTTTTGCTTCTTCTGCATTGGTTCCCTGCAAACGAACAATTATCGGAACCGGAATTTTTCCAATATTTTTGTAAGCATCCACAATTCCCTGTGCCACACGGTCACAACGGACGATTCCTCCGAAGATGTTGACTAAAATTGCTTTTACATTCGGGTCTTTTAAAATGATCCTGAAAGCCTGTTCAACTCTTGCCGCATTTGCAGTTCCGCCCACGTCAAGAAAGTTTGCAGGGTCTCCACCGGCAAGTTTGATAATATCCATGGTTGCCATGGCAAGTCCGGCACCGTTTACCATGCAGCCGACATTTCCATCCAGCTTTACATAATTGAGGTTGTGCTCACCTGCTTCCACCTCAGTGGGATCTTCTTCATTCAGGTCGCGCAAAGCTTCCAGGTCTTTGTGACGGTACAAAGCATTTTCATCCAACCCTACTTTTGAATCTACTGCAATTATTTTATCATCGGAAGTTTTGAGAACGGGATTTATTTCAAACAGGCTGGCATCAATCGAGTCATACGCTTTGTAAAGTGAAGCCACAAATTTTGTCATCGCTTTAAAAGCATCCCCGCTCAAACCAAGATTGAAAGCAATTTTGCGCGATTGGAATCCCTGCAAGCCAACCTTAGGGTCCACTTCTTCTTTGAAAATAAGATGCGGAGTTTTTTCAGCCACCTCTTCAATATTCATTCCGCCTTCGGTAGAGTACATAATGATGTTTCTTCCTGTTGAACGGTTAAGCAGTACGCTCATGTAATATTCTTTTGGTTGGGAGTTGCCGGGATAGTACACATCCTGCGCAATTAAAACTTTATTCACTTTTTTTCCATGATCACCCGTCTGGATAGTAACGAGCACATTGCCTAAAATATTTTTCGAAATCGTTTTTACCTCATCAAGTGATTTTGCAAGCGCCACACCTTTTTGTTCAGTACCTTTTATTTTTCCTTTACCGCGCCCGCCTGCATGGATCTGCGACTTGACCACCCACCAGCCGGTGCCGGTTTGTTTTTGTAATTCTTTGGCTGCATCAACTGCCTGTTCGGGAGTTTCGGCAACGATGCCTTCCTGGATAGCTACTCCGAAAGATTTTAAAATTGTTTTTCCTTGGTATTCGTGGAGATTCATGAAATGGTTTCTGGTTTATAGTTTATAGTTCCTGGTTGGCAAAAATAGATTTTTTGAAAATTAATATTGTTCAGGTTCACGACTTGTGTGACGAATGCGAAGAATTAAAATGCAATCTTCGGTTATTTTATATGCAATCCTGTAACTGAAAGCAAAAAAAGCACGATATGAACCGTCATTGTTTTCTTTTAAAGCGTCTTTGGCAAACATGAGAGGATTTGAAGGGAGCTTTTTTATTATTTCGAAAATTTCTGATTTTACTTTTTTGGCTGCTAACGGAGAATCTTTTTTTATATAATCAATAATTTTTTCGAATTCATTAAGGGCATAAATATCCCAAACTATTTTTCTTAAAGGAATTACCATTTCGCAGCCCGCTTTTCAGCATCTTCCTGTGAAACAAATTTTCCACTCCTGATCCTTTTTTCAGCAGCAGCAAGTTCTTTATTATATTGTTTTCTGGAAATGGGTTTATCGCTTTTTATAAATGATTTGATCAGACCTAAAACAGATTCTTTTTGCTGGGGTGTCAGCAAACTGTACCAGGTAGAAATGTCTTTGTTTATTGCGGAGCTTTTCATGCGAATTAATATTTGTTTAAAAATACCGAAAGCAAAAATAGATTTTTTATCCTGAAGAAAAGTCTGCGTATTGTCAAATGAAATTTCATAATTAAAATTATTGATTGGATTAAAATTATATTTTTGATATTATGAAAACCAAAACCCTGCTTGCTTTTCTGCTGTTTTTTATTTCTAAAATTTCTTTTGCTCAAATTACTTTTCAGAAAACGTATGGGGGAGCAGGTGAGGATTATAGTAATTCAGTGCAACAAACAATTGATGGTGGCTATATTATCATCGGGGTTACTAAAAGTTATGGAGCAGGCGATGCAGATGTGTACTTATTAAAAACAGATACTGTTGGAACTCCGATTTGGACAAAAACCTTTGGTGGAATTTCTACAGATAGGGGTGTTTCCATTCAGCAAACTTATGAGGGAGGATACATTATTGTGGGAACTACATGGAGCTATGGGACCGGAGGTGCTGATGTTAATTTAATAAGAACTGATGTAAATGGAAATTTGCTTTGGACAAAAACATACGGTGGAGCTGACACTGAGGAAGCATTCTGTGTCAGACAAACTACAGATGGAGGTTATATTATCACTGGAGCCACATATAGTTTTAGCTTTGGCTACAATGATGTTTATTTAATTAAAACAGATTCTCTCGGTGATACTTTGTGGACGAAAACCTTTGGCGGAACAGGTGCCGAATACGCTTCCTCTTTGCAGCAGACAACTGATGGAGGTTATATTATTACAGGATATACTAGAATCATTGGAGGTTATTTTGATGTTTATTTAATAAAAACTAATTCAAGTGGTGACACGCTATGGACAAAAGCTATCGGGGGAACAAATCATGATATCGGATTTTCTATTCAACAAACCACAGATGGAGGATATATAATTACCGGGCAAACTATGAGTTTCGGAGTCAATGGTGATGTTTATTTAATTAAGACGGATGCAAATGGAAGCTTACTTTGGACAAAAGCCTTTGGAGGAACAAATGGTGAATTTGGAAGATCGGTTGTGCAAACTAAAGATGGAGGATATGTTATTGCCGGATCCACTAGCTTTGGTGCAGGTCTGTTTGATTTTTATTTAATCAAAACCAATTCCATAGGAGACACTTTGTGGACAAAAGCCTTTGGCGGAATATTGAACGATCAGGGCTATTCCGTTCAGCAAACATCCGATGGAGGATTTATTATTATTGGCAGTACAACGAGTTTTGGTTCAGGTGACGAGGATTTGTATCTGATAAAGACTGACAGTTTGGGCAATAGCGGATGCAATGAGGGAGTGACAGCAACTATTACAACCACACCTGCAACACTGTTAACAAGCCCTGCAACAATTATTTCTTCAGGCGGTATTGTTACTACTCCCTCAATCTTTGTCGGTAGTGGAGCCACCGTCACCACTCTTTGCGCCACTGTGGGAATAAACCCCACCCCAGCTCCTTCCGCCTTAGGAGGAGAAGGAGTCGCCATCGCTCCAAATCCCTTTCATTCTTCAGCCACTTTAACAATTGACAACAATCTTTTCAACAATAATTTAACGCTCAGCATTTTTAATGTGGAGGGAAAAATTCTGCATAAGCAACAAGTCACTTCTCATCAAACAATTATTGAAAGAAATGGACTGGCTGATGGATTATATTTTTATAAATTAGCCGAAAATGGAATTGTTAAATCAGTTGGAAAGTTATTAGTTGAATAAAAAAAGTCCGATGAATCCTTTTAAAGTTTTTTTTCTTGTCTGCTTTATTTTTCCTCTTTTTGCCATAGCGCAAAATGATGAACTTAACGCTTTTAAAAATAAAATTTCATTGGGAGGATTTTACATGCCCGGCTATAAAGATGCTGAAATTTCTTTTTCCAGGATTTTAACGAACAGGCACGAATTATTTTTTTCGGCAGATTATATTAAATACGACATTACACAAGAATGGATCTGGGGAGCAGGTTTTTATAAATCGTTTTTAAAAAAGGATAAGAAGTTTAATTTTCATGCCGGTGCATTTGTAGCCTTTAATTATTACTATTACCATTTTTATGACAGTCCTGCCGAGCCGGATAAATTAAAATACAGGTATGGTCCGCTTTTATTTTTATCGGTTTCCCCATCTTACAACTTCAGTAAGAGGCTTTCGGCAATTTTTGAAATAAAAATTGGTGAAGGGTATCAATGGTCAAATGATTTCCACTTTGATAATTTTAATCAAAAAGTTTACAGCAATTATGGTTGGAGCGGCAAAGCCATAATTGATTTAAAGGTTGGTTACTCTTTTTGATTTTTTTAGAAAAATTGATCCCTGCATTTCCAGTGAAGAAATCTTTTATGTCTTCTTATAATATTTCATTGCCGTAGGCATATACGCATTAATATCATTGATCCTTTTCTGGTCGCTCGGGTGGGTGCTTAATATTTCTGGAGGTTTGCCCTGCCCGGCAGTAGCTTTTGACATGCGCTGCCACAACCCGACAGCCACATGGGGATCGTAACCTGCCATCGCCATAAAAATCATCCCGAGCTTATCGGCTTCGCTTTCGTGCAAACGGGAATAGGGAAGAATTGCGCCAACTGTTGCACCCACTCCGTAAGCGGTAAGAAAAAGTGCCCGTGTTTCAGCGCTTTTATTTTGCAATGCAACATCCAAAGCCAATCCGCCTGTTTGAGCTAATAACCCCTGGCTCATCCGTTCGTTGCCATGCCGTGCAATGGCATGCCCGATCTCATGGCCCATCACAAATGCAAGACTGGGTTCATCCTGTGTTATGGGAAGCAGCCCGGTGTACACCACAATTTTTCCTCCGGGCATGCACCATGCGTTCGCTTCCTTACTGTTTACGGTATTAAATTCCCATTTATATCCCGCCACACGATCAGACATTTTATTCTGGCTCATGTAACGCATCACCGCAGCCGAAACTTTTTGCCCCACACGCGATACTAATTGCTGATCGGGATCCGAAGACGGTTCGGGAGGATTTTTGGAAAGAAATTCATGATAGCTGGTAAGGCTCATAGCAACCATCTGGCTTTCAGGAAGAAGGTTGAGCTGGCTGCGTTTTGTGATGGGAACTGTTGAGCAGGCACTCAGTATTAAAACAAATGCGATGGCAATTAAAAATTTATTTTTCATTGTTTTTGATTTTAGTTTATGGTTAAACAGACAACTTCGATGCCGACCTGTTATTGTGCAAAAATACCCAGACTCATATTCATTTTAAGTTCAGAACCTTAAACTTTGAATGTTGAACTTTGAACCTTCAACTTTTTTTCTATATTTGCGCCCCCGTAAGTGGAGACTACGGGAGATTTAACTTAAAAACAAAAGAAACATTTAAAAAATGCCAGTAAAAATCAGATTACAAAGGTTCGGCAAAAAAGCGAATCCTTATTACCACATTGTGGTGGCTGACAGTCGTGCTCCGAGGGATGGTAAATTTATTGAACAAATCGGCTCTTACAATCCGAAAACCAACCCCGCAAGCATTGAACTGAACATTGACAAAGCCTTGGATTGGCTTAACAAAGGCGCGCAGCCAACCGACACGACACGCGCCATTCTTTCTTACCGGGGAGTTTTATACCGCCAGCATCTTAATAAAGGTGTGACAAAAGGGGCGCTTACCCAGGAAGCAGCCGATGAAAAATACAATTCATGGCTGGAACAGAAAAATCTTAAGATTTCTCAGAAAGTTCAGGACCTGACAAACAAAAAGAAAGACGAAATGAAGAGCCGCCTTTCTGAGGAAGAAAAAGTAAAAGAGAAAATAGCGGAGAAAGTAGCGGCCAGGAGAATTGCTGCTGCTGAAGCTGAAGCCGCTGCAAAAACAGCACCCGTTGAAGCTCCGGCAGAAGGAGAAGCTGCTCCTGCAGAAAATTCAGAGCCATCAACGAATAACGAATCCGCCTAAGGCATACGAATTTAAGAATTACGAATGCCCTGAATTCGATTCAGGGCATTTTATTTTATGCTTAGCAGTTTTTGCAATTGTGAAAGCACTCCTGATTACTTTCGCTTCTAAGTAAATGAAAAAAGAAGAATGTTTTTATCTCGGGAAAATTATCCGAACGCATGGGGTGAAAGGCGATGTGATGGTTTACCTCGATGTGGATAACCCGCAACAGTATAAAAAGCTGAAATCCATTTTTATTGAAAGAGAAGAGATCATTACTCCTTTTAATATAAGCACTGTTTCGATCCGTGATAACATTGCGCGAATACATATTACAGGAGTGGATGATATGACAAAGGCCGAAGAATTTTTGAAATGCGAAGTGTACCTTCCATTATCCAAACTCCCTAAGTTGGATAAGAACAAATTTTATCTTCATGAAATCATAAATTTTAAGGTGATTGACCGGACAAAAGGTGAAATAGGAATTTTTGAAAAAATAATTGACCTGCCGCACCAAACCGTTGCGCAAATTAAAAACGGGAATAAAGAAATCCTGGTCCCGATGATCCCTGAATTCATAGAAAGTGTGAACAGGGAAGAGAAAATACTCTACCTGGATTTGCCCGAAGGATTGGTTGATTTGTATTTGAATCAATAAAAAACAGCTGCGTTTTAAATTGCGCAGATTCACAGATTAAGGGAACGAAGAGAAATCTGTGAATCTGCGGTAATTTTTTAAAAGATTTTTTTATCTTTATACTTGCATTCCTATTACCCTTTTTATGCATGAGGATATTTTTCATTTTAAGCAATTTACCATAAACCAGGACCGCTGTGCCATGAAAGTGGGCACGGATGGAGTTTTACTGGGTGCATGGGTGAAAGTAAATGGAGCAAAAAAAATTCTTGACATCGGTACCGGAACGGGGTTAATTGCGTTGATGCTTGCGCAGAAATCGCAGGCAATTATTGATGCGATTGATATTGACAAGGATGCTTTTGAGCAGGCAAAAAAAAATGCAGCCGATTCAAAATGGAAAAATCGCATACATGTTTTTCATTCATCGCTCCAGGAATTTGCTGAAACCTTTCAAAATAAATATGATTTGATTGTAAGCAATCCTCCATTTTTTGAAAGCGCTTTCAAAGCAGGCACTGAAGCCCGCAATATTGCGCGTCACACGGATGAAACCCTGAACTTTGAAGATTTAATATGCGGAGTGAACAAATTATTGCTGCCTGATGGCAAATTTAATGTCATACTTCCATTTAAAGAAGGGAATTGTTTTATTGAAAAATCGAAAAGCGGAAATTTATTCGTTCAAAAACTCACGCGTGTAAAAACAAAAAGCGATAAACAGGAAAAAAGGCTGATGATTGAATTTGGTTTTCAAAAAACAAATCCCGTTGAAGATGATATTGTAATACAGGAAGAAGACCTGAGCTTTACCGAAGAATATATTGAATTGACAAATGATTATTATCCCGGTTTGAAAAATCCATCCTGATCAGTTATGTTTTTCAGAAAAAATAATTCCAAGAGATTTTAATTCACTTAACACAGGTTCATAAATTTCTTTCATAACGGGAATTTTAACTCCTGTTAATTTTATTTTTCCATTAAGAATCAATTTTGCTGCAATCCCCATTGGCAACCCTACCGTTTTTGCCATCGCTGTAAATTCAGCATTATCACCTTTTACAACCAACGAAGAAATAATTTTTTTCTTCTGCCCTCCGTCCTCCGCCTTCTGCCCTCTGAAAATAAATTCGTGCTGCATTATAATCATGTCCTTATCGCCTTGTTTCAACACCCACTTCCTTTGAAGCAAATCCTGGAGTATTTGTGCAGGTGTAACATTTTCAAGATTAATTTTTACATCATCAAAAATACCGGTCCATTCTATTTTTTTCATCACTTCCCCATCGGCTTCCACATCGTAAAATGCTGCAACTTTTGATTTTAAATCTTTTCCTTCAATGGTGGTTGGAATAAATGCTTCAACAAATTGTGAATAGGTAAGCTCCACAGCGTTTTCAATGACAAAACTGTCATCCGTCAATCCCAGTTGAATAAAAACATTCCATGCTTCACAAAAACCATGGTTCCGTAAAGTTCCTCTCAGGAGCGTGGGAATATTCTCAATGTCATAATGGTAACGGTATGCAAGTGAATCACGGTTCGCATACCCGTCAAAAATTCCCAAACCCTCCACTTCAATAATTTCAATTTGCTTAAATAGTCTTGAATAAGGAATATACCTGTATTTTCCATCGCGGATAAATTTTGCAGTTCCCTGCCCGGCAAGAATTACATTTCTCGGGTTCCAGGTAAATTTATACCCCCATGGATTGTCATTGAATTCAGGAGCAACAAGCCCACCGGTGTACGATTTAAAACTTAACAATTCAGCATTTTCAGATTTTAAAAAATGAATGATTTGCATGGCCGACATGTGATCAATGCCCGGATCAAGACCCATTTCGTTTAACAACAAAATTCCACCATTGACAGCATCATTTTCCAATTTTTTTATTTGATCCGAAACATACGAAGCAGTAATCAGATTTTTTTTGAAACGAATGCAATCCATAGCTGCAAGAAAATGCAAACCCGGTGGCAAAAGTGAGATAATTATGTCTGCCCGTTTAATTTCCTCCGCTCTCTGACTTTCATTTTTAACATCCAGAGAAACGGCTTTTGAACGGGGATGATTTTTGGTTTTTGCTTTAGCAGCATCCGAAGAAAAATCTGCAACGGTAACATTCCAGTCTTCTTCCTGGGAATGATCGAGCAAATATTTTATTAAAGCTGAAGAGGAAAGCCCTGCACCCAGAACCAGGATATTTCTCATAAAATTGTGCTTATTTTTTATAATCTAAAACGCCCATTATTCCGTTATTACCGGCTAAAAAAACTTTAGTTCCTTTTTTGGATTTTCGTGCAACATTAAAACCTGTATTGGTTAATTTATTCCATGTTTGTCCGCCATCATAAGAAAAATCAGTGCCGGAAGTTCCTGTCGCCACCAAATAAGTTTGTGTGACGTATTCAACACAGGAATGATAACCTGCGGGTGACTTAAATGGCGCTTTCCAGCTTTTTCCTCCTGAAAAAGTGAGATAGCAATTATCCTTACTAAGCGTATCAGCGTTATAATCACCGCCTACAACAACGCCAGTTCTGAGATCCTTGAATGCAATTGAAAAAATTCCTGTGCTTTCTTTAAATTTAATAATCGGGCAGGAAAATTTTTTCCACGTCTTTCCATAATCATCGGAAGAAAAAAGATGTGCTGCTTTCCCACCGGTTCCAATATACGCATAACCATCGCCCGTTACACGGATAGAAGTGCCGCTTGCGGCAAACCCCGCTTCGCCTTCCTGCACTTGCGGGCAATCTTTGAACGGAACCTCTTTCCATGATTTGCCCCCGTCATTTGTTGCAATCAGGAATAGTTTTCCATCAACAGGATCACTGAAAGCAATTCCTCTTTTCTCATCCCAAAAATCCATTCCATTAAAAAATATTTTCTTATCCTCATTTTTATAAGCAAGCTTCCAGTTTAAACCTCCATCGGTTGTTTTAAGAAAAACTGAAGGGTTACCCGAATTCATCACAATGGCAATTTTATCATCAAAAGCTTCAATATCCCTGAAATCGTATTTCTCATATGAAGGGATCGGTTTTATCTCCCAGCTTTTTCCACCATTCATTGATAAAGCAACAAAACCATTGCTGCCGCTAACCCATATAATATCATTTTTCACCACTGATAATCCACGAATGCCAGACCTTTCCGGCAAATTGAAAGTATCAATTTGAAATTCTTTTTGAGCAAGCAATCCTTTGCAGGAGAACAGAAGGCATACAAAAAGAATTATTTTTTTTTGCATGGCGAAAGATAGAAAAAAGTTTATACCGAAGGCATCCCTTTGGGAAAGTTGTTCTGATGTTTTTTATTTTATTGCAAATCTCAATCCGGCATAAATCATTCTGCCCGTAAGCGGTCCCCAGGCGACAGATGTATCAAACGATTTTCCAAATGGATCTTCAGCACCAATGACAGGATCCGGTTGCGTATAATCATTCAGGTTCTCTCCGCCCAAATATAATTCCCATTTTCCTGTCACATAGGTAATTTGTCCGAGTAATCGAAAGTATGAGCGGGAAACAAAAAAATCCTCACTTAATGGAAGCAATGATTCAACAGTATACGCAGGTAATTTTTGTTTTCCGATCCATTGAGCTGTAAAATCAAATTTCCAATGGGCGTTTAACGTTTCGTAAGCAACATTAAATAAAGCACGCTGTTTCGGATTCAGAGGTTTTTCACGTAATTCTCCATTGTAAGTTGATTGAACATCGTAAAGTTTGTAAGCAATTTTTGCTTTCAGGTTTGTAATAATTTCATACGAAAGCTCAGCTTGGAAACTATTTGAATATGATTTTCCATGAAGATTATAAAACATAACAGCACCCGGTTGTGAATATAAATCACAGATAACCTGGCCGGTAAAATCGGTTCTGTACACATCTGTGCTGAATGTTCCTTCATGACCGCTCAATAAAAAAGTATGCGTAAAATTAATTCCATAATTCCAGGCGCGTTCAGGCTTCAATGTTTCTTGTATGATAATGTCTCTCGAGCTTGCAAGCACCGCAGAATTCTCTGCAAAAATATTTGCAATATGAAAACCGCTTCCTGCAGAAACGCGCAATGTGGAATGCCCTGATAAATTATATTTGGCATGAATACGCGGAGTGAAAATGAAATTATATGTATTGTGATAATCACCCCTTACTCCCGCAACAACAGTTAATTTTTTCAAATCATCAAATGTATACTCGAAAAAGGCTCCGGGAATTTTCTCATAACGGTTCAATGGTAATGAATCTAATCTTTCATCATACTTATTCAGCATAAAACTTACCCCCGTTCTGAATTTATGTTGTGTGCTTCCGATAATTGACTGCATAAGCAAATTTGTGTACAGTGATTTTTCATTTCCGGAGTATTCTCTCAAACCAAAATAGGAATGCTGATCATGATTAATCGCTGAAACCTGTAAGCCGATGCTTTGAAATTCTTTTGTCGGGAAACCATAACTTGTTTTCAAAAATGCTTCCGTTCGTTTTGTGTTTATTCCCAATCCATAATAACGGTCTGTTAGTTTGTCATAATCCGGATTAAAATGAATATCACCGCCAATCCTGTTATCGTACAAATATTTTATTCCGAACATAGATTCAATCCGCTTTTGCGAATCAAATTTCCAGCGGTTCATAATTGCATATTGATCGTTCAAAGGCTGATCAAGAAAATTATCATTGTTGCCATCCATTTTATTTTGCAATGTATTTCCATGAAGCATGAGCATCGTGCTCCATTTATTACTCACTTTTTGAGTTAAATTCAAATTCGCTTCTGCCCGGCCTTCATTGCTTCCATAAAGATTCAAATACACTTTTTCACTCTCTTCCGGCTTTTTCAATTCCACATCAATCTGCCCTGTGATGGATTCATATCCATTTGCAACCGAACCGGTACCCTTGTTAACATTAATTGATTCAACCCACGTTCCCGGAATATAATTTAGCCCGAACGTTGTACCCAATCCCCGGATGGTAGGCAATACATCGGTAAGCATCTGGACATACGTTCCTGACAGGCCCAGCATCTGAATTTGTCTTGCCCCTGTAACCGCATCAGAAAACGAAACGTCAACCGTTGGATTGGATTCAAAGCTTTCTGAAAGATTGCAGCATGCATTTTTCTTCAACTCAGCAGTTGTAAGAATTTCCGTTTTGATTGGTTTCATTGAAGAAATAAAAGTTTCATCACGTTTTTTGGTGATTTCAACCTCCTTTAAATTAATTGCTTTTTTAAGGATAACCTTTATACCGCTTCCTTCTGCTTTTATTGTATCATTGACATAGCCGATATAGCTGATAACTATTTTATCTGCTGCATCATTCGGTTTATTGAACATAAACATTCCTGTTTCATCGGTAGTTGCACCCACTGTTGTCCCGGGGAAATAAACATTTGCACCGATGACGGGAATTTCGTTTTTGTTTCCATCTATTTCAACCACTTTTCCCGTCACATGCTGGGCAAACAGCTTTCCCGTTGAAAGAATTAAAAAGATTGAAATTAATTTTACTTGTAACATATTTATTGATTTAAAGATTTAATAAATGAATTGAAGGCAGATTTTTTCTGCTCCCGGCAGCGGGATTAAAATCAATAAATCAAATACGAAAAACTTCTATGAAACAAGGTTCGAACGAAAAAATTAAGGGTGGTGGCTTACACCGGAAAGATGGTTTATTTTCAGCGGCAATAGCCGATACAAAAGCCTGAGCAAACGAAGAGATAAGGTTTGCCGAAAAATTTTTTATTGCTTTTGAAAAAGAAGGTAACGAGTCAACGGAAAGTTTAAAAACCTTTATTATTTTCCCGCAACACTTTGCTTTGCATTTTTTTTTACAACACTGATTCTTTTCAATTTCTGCCCTTTTCATTTTGCAATAACTTTTTGCAACAGTAATTCCGACTGTCGAAAACAGGAAAGCAAAAATGAGCAGTATTGAAAATATTTTTTTCATCCTTTACATTTGATGTGTAGTGTCAGCCGTTGTAACAGCGGAATCGGCTTTTACCTCTACCAGAACAAGCTCCATTCCGCAGATCGGGCAATTACCCGGTTCTGAGAATTTTTTCTCTTCGCATTTCATCGGGCATTCATAATAGGAAGTGATTCCTGCCATATCTGTTATTTCTTTCGGTGCCTTTGTTGAATCAGCTGTCGTACTTTCAGCATTTTCCTGGTTTCCGTTTCCGCAAGCAGAAAATATTAACACGGTCATTAATAAAAACGGAATAAATAAAATTTTGTTTCTCATCATGAATGAATTTTAATTGCAAAGTTAGGGAATTTAAGGTAGTGTCTCATGTTAGAAATATTTAAGTAAATCTTAGCGCCTTTGCGTCTTTGTGGAGTCCTTCGGGGCTATCGGGCTATGACACAAAGAAGGACAAAGAAAAAATCAAACTGAGACACTACCGGATTTAACAGTTTACCAGGTTATTTATTTAGTTTCTTAAAAGTTAGCAAGTTGATAATGGAATACCGGTTTTACATTTAAAGATATTATGTTTTTATACTTTTTACGAATAAAAAAAATCTAAATTTGCACCATAAATATTAAGAATGATATTGCTGAGCACACCATCTGATTATTTGCCGATGGTTATGATGTTTGTGGTAGCTATCGGGTTTGTAGCAACCACCATTTTCGTGACTCATTTACTGGGTCCGAAAAGGAAATCGGAGATTAAACTGGATACTTTTGAATGCGGCATCGAATCCAAAGGAAATGCGCGGTTGCCTTTTTCAATTAAGTACTTTATTGTGGCGATTTTATTCGTGCTCTTTGATGTAGAAGTAATATTTATGTATCCCTGGGCGGTGAATTTCAAAGAGATGGGATTATATGGATTTACAGAAATGCTCATATTTTTGGGATTATTCCTTTTGGGATTTATTTATGTAATTAAAAAAGGCGCTCTGAAGTGGGAATAAAAAAGAAAGTCAAAAGTTATTAAGTTAAAAATCAAAAGAGGATTAATGTCATTAATTACAGTAGAACCACCATTCGTAACAATTCGTATTCGCAAATGACTAAGATACAAAAAGTAAAAACAGTTGCTCCGCCTCCGGGATATGAAGGCCCGGGTTTTTTAGCAACCAGTTTGGACAAAGCTATCGGCCTGGCAAGAAAAAATTCTTTATGGCCGCTTCCGTTTGCGACTTCCTGTTGCGGTATAGAGTTCATGTCTACAATGGCTTCACATTATGATTTAGCCCGATTTGGTTCGGAACGATTAAGTTTTTCTCCGCGCCAGGCCGATTTATTAATGGTGATGGGAACCATTGCAAAAAAAATGGGGCCGCCATTGAGAAAAGTGTATGAGCAAATGGCCGAACCCAAGTGGGTGATGGCTGTGGGTGCATGCGCTTCTTCAGGTGGAATATTTGATACGTATTCAGTTTTGCAGGGAATTGACCGGATTATTCCGGTTGATGTATATGTTCCGGGCTGCCCCCCGCGCCCCGAGCAAATTCTCGATGGCATTTTAAAAATACAAGAGCTCGTTCAGAATGAATCTTTGAGAAGACGTGACTCTGCGGAATACAAAGAACTTTTAGCTTCGTACGGGATCCAATAATTTATGATTGCGACCTTAGAAAAAAACACGGTTGATGAGAAATTGAAATCTCATTTCGGTGAAAATATTGTTTTATCAGAAATGCTTTATGACATGCAATGTGTAACCGTAAAGCAGGATATCATACACCAGGTTGTAAAATTTTTATATGATGACGCTGCATTACAATTCCAATTTCTGACCACATTATGCGGAATGCATTTTCCTGATGGAGAAAATAAATTTGGTTTGGTTATCCAATTACATTCGTTAATTCATAATTATCGTTTGCGATTGAAAACATTTACCAATCATGAACCGCCAACATTTCCCACATTCACCGATATTTTTTCCGGAGCAAACTGGATGGAACGTGAAACGTATGATTTCTTCGGATTCAAATTTACAGGACATCCGAACCTGAAAAGAATTTTAAATGTGGACGATATGGAAGGGTTCCCTATGCGAAAAGAATTTCCACTGGAAGACCAGGCAAGGTTTGATAAAGATGATAAAATGTTTGGAAGGTGAATTAAAAAAGTCAAAAGTCAAAAGTCAAAAGTCAAAAGTTAAAAGTTAAAAGTTAAAAAATCAAAAAAGAAAAATTAAGTGGCGTATGAAAAGGATATTAAAGAAAGAACGAAAAAGTATGCGATTGAAATTATTAAATTAAGTCGTGAATTTAAAAAATACAAGGTAGATTTTGCATTAGTTGATCAATTTTTAAGAAGCGGGACATCAATAGGAGCTAATGTTAGAGAAGCCAAAGCAAGCAGCACCAGAAAAGAGTTGATACGATTTTATGAAATTGCACTTCGCTCAGCAAATGAAACAGAGTATTGGATAGAGATTATTGAGGAAGGTTATGAACTTAAAATTGAAAAAATGATTTATATGAAAGCAGAATTAGTTGAAATCTCAAAAGTGTTAGGTAAAATTATTTTGAATCTTAAAAATTAAATTACTTTTTTGAATTTTGACTTTTTCCTCTTTTGACTTTAATAATGACTGCCAGTACAGAAATACAAAATAAAGAGTACACCACTCTCAATTTAGGACCCACCCATCCTGCCACGCACGGCATTTTTCAAAACGTGTTAAAGATGGATGGAGAAATGATTGTGGACTCCGAACAAACCATCGGCTACATTCACCGTGCGTTTGAAAAGCTTGCTGAACGAAGACCGTTTTACCAGATCACCCCGATTACTGACCGCATGAACTATTGCTCCTCTCCTATTAATAATATGGGATGGCACATGACCGTTGAAAAACTTGCAGGAATAAAATTGCCGAAACGTGTTGAATATCTCCGCATAATAATAATGGAGTTGTCGCGAATTACAGACCATTTAATTTGTAATTCTGTTATCGGGGTAGACAGTGGTGCGATGACAGGTTTTCTTTATATCTATCAATTCAGGGAACATGTTTATGAAATTTACGAAGAGATTTGCGGAGCACGCCTTACAACAAACATTGGGCGTATCGGTGGATTGGAAAGAGATTTCAACCAGGCCGCATGGCTGAAGCTTGATAAATTTTTAAAAGAATTTCCTGAAGGTTTAAGAGAATTTGAAAATCTCCTGGTGCGCAACAGAATTTTCATGGATAGGACCATCGGCTGCGGACCCATTTCAGCAGAACGTGCGTTGAATTATTCGTTTGCCGGACCCAACCTTCGTGCAGCAGGGGTTGATTATGACGTACGTGTTATGACGCCTTATTCCTCTTACGAAGAATTTGATTTTACAATTCCTATAGGAACTAATGGGGATACGTATGACCGGTTCATGGTTCGTGAAAAAGAAATGTGGGAAAGCCTCTACATCATAAAACAGGCAATTCAAAAATTAGACAAGCTCGATGATAAAACTTCCTTTCATGCAGAAGTTCCTGAATTTTATCTCCCGCCAAAAGAAGATGTGTATAATAATATGGAAGCGCTCATTTATCATTTTAAAATTGTAATGGGCGAAACAGAAGTTCCGAAAGGAGAAGTGTATCATTGTGTGGAAGGAGGAAATGGCGAATTGGGATTCTATCTTGTAAGTGATGGCGGCCGTCAGCCTTATCGTTTGCATTTCCGCAGGCCGTGTTTTATTTATTACCAGGCATATACCGAAATGATAAAAGGCTCGATGTTGAGTGATGCAATTTTAACTTTAAGCTCCATGAATGTAATTGCCGGTGAGTTGGATTCATAAAGCCACACCTAACCTCCCCGAAGGGGAGGAGGAAAAAAAGAAAATGAATAATAATCCAGATAAAAGTATTTCAGCACAACAAGCCCCTCCTTCGGAGGGATTGGGGAGGTCAAAATTTTCAGACGCTGCTCTTGCTTTGGTGAATAAAATCATCAAGCGTTACCCGGAAGGGAAACAAAAATCCGCGATTCTTCCGGTGCTTCATATTGCGCAGGCAGAATTTGACGGATGGCTTTCAGCTCCTGTGATGGATTATGTTGCATCCATTTTAAAAATTCAATCCATTGAAGTTTATGAAGTAGCTTCATTTTATTCCATGTTCAATTTAAAACCTGTCGGCAAATGTGTGATCGAAGTGTGCAGAACAGGGCCCTGCTGGCTGATGGGGGCAGA
>Ga0134123_10000605_pt1 | contig 23585 bp, 20 predicted proteins | sample KB303_FD_96460 | JGI IMG/M metagenome (GOLD analysis project Ga0134123, IMG submission 96460) | Terrestrial soil microbial communities without Nitrogen fertilizer from Kellogg Biological Station, Michigan, USA - KB3-0-3 | ecosystem: Environmental > Terrestrial > Soil > Unclassified ...
GTGATGTCCTTGTCGACCGCGGCCATCGAGAGGTGCCGGCGTCCGTCGTAGACGATGTACTCGTAGATCTCGTCGGTATAGCACCACGCGCCGAACTCGCGGCAGAGCGCCGCGATCTTCTCCAACTCCTCGCGCGTGAACACCTTGCCGCACGGATTCGACGGCGTGCAGACGACGATGCCGCGGGTGCGCGAACCGAACGCGGCGCGCAGCGCGTCGAAGTCGATCGACCAGTCGGGAAGCTGCAGCGGCACGAACTTCGTCTCGATGCCGAGGACCTTCAGCGTGTTGAGGTGGTAGCCGTAGTAGGGCTCGAAGAGGATCACCTCGTCGCCCGCGTTCAGCGTCGCCATCGTCGCCGCCGCGAAGCCGCCGGTGGAGCCGACGGTCACGACGAGCTCGCGCGCGGGATCGACGGCGAATCCGTTGAAGCGCTCGATCTTCCGCGCGATGCGCTCGCGCAGCAGGTCGATGCCTTCGAACTTCGAGTAGGTCGCCTTCGACGACGAGATGGCGTCGCACGCGCCTTCGATGAGCTCGGGAATCGTCGGGAGATCACAGATCCCCTGGCCGAGGTTGATCCCGCCGACGCGCTCGCACTCGCGGGACATGCGGCGGATGTCGGACTGCACGAGTCCGCGCAGACGATCGCTGATCTGATTCATGGACGGTAGTGTAGCGTGGCGAAGACGACGCGGCGCCGCGTCCGCTGTAACTCTTTGATTCCACGCGTCCGATCCTCGGCACCCCGAGTGCAGTTGAGTCCGCGCGAAGGTCAGCAGCAGCAGTTCGAAAGGATCGACCGTGAAAACGTCCAGACTTCTCCTCATCGCCGCAGTCCTCTGTCTCGCGTCCCTGCCTGCCGTCGCGCAGGTGAACGACACCTACGTCATCACCGGCGCCGCCAACGGCAACGGCGCGAACGGCACGCGCTGGCTCACCCAGTTCAGCCTCTTCAACCCGCATCTCGACTACGACCTCAACGTCAGCGTCACGCTGCTGCCGACCGGCGGCAAGCCCGGAATCGAGAAGCTCGTGCCCGTGCCGGCGAACTCGATCACCTACTCCGACAACCTCATCACCGATCTTTTCGGACTCAGCTCCGGCAGCGGCTCGCTGCTCGTCGCGACCTTCGCCGAAGACAATCCCGGCGTGCCGAACGACGCGCTCTCACGCTCGTTCCTCGTGACGTCGAACACCTACAACGACGCGCGCACCGGCACGTACGGTCAGACGGTGCCGGGCGTGTGGGCGGGACTGCTCGACTACGACACCGACGGCATCAGCGCGGTCTCGCAGGGCATCCGCAACAGCAACCGCATCGGCTGGCGCACGAACATCGGCGCCGCGAACCTCGGCCGCTGCAACGTCACGCTGCGCGTCAGCGTCTACGACGCCGACGGCCATACGCTGGTCAATCAGGCGCCGTTCGTGCTCCCGCCGCTCGGCCACTTCCAGGACAGCCTGCCGGTCGAAGTCGAAGCCGGCTCGGTCGAGTTCTTCGTCGACGATCCGTGCGCCTCGAGCAATACCAACTACGCGGTCGTCTTCCCCTACACCTCCACGATCGACAACTTCTCCGGCGATCCGACCTATCAGACTCCAACGCTGCTCGCGAGCGCGAACGTGCTTTTCGCGAAAGCGCAGGCGGCGAAGCTCGATCCGACTTCGGTCGGGAAGAAGATCGACTCGTCGTACGCGCGCAGCGTGCGTGAAACCGCCGAGCGCCAGGGTCAGGCCTTCCTCCGCCGCGACGCCAAAGGCTGGCGGATCACGCAGTAACACCGTGCATGAGGGGCGCATTACAATGCGCCCCTCATGACCGCGGCGATCACCGAAACCACGCTCCCCTTCCCGCTCGCGCGCCGCGGCAAGGTGCGCGACGTCTACGACCTGGGCGACCGCTACCTCTTCGTCGCCACCGACCGCATCTCCGCATTCGACGTCGTGCTCTCCCCTGGCATCCCCGGCAAGGGCGCGATCCTCACGCAGATCTCGAACTTCTGGTTCCATCGCTTCACCGGCCTCGAGAACCATCTGCTCGAAAGCGACTTCGATCGCTTCCCGGACGACATCCGCAGGCACGATGAGCTGCGCGGACGCAGCGTCCTCGTGAAGAAGTGCCAGGTCGTGCCGGTGGAATGCGTCGCGCGCGGCTACCTCGTCGGCTCGGGACTGAAGGAGTACAAAGAGACCGGCTCCGTCTGCGGCATCGCGCTCGAGCCGGGACTCACGACCGCGAGCAAACTGCCTCATCCGATCTTCACGCCGGCGACGAAGGAAGACACCGGCCACGACATCAACATCTCGTTCGAGCGGATGGCGGGGATCACCGGCGAGGAGCTGGCCGCGAAGCTGCGCGACCTCACGCTCGAGATCTACGCCGAAGCGGCGGACTACGCGCTCTCGCGCGGCATCATCATCGCCGACACGAAGTTCGAGTTCGGATTGATGGACGGACGCATCATCTGGATCGACGAAGCGCTGACACCCGACTCCTCGCGCTTCTGGCCCGCGGATCAGTACGCGGTCGGCAGCAATCCGCCGTCCTACGACAAGCAGTTCGTGCGCGACTGGCTGGAGTCGACGGGCTGGGACAAGAATCCGCCGGCGCCGGAGCTTCCGAATGAGGTCGTGGAGAAAACGACCGAAAAGTATCTCGAAGCGTATAGACAGCTGACGGGAGAAGCGCTGCGGGTGTGAGCGAGGCAGGGGCCGAGGGTCTCAGGGGGCCGTTTGGACGCTTCCTTGAACCTGACCGGGAGGCGAAGAAGATAGCACAAGGTCGGAGGCAGCGCCACTACTGGTATCGTGGATCGATCGGAGGTCAACCAGCATGAGCGCAACGCTGCCGCCGGGACGCGACGGACTCCCCCTTCTCGGCGAGACACTCTCCTTCGCGAAGAATCCATTCCGCTTCATCGAGGAGCGCATCGCCGCCCACGGCCGCATCTTCCGCTCCCACATCCTCGGCCGGAAGACCGCCGTCATCGCGGGGGCCGACGCGGCCGGACGTTTCATCGACGCCGGCGTCGTCATGCGCGAAGGCTCGATGCCGCCGCACGTGCAGGAGCTGTTCGGCGGCCGCAGTCTTCCGCTGCTCGACGGCGATCTGCATGCGGGACGGAAGAGCGCGGTGCTGCAGGCGTTCTCGCGCGCGTCGATCGCGGCGTATCTGCCGATCATCCAGCAGACGATGGAGCGCTACTTCGAACGCTGGCGCGGCGCGGGCGAGATCGGCTGGCTCGACGAGATGAAGCGTTTGTCGATCGAGCTGATCTGCACCGCGATCATCGGCATGAAGCCGGGCGAGGAGATGGATCAGCTTCGCCGCGACTACGGCATTCTCACCGACGGCTTCGCGGCGCTGCCCATCAATCTGCCGGGCACGCGCTATCGCAAGGCGCTCGGGGCGCGCGACCGCATCATCGCGACCCTCGGCCGCATCGTGCGCGACCGCCGCCGGTCCCTCGGCGACGACGGTCTCTCGCGCATCCTCACCGGCGGCACGATGACCGACGATGAGGCCGCGCTCGAGCTGCACCACGTCGTGATCGCGGGCTTCATCGTCTACGCGGAGCTCGGGGCGATGATCGAGCAGCTCACCGCGCATCCCGAGGTGCGCGCGAAGCTCGCGGCGGAGATCGCGCAGAACGCGCCGAGCGGCGCGCTGACTCCGCAGACGCTCGCGTCCCTGCCGTACCTGCTCCAGGTCGTGAACGAAGTGCGGCGCCTCTGCCCGATCGTGCCCGTCGTGTTCGGAAAAACGAGCCGCGACTTCACGTTCGACGGCGTGACGGTGCCGGCGGGCTGGATGCTGCTCTGGGCGCTGATGCCGAGCCACATCGGGCAGAGCGTCTACAGCGATCCGGAGAAGTTCGATCCCGACCGCTTCGCGCCCGAGCGCGCCGAGGACCGGCGGCACGAGCATGCGTACGTGCCGCAGGGCGCGGGCGCGGTCACCGGACACCGCTGTCCCGGCTTCGATCTCGTCACCGTGATCATGGAAGTGTTCGCGATCGTGCTGCTGCGCGGTCACACGTGGGAACTGCCGCCGCAGAACCTCGAGAAGAACTGGAGCAGCACGCCTCCGGAAGCGAAGGACGGCCTGCGCGCACGCGTCCAGGCATCGTAGATGCAAAAACGCCCGATCCTCATCGCGCTCGGCGTGGTGGTGCTGCTGTTCGCGTTCACCGCCGGCACCGCCGTGATCGTGTGGCGTCTCGCGAAGAAGACCATCCAGCAGGAAGTCTTCACGCCGCGGGAAAAGACGATCGATCTCTCGACGCTGGTGACGCAGGTGCGCGAGCTGAACCGGCTCGAGACGGCGTCGATGCACGTGCTGCACATCGGCCGCGTCACGCAGACCTACAAGCTCGTCCCCGACGCCCTCGGCGGCGACGAGATCACATTCCTCGCCACCGGCGACGTCATCGCCGGCATCGACCTCGCGACCCTGCAGCGCAACGACGTCTGGCGCTCGCCCGACGGCACGATCAACCTCCGCCTCCCGCCCGCGCAGGTCCTGGTCACGCGCGTCGACAACGCGCAGTCGCGCGTCCTCTCACGCAAGACCGGCGTCCTCCGCCGCGCCGACGTCGACCTCGAGACGCGCGCGCGCCAGCATGCCGAAGAGAACATCCGCGCCGAGGCGATCAAAAAAGGCGTGGTCACCATGGCGCAGCAGAACGGGGAAAAGAAGATGGCGGAGTTTCTCCACACCCTCGGATTCGACAAAGTGCGGTTCGTCAGTCCCCGAGCGCAGCCTTTGCCACGCTGATCGCGCGCTTCAGCGCCCCCGCCTTGCTCTCCGTCTCCGCGAATTCCGTCGCCGGATCGGAGTCGAACACGATCCCGGCGCCCGCCTGGATGTACGCCCTGTCATTCGCGAGGACGATCGTGCGGATGGTGATGCACGAGTCGAGATTCCCGGAGAAGCTGAAGTACGCCACGGCGCCGGCGTACGGGCCGCGGCGCGTGGTCTCGAAGCGGTCGATCAGCTCCATCGCGCGGATCTTCGGCGCGCCGCTGACGGTGCCGGCGGGAAAGCACGAGAGGAACGCGTCGACCGGCGAGCAGTCCTCGCGCAGCCGGCCGCGCACGTCGGTGACGATGTGCATGACGTGGCTGTAGCGCTCGATGTGCTTGAAGTCCGAGACCTCGACCGAGCCGCCGCGGCAGACGCGGCCGAGGTCGTTGCGGCCGAGGTCGACCAGCATCAGATGCTCGGCATTCTCCTTCGGGTCGGCCAGCAGCACTTCCTCCAGCGCATCGTCCTCCTCGCGCGTCACGCCGCGCGGACGCGTGCCCGCGATCGGCCGCGACTCCACGACGTCGCCGGTCACGCGCACGAGCATCTCCGGCGACGTCCCGACCAGCGTGCACTCTTCGGTGCGCAGCAGGAACATGTACGGCGACGGATTGATCGAGCGCAGCGCGCGGTAGAGCGTCAGCGCGTCGCCCGTCGGATAGTCCGTCTCCCAGCGCTGGGACACGACGATCTGGAAAATCTCGCCGGCGACGATCTCCTCCTTGGCATCGCGGACCATCTGCTCGAACCCCTCGCGCGAGAAATTCGAGCGGAACGACGCCGGCGGCGCGTCGTGCGCGAAGGCGATCGGCTCGACGCTCGCGCGGCGGAGACGGTCGATCGCACGGTCGAGGCGCCGGGCGGCATCCTCGATCGAGCCGTCCTTCGTAAACACGTTCGCGACGACGTAGAGCCGCTGCAGCACGTGATCGAACACCACGACATTGTCGAAGAAAAGCAGCTTCGCGTCGGGCAGCCCGAGCTCGTTCGGATGCGTGTCGGGGATCCGCTCCGACCACCCGCCCGCGCCGTAGCCGAACCAGCCGACCGCGCCGCCGAAGAACGGCGGCAGCTCGTCCTCGCGATAGACGCGCAGCGGCACCAGCTCTCCGTTGAGCAGCTGCACCGCGTCGGACGCCGCCGCGTCGATGCGCAGGTTGCGCCGCGGCTCGAAGCCGATGAACGAATAGCGCCCGACGTTCTCGCCGCGCTCGACGCTCTCGAAGAGAAACGCCTCCTCGTGCTCGCCGCTCAGCGCCGCGAAGGCCACCAGCGGCGTGAGCGTGTCCGCGCTCAGCTCGCGCACCACCGGGATCACGTCGTATCGCTCAAAGTCCATCGAAGACCCTCATGAACAGTTCGTGCTGGCGGACGGCCTGGGCGTGCAGCAGCTCGAGGCCGCCGATGCGCACTCGCGCCGCGACCTCGCGCGGCGCACCGCCGTATGCCGCTTCAATGTACGTGTCGCACGGCGGCATGGGAAGCGCGACTTCGCCCGGCAGCGTGTTGATGACGAGATCGCCTTCGAAGTGTTGCAGTTTGTCCAGCGCGAGGCCTTTCGTCGTCGTGCGATTGAACTGCGTCGCCGGGATCCCGGCATCTTCCAGCGCCACCAGCGCCGCCCGGGCCGTCCCTCCCGCCCCCACCACCGCCGCCTTCCGCGCTCGCGGCAGCAGCGCGGCGAACCCGTCGACGTCCATGTTGTCGGCGAGAACCCGCCCACCCAGGCTCACGAGCGTGTTCACCGCCCGCGCGCGCTCCGCGTTCCCGCCGATCTCCGCGCCCTGCTCGCGCGCGAACGCGAACGCATCGTCCTTGAACGGCGCCGTGACGCTGAGCCCGCACGGCTCGCCGCGCAGAAACGCGTCCGCGATCTCTCCGAACGAGGCGAACGACGCGATCGTGTACGCCGCCGGCACGCCCTTCTCACGAAACAGCCGGTTGTGAATCGCTGGCGAGAGACTGTGCCCCGCCGGATTCCCCGCGATCGCAAACACGCGCAGGTTCCTGTCATCCCGAGCGTGAGTCGAGGGACCCGGGCGGGCGGGGCTGCGAGGCGCGTACATGGCGCCCCTCCCGAGCCCCGGGTCCCTCGCTCCCGCTCGGGATGACAAGGGCCCGTAAATCTCCAGCGCGCGCGCGAGCGTGAGCTGGCCCGGCGCGGCGAGCGCGCTCGCGGCGACGAACGCGAGCTCCGAGCCGCGGAACGGCGCGAGAATGCGCGAGTACAGGCCGCGCTCCCCCATCCCGATCACCGTCCCCGGCAGCAGCGACAGCAGCGTCTCGTTGTCCGCGAAGTTTCGCGGCGTCGCGGCGAGCTTGGTGTACGCGCATCCGCGCGCGCGCATCGCGTGCATGATCGTTTCTACGCTGCTCATGCCCTCGTAGTCGTGGTGCGAGAGCACCGTCCGCTCCGGCACCGCGATCTCGACGCCCTCGCGCCACTCGACGTCGACATAGTCGATCCCCGCCGCGAGCGCGCGCGGAACGTCCGGCACACGCGAGCCGCGGTACGTGAGAATCATCGGTTTCGCCGTCGCCGCGCGCAGCGCATCGAGATCGAGCTCGCGGAACGTCTCCGCGCGCACTTCCACGCCGTCGTGATCGGCATCGAGCGCGCGGATCGCGTCGACGGCGCGCTCCGGCGTGTCTTCGAAGATGGTGACGAACAGCTGCATCCGGCCGTGATGATGACACTGGTTCGCCGGATGGAGATGCCGATTGCCAGAACTGCCGCCATCGGCAGATAATCCGATCGGGTCCGACCATGTCCGTCGATCACATCCGTCTCCTTCGGGCGATCGAAGAGGGGCCGTTCGGCAGCGTGCATGCCGGGATGGACGACATCCTGCTCCGCCGCGTCCTGGTGAAGACGATCCCCGGCGGCGTCGACCCCGGCTTCCGCGAGCGGCTGCTGGACGAAGCCCGCGCACTCTCCGCGCTCGCTCACCCGAACATCCAGCGCGTCTACAGCTACGCTGAGACGCCGGACGGCGACGTGTTCGCGCTGGAACCGGTGGAAGGGACGACCGTTGCCGAAGCCGCGGCGAGCATGACCGTCGCGGAGCGCGTGCGCATCGCGAACGCGGCCGCGAGCGCGATCGCCGCCGCGCATCACGTCCGCGTCGTTCACGGCGCGCTGTCGCCGGCGAGCGTGATCCTCACGAAGTCGCACGAGATCCGCGTCATCGACTTCGCGCTGACCACGACGCACGTCTCCGCGCCGCGCGAGCCGGGGCCGGACTGGCTCAGTCCGGAGCAGCGGCGCGGCGAGCCGGCAACGCACGCATCCGACATGTACGCGCTCGGCCTGCTGCTGCGGTTTCTCTTCGCCGACGGCGACTCCGAGATGCGAGCGATCATCGCCAGCCTCGTGCAGGAGGCGCCGAGCGACCGCGCGACGGCGGGGTTCACGGTCGCGCGGCTGGAGCGCCTCGCCGAGCGCCCGCGCCGCCGCGCGCGGATCGTGGCCTCGGCCGTCACGCTCGCGCTGCTGACGGCGGGCGCGGTGAAGTACACGCTCGATCTGCGCCGCGAGCGCGCCGCCGCCGTCGCGGCGCAGGCGGACGAGGAACTGCGCCGCGCGCAGGCGTCCGCGCTGGTGACGTACATGCTCGACGATCTGCACGACAAGCTCGATGCCGTCGGCCAGCTCGACATCCTCGACCGCACGACGCGGAAGGCGCTGACCTACTTCGCCTCGCTGAGCCCCGACTCGATCGCGCCGCGCGAGCTCGCGTCGAACGCGAAGGCGCTGACGAACCTCGGGCAGGTGCAGCTGTCGCAGGGCGACCGCGCCGCCGCGGCGAAGACATTCGAGCAGTCGGTGCGCCTCGCCGAGGCCGGCGCGCATCACGATCCGGGCGACGACGAGAGCCGCTTTGCCCTCGGACGCGCGCACTCCTGGCTCGGCAACGCGCTGCAGCTCGACGGCGACGTCGACCGCGCGCTGGCGCACATGCGCGAGTTCGCGCGCACGTCGGACGACCTCGTGCAGCGCCATCCGCGCGAGACGCGCTTCCTGCACGAACAGGCCTACGCCCACGGCAACATCGGCACGCTGCTCGAGCAGCAGGAGCACATCGCCGAGGCGCTCGCCGAGTACGAGCGGGCCATGGCGATCAAGAAACAGATCCTCGCGCTCGAGCCGGGCGACGACCTCCTCGCCAGCGTCGCCGTCAGCACGAACAAAATCGCCGTCGCGCGGCAGAAGCTCGGACGCCTCGAGGACGCGCGGCTCGGGTTCGAGGAGGAACTGCGGATCCGCGAGACGCTGCTCTCGCGCCAGCCAGCCAACAAACCCTGGCGCCGCAGCCTCGCCATCTGCCACGACTACCTCGGCGCGCTGGCGGTGGCGACCGGGGATCCGGACGCGGCGCTGCGGCACTTCTCGCGGCAGAGGACGATCGACGAGGAACTGACGGCGTTCGATCCGCGGAACATGGACTGGCAGCGCGACCTCGCCATCGCCAACCTCCAGTCGGGCGTCGCGCTGCGGATGCGCGGCGGCATCGACGCCGCGCTGGAGTCGCACGCCGTCGCGGACCGCCTGCTGCAATCGGTCCTGGCGCGCGGCACGCCCGGGAAATCGCGGCTGCGCGACATGGCCAACGTGCAGATCGAGTACGCGCGCACGCTCCTCGCCGCCGGCCGCGCGCGCGAAGCGTCCGCGCGGGCCGATCGCGCCGTCGCGGCGCTGCTCCCGATGCGCGACGAGCCGCCCGCGCAGCGCTTCCTCGGCGATGCGCTGCTCGTCCAGGGCGAGGCGCGATTCGCCCAGGGCGACGCGGCGGGCGCCCGCGCATCGTGGGAAGACGCCGACGCCGTCGCGCGCGGGCTCGCCGCGCGCTCGTCCAATCCCCGCGTGCTCGATCTGCACGCGCGCATTCTTCTGCGGCTCGGCCGCACCGACCTCGCCCAGCCGGTCATCGAACAACTGCTCGCGACGGGCTACCGCAACCGCGAGCTCGTGCTGTTGTGGAAACGAGGGAAGGAGGAAACATGATCGGCTTTCAGTTGATTACAGCGACCAGCAACGACGTCGACTCGACCTACATCACCGTGGAAGAGAACGACTACGTGGTCATCGTATGGAGGGGTGCGGGAATCCCTCTGGTCAATCTGCACATCGAAGACTCATGGCCCTACGATCAGCCGAAACAGGTCGTCGAAGGGGACAGCACCGCCTGGTTCGTGACGTACAGGAACTCCAGGGGTTTCGGGCGGTTCCACTGGTCCTTCGAGCAGATGCAGACCAGGACGCCGCCGGAGATCATCAACGAGGGCGGCGGTGGTGGCGGCGACGATCGCCGGTAAGACTCAGGACAGAATCTCCATCCGTTCGCGCGCCGCGGACGCCTTGCGTTTGTCCCCGGCGCGCGTCCACATTCCCTGGAGGTTCGCGTTGACGCGCATCAGCGTCTCGCGGCCGCTCCAGGCGCGGAGGTGCTCGCTCGAGAGCTGCATCGTGCCGGCGCTGATCTGATGCAGCAGCTCGGCGATCTCGGGCAGCGTCAGCGTGCTGCCTTCGTGGAACGGGTCGACGTAGACCTCGTTCAACTCGAACTGCACCTTCACGATGTAGTGCCCCGGCAGGCCGACGCCGGCCGCGGCGAGGCCGAGCTTCGCGGCGAGATGCAGAAAGACGATCGAGAGCGTGATCGGCAGGCCGAGGCGGCGATCGATCACCTCGTGGATGTACGCGTTGCGCGGGTCGTAGTAGTTCGTCGTATCGCCGCTGTAGCCCGCGGCATCGAACATCTCCGCGTGCAGATGCCCGAGGCGGAAGACCGGCGGCTCGTCGGGCGCGCATCGCGCCAGCGCGCGCGCCGCGAGCGCGTCCAGCTCGCCGAGATAGTGCAGGACGTCGATGCGCGGGTTGTCCTCGAGCGCGATCAACAGCGCACCCCACGCGATGTTCTCGTTCGTGATCTCGCTATTCGCGTACTCACGAAACTGGCGCCTGGCCTCGGCCGGGTGAATGAGCACGGCTCTATGATGTCACCCGGTGCAGATCGAACAGTGAAAATCGAGCGGAGCGAAGCCATCATTCTCCACACCGTCCCCGCCCGCGAGCGGGACAAGATGGTCGTCTTTCTCACGCCCGAGCACGGCAAACGCAAGGGCTGGGCGTACGGCGCGCGCGCGATCCGCAGCCGCTTCGGCGCCGCGCTGGAGCCGCTGGCGAAAGTGCGCATCGGCTACAGCGAGCGCGAGTCCGAGGAGGTCGTGCGTATCGAGTCCGTCGACCTCGTGCGCTCGCTCTTCCCCGCGCAGCAGAACCTCGTCAGCAGCATCTCCGCGACCTACATCGCCGAGATGGTCGACACCTTCGCCCCCGCGAACGATCCCGCGGAGCTGATCTACCGCCTGCTCGACAGCACGACCGGCGCCCTGCTCGACGGCGCGCCGCCGCTCGCCGTCGTCGCCTACGCCGAGATCTGGACCCTGCGCCTCGCCGGCATCTTTCCGTCCTGGCGCACGTGCATCGCCTGCGGCGGTCCGGGAGGGCGGCCGCTGCGCTTCGACCCGCGGCTGGAGGGCTTCGTCTGCGCGTCATGCGCTGGCCGCGAGGCGTACATCGTCAGCAACGACGCCGCGGACGCGCTCGACCTGCTCGCGAAACTGCCGGTAACCGAATTCTTCGCGCCAACCGAGGTACTGATGGAGATCCGCTCCCTCGCCGGAACCGTGCGCCGCAACTTCATGGGCTACGAGCTGAAGTCGTTCGAAGTGCTGGCGAGCGTGATCGGCGGAGCATGATTCATCTCGACGGCGTAACGACGATCCCGGAGATGCGCGCGGTCCGCCGCGTGCACTCGGCGCGCCTCCGCGACGCGCCGACGGTGCTGCCGCTCGCGCTGTCGATGATGAAGCGCGGCGAGATCGAGCGCATCTTCGCGTGGGAACTGCTCCACCATCACAAGCCGACGCTGCGCGCGCTGCGCGTCGCCGACGTGCGCCGGCTCGGCGCGGGGATCGACTCGTGGGCCACCGTCGACGCGTTCGCGATGTACATCTCCGGCCCCGCATGGCGCGATGGACAGATCTCCGAGGCCGAGCTCGCGCGCTGGGCGCGCTCGCCCGACCGCTGGTGGCGCCGCGCCGCCCTCGCCAGCAGCGTCACGCTCAGCCGCGCCGGCGGCGCGACCGACCGCGTGCTCCGCATCTGCCGCATGCTCGCCGCCGACCGCGACGACATGGTGGTGAAAGCGCTGTCGTGGGCGCTGCGCGAGCTGACGAAGGCCGACAGGCGCGCGGTGCAGACGTTCCTCGAAACGCACGATCTCGCCGCGCGCGTGCGCCGCGAAGTGACGCACAAGCTGGTCACGGGAAAGAAAGGCTGACAATGCGAACAATCCTGCTCGTAATTCTCTTCACCGCGCGCGCCGCATACGCGCGCGACGACCGCGCGGCCATCCACGCCGCGCTCGACGACTGGCATCGCGCCGCCGCCGAAGCCGACGAGCCGCGCTACTTCGCCGCCATGGCCCCGGAGTTCGTGTTCCTCGGCACCGACGCAACCGAGCGCTGGGACCTCGCGTCCTTCCGCACCTTCGCCCACCCGTACTTTGCAAAGGGCAAGGCCTGGACGTTCCTCCCGCGCGACCGCCACGTGATCCTCTCGCCCCGCGGCGACGTCGCCTGGTTCGACGAGAAACTCGACAGCGCATCCTACGGCGAATGCCGCGGCACCGGCGTCCTCCGCCGCATCGACGGCACCTGGAAGATCGCGCACTACAACCTCACCATCCCCATCCCGAACGACCTCGCGAAGCAGGTCGTGGAGATGATTCGCGCGGCTAAATAGTGGAACGCCGCCGTCCTCGGCGGCTGGCTCGGCGGCGTCTCGCCGCCGGGACCGAGCGGCGCCGGGACGGCGCCGGGTCAGCCGGCGGGACGCCGGCGTTCCACTCGAGGATCACCTCGGCGACCTCCTCCTCTCTCCCGGCGAAGCCGTGGTCGGCGTTGGCGAGGGTGGCGAGGTCGAAGTTCGTCCTGGGGGTGAGGGCGGCGGCGAGGATGGCGAGGCAGCGGGAGACGTCGCCGTAGCAGAATTCGTCGCGGTCGCCGTAGAGGACGAGGGTCGGTTTGCGGATGGCGCGGAGGTGGCGGAAGCGCGGACGGCGGGAGAGGCGCACGTTGCGCATCACCTCGAGAAACGGGAAGACGTTGTAGTCGCCGTCGGGGTTCGACATGTCGTAGAACGACCGCCAGCTGAGCAGCAGGTTCGAGACCGACGGCGGCACGAGCTCGTGGCCGCGGCGGGCGCGGATCATCGCGCGCGCCTTCTCCAGCGCGCAGGGGAAGCGGCGCGGGCCGAGGTAGTCCCAGGCGAGGCCGGTATCGTCGCCGCCGCCGAGGAGCACGTAGCGCTTGACCGTGTTGCGCGGCTTGTAGTGATCGAACACCGCGATCTTGTTCGCGCCGGTCGAGTGGCCGATGAGCGTGAGGTCGCGATAGCCGCGGCGGCGCAGCTCGCGAATCGCGCCGTCGATGTCGTGCACGCAGTCGCGGATGCGCTCGAACGCCATCCCCGCCTGCCCGCCGCCGAGGCGGCGCACGAGGTAGGAGCCGCGATTGTTGAACGCGAAAAACGCGAGGCCGCGCGACGTGAAGGCGCGCGCGAGGATGTTCGTCCGCTTCGGCTCGAACGACCCGCCCATGCCGTGCAGGAAGATCGCGGCGCGCTTCGACGACCGCCGCGGCTCGAACAGCAATCCCGTGAGATCGATGCCGTCGGCAGCGGCGAACCTTACGAGACGGCCGAGCGGCTCAGGACGCGGCCGTCCCATCGCCAGAGGTTCTCCTTCGTCAGATGCACGCCGCCGAGCCACGTATCGGGATCGTTCACTTTGCAGTCATCGACCTCGCCGCTCAGCACGTTCTCGCCCGCGGGCGTGATCGTGAACAGCACCTTCGGCTGCTGCCCGCTCATCGTCACCAGCGGCACGCCGCGTCCCGCCATCGCCTTCAGCGTCACCATCACTTCGGCGTCGCCGAATCCGAAGCGCGGCGGGTCGCTGTCGACCTGCGGGAAGAGCGTCGAAAACTCGAGCGGTCCCGTGGAGAGGAGTCCGAGGATCGTCTGCTCGATCGCGCCGAGGCCGTTGGCGGGCGACGGGAACCGCGACGCATGCAGGGTCATCCCCTCGCGGAGGAACGGGAAATCGGGGTGATCGCGCGCGAGCAGCGCGTTCAGCGCGTCCGCCTCCTCGGATGTGTACGCGCGCCATGCCTCGCGCGCGGCGGCGATCATCATCGGCGTGACCGCGGCGCGCGAGTCGAAGCGCAGGTGCAGCTCGCGCTCGTCGAACTGCCCGAGCGGCGTCGGGCACCAGACCAGCGAGAGCTTCGCCGCGTGCAGGCGGTCGAGGAGATAGAGCAGGTTCGCGAGGCAGAACAGATCGTGCTCGAACCAGAGCACGACCTCGCCGCGCGACGGCAGCCCATCGAGCAGCTGCTCCTGTTCGAGAAGCTCGGTGCGCACGCGCAGCAGGTCCTCGCCGTGGCGCGAAGCCAGCGTCCGCGCGCGCGTCTCGATCCAGTCGTGCTCCGGCGTCACCGGACCGGTGACGAGCGACTCGCGAAACGCGATGTGCTCGCCGGGGATGTCCGAGCGGCGCGCGAGCAGCGCGACCACGTCTCCGTTGTGCAGATGGATCAAGGACGCCACCGCATGCCGAGCCACCAGTTCGTGCGGTCCTGCGCGCGCGCGACGCCGGCGGTGAGATCGAGGCCCGGCAACTTCAGGATCGGGAACGGATCGCTGCCGAGCTCCGCCTCGAGTCCCCAGACCGAAAGCTCCGCCGCGCCGAGCTCGTGACGCTGATAGAAGGCGGTAAACGGCAAGCCCGGCACAGTCGATTCGATCCGCCATCCATCGTAGTCGTTCCCCGTGAGCGCCGCCACCGGCAGCGCGGGATCGAGCACGCGGCGCGCGTAGGCGGAGCGCGGCAGCAGCGAGGATGCGAGTCCGCCGAGCACGAGGTCGTCGCCTTCGTCGTGCTGCCAGCGCGCGGCGATGCGGAACGAGCCGCTGCGGACCGCGGCGCCGAGCACGGCGCGCGCATGCTCGTCGTCGACTTCGACGCGGACGGCTTCTTCGAGACGCAGCGTGCCGCGTACCTGGCGCGTGTCGTATGCGGCGCTGAGGAAGGCGGGCGTCCCGCCCTCCCGGCGGGCAAGATGCCCGCCCTCCAGGGTCAGGCGGTAGCGGGACCATTTGGCGCGGAGCTCGAGGCCCTCGTCGTCTTCGGTATCTTTTTCGGCGCGGAAGGCGTGCGCGTGCAGCTCGACGGGCCAGCCGCGCCAGGCGCTCGCGAGGGCGACGCCCTGCGGCAGGCCGCCGTCGGCGAGCGAGGCGATGAGGAGCGTGTCGAAGCGGCCGACCACGTCGCCGAAGCGTGCGCCGGCTTCGAATGCGCGCTGGCCCCGCGCGATGTTCTGGCCGGCGAACCAGCCGAATTCCTGGCGTCCCAGTCCGTAGGCGCGCGGGGAGGCGAGCGATTCGGCGGTGAACAGCGTGGGCTGCGGAGGCGCGGGCGGGATGGCGGGGATGAGGATTGGGTCGGTGAGCGATGGGGACGGGGGGATGGGCACCGGGGACTGGAGAACGCGGACGACGAAGCCGTCCGGCTCGAGGCTCATGAAGAAGATGCGGCCGTCGGGTGACGGGGCGGGGTCGAATGCGCCGCCGCGCGAGCTGGTGATGGTGTCGGTGCCGCGTACGAGCTCCGCGAAGCCGGCCTTCGACACCGTCGCGACGAGCGTGTTGTCGGGCAGCCATTCGGGGGACGAGGCGTCGCCGGGGAAGTCGTCGAGTCGCCAGGCTGTCGAGTCGTCGAGACCCGACAACTCAATCCCCCACCGTCCTTCCCGATGCGCGACATAGGCGACGCGCGAGCCGTCCGGACTCACGCGCGGGTGCGTGACGACGACGTCGATCGATGCCTCGGAGCGCGGCGTGACGGCGCCGGTGGCGAGGTCGACGTCGACGAGCTGCGTCGCGCCGTAGCGGCTGCGCACGGCGACCGCGGTGCGGCCGTCGGGGAACGGGTCGGCGTCGCGCACGTCGGCGAGGTGCGTGACGCGCGTGAGCTGTTCGAAGTCCCAGCGATACAGATCGAAGTGCAGCACTCCCTCGGCATCGGGAACGCGGTGCGAGAACACGATCGCCTTGCCGTCGCGCGTCCAGCGCGGAATGCGGATGTCGCCGCCGTCGGGCATCGTGAGCGAATGCACGGGCTCGCGCGGCAGCGGCTTCGCGCGCACCGGCCCGACGTCCTCCGGATCCCTGCCGAGGATCTTTCCGAGGCGCTCGCTGAACTTCTTCTCTTCCTTCTCCGCCGCGGCCGTCGACCAGATCACCAGCTCGTCCGGCCGATCGCGATCGCGGATCACGATCGCGAGCTGCTTCCCGTCCGGCGACACCGCGGGATCGCCGCTGCTGCGCGGCGTCTCCTGGAACAGCTCGCCCTCGCGCAGCGTCCGCGCGCGGTCGATCGCGATCGCCGACGCCGTCACCTCCGCGAGAAAGCGGCCATACAGACGGTCGGCGCGCTCGCCGAAGACACCGGTGAAGGCCTCGTCGAACGAGCGCCGGTGCCGCGCCGTGAGGCGCGCCCACAAATTGCGCAGCGCGTCGGGGCCGGAGCGCTGCTCGAGCCATTCGAGATACGCGGAGCCCATCAGGTAGGCCATCGACATCCCGGCGAAGCGCCGGCTCGAGTCGAGCTCGCCGTACGACGGCAGCCGTCCCGCCTCGGCCCAGCGTCGCAGCAGGAGCGCGCGGAAGGTGCTGCTCGGACGGCCTGCGCCGGTGAGGCGTCCCTCGATCACGGTCGCGTAGCCTTCGATCACCCAGCGCGGCGCGCGCAGCAGGATCGGATTGAACGGGAGCAGGCGCCCGAGGGAATTGCGCGACGGCCGCAGCATGTGCGCGGTGTGCGCGAATTCGTGCACGGCGAGGAGATCGATCCAGTGTCCGTACGCGCCGATCTGCTCCTCGGGGCCGGGCGGCTCGGCGAAGAAGATCATGCGCGGCGTGGAGAGCAGCGGAAACGCGGCGCCGTTCGGCAGGGCAACCGGATTCACCACCAGCACGTCGACCGTCTGCGGCGGCGCGAAGCCGACTTCCCTCGACACGGCGTCGCGGATCGACTCGAGGCGCGACGCCGCGCGCAGCGACCACTCCTCGTACTCGCGCGGATAGTGGACGCGGAAGTATTTCGTCTCGACGGTCCGCCAATCCGCGGCGGGGCCCTGCGCGTAGAGAGCCGGGCTTCCGAGGATCAGCAGGACGCGTGCTAGTGTACGAAGTATGTTCATGCGACTCGGGATCCTCACTGCAACTTTCATGTTCGCGGTCACGGTAACCGCGCAGGAGACGAAGCGCATCATGCTCGTAATCCACGGCGGCGCCGGGACGATCAACCGAAAAAACATGACCGAAGACCGCGAGCGCGAGTATCGCGCCGCGCTCGAACAGGCGCTGCGCACGGGCCATGCCGTGCTCGCGAAGGGCGGTACCAGCCTCGACGCCGTCGAGGCGACGGTGCGCTTCATGGAAGACTCGCCGCTGTTCAACGCCGGCAAGGGCGCGGTCTTCACGCACGAGGGGAAGAACGAGCTCGACGCCGCGATCATGGACGGCCGCAACAAGATGGCCGGCTCCGTCGCCGGAGTCACGATCATCAAAAATCCCATCAGCGCCGCGCGCGCGGTGATGGAGAAATCGAAGCACGTGATGATGACCGGCCGCGGCGCGGAGCTGTTCGCGACGAAGATGGGCCTCGAGATCGTCGACCCGTCGTACTTCTGGACCGAGCGGCGCTGGAAGGCGCTGCAGGAGGAGCTGCTGAAGGAGCAGAAGCCGCAGGCGCTGCTGCAGACCGCGGACGAGAACCGCTTCGGGACCGTCGGCGCGGTCGCGCTCGATCAGAGCGGCAACCTCGCCGCCGCGACGTCGACCGGCGGCACGACCAACAAGCAATACGGCCGCATCGGCGACTCCCCGATCATCGGCGCGGGCACCTACGCGGACAACGAGTCGTGCGCGATCTCCGCGACCGGCGCCGGCGAGTTCTTCATCCGCTGGTCCGTCGCCTACGACATCGCCGCGCTGATGAAATACCGCGGCCTCACGGTGCAGCAGGCGGCCGACGAGGTGATCAACAAAAAGCTGCGCGCCGTCCCCGGCGCGGAAGGCGGCGTGATCGCGCTCGACGCGAAGGGCAACTTCGCGATGCCGTTCAACTCCGAGGGGATGTACCGCGGCTGGATCGGCGCGGACGGGCAGCCGCACGTGGCGATCTACGGGGATTGATTGGGTGACTGGTAGTTGGTGATTGGTGGTTAGTGACCAACCACCAATTACTAATCACCAACTACGCCTTCTCAAAAACGAACGATCGTGCTATTTTGCCTCTCGCTGGAGGCAAAGACCATGGATCTCAACCCCAAATTCGTCTTCCACTCTCCCATCCGCAACGTCCTCGCGGATCCGCTCGACCTGCTCGAGCATGTCGATCACGCCATCATCGCGCTCGACGGCCGCGCGCCCCTCGGCGGCGACAGCGCGCTTGAGCCGCTCGCGCCCGTCGCCGGCGCGGAGACCGCGCTCCGCATCGACCTCTGGGTCCAGGACCTCGACGACTACACCTGCACCTATGGCTTCCTCTGCTCGAGCCAGGACGGCCGCGTGCCGCACGCGCGCGGCGAGCGCAGCGTCGTCAACCTCGACCCGGCGACGCGGCGTCCGACCGCGTGGAGCCGGAGTTTCCGTTCGGCGCATGCGGAGCTGATGAAGGATTTGCCTGCGTATGCGTGATCCTGGTTACGCGGTCACGCAGTCACGCGGTGAGCTTCTGCTGCGTGACCGCGCGACCGCGTGACTGCGAAACCGCAGATGAAAGGCGAGCGGACCAAAGCCGGCATCCTCGATCGCGCGGTCGATCTCGCGTCGCTCGAGGGGCTCGAGGGGTTGACCATCGGGCGGCTGGCGGATGAGCTGGGGATGTCGAAGAGCGGGCTCTTCGCGCACTTCGGCTCGAAGGAAGACCTGCAGATCGCGGCGATCGAGGCGGCGTCGAGGCGGTTCATCGCCGAGATCTATACGCCCGCGCTCCGCGAGCCGCGCGGCTATCCGCGGCTCCTCGCCATCTGCCGCTCGTGGCTGTCGTATCTGCGCCGCGGCGTGTTCCCGGGCGGCTGCTTCTTCGCCGCCGCGTCGTTCGAATTCGACGGCCGTCCCGGTCCGGTGCGCGATACGGTGCGCCGGCTGATGGATGACTGGATCGGCGCGCTGGAGAAGGCCATCGGCATGGCCATTGACGAAGGCCATCTCGACCCCGACCTCGATCCGGCGCAGCTCGCGTTCGAGCTCAACTCGCTGTTCTTCGGCGCCAACTTCGCGTTCTATCTCCGCAGCGATGCCCGCGCGCTCGACCGCGCCGAGCAGGCCATCGAGCACCGCCTCGAATCCCTTCGTGTCACGCCTCGTCGCCGGGCGCGCCGCTGAACGCGACGCGCCCAGCGTATTGCATCATCGGTCGGCAGTCGGCTCGGTCGGCACCACCGAGCGGAACGTCGCCGCAAAGGCGACCTGATCCGGCGACGTCAGCATCACTCCCTTCTGCTTGCCTCCGACGACGATGTCGAGCGGCGGCGGCGCGGCTGCCTGGCCGTCCGTCAGCGCGCGCAGGACGTCGACGACCTTGCGGAAACTGAGGCCGCTCCCCTTGTCGATCAGCGCCGCATCCAGAAACCCGAGGTCCTGTCTCACTTCCGCGGGAATCGAGGCGCGCATCGTCTCCGCGGCCGGTGACGCGAGCAGGCGTCCGGCGAACTGCTGATCGGCATCGGCCGGCCGGACCGCGTAGGGAATGTCGGTCGCAGCGAAACGGCCGCCCTTCCCCGCGGCAAACGCGATTCCGATCGTCGCCGGATTGCCGACGCTGACGGCGGCAAAGAGACCCTGCAGCGTGCCGCGGGACACCCCGTAGTCATGCGTGATGGTCGCCGACCAGCCGGAGCCGTCGTCGCGCAGCGTGACCGTGGCGATGCCGCTGGCGGCGAGCTGGTTGGTGAGGACGTAACGCCGGCCCGACGGAGACACGAGGAGCATGCGGGTGGTCTGCCGGTCCTCCGTCATCCGGAACAGCGTCAGTCCTTCCGCCAGGATCCGATCGCCGCCGCGCCAGGCGACGTCCTGCGCATATCCCACCTCCGCGGCCGAAGCCGCGGAGGCGATGGTGAGCGTGAGCGCAATGATGAGAAGTCGTTTCATGATGATGCTCCTAGCCGCAGTTGAAGTCGGTGGCGCAGTTGCCTTCACAGGCCTGCCGCTCGCTCAGCGGGAGGCCGTTCGGATCGCCGCCCTTGCAGACTTTCGCGTTGTAGAGCGCGAGGCAGCAGGCGATGCATGCGGTGCAGTTGCTGGTCTGCTGCGAGCACTGCTGCGTGCTGCTGTAGCCGTTCGGGTTATGGACCTTGTCGCAGGCCTTGCCGCGTCCCCAGTTCCAGAACCTCCGCGTGCTGACGAAGCAGCTGTCGCCGAGCTTTTCCTCCTCCACCCAGGCGCCGATGTCGTCATCCGCGCCGTCGGAAACGGCGAGGTTGTAGTAGTCCCAGGAGAACGGCGAGGGGATGCTGTCGCCGATCACGTTGGAGTACCACGGACCGATGGTGCCGGTGCAGGTCTGCCACCACGAGACCGTTTCGAAGGACGGGAAGTCTCCGGGTCCGAGCTCCACTTCGCCCGGCACGATCTCGCCGACCGGAAACTGCGGGCAGCAGCCGCCGCAGTTGAATCCGAATCCGTCGGCGCTTCCGACCGGCGAGGCCTCGGTCCTGCCCAGCAGCTCGTGGGAGCCGCTGCGCACGCTCCACTTGAGCGCCATATGCCGGCCGCTCGCGTCCATGAGGCGCTTCGCGGCATCGCGCACTCCCGCGGCCGCGAGGCGCTTCGGATCGAGAACGGCCGTTCCGTTCGGCGGCACCGAGAACATCGGAACCGCGTACACGCCGTCATCCCAGAAATACTGGGCGATGATCTGCGCCGGCTCATCGCTCAGATTGATGATCGTGGTCCGCACGTCGTACTGAGCGAGATCGGGAATCGGATACGTCCCGCTCTTGTGCGCGCTGGTGAACGCGTGCACGGACATGTCGAGCAACTCCCCCGACCGCGAGGCCGCGGAGCCGTCGACCATCAGGTACTCGCTGGTACCGCTGATGCGGATGCGCGTTCCGGCGCCGGTCCGCGCACCGAGCAGGGGACGGAGATCGACGGGCGAGACCTGGCGCGGGGACAGCGCGACCTTTCTCGAGCCGATCTCCGAGCCGTCCGAAGAGGAGACGACCGTGACCGTCACCTCCTGCGCCGTCTCGCCGGAATTGAACAGCGTGACCACCGCGCGGGAAGGTCCGGCGCCATCGCGCCCCTCGGGCATGTGCAGGATCTCGAACTTCGGTCCGTTTTTCAGCTCGGCGGCGGGCACCACCGGGATGTACGCGAGCAGCGCGTCCTTGCGATAAAGGCCGACCGCGGCGACGCTTCCCGGCGCGCCGTCATGGACCAGGCGCAACCATCCGTTCTTCGACGCCTGTCCTTCCGATACGATGACCGTCCGCGACGCCCACGCCTCGAGCCGGAACGACTCCACGCGCGCGGCGCGCATTCCCTGCGAGACGGTCATGGTGACGCCGACCGGCGCCGCGCTGTTGTTCATGACGCGATATTCGGCGCGCACCCGTTCCCCCGCGCCGCGCGCGAGCCGCGGACCCTCGCGATCGGTCATCGCCGGCGCGTCGACGGAGGGCTCTTCCGCCATCAGCATGCTCCAGAACGAGTAGTACTCGCTCCCGGCGAGTTTCTCCTGCGACAGGAACGGCACTTCAAAGACCTGCTGGTGGCGGCTGCGGATCACCACCCAGGCCTGCAGCGTGTTCTTGTCGCCGGCGTAGTCGAGGCGCAGCCAGCCGTCGCTGAACGAACCGGCGGATGCACCGAGCAGCTTGCGCAGGGACAGCGTCTCTCCGCGGCTGGGCGGCAATAGCTGCTGCCCGAGATAGATCTGCTGCCCCTCGGCATTCATGGCGAAGATGTCGATCGGGAGCGGATCGGTGATCTTCGAGACGAGAAACAGATCGCTTTCATCATCGCCGGCGATGGACCAGGCGGGAACGACCAGGTTCCGGGGCAGGGCGGATGCTCGTTGCTGCGCGACGAAGCGCTGGAACTCGGGATCGGGTTTGATTGCGTACAGGGAAGCGGCGGCGAGGAGCAGGAGGGAGAACGTGAGGACACGATGGCAGCGCATGAAGCCCCCTTCGAGGTTGCCTTGTCTCCAGGGATCGCATGGACGGCGGCGCGTTCGACGCGAAAGCGCACCGGATATGCGCACGCCGTCGCGGTGCATGACACGAGCCAGTCCATGTATGTCCAGTGCTGTATGTGCATTACACCGCACGGTCACCGGCGCCTGGCCGGGGCTCAGGGGGCGGATTGATGGATCGGGGGTCAGGACGTACGATATTGGATGGCACCAAATCGTAACGAGCGAATCGACCGTTCGCACGTTCAAATACCAGAACAAAATCAGGAGGGTTTCATGGCCGAAGAGTCCGGTATTTCCCGACGAACGGTGATCGGCGCGGGCGCAGCCGCACTGGCGACGGTTGCAGTCTCCGATCTGCTCAATGTCTCCTCCGTCTTCGCGAAGACGGGGCCCACGGAAGGAGTGGGGTACTTCTCGCGCTTCGGCGTGACGGAGAAGCTGATTCGCGACACGATGGGCGCGGCGCTGTCGAAGGGCGGGGACTACGCGGACGTCTACTTCCAGCACCGCGTGACGAACAGCATGAGTCTCGAGGACGGTCTCGTGAACCGCGCCTCGTCGAACGTCGGCCTCGGCGTCGGCGTGCGCGTGATCAAGGGCGACCAGACGGGCTACGGATTCACGGAGGACATCACCGCCGAGGGACTGCGGCGCGCGGCGCTCACCGCGGCGGCGATCGCCGAGGGACCGGCGAAGAATGCGCCGGCGCGATTCAAAGTCATGGAGTCGAAGCCGAACCGCTACCCGGTGAAAGTGCGCTGGGAAGACATCCGGCCGCAGCAGAAGCTCTCCGTGCTCAACGGACTGAATGAGAAGACCTTCAAGGCCAATGCGCTGGTGAAGAAGGTCAACCTCAACTTCATGGACCAGGGCAGCGTCATCCTTGTCGCCGACTCGACCGGCCGCATCGTCGAGGACGCGCAGCCGATGACGACGCTGTACCTCGGCGTGGTCGCCGAGAAGGACGGCCGCCGCGAGAACAACAGCGTCAACCGCGCCGCGCGCGCCGACATCGGCTACTACACGCCCGACCGCCTCGACAGGATGGTCACCGACGTCGTCGACAAGACGCTGGTGCTCTTCGACGCCGTGCAGCCGCCCGCGGGCGAGATGCCCGTGGTCATGGCCGCGGGCGCGGCCGGCATCCTGCTGCACGAGGCCATCGGCCACGGCATGGAAGCGGACTTCAATCGCAAGAACGTCTCGATCTACTCCGACAAGCTCGGCAAGCCGGTCGCGAAGCCGTTCGTCAACATCGTCGACGAGGGCACGCAGGACAACGCCCGCGGCGCGATCAACGTCGACGACGAGGGCAACAGCGTCGGCCGCACGATGCTCGTCGAAGGCGGCACGCTCACCAGCTACCTGCACGACTCGATCTCCGCGAAGCACTACGGCGTGAAGCCGACCGGCAACGGACGCCGCCAGGGCTA
>Ga0134123_10000607_pt1 | contig 23557 bp, 20 predicted proteins | sample KB303_FD_96460 | JGI IMG/M metagenome (GOLD analysis project Ga0134123, IMG submission 96460) | Terrestrial soil microbial communities without Nitrogen fertilizer from Kellogg Biological Station, Michigan, USA - KB3-0-3 | ecosystem: Environmental > Terrestrial > Soil > Unclassified ...
TATCGGATGTGCTACTGTCCATTAGAAGTTGTGCCGTTTCAATCATGCTCAACAATTAATTTCTTGCAGTAACTCTTTTTTCCATCAAATACTTTCACAAAATATATTCCGCTTGAAATATTCTCAACATTAATTTCTTTTGTTGATTCATTAAAGATATTTTCTTTAAATAATTTTTCACCCAACAAACTGTAAATTTCAATGAATCCATTTTGCAAATTATTCGGAAGTGTAATTGTAATATTACCAAAGGAGGGGTTTGGTGAAATGTTGATTAAATTATTGAATGGAAATGATTCCACACCAACAACAGATAAACAATGCGTAACAACACCGCTACCACTGCCTGTTTGTACAGACAAGCTTCCGGCAACTCCCCCGGACATTATTTGAACAGCAGGGTTTGTGACTCTTGTTGAATCATTATTTCCACCGGCTAAATGAAATGTTTCAAAGCAGCCACTTGAAAGGCCGGCATCTGTTTTAATAAGATAAGCTTCTTCCCAACCGCTAAAACCATCTGTAGTCCCCGCAAAAATGTATCCTCCATCACTTGTGGTATCAACAGCAGCGCCATGAAGAAAAGGCGTAGCAGTGTTATAAACCTGCATAATTGATGAGTATGGAAATGGGCGTACTAAAGCCATGAGGTTATTTCCGAGTCCATTTCCACTGGCTCCGATAATAAATTTTGTACTATCTCTTATCTGCATTGAATAACCAAAAACAGCATTATTAGAAACAACCAATTTTGACCATACTAAATTTCCAAGGCTGTCTGTTTTAATCAGGCTTGCTGCTAAAGGTGATAACTGTGTAAGATATGTGCTTCCACAAATAATAAATCCACCATCATCTGCTTGTTTTACACAATATCCATAATCGTTGGAGATTCCGCCATAAGTTTTTACCCAAAGCGTATCTCCATTAGCATCAGTTTTTATAAGCAGGAAATCCCAGCCGCCCATCCCAAAGCTTAAAGTGTATCCGGCAAAAATATATCCGCCATCTTTTGTTTGTTGAGCAGATTCGCCATTATCATAAGCACTTCCTCCGTAACTTTTAGACCATTGAAGATTTCCAATTGAATCCGTCTTAACAAGATAAAAATCCCTTCCTCCTGCACCAAAACCCTGGGTTCTGCCGCCTATCACAAATCCTCCGTCTAAAGTCTGTTGAACTGATTTTGCAATCTCACCATCAACTCCACCATACGTTTTTGCCCATAGTGTATCTCCAATACTATCAGTTTTGATAAGAAAAAAGTCAGAAGCTCCGAAACCGAAATAAGTGGAGCCCGCGATAATATATCCTCCATCAGTTGTTTGTTGAACTGCCAGTCCTTCACCATCACTTGCTGTTGCATAAATTTTTGTCCATAGTGTGTCTCCAAGATAATTTGTCTTAATCAAACTAACACTAAAAGAACCTGCCCATAATACACTTGTATAATTCGCAAGAATATATCCACCGTCTGAAGTCTGATGAACCGACCAGCCAAATCCGTAATTAGATACTCCAAAAGTTTTTTGAAATGTGACTTGAGACAAAACCCTATCAGCAAGGAACAAATTAAAAATGATTACAAAAAACAATTTTTTTCTTTTCATCAGTTTATAATTAGCAGTCCGTCCAATCGAAGCGAAAGCATATCCGATAACGAAGAAGGGAGGGCAAACATGCAGTGCATGTTTGAGCCAGTCTGTGCAATGACAGAAGTAAAAAAAAGAAGGGTTTAGAAGCACAACTGTTCATCTTAATCCACCGTAGCTTTAGCGAAGGTGGATACCCTACACTGTTTATTAGAAGCTCAACTCTTTGTTTACCTATCAAAGCCCTTCTTTTTTTTATTTCTTTTAATCTTACTGTTATCCGTAGTTTTACTCTCTCAATCTTTCACAATCTTTCCTTTTTTTATCACTCCGTTTTTATTTCTTAATTCGTAAAGATAAATACCTTTTGAAAGTTGTTCGGTGTTTACGGTAGTTGAATGTTTAAATGATTGTTGCAATAATTTTCTTGAAGAAATATCAAATAGGATAATTTCAGAAAGTTCAGTGCTGCTTGTTTTTATATTCAATTCGTTTGTGACAAGATTCGGAAATAGATTTACTTCATTTTGTGAATCGGGATTATCAATTCCTACTGTACAATGAGGTACTGAAGCATCTAATTCTGCCAAAGTGTAAAGTCGCACATTGTCTAAAACAAGCTCGGTGCAAGAGATAATGATGTGTCCCCAGTTTGTAAATTTAATGGTGTGAGACGTTGAAGTAGCGTTAAATTGTATAACGTATGTTTTTCCAATGCCAACTACAGGCTCGGTGCGCGGGTTTCGCAAAAAGGTTTTGCCAAAGCCTATATCAACAGCAAATAAACCTGGTTTAACATAATTACCCGAAGCGAATTCGCCACCACACCAAAATTCCAATACATACGTGTTACCTATTGTAAGATTGTTTACCGTTTGTTGCAGGCTAATACCTGCTGATAAACCGTAATTGACACCACTTAAAGGGTAGCCAGCCGGTGGTGTGTTTACAATACAGTTATTTTCGCTTACACAGGAGGTATCAGTGGCTATAGCAGAGCATGCGTTACACAATTGATTACCAAAATATGCAACGTAATTTCCTTCCGGGATATATGACCTGTTGCTTGAGCTATCATACATACGTGCATAAGAAGAAAAGCCTCCATCCAAACATGTCCACCCTGTAATATCGCAGCTATAAAATTGTGATACAGGACACCAGCTATCATAAGGTAATAAACTAAGATTGCATGAATGCTGCTCAAATCCCCCATTGACAATAAGGTTGTTTACATTTTGACTTATGCTGTCGTTGGTGTTGTAACAATTAATGCAAAGTATTTGCGCTGTTGTCAATTTGTAGAAACAAACAAAAAACAAAATGATTATACAGATTCGTTTCTTCATAGCTTAACTTTTTCAATTAGCACTAACGTTTGTTCTGTGCGTTAAAATTACGGATAACGAAGAAGGGATTAAAGAAGTAAAAAAAAAGAAGGGTTTAGAAGTCGCGAGGCTCCGCTCGCGATGGCGAGTTTACCTCGCCACTCAACTCTTTGTTTACCTCTCAAAGCCCTTCTTTTTTTTATTTCTTTTAATCTGGATGTTATCGGAATACCCATACCATGCACACGAATTTGCTCGTTTTTAATCTTTCACAATCTTCTTCATTGTTCGTTCTCCATCAATAATTATATCAAGCAAATAAATTCCTTTGGAAAGAAAACTCAAGTCAATTGAATTTAACTTTCTTTCTTGAGTCTTATAAACAACTTGTCCTAAGGTATTGCGAATAATAAGTGCTTCTTCTTTATCTTTTTTGACAGAAATTGAAATTTGAGAAGTAAATGGATTTGGATAAACACTAAAATTTGTTTTGCTACTAATATTTTGTATAGAAGTAGGAGTGTTGGATGGAACATTCCTAAAAAGAGATTGTTCAAAGTTTGGTAAGCTCCAATTCCCGTAATTATTTAATGCTAAGCTACTATCTATATAATTTGAAAAGTTCCAACTATTTGGATAATGAATTACACTGAGCGCACCGTTAGAACCGCTCAAGTCATCTCTACCTACATAAATATTACCATCTAATGCAAGTTGCAAAGCACCCAATGAAAAACAAGATGATGTGTCAATCATTGTATAATTAAGTAAAGGATTTCCACTTACAGTTAAATCGTATTTTAAAATAGCTGGAGGAAAATTTAAAGTGCAATATAGGATGCTATCATTTGGAGAAAATTCTACTCCATATGTCAACCCTCCCATGACATTTGGCGTGGTAAAGTGAGAAGAGAGATATGCATTTGATACTATTCCTGAAGAAGCATTAAAATCAAATAATTCAAAACAACTTGTATCTACATTTGCTAAAGCCAACTTTTTACCGTTATGAGAAAATTTCATTTGCCCAATACCAACAAACTCTGGAATCCCAATATTACTTGTGACAGGAGAAAGATTAAGACCGTTAGTCGTTAATAAATATGCTTTGAAAAAAGTGGGGTTAGCAGTTCTTGTCATTACCCAAACATCAGTATCATTTGAGTTCTTAATGGCACTGAATTTTTCAGATGATGGAGTAAATAATAAGTTGTTTTTACTAACAACAGAACCAAGCCCCGAATTAAAAGACATGTCAACAATTGCATAATATGCCCCACCAAGTCCCCAGCCATCAGCATAAAAAATGTAATACAACGAATCCGATAAAGGTTGCTTAACAATCAAGCATTGAGTTGCTGACCAATTTCCATTAAGTCCATTTCCATTTTGCATAACCTGATTTAATTTATTCCAAATTTTTTCTCCGTTTGTATAAAACAATAGGTTACCACTACTATCTGAAATACTTGAAGCTGCTTCCGGAGTTGTAATTGAACAATTAGATACTACCTGAACTGAACTTGTGTCAAATAGTAAATGTTGCCCACCTCCGAAACACCAATGTTTTGTTTCATTCTGTGCATTTACAAATAAATTAATAAGCATGAAAATTAACAAAGGAATATTTGATTTCATTTCGTAAATTTAATCTTTAAAATTTATTTCTTACAATCAATCTCAAGTTTGCAATATCGTTGAATCGAAGCGCAATGGGTTTCCGATAACGAAGAAGGGAGGGCAAACATGCAGTGCATGTTTGAGCCAGTCTGTGCAATGACAGAAGTAAAAAAAAGAAGGGTTTAGAAGCATCCGCCTTAGGCGGATTCGTTTACCTGCACTGTTTATTTGATGCTCAACTCTTTGTTTACCTCTCAAAGCCCTTCTTTTTTTTATTTCTTTTAATCTTATTGTTATGCGTTCGTGCTACTCGTGATTTGAAATTCATTATTCAAAATTACCTGTTTAGTTTGATAATTGTGTTTTACTTTTTTTATGCAAATATTTATTCAATACCCATTGTAAGATAAGAACAGTTGGAACTCCAGCGATCCACTGAAACATTGCTGCTGCCATTTGCATCATTCCGCATCCACTTCTATTAGGGTCAGGTGGATAAATAAAATCATAAATTCTCCAACTCCACATAGGATAAACTATTATTAAAATTCCAAAGATTAAAGTGGCAAGTGAAGTGAATATATAAGTTACTCTGCTATTCGCTACAATGCGAACAATGAGGTTTAAAATTAATTGCACTAAAAGAAAAATCGCAAGTTCAATCATTGCACATTGTTCATTTCTAAAATAATTGCTGAAATAGGCTTTGTTATTTCGGCAAACGCATTCTTGTCAAAATTCTCATGAAGTACTTGAATAATTGTCTTTCTAAATTCGACAGATACTAACCCATTTGCAATAAGTTCGATATTCTGTCCGGCATCAGTGATTGTTCCCCAATCATTATAATCAATTAATTTCTTTTCAGAAGTCCGACCACTTCTGACAAATCCATCTCCATTTCAATCATAACGTCTATAAATTTTGAGTTTCTCAATCGTAATCATGGTCGTTTGTCAAGATTAATTTCTTGCACTCAGTTGGAAGTTCCGATGTCGCCAAGCATGACGCATAACGAAGAAGGAGTTAAAGAAGTAAAATTTTTTTTGGGATTACTTGCATGCACTTTCATTAACCGTAAATGTAAATAGAAACCACAAACCTCCGATTACCGAATAAAACCCAAAAAAATTTTATTTCTTTTAACTTAACTGTTATCCGTAGTTTTACTCTCTATCTTTTATAACCTTTCCTTTCTTAATCACTCCGTTTTTGTTTCTCAATTCATAAAGATAAATACCTTTTGCAAGTCGTCCAGTGTTTAATGAAACTGCAGTTGTAAATTCTTGTTGCAGGGTTTTTCTTGAAGCAATATCATAAAGAATAATTTCTGAAGGTTCCTTATCTTTAATTGCACAATTTAGTTTTTCCGTGAATGGATTTGGATAAACCATAATCTGTTGCATTTCGAGATTCATACTGAATTGAATTAAGTCATTAATTGATGCTTTATAAACACCGCTAAAGAGACTGCCGGCAAATAAATTATTTCCCACAATTGCCAATGCATTTATTGTGGAGTCGGCTAAGCCACCGCTTACGTTTGTCCAGCTTACACCATAATTAGTTGAAAGAAGAACGCCCGTAAACTGTGTTCCTATGAAAATATTTTTTCCTTCAACAAGAATGGTGATATCTGTGTTAATGTAAGGGTCCGGGTAAATAACATCCCATGTCAGTCCATTATTTGTGGATAAACACAGACCCTTGCCTTGTGCTCTTGCATACAAAGTATCTCCCCTGGCAATTAAATTTGTTACAATCAGCCCATCTAACCCTGCTCTGTTCCAGGTAACTCCATTGTTGACCGAAACAAAAACTCCTTCTATAGTTGCCGCATATAAATCTGTTCCGCTTACCGCTAAATCATCTATCCAGTTGGTAGTTAAACCGGTAGATACTACAGGTGTCCAATTTCTACCGGTATCAGCTGAAACAAGAAGTCCCGTACCTCCATAACCTCCTGCAAATAAGTTGCTTCCTATAACTGCAAAATATCCACCGTGGTAGAAATAATTGATCTCGCCAACTTGTGACCAATAATTTACATTGATTTCTGAACGATATATTTTATGAGCGCTAACTAATGCAATCAGCGTATTACCCATGACACAAAATTCAGATATTCCAAAATACCAGTTGTGTGGTACACTAAATCCGGCAGTGTCCAGTATCCATGTTGAGCCACTATCATGCGTAAGCCAAATCTCTTCCTGAGTACCTGCGAACAAATCTGTTCCATGAGCAAGCAGGGAGTAAACGTTTGATCCGCCATAGCCGGCCGGGCCGGAAGTGTGTTGCCATTGGGCATTTGCACATAATCCGAAGAACGAAAGAAATATGAGGGTATAAATTATTTTCATTGTTGTTTTATAATTGTGCAACACTGTTTATTCATGGCGACAAAAAATTACGGATAACGAAGAAGGGATTAAAGAAGTAAAAAAAAGAAGGGTTTATCCCGAAGGGACTCCTTCGGAGGAAGCATCCGCCTCAGACGGATTCGTTTACCTGCACTGTTTATTAGTCCGCCTCAGGCGGATGTTTACCTCTCAAAGCCCTTCTTTTTCTTATTTCTTTTAATCTCAGTGTTATCGGATGTGCTACTCTCACTATGAAACTGTTTCGTTTCAATCATGCTCAATAATTAATTTCTTGCAATAACTTTTTTCTCCATCAAACACTTTCACAAAATAAATTCCATCTGAAACATTTTTTAGATTGATTTCTTTTTTTGATTCATTAAAAATATTCTCTGTAAAAATAGTTTCTCCTATTATATTTAATATTTCGACCTTGCCCTTAAAAATTATTCCTTCCAATAAAATGGTAAAATTTCCTGTTGAGGGATTTGGTGAAATAAAAAATAAATTAGCTGTTGACAATTCATTTATGCCCACACTTATACAAAGTGCAGTATCAATTCCACCAAAGCCTACCACTGAGGCAGGCGCATGCACAGGAATAATTAAAGAATAAGTAATAACGGAAGGGTTAGTCACTATAGTAGGTGGAGAGGTAGCAAGGGTAATAATATTTTTTTCATAACATCCGCTGTTGCCATTAGCATCTGTCTTGATTAAATAAATATACTCTGCACCTGGAGGGTAATTCGTAATATATCCTACAGCAATATATCCTCCATCTGCAGTTTGTTGACCGCAAAGTCCGTGTGCCAAAGATGATCGTCCATAAGTTTTTGACCAAAGAAGATTTCCTATTGTATCGGTCTTAATTAAATAAACATTCGGAGTATCTGCTTGTGAAATAGGCCCGCTTGTTGATCCCGTAATAAAAAAACCCCCATCAGTAGCTTGCTGAACAGAATTGCCAATATTACCCTGTCCAGTCAATCCATAAGTTTTTGTCCATAATGAATTTCCAACGGAATCAGTTCTGATTAAATAAACAGCTGATGTTGGGGAGAAAGTGTTAGTTACCCCAGCAATAATATATCCTCCATCTGTTGTTTGCTGAAAAGAGTAACCATTTTCAAAACCTGTTCCTCCAAAAGTCTTCGTCCATAGCTGTATTCCCGAAACGTCAGTCTTCATTAAATAAACATCAAGCGAACTATTCACTCCCGTACCACCTCCTATAAAAATATATCCACTATCGGCAGTTTGCTGAACAGAAGATATGCCTATGTTGTTAGAATAAGTTTTTACCCATATTATAGCTCCGTTAGCATCGATTTTGATCAAATAAGTTCCTCCTATAATAAACCCGCCATCGGCAGTTTGTTTAACAGAAGTTCCCACTTGATAACCTGTCCCACCATAAGTTCTTGTCCAAAGTGTATCTCCAATGGAGTCGGTTCTAATTACATAAACATCGTTTGAAGTATCGCTGCTAAAACTTTCGGAATATCCGGCAACAATGTATCCTCCATCGGGAGTTTGCTGAACAGAACGACCTCCATCCCAGAATTGCCCTCCATAGGTTTTAGTCCACAATAGAGAACCGACTGAATCAGTTTTGACCAAATAAACATCACTGTTATATGGAGCTACATCAGTCTCTCCGACCATAATATATCCTTTATCAGAAGTTTGTTGTACACACCATCCAAACTCAGAACCAGTAAAACCATACTTTTTCTGAAAAGTAATTTGTGCATTTGAACTGAATGTAAATAGAGATATAAAAATGGTGAATAGAAATATTTTCATATCAGTTTCAAATTAGCACTGCCGTTTATTCGAAGCGAAAGCATATCCGATAACGAAGAAGGGATTAAAGAAGTAAAAAAAGAAGGGTTTAAATGCTCTCATGTTTATTTACGCTACACTGTTTGTTACTTGCACTTACTTCGTTTATCTCTCAAAGCCCTTCTTTTTTTTTTTTCTTTTAATCTTTATGTTATTTGTAGTTCTACTGTTCGTCCGAAGCTCGTCAGTTTGAAGTTCGCACAACAGTTTGTTCAAAGAGATGTCGTCTGTTTGAGTTTGCATTGTCTTCAATCAATAATCCTATCAATATTTTCCAAAATAAAATTTGTCCCTGTTGAGTCCTCTTCAATTTTAATTGTAACTCCTTTCAACTCTGCACCACGATAACCCCCATTACCTAATTTCTTGCGATTACTTTTATTCTCAACAATTATTTTAGCACATAGACCATCACCTTGTATGTAAAGTTCATAAAGTTCTTTCTCGCTGCTCTCTTGCGATTTATCAAACCAATACTTGAGATTTTCTAATCCAACTACTTTCATCTGCTTTGCCAACTCGTCTTTATATTCTCTTGTGGCGGGAGTGAACTGGTCAAATAGCGGATTCGTGTTTTTGCATTGCGGTCTATCGCACGAATTCGCAAAAACAATTATCAGTAAAAGTAGAAAGAAGTTGAGCGTCTTAGTTTGCATTTAGTCGTTGAGTCTGTTTATTACTTGCAATCAGTTTCAAGTTAGCACACTGTTCAATCGGAGCGAAATAATTACGGATAACCAAGAAGGGATTAAAGAAGTAAAAAAAAGAAGGGTTTAGAAGCACAACTGTTCGTCTTAATCCACCGTAGCTTTAGCGAAGGTGGATACCCTGCACTGTTTGTTAGAAGCTCAACTCTTTGTCTACCTCTCAAAGCCCTTCTTTTTTTTATTTCTTTTAATCTTGATGTTATGCGTTCGTGCTACTCTACCCACGAAGTTGTGTCATTCCAAGTTTGTAATCCTTTTATTTAATTGGCATTTTATTCTTGCCTTTTAACGCTTCAATAAGTTTTTCAAAAGCTTTTTGATAATGGCTATAACCCTCCCATTTACTGAAATCAGGGATGTGATAGGAGCGAATTTGAGCCGCAAGATCACTACCTTCATCGCTATCAAAAAGTTCCCATTCCTTGATTCTTTCATAAGAGGTGAGACCAATAGGGAATAGCATTTGTCTGCCTTCATGTCTTTCCCGTTCACGGGCTTTTTTTATTTCGGTGGCTACCCAATTGCTGCTCATGCTGTGTTCTGAAAGAATAAGGAGCAATTTATCATGAACACGGAGGGCTTGATTAACTTGATCATATATTTTTTTACCTCCCCTCATATCTTCCGGAGCATACCAGCATCGAATACCTTTATTCTGCAAATCGACATAGAGGCGATTCGCAAATGATTCATCTTTGACAGAATAGCTTATAAAACAGGAGTAAAACAGAATAGGATTATTTTGTAGTACCTGGATATTATCAATAATAAAATCAGGCAGACCACAGCCACGAAGAAAAGATAAGGGCAAGTAGCCTGATTTACTTAATGTACGATGATCTATTATACTCCAATCCCGATGTTGACAAGTTTCTAAGTCTTTAACTCCGGTTAAATTACAATCACCGAAAATAGTATCACCTAATATTGCTTTCCTCATCGTGGCTTCGCTGAGATCTGCTCCCTTTAAATTTGCACTCTGTAGATCTGCATCATTGAGAATAGCTTTTCGAAGGTTTGCTTGAGTAAGATTAGCGCCTCCAAGTTTTGCTTCACTGAGTTCTGCTCCGCACAGATTCGCTGCGTATAGAATTGCATTATAGAGCTGTGCTCCTCTAAGATTTGCTTGTTTAAGATTTGCTTCATGAAGATGCGAGTGAATAAGATGCGCCTCTATAAGGGTAGCATGTAAGAGGGTTGCCTTGTAGAGATTTGTATTACTGAGATTTGCACCTGTAAGGTCTGCTTGTTGGAGTGATACTTTGTATAGATTTGCTTCGAAAAGATTTATATTAGTGAGATTTATATCATTGAGGTTTGCATTGGAAAGGTCAGGTCGAATTGTCTCATTTTCATCTCGCCATTTATTCCATATCTCAACTCCTTGTTTCAATATTTTAAGATGTTCGCTATTTGCCATTTAATTTTCTTTCTTTTATCTTCTTTTTATACATATTTACTAATGCGGAAGATGTTGACAGAAAAATATTTTTGACTTTTGCTCTAAAGTATGTCTGTTATGTTGTTCTAAATATTGCATTTTGTCGTTGTATATTGTTCTGTTGATTCAAGGTCGTTCTGTCTCCTGAGCATGACGCATAACGAAGAAGGGATTAAAGAAGTAAAAAAAAGAAGGGTTTTAATGCTCTCATGTTTGTTTACGCTACACTGTTTATTCCTTGCACTCACTTCGTTTACCTCTCAAAGCCCTTCTTTTTTTTATTTCTTTTAATCTTGCTGTTATGCGAATACCCGACTGTAACTATGAAACTCTGCCGTTTGTCCATGCATTAATGCTTCTCCACCTTTCTGACAATCTTCTTACCGTCCAATAATACTTCCAAAATGTAAACTCCATTTGAAAGTTTGCTGATGTTAATTGTTTTTTTTCGAGTAGTGCCGATTTTATTTTCTGTCTGTGTAAAAATCTTTTCTCCAAGCAAATTGGTTAAAGTAAATTCTACTTTTTGCAAATTATCTTTATGAATAATAATTGTCAATTCACCAGTTGTTGGATTAGGATAAACTTCTAATTCTTGATTATTGTTCATTTCTTTAATGCCAACACCAATACAAACTGTGTCAATAGTAAATTTCCAAAGGTCGTTATATAGATAATTACCTCCACCACCAAGACGAGCACCACCAAATAGATAAAGATGACCATTGTTATCTGACCAAGCAACAGAACCAGCTCTTCCATTTGGTTTATTCAAAGGACTTGAAACATTCTTAGTACCCCAATAACCTGATGGATTAAATGAGTTGTCACCACTTATCCAAATCCACTTATTCAATACCATACTGTACATCCATAAATCATTGCGGACACTATCAAGAGAAAATACTGCTTCACAGCCACCAAAATTCCAAAAGTTTCCATATTGGTCTGTCCATCCTGCACGATTTTCAAAACGTGCACTTGGCATATTTGTAGATGATGCGATGCATTTTACACCGTAGTTTCCGTAGGAATTGCCTATGCTATCTCCACTCATCCAAGTCCAATTGTTGGTATTTGGATTAAAGCGCCATAAGTCATTATAATCATTATACCAGTATGAACCTCCAAACAAACAAAAATTATCTGCATTATCTTTCCAATGGGTATAAGAACAACGAGAATGAGGAATGTTAGTTGAATTTTCAATTCCCTTTATACCAAAAATACCTGGCTGATTTATCAGAGAATCGCCTCTCATCCAAGTCCACTGATTTGTGGCAATATTATATCTCCATAGGTCATTAAGAAATCCATAGAAATTAAACCCGCCAAAAAGCCATAGATTACCCGCATTATCAGACCAAGAAGAAGCACACTCGTCTCTCGCAGATGGGTTATTTAAAGAATCTGGTATCCCTTGAATACCATAGACTGCCGGCTGATTTGTGAGTTTTGGTCCCTTCATCCAAGTCCATTCATTAGTGGAAATATTATATTTCCACAGGTCACTAAATGGATAGCCAACATCACCACCAAAAAGCCAAAGATTATTTTGATTATCTGTCCATGATGCAGTTCCCCTCATCCGACTGGGAGGATTATTGCTTGGTGATGAAATTCCTTGAATGCCATAGCTCCCTGTATCATTAGCGATACCTGTTCCCTTCATCCAAGTCCATTCATTAGTTAATGGTTCATACTTCCAAAGGTCAGCAAGGTTACCAATACTACTCCAGCATCCGAATAACCAAAAATTTCCATTCAAGTCTGTCCACTCGCAGCCTTCATATATTGCAGGAGGATTATTTGATGGGCTTGGAACGCCCTGAACACCATAGTTGCCTGTGGCATTTTGAGTACTGCTTCCATGAACCCAAACCCATTCACCTTGCTGCCCATGACAATAATTAAAAAATAGGAGCGATAAAATAACGAGTAAAAATATTTTTACATTCATTTTGCTATCGTTCATTTTTTAGTCTGCTTGAAGTCGCTGTGCCATTTGTTCGAAGCGCACGGGTTTCGCATAACGAAGAAGGGATTAAAGAAGTAAAAAAAAGAAGGGTTTAGAACCTCTACTGTTCGTCTTAATCCACCGTAGCTTTAGCGAAGGTAGATACCCTATACTGTTTATTAGAACCTCAGCTCTTTGTTTACCTCTCAAAGCCCTTCTTTTTTTTATTTCTTTTAATCTTAATGTTATCCGCATACCGCTGCTGTTCATACGAAGCGATGTCCTCCGAAGTCCGCACACATTTTGTTCAAAGCGATTTACATTCATCGCTGTGTCGTGTCAAAGTTTGCAGTGTCCCGTGCGTTGGCTTGCAAGCTCTTTTTATTTTTTTGTATTGGCTTGGTGCGTTGCAAAAAATAAAATGTGCTTGCAAATGCGTGGATTGATTTGTCATCTGATTAATTATGAAGTAACGGCTTCCATTTTATTTATTCTTTCAAAAAGACCTTGCACTATTCCTCGTTGGTTAGAACCGATTTGTTTGTATTCTTGGTAAGCATTTACATATTGTTGGAGACCTTCTCGGCTGTGAAACGCAACATATTTTTTTGCTTGGTGCATCAAAATCATGATGGTAAGTTTTAAGTCATTGGTAGAGTAGTAGTATTCGCTTTCTTCAGTTATGACAAAAACTTTTTGCTTGTTGATTGGAAAAATAAGAGGAGTTGTAAAATCGGTAGCACCAGCAGGAAAAGTTTTCCAAATAATAGGATTGTCGGACAAACAAAAAACGGGTTGGTGAAAATCAATAATCTTGACTTTTAATTTTCCTGGAATTAAAATCTTGTGTGCTTCCCGAAACATCATTGAGGGAGTGATGAAACGAGCCATTTTAAATTGGTCTTGTTGACTTAACCATGATACTTGCGATAAAGCAGAATAAAGCATCGGGTCTTTGTGAGAAATATAATTCAGAAGAATTTTATTGACGGCTTCATTTGCAGGAACACGCCAAGTTAATTGCGCAATAAAATAAATGAGGTGGCTTATTCTCTCTGTGGTCATTGCAATTTCATCGTTTGTTGAGTTTTGCAATGCCTTCACTGATTCCGAAAAATACTGGTCAGGTCCCTTAATTTTATTAACTCCATTATACATTTCCTCAATGAAGGCAACTTTTTCACCATTGATTTCAATGGAGTTCAAATAATCTTCAAAGAAAATGTTGGCGGGGTGTTTCTGATTTCTTAGGATTTGATTTTTTTCTTTGTCATAAATCCAAAGGAAGCCCTTTTCATCTGTAAATGCTTTTGAAAAAAATTCAGGGATGTAATGATGTTTCTTTGAATGTAGGTTCATGTTTAATTACTCGTCAGGAAACATTCCACCTGTGTAGGTGTCGTAAAGTTCAAATAAAAATTCAATTCGTTTTGCTTGGGTCGTGAAAGGAGAATCACGATAACATTTGTCAACTGCTTTGTCAAGTGTCTGATGTGTTTTTAATAATTCATGCGGCATCATTGAAGTGTCATACAGGTCGGCAGGTGAGCTTCCTTTGTTTTCATATTCTTCTCTAATGTCAATGACTTTTTGAGCGGCTGCTTCAACAGCATCTCTTTTTCGTTTTGGAATTCCGTTTGGCCACGGAAAATTATTGTAACAACTTCGTTACTGTATCTGAAATCACTTTTTATTCTTCCGCAAACATATCTTACCCAAGTCATGTGCATTTCGGACATCATTATTCCGAAATGATACAATGAAGCATTTGGAACAACACTTGTTGAATTATTTGCAATGTAATTCTTGGAGAAAAATCCAATAGGAATATAGGTTCTGTTTTCGGAAGAGTGGAGAGGTATTAAAATGAAATTAGAATTTGGCTGCCTTATTTCTCCAAATAAGTATGGCGTTGCTGCCAATTTATTTGTTGCTCCTCTTTCGCTTATTTGTCTGTGATTTTTTACTGCCTGAACTCGTTTGTAATTGCAGTTAAACTTTTTAATTCTTTAGGTTCAATTCCTGCTAACCAAAGACACCATCTTTTTTTTCCATTAAGATATTCATGCGCACTCAATAAGGGCTTTATCCATTTTCGTGCTTCTGGTTCTTCTCTTACAAATTCTTTTTTTTCTTCGTCAGTAAATAAAAGATGTCCTCCGTCATTTGGCATACTTCCAAAAGATATTTCAGGAACATTGCAAACGGGGGTTCTCCTTTTTAAAATTGTTGTGTCGTTGCCTTGAACTAAATATGGGTTTATGTTTCTTACTTTGGTTTGTGTCGGCTCGCCTTTGATGTCGCTGTATTCAAAAAGAAATTTTTCTTTTATGTTTTCTTTCCCGAAACCAATAACTACACAATGAACGGCTGCAACTTCTTCGGCTTCGTTATGCCATCTGAAAGTTTGATGTGCAAATTGAATTTTCAATTTGTAAGTTTTGAATAAATAGTTCCATAGAACTCCGGGCTGTTCGCCTTGCGCAATACTGTTTGTGCTTACTAATGCTGTTCGTGTTTCAGGATGGACTTTCATATAATCTGCTGCCTTGATATACCAACAAGCAACATAATCTAAAACTCCTGTTCCGTTTGAGCCGTTAAATATTCTTGCAACATCTTTTTTCTGTTCCTCTGTCTGATGTTGTTTCCCGATGAATGGCGGATTGCCTAAAATGTAGTTAAATACTTTTCCTCTTTTCTCTGGCTTCCAATCCATGTTCAGAGAATTATCATTTATAATGACTGCTGCTTCGTCCAAAGGAATTGTTGGAACTGCATCACCGAACTCGCTTTCTAATCTCATGTTCATCTGATGCTCGGTAAGCCACAAAGCAACTTTGGCAATCATTGCAGAAGTAGAATCAATTTCGTAACCGTAAAAATGTTCAAGAGGAATATTGCTCAACCAACCCACACTGTGAACTCTTGTCCCTTTATAAATTCTGCGGATGATTTCAATGTCAAGCAAACGCAACTCACGATAAGTAACCACCAAGAAATTTCCACAACCACATGCAGGGTCTAAAAACATCAAGCCGTTAATCTTGCCACGAAATTTTTCTAAAGCAGCTTTGCTGCTTTTGATATTTGAAAATTCTTCGTGCAGTTTGTCAAGGAATAACGGCTTAACCACTCGTAAGATATTTCTTTCAGAAGTAAAGTGCGCTCCTAATGACCTGCGCTCTGTATCGTCCATGACCGCCTGAAAGAGCGAACCAAAAATTACTGGTGAAATATCTGACCAGTCATAAGCGGAACAAGCATTAAGCAAAGCGTTGCGTAAAGAATTGGTTGTTGCAGGAATTTTTGTTAATCGTGTGTCAAACAAATCTCCGTTTACATAAGGAAAAGCGTTCAATTCTTTGTCATGTCCTTTCCTATCTCTTGGATGTGTGTTTAAGATTTTAAAAAGCGCAAGTAATTTTTCGCCAAGGTTTTGTCCTGTAGTGTGATTTGTCAGGAAGCTGCAAAACTGGTCGGGTTTAAATATTCCTGTGTCCTCTGCAAAAAGGCAAAATAAAATTCTTGCCAAAAGAATTGCGATGTCATCATTCTTGTATCCTTTGCGTTCAATGGCATCATAAACATTTGCAATTTTTCTTGCTGCTTCCTGATTAACTTTTTCTTCGTCTGTTTCTAATCTTTCTGCAAACTCAATGAAAAATAAAAACTCGTCAAGGCGTTCAGCAAGTTTTTCTATTGGGACTTCAACAAGAAATTTGACTTTAGCATTTCCCGATTTATTTATTTCAACTGAATACTTTCGGATTCGTTTAAAGTTCATCAATAAAATGAACTGTGGCTTTTGGTGTGGCTTTAAATCATCAATGTATTCTTCGGCTTGAATGAGCGTCTTATCCCAATGTTGAGGATTGTCTTTGTAAGCTGACTTTGATTCAATGATTAGTTTGCCTGACCAAAATAAATCTGCGAAACCTGTTCCGCTCTCTTCTTTCTTGCGAATAGGTTTTTCAAATTGTGCCAAGTCCTTTCTGTCAAGACCGAAGATTTGAAAAAATTCGTTTGAAAAAGTTTGCGCTTCCGCTCTTTCAGCAGTAGTTCCTCTCCATCGGAGTATGAACGCTTCCGCGTTCTCTTTCATTTGCCTCGTAATGATTCTCATTTATTTTCCGCTAAAAGTTGGTTCAAATGTAGGATTTTTTTTTGCCGTTCTCTTGCACAAAACTGTCCACGAAGCGGGGGAGCGTTGGCGCAAAATAAAATGTGAGGCAACCTTGCATTGGGTTTTTGTGTGTTGGCGTAGTCTCTCTTTTTATTTTGCTGAAGCGATAGCCAAACGGCTTTGCCGACTTTCAGAGCTATGTCCTTTCGGATTAGCAGAATGTTCAATCGGAGCGCTTAGCGGTTGCGGATAACATTGTATTATTCATACCTCGGCAAATGCTAAAGTATTGATTTTTCTACAAATGTAAAAATATTTCATACCTCCCAAGTCGGAATTCCATACCCTCAACTTTTACTTTAACTGCCTGTTTTATATTCCTAATTTATCAAGCGGGCTTTGAACATTCCTGATATGCTTTACGCTTACATGCGCATAAATTAATGTGGTTTTCAGGCTGCTGTGCCCATCAATTCTTTTATCGTAATTAAATCGGTTCCGGTTTCAAGCAAATGGGTGGCAAAAGAATGCCTCAGTGCATGCACGCTTCCTTTTTTAGTTACTCCCGCTTTAATCTTTGCCTGCCTCATTATTTTATCAACGCTCGCTGCACTGTACCTTGTATAATAAGGTCCTTCAAAAAGGCATCTGCGCGGTTTTACTTCCTGCTCTTTATAATAGGAGCGAAGCAATACAAGCAACTTTATACCATAGGTATTTAATACTGCTTCTCTGAAAAATTGCACAGCATTTTATAAAATCAACGGCAAGCAGGGGAGGGGCTGTACATTTCTTTCAGCATTTAACAGCATTCCTTTAAAAAGCTGCGTAACCTGTATTGTATTTAACAACATCTGTATAGAAAGATGTACGTGTCTCCATGCATTTAATAACAGTTTTATGAAAACCTGTACATCTTTCCAGGCATGTAACAACAGTTTTATGAAAATCTGTACGGGTCTCAATGCATGTAACAACACTTTTATAAAAAGGTGTACATGTTTCCGCGTATTTAATAACAGTTTTATAAAAACCTGTACATGCCTCCATGCCTTTAACAACACTTGTATAAAAAGGTGTACATGTTTCCACGCATGTAACAACACTTGTATGAGAACCTGTATATGTTTCCATGCATTTAACAACAATTTCACAAAAAATGCAGCATTGAAATAAATTTTAAGGATGCTGCGCAGCAATTTTTTTGTAAGAAGAATTACTGCTGCAAAGAAATTTTCGCAAATGCAGTATTTAATTTCTTCAAATTTTAAAAAATCAAACTGCATTTTACTTTTATTTTTTGCCGGTAAAAAATATTTTTCCCTCTGAAAAGCGGTTTTGAAAAAAATAATTTCTTACAAAAGTAATTTTCAACTGATGAAATATTACATCACCCGCCATGTGCCCGTTAATTTTGTAATCATAAAAATTAAAAAAAAATAAAATGAAAAAAATTAAAAGAACCATCGTAGCGCTGTACTTAAACAAATTAAACCGCAGCGAAAAAGTAACACAGGGAACTGCCGTACAGGAAGCCATACCTGCCAGTCCTTTCTTTGTTCCGGCTGAAACCGCCCCTCTGCTTGCCGCACTACAAACCGCCACCGACAACCTGAAGGATGCCGATGCTGAAACGGCTACCGGCAGCCATGAAAGCTTTGCACTGGCTGATTCGGCTGAATTGCAGTATGACACGGCCATCAGGAACATGGCGTATTATGTACAGTCAAAAGCCGATGCCAGCCCCGGCACTGCAGAAGAAATAATACTTTCAGCAGCCATGAAAACTAAAAAAGCGTCTGTTAAAATGCAGCCTCCCCACCCGGTACGGGATGTGAGAGCCAAAGTTACCGGCAACGGTAATTCAATAAAGCTCTATGTTGTTTCTGATAACCCGCGCAGCACCCGTATTGAAATATTAATGACCACTACTCCCGATATCGAGAGCAGCTGGGTTTCCATTGCGAATATAACTGCCCGCAGGCTGCTGGTGGAAAACCTGGTTAACGGCACACGGTATTACTTTAAAGTAAAAGCGATTAACAACATCGGAACCAGCATTTATTCCAATGTGATTTCGCAGATAGCCGCGTAATTAACAGGGTATAAATTTCTGAGGCTGTCCGTCTTAGGCGGGCAGCCTTTTCTATTTTTAAAGTTCGCATTCAAAATTTTCTTCCCCTGATTTATTTTTAAAAGTCACTTTTATTTTATCAAATGTTTCAATTAATTTTTTTCTGCTCACACCTGACAATCGAAGTGCAATATCTTTATAAAACTCATTTGCTTTCGGCACGTAAGCCGTGTCATTGTTTATCTGCCTGTCCGCATAATAATCCAGCACAGCCGAACCCGGGTGCAGGTTATTACAAATATTCATGGTATCATAACCGAGCTTATAAACTACCGGTTCACCGTCTAACCATTTCTCAGCTTTTGCAATCATTTCAAAAGAGGGGAGCCTGTTTTCCATTGATAGTATAGTTAATGCTTAAAATCCAATTGAAGCTTCGATCATAAAGCCATCAAATTTCCCGCCCGAACGAATATCTGTTGTCATAAAATTTCTGTATTCCTGGTTCACGTATTCGGCTTTCATCATAATATTTTTGGTAAGAAACCATCCCGCGGAACCAATTAGACGGTTAATGGTTATGTCACCAGTACTAAATGGAAGTTCAGCCGTTACAGAATTGTAACGTCCCCCGATCCAGAAGTTTTCTTTTTCGCGCGGAAACCTGTAAATTAATTCTGCTGCATATTGTATTGCTGTCCGCATACCCTTTTCAACGATCGTTCTTCCTTTTGCCATTTCATACGTACCGAATAGCTCAAATCCTTTATACTTAACAAATGGATTAACCATAAAAGCAGTAACCTGCTGTTTGAACATAGGGTTGTATCTTCCTGACCATGCATTAGCAGTTGCAGATGCAAGGGTATTCTCCATCACTAAGAAATAATGTGAGCCTGTTCTGTCTCCGAAAAATAACGTGCTGCCTGCAGCGCTTTTAACTATATAACAGGACCCTGTAATCCTGAACCTGAAATCATTAGTGAACTGCCGGTCATACCCAAGCTTACCAAGAAATGCGGGTGAGTATTTATTTAGTTTTCCTGTAGCAGAATCAATTTGAGAAGATGCCACAACTGTAGGGTTGAGCTCTCCGTTGGTTATTCCAACCATGGCAATTAAACCACATTGCGGATGATAGAGAATTTCTCCCCCGATCTCTGTTGCAAATTCATCCATTATATAATTTTCTATGAATGGATTGTAAATGGAATTGCCTCCGTCTGTCCTGCGGAAATGCTGGTCACCGTAATCCACTTCATAATCTCCTATCTTAATGGTAATGCTTTTCATGATGCTGTCAATCACATCGCTTTTAAGAAATGACAGTTTATCAAATTGAACATAACCGCCTTTTACCCATGTTTCCTCGTGGTGACGCGCAGATAAATACATGGTGAGGCTGAGCCGGATGCCGTCACTCAATTGCGCATCAATATTCAAATTAGCCATGGCGCGGGTAAATCCATTGATGAGTGATGCAGGCTGATTGATGTTGACGCTGTCCGGATCATATACAGGCGTTGCATTATTCTGATGGCTGAGCGCCTGGAAATCCTGGGTAAAATTACCCCCGACTCTTACCTTCATTCCTGTGAACGGAGTTGTATCATTTTTATTTGTCTCAAAAATATGTAAGCCCGTTTTATTATTCGCGCGAAAATTTTGCAGTGATCCTTGCTGCGCTATTGCGGAAAAGCCGGTAGCTGCAATAATTAATATTGTCAATTTTCGAAATTGCCTGGTGGAAAATTTCATAATTAGTTTTTATTTATAGTTCCTGGTGATTATTAGTTGTTGTTTTAAAACTTGTTTTAAAATTGAGCGTGATTTCATCCCCGGTTTTCATTGTTCCGAAAAAAGCAGTAGGAGGGGAGACACCATAATCTGTCATTTTTATAATTTGCGATCCTTCAAACGTTAATTTTTCGAAATCCTTCATAAATACTTTTACCTGCATGTCAACGGGTTTTGTTACACCGGCTATAGTGAGATTGCCTTTTGCAGAAATTGTTTTTTCATTTGATTTGGTTTGAATCGATCTGACCGGTTTAGTAAGCGTAAAAATAATTTGAGGATAATCATCTGCTTTCAGCGCTTTATAGGTTTTATTATTCATAATTGAACCCTTATCGCTTTTAATGGAATGCACATCCATTTTTATATTGATTGCCTCCAGGTCAAAGCTTCCGTCTTTATTCCAGCTCACAATGCCATCACCCGATACTATTTCGACCTTCTGATCCCAATCATGAAGATTGGATGTTCCATGAATAGTTACTATATAGCCCTCTGAGAGTATATAAGTATTTGTAACAGGAACACCAGCGTTGAGAAAAGCGATGGCAATCGCTATAAGAAAAAAAATTTTGAACGGTTTAATGTTCTGTATCATTTTATTTATTTACGGATTCATTTTTTCAAAAACCAATCCCGCAATCACACCTTGTATCAATGCAAGTACAAACCATGTTGCAACCATTGCCAGCGAAACATCCATTGCACTGTAAATAAGCCACATCATCGGAAAGGTTGCAATTAAAACATATATCAGACCGAATTCAATACCGCGTGTAAGAAAGGAACCTGTTAAAACTCCTTTAAAGCGCGCCCAGAACCAGGAGAGTGCCAGGCTTATCAGGAAAGGATGAATGTAGTAAATCATAATCCTGTCCTGCTGCGTATCAAAAGCAGGGCTGAAATATTCCATAGCGATGCCCGGGAAAAACCAGATGGTAATATATAATCCAAGTATGCTAAATATTAACAAAATAACACCCGCAACCAATCCTGATACCGCTATCTTTTTCATTATTGTTTTACTTGTTTTTTTATCAGCAGGCAAATAGTTGCCGCGCGTCAAACAGGCGAATCATCATTTTGAAAAGTGTTCTCTGACAAATGCGTGCTGCTGGTTCTCTGTCATTTTATCAGCATTCTTAACTTCAATTTTAATATTGGTAAAAAGATGATTTGATTTTAAACTATTGAATAGTTCAGCTTTTGCATCCGTAGGACCGAAGAGAAGCACCTCGTCATAATTTTTAATAACATCTCCCAGCTTTTTGTAATATTCTGATTGCTGATGTTGCTCCTTATTGTGCATCAGGTTTTCACTCTTACCTAAACTGTTCGCTTTTTCCTGGTGCGTAAATTCTGATTCGATAATGTTTGTTTGTATCGGATCAGTTGTATACTCCATTAAATGAGCGCTTGAATGATCCATCCAGATGCCTAAATTTTTTGTTGTTGCCATGGTGTTTTGTTATTGGTTTATAAAATTGATATGATATGCGGAATGGCTGTTATATATGGTGTCTGTTTCACAGAGATCAAAAGTGTTCCGCTTCATGGCACCTTGCATGAAGGTGATGATAGGAAAATGAATGACAAACCAGTGCTGTCCTGGACTAACCCGGGGTGATTCTTTCTTTTCTTCTTTTCCTGAAACCCGATTTGAAATACTGCATCATCATAAAGGAGATAATAATACCTGAGCAAATTCCTTCAATCATCGTGGAGGCTGCTGCTTTCATCGGGGTAATGTTCTCGCCCATAAACAGGTTGTTACTTTTTAGTATAGATAACAGGGCAGCATCTGAATTAGAAAACCATATATATACAAAAATCACATACGGGATAACGCTTGCAGCAGTTGTAATGCCTCCCAGTATCAACCCGGGAAAATACTCTACGTTCAGCTTTGTCTTAGTCCTGTAAAAACGATAGGAAAGATTAATTCCTGCCCAAAGAATGATGAAATTCACTCCCCATGCGATGGCGCTGTCCATGAAATTAAAATAATTCATGATCAGGAAATAAATAATTAGTGTTGCGCTGGTAATCAAACCTTCCTGTATCCCGATTTTTTCAATGGAAACTTCCGGGACCGGGCTGCCGAGCATAGTTGCTCCTTCTTTTTTTTCTATGACAGGTGCTGACGTATAAGCCATTTTATCTTAATTTAATTTGTAACGGAATTATTACATTGCAAAGTTGAGGTACATTTTAAAAAAAACCGTTACATAACTTTGGAAATAAGTTACATCATTCACACATTTACAAAAATTTCGGTGGCGTCTCAGTTTGGAATTGAGTTAATCTTTATTCATACCCTCCGTAGGAGTCCTTCGGACCTGATCCGCCTAAGGCGGAGAACCTGCTAATAAATATTTGAAAAACTCGTAGCTCAACAGCCCGATTTATTAACCTCTTTAAAAATCTTCATCAAAAAAGTTTTTCTTGGTCCCCCTATGGGGGTCAGGGATGTGCAGAAAGTATACAAGCACAAATGGCATAACAAAAGGCCTTTGTGATTGGTTTTCCTTAAGAAATTTTGGCAGTGTCTCATTTTGGATTTTCTCACATAGTGATGGCTATATTAACCGGTAAAAAAAGGGAGGAACCCCTTCCTCCCCCATGAGAAAAATACGATTTTACAAAAGCTGAGCAAAGCTCATTTACTTACCTGTAATGTTGCAAATGTGGACATGTTGAAACA
>Ga0134123_10000608_pt1 | contig 23550 bp, 37 predicted proteins | sample KB303_FD_96460 | JGI IMG/M metagenome (GOLD analysis project Ga0134123, IMG submission 96460) | Terrestrial soil microbial communities without Nitrogen fertilizer from Kellogg Biological Station, Michigan, USA - KB3-0-3 | ecosystem: Environmental > Terrestrial > Soil > Unclassified ...
AACGCCGACCGCGAGGCCGTGCGCGATTGGTGGGCGACGTACCTTTTCTATTCGAGCGAGGACGACGTCAAGCCCGTCTTTCGCGTGCTCTACAAGGACGCCACGAACCCGAGTTTCGCGAGCGATGAGCAGGTCTACGCCGTGGGCCTCATCTACGCCAAGCGCTACGGCAAAGACCCCGTCGCCTTCAGCGAGTACCTGTGGGACGAAGCGCCGAGCACGCACAACTACTATTCGCAGTGGGCCAACCTCGCGAAGTGCGCGCGCGCGACGCAGCCCCTCGGCGCGCCCCTGAACGCAGACCAGAAGGGCCCGGCGATCGCAGCGAAGCTCCCGGGCTCGCTCAAGCATCGCGCGATCCCACCGCTGTCGACGCCGGCGAGGCGCGCTGTCGCCGCGGGCGCGTCGTTCGTGACGGCCGGCAGCCTCGTCGCCGGCGTGAAGTACGCGAGCGTGCTCGGACGCTTCGCGAGAAAGGTGCTCGGCCTGTGAGCTTCACACGTCCGAAATTGCCGGAGGCGATCGTGCGGATGCGAGGCATGGGCCTCTCGTTCGATCCGAGCACCTACGACCTCGGCACCCATCGCCCTGCTGACCAGCTCGCGCAGGCGCTCGAGGGCTACCCCGTCGGCCCGGCCGAGCCGCCGGCATCCTCGGGGCTTCCCCACAACGTCTATCCGATCGAGCTCGTGCGCCGCGCGCGCAACGGGCTCGGACTCGCCGATCCGCCCGGCGGAAGCCCCGCGCCGGCGACGCCGACGGGACTTCCCGGCACCTGGATCGACGACACGCACTACAAAGACGCGCTCGGCAACCTCTGGATCGTCAACGTGACCTCGGCATGGAGCGCGACGAGCGCCGCCTACGGCGACACGCCGGCGAGCTCGCACCGGCAACCCTTGCTCGCCGGCTCGAGGTCAGACCTTCAGTTCCGAATCGACGAGTACGTGGCGGAGCGGAACCCGCACGGCGTCGACGCCGCGGCGCTCACAACCGCGCTGCGCGTCTCGTTTGCGATCGGTGCCGTCGCCGCGACGCTCACGATCGGCGCCATCACCGGCGCAGTGCTGCTCTTCCGGCATGCGCGACGGCCGCGCAGCAACCCACGCAGACGCACCAACCCACGCCGACGCCGGCGGAGGAGATAGACAGCGATGGCGTTCACAGCACCCGCGCGCAATGGAGGCCTCGGCACCGTCATCGAGCCCCGCCCGCTCGTCTTCGGTGTCGGACGGCGCACGGGCTACGGCTTCCTTGCCGCGCTCGCCGGCACCATCGGCACCGATCCGACCGTCGACCCTTCGATCAACTTCTCGAGCGGGCAGACCGCGGGCTTTTCCGAGGGCTACGCCTACGGCGCGAAAAAGAAGCTCGCCGGCCAGGCGCGCCCCAACGCCGTCGACGACGCGCGCGAGCCTCCCTACGCCGACGCCGACGGGCAGCCATTCACCGGCGAGTTTCGCAGTGGTTGGAGCTCGGGGTGGGGCACCGGCGCGATCAGCGGCTACGACAACACCACCGGAACGACGACGACGACCGGCGGAGGAGGCGGCAAGTACGTGCCCGCCGTCGTCGTGCCCCCGCCGAAGCCATCGCCCACGACGACGACGACGAAGACCGCAAGCACCACCGCAGCGACCGATTACACGCCCTACTACATCGTGGCCGGCGTCATCGTCGCCACCGGCGTGGGCGCAGGGATCTACTTCCTCACCCGCAAGAAGCGCCGCGGTCACGCGAGCGCGCGCAGCAACCCACGGCGACGCCGCCGCACACGGAGGCGCCGCTAATGGCCGGAGAGCTCGATCCGCTGGGGGAGTTCACCAACATCCCCGACATCAGCCCGGTGCTGCTGCCCTACGTCTACGTGCCGCGCAGCTACGCCACCGGCCGGCCCTGGCCGCTCGAGGAGTGGGACTTCAACACCTCGAGCTATGCAAAGGCCGTCAACGTCTTCCGCGCCGTGATGATGGCGGGGCCCGGAGGTGGTGGCGTCGGCCCCGCCGCGCTGCCCAAGACGGGCGCGAGCCTCACGCGCGCCGAGGTGGGGCACTTCGCGCTCGGTCTCTCCATGATGATCTGCGCCGTCGCGAGCGGCGCGCGCCTGCCGGCGATTCCCTTTCAGTGGGGCGACGTGAAGGCGGCCGAGAAAGTGGCCGGGCACGGCGCGCAGATCCCCGCGGATCACGCCATGCCCATCATCGACCCGTGGAAGTGCGGCACGCCGAGCAGCGCCGACGCGCAGCGAAAAAAAGTGCTGATGCTCTCGCGAAAGGTCCTCAAGGCCATACGCGGGCAGAAGCTCCACACCACGGCCGCCGTCCTCGGGACGACCTACACCACGGACAGCGGTTTCGGCCCCATCCCCTCCGACTCCGGCGGCGTCGAGGCCGTCGGCGCCACCACCGCAGCGATCGCGGCGCTGCCCGCGATCCTGCTCACCGTCGCGACCATCGGCGCGATCGGAATCTCGCAGTACTTCAAGGCGGAGGTAGAAAAACAGCGGCTCTACTTCGACTTTCAAAACGTCGTGCCGCTCGCCGGCATCCACGCGGCCCTCGAGCTCGAGCTCGCGCGGCAGCGCGCCGAGATCGAAACCGGCAAGGCCATCGCGCCGAGCCCGCTCGCGACGAAGATCGCCGACGGGTTGCAGGAGCGGATCACCAAGCTCCCCAGCGCCGGTTTCGATCCGAAACCACTGCTCATCGCCGGGGGCATCACCGCGGGCAGCCTCGGCGCCGCCTGGCTCGCGCGCAAATACTGGCTGAAGCACAACGCCAAGGCGGCGAGCACATGAAGCGCCGCGCTCGAGGCCTCAGCCCCAAGCAGGCGCGCGAGGTGCGCATGCTCCTCGCGACGCCGAGCGGCCGCGCCATCGTGCGCGACGAGCTCGCGCCCCTCGCCAGCGAGGAGCGCATCGCTTGGACGTGGGGCCGCAAGCTCAGCGCCCCCAAGCTGATCTCCATCTGGGAGCCCCCTGCCCGCGTCGGAGTCGTGTGCACCATCGAAAAGACGCTCTATCGAGCCGCCAAGGGCGCCGGCAAGAAGCCCGACAACTGGGAGCACAAGCACGATCGGCCCTTCATGCTGCTCGCGCAGTCGGCGAGCTCGAGCCGCAGCGCCGGCGGACGCACGCGCCGCAGCATCGACGCGGTGCAGCCGACCGGAAAGGCCGTCGTGCGCCTGGGCGAGCTCCTCGAGCTCGAGGGCACCGACCCGGCCGGCCGGCACGTCGTCGTGTCGTTCAAGCGAAGGCGCGTGCTGCTCGTTGGTGAGCCCCGCACGCGTCGAATGATGGTCGCCGGCGCGCAGCTCTGTGTGCTGCGCAACGGTTCGCCCTGTCTCGTCACCCCTGACGGCCTCGTCCGATGAGCCGCACCCACCGCGTCATTTTGATCAACGGCGAGAAGAAGCCGAAGAAGAAGAGGAGAAACCCCGTGGCCGCAAAGAAGCGTCGTTCAGGCAAGAAGCGTCGGGCGCCGAAGAAGAACCCTGCAACGAACCCGGCTCCGAAGCGCCGGCGGCCGCGACGTCGCCGCAGCAACCCGCGCCGCCGTCGCGTGGGGCATCGCCGCCACAACCCCACCGGCGTCGGCCGCGGCATCGTCATGGGCATGATCGGGGGCGTCGCCTCCGAAGCCATGGACTACGGCGTCGACCAGATCAGCAGCTTCAGCCCGACGGCGCAGACCGCCACGAGCCTCGGCTTGCACGGTGCGGCCGCCGTCGGTGCGGCCTTCATCGATCCGTGCCTGCTCGCCTCGCTCACCGGCTGCACGGTGAAGACGGCCTCGCAGCGCATCCGTGCCCAGATCGCGCTGGCGCCGGCGAAGAAGGCCGCAACGCCCGCCGCGACCGACACCACCAAGAAGGACACCGCACCCGCGCCGGCGATGGCCGGGCTCGGTGCCTTCACCACCACCCGCAGCCGCGGCGGCCTCGGCATGAACATCGCCGGCAACGTCATGCCGAGCACGGTGCGCGGCGGCCGCTCGAGCGCGATCTAGTCCCCCATCCAAGCGCGCGGCTCCTCACCCGAGCTCGCGCGCCCCCACCCCCAACAGAGTCCCTAGAGAAAACCCGAAGGAGCAACCGTCATGGCCGACCGCGATCGTTTCCGAAGTGAACCCGTCTGGAGCATGGTGCGCGTTGGCCTCAACCTCACCGCCGTCGCAGCGCCGCAGTTCATGCTGACGAGCACGTTCAACGCCCAGGCGCAGCAGGACAAGGTCCTCTGGGCGTTCTCGTACGGCATCAGCGACACCGACATGGTCAAGGCCGGTTTCGGCAAGAACACCAAGCCCCGCCGCGACCACACCGTGCTCGACCGCGCCGGCATCGTCCCCCTGGGCGGCGTCATGGAGATCGAATCGATCACCATCCTTCCGAAGATCCTCTATACGCCGACGCTGCTCACCGACGTCGACACGCGCGTCGACGACAACAACGCCTCGCAGTTCTGGGTGGCCGACTGGATCGGCAGCGAGTCCGGTGGCGGGCAGCTGCGATCGCAGATCGTCAACTGGCTCGACCGCGTGCTCGTGCCCTTCTGGTCCTACGGCGAGGGCGAGAAACGCAACTACCTCGCGAGCTGCTCGCAGCTCGTCCCCAACGGCTACCCCTACGACGGCCGCTTGATGCAGTTCATGGGGGCGCCGTTGGTGCTGAACGAGAAGATCCGTTGGCGCAACAAGGGCGACTCGCGCGAGTTCCGCGTGGGCTTCGAGATCCGCGTCGACGAGAAAAACGAGGTGTGGGTTGCCCCGGCGACGTCGCCGGCGACCAGCGCCGGCCGCGCCATCCTCGAGCGGTACAAGGCTCTCGGCATCACAAGCGCCGGCAACGCCGCGACCGCGGACGGCCTTGCGTTCGCGGTGCTCGATCTCCAGGTGCTCTTGCACGGGTACCGCAAGGAGCTCGAGATCGACGACACCACGGGCTGAGAGCTCGCTCGAGGAGAATCCCGATGCCCAGAACCAACAAATTCGGCGTGACACGCCTCGACCTCACCCAAGACGGCAAGGGGGGAGGAGGCATCGTCATCGCCTACGACCCCCCGAACCACCTCAGCGACGAAGACGCCGAGGACCTCGCCGAGAGCCTGCTCGACGCGCTCGGCACCGAGCCCAAGCGCTACGAGCCGCCCAAGACGCCCAAGCAGAAGAGCGCCGAGGAACGGCTGCACGAGCTCGAGAAGCGGGCACAGGCCGCCGAGCGGCGCGCCGAGGCCGCCGAGGAGCGGGAGCGTGAGGCCGCAGCCAAGCGCGCCGCACGCGCGATGGAGGGCGACGAGCCCGACAAGAACGAACCCCCGCCCAAGCCGGGACAAGCCTCGCTCGTGCGCGGGCCCGGCGGCGAGAAGAAGTAACCCATGCCCACCATGCAAGAAGAGCTGAAGGCGCTCGCGCGGCTGCTCCAGCAGCCCGCGCCGCGCCGCAAGCTGCCTCCGATCCGTCGGTGGTCCCAGGTGACCACCGACGCCAACGGGCTCGCCGCCGGCGCCACGACGCAAGACCCCGGGTTGAAGCTCGACATCGCGCGCGACGGCTACATTTGTGCCGTCGGTGTCGCGGTCTTCGATCCGGCGCTCAATGCAAACGAGACGGTGAACCTCTACGTCGACGGCGAGCTCGGCGTGAACATGCTCGTCAACGACGAGAGCCCGACCAATTTCAAGTTCATTCGCATGCGCAACTTCGCCGGCTCAGGCACGCGCCTCCGACGCGTGCTCTACAAGGTGAAGATCGCCGACGCCGTGCGCATGTTCTTCCAAAACAACCGCACCGCCGGCGCGGCGCTGCAAATCAAGATGGATTTCGGCTTCTGCGATACGCGCGACGTCGAAGACATCGACGACGACAACGACGACGACAACGACGAGTAGCCCGCGCAGATGGCCACCACCAAGCGGCGCAAGCCCCGCAAGAGGGGCGACAAGGACGACGCTGGGCATTTCAACATGCTCGCCGGCGGCCTGCGCCCCGTGCGGTGGTTGCCGCCCATGGACGACATCGTCAAGGCGCTCCCGCTGCTGCAGCTGCGCGCGCATGGGATCAAGCAGTGGAGCGGCCTCGTGCGGCGCGCGCGCTCGCAGCTCGTCACCAACAAGCCCGCGCAGCTGTGGCAGGTCTTCGGCGCGAACCTCACCGGCTCGTGCGCCTTCATCCTCGCTTTCGACCAGGCGCACGACGAGGACCCCAATCCGCAGGACAAGGCGGTCTATAGCATCGGCCCCGTCGGACCGATGGCCCCCTACTCGCTCGAGCTCCCGCGCGGCTCGAGGCGCTTCAAGTTCGGGATCTTCCTCATCCCGTCGACCGACCCGACGTTTTTCAAGCCGGTCGCGGGCGCCGACGCCACCTATCAATACGAATACCTCGAGGTGCGCTGATGTCGCAGTCGACAGGGAGCTCGTGCTGCTGCGGAGGTACCGGCGCCTCGAGCAGCGATAGCCCGCTGAAGTTCAGCGGCACGCTGGTGGCCGTCGACGCGCCCTTGACCGAGTACTCGGGCGACACGCCCGGCGGCATGGCCGGAACGCCGGTGCAGTACCCGATCCTCGACGGCTCCGTGCAGCTTCGCTTGGCCGTCTCGGTCACCGAAAACACCATGGGCACGACGACCGATTTCACGATCTTCCGCGGCGGCGTCACCACTGGCCAGAAGGTGCAAGTGCTCGCCGGCGTGACCGGCGTCTCAGCCATCACCACCCTCAACGTCGGTTTTGCGGCTGGCGACACCATCGATCTCGCCGTGACGAGCCCGGGCGGCGCACTCGAGGTGGGGCACCGCATCGCGTTCTCGGCACTCATCGCCTTTGTGTAGGAGCCGGCCACGATGGACCAAATCGCAAGCCGTCTGTTCGGAACCTCGGCGCTCTCGACGCTGGCGCAGTACGCCGCGCTCCCCGGGCCGCCGCAACGAGTCTTTGCGCGCATCGGCGAGGTGGAAGCGCCCTACGAGTTCGTGCCGGGCGACGTCACCACCGCCGACGGATACAAATCGATCGCACCCACGGGCGGCACGGCCGGCCGCTGGCTGCTGCGCAGCAACCAGATTCGACTCCTGCCCCTCGGCGGAGGCGTCGACGACCGCCCGCGCCTGCAGGCCGCACTCATCGCGCTCCAGGGCTACGCGAGCGTCATCATGGGCAGCGACGCAGGCGCCTGGACGATCGCCACGCAGCTAGACGGCCCGGGGAGCTGTCACATCCTCGGCGAGCCCGGGACCGTCGTGAACATCACCGCGGGCGCCGGCGTCTCCGCCTTCAAGTTTGTCGCCACCACCGGCGGCACCACCGGCGCGCTGACGGCCAACATCACGCTTGGCTCCGACCAGTTCAGCGACAACGCACTCCACGCGGTCAATACCGACGTGAAGATCGGCGCGACGGGCGCGACCAACATCCACATTGGCCAGCGCTACCAAATCCTTGCGGTGGCCCCGGGCGTGCCCAACGTCTACACCGTCGATCGGCCGATCGACTACCCCTTTGTCATCGGCGACCCCGTGCGCGAAATCGTGTCGGGCGGAAAAGACATCGTGATCGAAGGGCGCGGGATGACGTGGAACGCGAGCGACGTGCTCGAGTACTTCATCCAAGCGCAAGCGACGCGCCTGCGCGTCGACAATCTGCGCATGGTCTCGACGGCCAACGGCGGGAGCGCCGCGATTTCTGTCGAGCTCTCGAGCTACGACTGCAAGGTCACGAAGTGCGAAGTGCTCCTCCCGAAGACAAACACGATGATCGCGTTTTTCAACGAGAGCGCCGAGGCCTGCGGTTTCGCAGACTGCACGTCGCGCGGAGGCCTCCGGGGACACACGACCTACGATTGCGTCGACTGCTTTGCCGACAACATCGTGTGCTCGGAGTGGTCGAGCCTCGGATCGCTTCTCTCGACGCACCCCGCGCTCGTGGGCCCCGGCACCAAGAATCAGACCATGAAGGGCTGCTCCTTCCGGAGCGGCGCCAACATCGGCTCGTCGGTGCAGTACGCGACCGATTGCAAATTCATCGGCTGCTCGAGCGACTACAACGTGCAGGGCTTCAACACGGGCACATCGGCCGGCGTCGCGATCCGCACGCGCTACATCGGCTGCTCGGTCGTTGGCAACACCTCCGGCCAATATACCTACGTCAACACCGCGACGGCGAGCGGGACCGAATACATCGGCTGCACGGGCGTGGGCTCAGGCGCGGGCCGCCTCATCGCTGCGGAGTGCGTCTTCAGCGAGTGCGACGAGACAGGGTGCACCGTCTCCACCAATTTCCCGATGGTCATTCAGGCGACCATCGCCGCGGGCTCCCGCGTGCGGTGCGTGGGGGGCCTCATCTCGCCGGCGGCCGGCGCGGGCGCGCAACCGCTCGTGCAGAAGGCCGGCTCCTGCATCGCAAGCTTCGAGGGCACGCTGTTCGCGATGACGGCCGCGGGGCAGACAGCGATCACCGACTCGACCGCGGGGTGCGTGATCCTTCGGGATGTCATCATGACGCAGACGGCCGCATCGCTCGGCTACGTCAGCACGGCCAACGTGTGCACGGTGCGGATCACCGGCCGCTGCGACATGGGGACGATCGGCACCCCCACCACGATTTTCGCAGGCGCCAACATCAACCGCGGCACCATCGTCGCCAACGGGCTCGGCACAGTGCAAGCCGTCGCCTTCCCCGATCTCAAGCTCGACGAGCGCATCGAGCTCACGATGTCGGTGCTCGCGGGGCCCGCAGCAGGCACGGTGCCGGCCATCGTCTACACGCCGGGCACGGGCTTCTCGTTCCAGTCCGAGGTCAACAACACTTCCACCTACCAGTGGAAGATCACGTGAGGGGACCCGATGCCGTTCGCACCTGATGGCCCGCTGCACGCCCGCCCCTACACCGACGAGAAGGGGCGTGTCTGGCACTTCGACGCTACGACCCTCAACCACGAGGGGCGCGCGTGCTTCCGTCACGTCGACGAGGAGGGCAACCGCATCGAGGTCTTCGGCCCGAACCTCACGAGCGAGGACGAGTTCGAAGCGTGGGCGGAGCGCCTCGAGAACCCCGAGCAGCACCAGGAGCCCAAGCCCAAGCCGCAGGACGACGAGCGAGCAGTTTTGAAGGAGGACGAGCCCGCGCCCGCCGACACGGTGACCCGCAAGCGACGGAGGTAGCAGCCGTGCAGCGCGCGAAGACGAAGAGCCTACCGAGCTTCGAAGCGCTGCCCTCCGGCGATCGGCAGACCAAGTACGCGCGGCTGATGTGGCGCGAGTTCTATCGCGCGGCGCGCATCGCGACCGACGAGCTCGACCCGGTGCCCTGCCGCGTCGCAACGCTCGCACTCGCGCACACCGGCGTCGAAACCGCCTATGGGGCCTACCTCTACGGCTGGAACGTCGGCAACATCATGGCGCAGGGCACCGAGCACTTCTACGCGAGCCAGGACACCACCGCCGAGCCCCTCCCCGGCGGGGGCACGGGCAACAAGGTCTTTGCTGCGCGCTTCGTCTGGTACCCCACCGCGTTCGCCGGCGTCGCGGGCTACCTCAAGGTGGTCCGCGATCGCGAGCGCTACGCGAAGGCCTGGGCGGCGATGATGGCCGGCGATCCGTACTTCCTGATCGAGCTCCGACACGGCGGCTATTTCGAAGGGCGCAGCTACGTGCACGCCGGCGAGACGCTGCCCCGCGTCGACACCGACGAAGAGATCCTCGCGGTCTTCGTGCAACACGTGCAGCGCGTGAACGCCGACACGTGCGACCTTCGACCGACGAAGGGCCGCGCCGTGCTCGGCATGGCCATCGCCGGCAGCTTCGCGGCGAGCTCCGTCGCGACCACCCTCGCCAACATGCTGGAGGACTGATGGCCTACGCCGTCGAACGCCCCCTCTGAAACAGGCGACGACGCCGAGGTCTCGGCGTGACGACCTTTGTCCCCGCAGGCGCCAACGAGGCGGCCCTTTCCTTCGGTGCGCCCTTGGCGGCGCCGACGTCGGCGATCGAGCTCGTACCGCGCCCCAAAGAGCTTCCAGCCGTGCCCTCGAGCCCGACCACCGCCGAGATCCCCCTGTACACCCTCTACAGCGCCTCGAGCCCCGACCCCCTCACGCTCGCGCCCTCGAGCGCGTCGACGGCGACGACGCTCGCCGAGGCCCCCGAGCCCCCGGCCTTGACGCCGGCGAGCTCGCCGAGCTCCTCGAGCTCGCTTGCGCCCTCGAGCTCGCCGGCGGCCGACGGCGCGATGGTCCTCGCGGCCGCGCCCACGAGCTCGAGTACGGACAAGCTCCCTACCCCGCCCATCGAGAAGCCCGCGCCGGCGACGGGCTCGAGCGGACTGACCAGCACGCAGATCGCCGGCGGCGCCATGGTGGCCAGTGCACTCGCGATCGGGGTTCTTGCCGTCGTCGCCGCGCGACGTCGCCGGCGACGTCGGAACCCGCGCCGCGGCTCGCTCGTGGTGCCCGTCATCGTCGCCACCGGCGTAGGACTGACCACGGTGCTCTTTCTGAGCATGGTGGTCGGCGAGAAGAACCCATGAAGAAGAAGAAGCGAGCAGCTCGAGCTCGAGCGCCGGCGAAGCGCGCGAAGAAGAAGAAAGCTCCCGCGCAGCGCCGGCCATGCGGCGCCGCGACGACCACGACGACGACGACCACCACACGCCGAATCATCCGCAGCAACCCGCGCCACCGCGGCCAGCTCGAGGCCGTCGTGGTCAAGGGCTCGAGGCGGCGCGCGACCTTCGTGCAAGTGCGCGTGAACCCCACGCCGCTTCAGTTCGGCGCACCCCGCTGGCAAATGCTTCGCAAGCGAGGCGACCTCAACAAGAGCGTTCGAGAGCAGACGCGAGGCCACGCCGGCGCCTACATGATCCGCGAGGCGGGAAAGTCTCCCGTGCTCTACATCGGCGAGACGCACACGCCCGTGGGCAGCGAGAAGCAATCGAAGCGAGGCCCGGCGAAGGCGCAACGCCTGCGCTGGTGGAAGACCATCGTCCGCCACCTCTACCCGTGGGAATGGAACTACGACGCGCACGACCCTCGCTACAAGGACCCCGACAAGCGCCCCGATGAATGGGTCTATCGAGGCAACCACGATCTAGAAATCGCGCTCTATCCCTCGCCGCCGCGTGAGGTGAAGACGCTCGAGGGCCAGCTCGTGCTCGAGTACCGACCGATCCACAACCGCAAAGCCTTCGTGCCCGTCGACGAGCTCGAGGAAGCGCCCTTCTAGTGGCGCCGCGCATCTACCGCACCGAGGAGTGGGGCGCGCGCCTCCCTGAGCAGTACTTCGACAGCCGGCCGGCGCACGGCATCGTGATTCACCACACGGGCACGCCGGGCGATGGCGACAACCGGACGCCGCTGCGGGGCGATGACGAGCTCGCGTATGCGTTCGCGCTCGCTCGAGGCATCCAGGACTTTCATATGTTCGACGTCAAGCACGGTTGGCAGGACACCGGCCAGCACTTCACCGTGTCTCGAGGCGGCGTCGTGCTGGAAGGCCGCTGGGGCAGCCTCGCAGCGGCGCAGCGAGGGCAAGTGGTCACGGGGGCCCACGCCGGCGATCTCGAGGGGAACCTTCACTGGTGGGGCATCGAGATCGAGGGGAACTACCTGCACGACACGAACGTCCCCGCGGCGGAGTGGAGCGCCGTCACCTCGCTTTGCGATTGGCTGCTCGCTCGAGGGCGCCTCTCGACGGCGCAGATCAAGCCTCACCACCTGTTCAACAGCGGGACGCCCTGCCCTGGGCATCTCGAGGACCGCATCCCCGCGCTGTCGCGCGCCCTGGCCGTGCGGCGCGCCGGGCGCGCGTTCGGTGCTTTCAGCGCGGCCGCTGTCGCCATGGTCGTAGCTCGCCGAGCGCGCACCAATCTGTGAGAGCGGCCGAGGTACTCCGTTTGATCGCTGCTCGGCGCCGACGCCGGCGACGAGCTCGAGCAGCTCGAGCTCGAGGACGAGGCCTCGGCGAGTTTTCCGAGGTTTTTGGACCATGCCCGCGATCGCCAGGTCCGCCGGCGAAACGGCGCCCCAATCCTCAAACGGGGTATTTTTCGCGCATCAGTTGACCAAGCGCACGAAAACCGACCCGCTAGGAGCCCCGTAGACGCGCGATCGAGAGGTCGGACGTAGTCCGACTTACCCCAAATCGTTCTAGCGCCCCCGCAGGATCGCGAGGATGCGCTGCACGTGGTTCCACGGCCCGCAGTAGGGAGACAGCGACCGCTGAAGCACCTCGAGCTCGGCGATCGCCCGCGGGATGCGATCATCGCTCGCCGGCGCCCGGCTGGGCGACAGGGCGGCGCCCAGCGCGCCACCGAGCATCGCCCCGAGAAACCCGCCGACGTCGGCGCTCGGACCGTGCGCACGCATCCGCATGTTCCGCACCTCGGCGCGCGACTCGCCACCCTCGACAAATTCACCGTCGACCACGACCGCCGAGGCCTTCACCATCGCCGTGCTTGGTGGCGTCGCCTTGCGCGCTCGAGCTCGACGCCCGCTCACGTGAACGCCGCGCCCTTGGCCTCACACGCGAGGCAGCAGCAGAGCACCCGCAACGCCTTGGCCATGCCGTCGAGCTGACCACGCTCGAAATCGTCGCGCGCGTCGGCATCCTTGGCGAGCTTGCGATAGCTGGCGAAGAGCTCGCGCACGCGCTCGCGATGGTCGTTCGGCGTGAGCAGCATCGGTGCTCGACACGCTCGACAGGCCTGGGGGTCTTCGTTCGCCGGCGCCACCTCGACCGCGCGCGCGCGGTAGTAGGCGAGCGATTGCTCGAGGTCCTTGACCTTCGCATAGGCGTCGTCGAGCTCGCGCTGCATGCGCTCGCCGATTTCGCGAGGCCGCACCGCCGGCGTCGCTTTGGTCTGTCTCGCGGCCTTGGCCATCGGCCGATTGTACAGCTAGCCGCCGCTCTTGCAGTAGCCCTCGGTCCCGTCAGGGCCGCCGCCGCCGCTGCAATGCAGGCCCGCGGACGCGCAGCAGGGCTTCGCAGCGCTGCACGGGTCGCCGGGGAACGTGCTGCAGGCGGGGCCGTCCTCGCTCGCATCGGCCTTCACATCGATCGCGACGTCGGGCGGGGGCGCAGAGTCGCCGACGTCGGCCGGGCCAGTCTCGAGGCTCGAGCCCGTGTCGGAGCTCGGCTTGGTGTCGGCCGCGATCTCCGCGGTGCCGGTGTCGGGCTTGGTCGACGTCTCCGGCCGCGTCACCGAGTCGACCGCCAGGTCCTCGAGCGCGTCGGCCCCGGCGTCGAGCTCGGGCTGCGTGCCCGTGTCGCCGGCGTCGAGCTCGTCGCCGTCGGTCGCGACGTCTGCGCCTGGTTCCTCGAGCACCATGAAGTCTGCGCCGCTGCAGCCGGCGACGAGCAGCGAGGCGAGAACGATCGATCGGCGCATCATCAATACTTCCTTCTCGGATCGCGACAGCCAAGCACGTCGCGGAGCCGCGAGTCAGGAGCGAGCGAGGCCAAAAATGACTCGCAGCTAACTGGCGTTTTGTCGGGTGCCCGCCCTCGCGCGCGTCGCCAACGCTCGGACTCGGCCGCGTCGAGCCGCTCATCGTCGACGTGCAACGTGTGCACCAGGGCGAGCCCGAGAAAATCAGCGGGCAACGGCTTGGTGCACACACCGCATTGGTGAGGCACCGTGATCGATGCACCGTAGCCGGGCCCAGGGATGCGGACCGTCATCGGCGACCATTTGATGCCGCAGCACTGAAACCACCAGTCACCGTGCTCGAGCAACACCGCGCCGTCGTTCGCCGCCATTCGCGCCCCCTCGCTTCGTCAGACAGTCGACGTCCTCGAGCGTTCCAAAACCGAGCGTTTCTGGAACGACGTTGCAGCATTTTTCCTTCCCACGATTTCACGCCCCTTTCGAGGCCGCTCGAGGCGGCCCTTTTGGAACGGCGCGCGACGAGCTCGCCGGCGATCTCCGTGGCGCCCTTGCTGCTGGGATGCTGGCCAGCATCGCCCGCCGCTCGTCGGAAGCCTTCAACGCCCGATGCAGCGTGCCCACGCCAACCTCGAGCCTCGCAGCGATGTCGCGCAGACCCATGGTCCCCTGGAGCTCGCGGGCGCGCTCGAGGTCGACGTAGCGACGCCGGCGGCCGATCTGCACCCCGCGATCGCGCGCCGCCTCCATCCCCGCTTTCGTGCGCTCTACGAGGCGCGTGCGTTCCTGCTCGGCCACCCACGAGAAGATCGCCAGCAGGAGATCGCGCATCGGTCCCGTCGTGTCGAGCCAGGCCTCGCGCACGCTGACGACTTGGACGCCGAGTCGGTTCAGCTCGAGCACGGTGCCGATGTTGCCCAGCATCGAGCGCCCGAGGCGATCGAGCGCCCACACGACGACGACGTCGAAATACCCCTTGTGCGCGCAGCGCATGAGGCTCTCGAGGTGCGGGCGCTTCTTCGTGGCGCTCACTTCCTCGAAATAGCGATCGACGATTCGAAAGCCTCGAGCCTTCACCAGCTGCTCGAGCTCGGGCACCTGGGCCGCGGTGTGCTGGTCGGTCGTCGACACGCGGATGTAGAGGGCCGCGCGCTTCATCTGGTCGATTTTCGCGCCCACGCTTGCACCGTACCCGAATTTCATTCGTCACAGTTAAATTGGACACCGCGCCGCGTTAATGTTCAGTTCGAACGGAATGCCTGAGGAGAGGACGCACACCTACCCCGGCCGCAAGCGAGGGCCGAAGCCGGGCGCGTGCCGCCGACCTCCCTACGGTTGGCAGCGCACCGGCGTCGGCGAGCAGATCGAGCGCAGTCCGATCGAGTGGCCGGTGGTGCAGCTGATTAAGAGTCTCGCGCGCGAAGGCAAGTGCTCGCCGGAAATATCCGAGATCCTCACTGCGAAGGGCATCCGCAACCGCAAGGGCGGGACCTTCCACCACGGGCAGGTGCGACGAGTGTTGAAGCGTGAAGGAGAGAAGCAGGAACAGGCCGCATAGCGGTCGCACCGGCGGGCAGGCCCCGCCGGGCGAAGCGCAAGGAGCAACGGATCATGTCGACAAAAACAGCGGTGGCGCCGGACGAGGGCGCCACCACCATCGAAGAGCCGAGAGAGAACGAGCCGACGACCTCTAACGTAGAGGCCGCGACCGCCGCGCGCAACGTTCGCGCAGCTTGGGCTTGGTCAAACAATGTCCGCGAGTGGGTGCCCTGGCACTTCCGCTTCGCGCTGATGGCCATGGCCGCCAACGCCAACGAGGCCGGCGAGGCCTGGCTCGACAACTGGTCCCTACGAAGGCGCTGCGGGTTCTCGAGCGGCACCGCGACGCGCTTCTTTCGATGGTTGCGCGACCACCGCGTGCCGCAGCGACGTGTGAAGGCCGGCGAGGAGCTCCCCGACGGCAAGACATGCCAGAGCGGCGGCGCCGTCTACAACCTCGCCGCTATCCTCGCGCCCTACTCCGATGAGCTGAACAAGAAGCACAACGTTCTGCGAGCCTTCAACGTCTCGCTCGGGGGCACCGTCGACGACGGCAAGGAGCCGATCTTGGTCTCGTGCAGCGCGCGCTTCGTGTTCGCAGTGCTGCTCGAGCACCTGGGCAAAGACGACCTTTCCTTTCCCTCGTACAACACGATCGCGAAGCGCACCGGCATCGGCAAGACCGAGATCGCCGAGGGGGTCAACGAGCTCGAGGCGCTCGGGCTGATCACCACCGAGATCCTCGCGCCCTGGGACCTCTACCCAACGAAAAACCCGGCCAAGCTCGGCGGGGCAGTGCGCACCATCCTCCCCCAGCCCGATCGCCGCGAAAACACCGGCAAAAACGAAGTTCGGGCCGGAACCATTATGTCAACTACGCCGGGGGCTTCGAAAGCGCCGGCAAATCAGCAGTTTCGCACGCCCTCGATCTCGGGCGAACCACCTCCCAACTTGGGCCAGCACAGGGATCCAACTTCGCCGGTGCAGGGTGCAAGCGAGATCGGTGCTGAAGCTTCTTCTTCTTCCGTCTGCCTCCTTTCTCGGGAGAGAGAGAAGCGCGCGCACCGCACCGCGTGGGCGGCCGAGGTGGTGGCGCACTTCCGTAAGCACTTCTCTCCCCAGTTGCACGATCGAGCCTGGACGGCGATCGCCCTCGCTCGACTCGCCGACGGCATCAGCGCCGCGCAGATGATCGCGGCCATCGACGCCGCGCGCCGCAGTGCTTGGAGGATGGACCCCTCGTCGCCGGCCCGGCGGACCTTCAAAGCGATGCTCGGCAGCGTCGACCAGGTGCTCGGCTTGATCGGTCAGAGCCCGCAACGCTCGCAGGTGAGTCGCGAGGCCGCCGCTCGAGAGCTCGCGAGGTTCGAGGCCGAGAAGGCAGCGAAGGAAGCGGCGCTCTCGAGCTCGAAGAGCTCGAGAGCACTGGCGCCAGTGCGGCCCGCCTGGGCGAAGGGCTGAAGAACTCGTGTTGAAGCAAGCACCGTCGACGAACGTTCAACAAGTGACCCCCGCGCCGCTGCTAACGGCCGGGGGTCGTGGCCAACCCCGAGCAAACGGAGTCAGCACATGAAAGCTATCGCAATCCCGCACGCATTTTGTCTTTTGGTGAAGCGCTTCGCGCGCGAGCTCGAGCTCACCGAGAAGCAGATCGAGATCCTCCGCGATGCGGATCTCACCCTTCCGGCGACGCCCACTGTCGCGGCCGATGCGCTGCTCGGCGGCGAGGGCACGACGATCGATATGCTCGCGCGCGGCATCGAGCGCATGGTGCGGCCGCAGCTGTATCGCGCGCTGCTCAAGGTGGTGAGGCCGATCGATGTCGAGGCCGCTTTCGAGCAGCTCAAGGGCGAGGCCGAAGAAATCTGCTGCAACTGCGGCCACGAGCGATGGGAGCACTTCGAACCGAGCACGACACCGCAAGGGTGCCACGGCACGGACGGTGAGCTTTGCGAGTGCATCGGGTTCGATCTCAACGGCGACGCCGAGGCGGTGCCGCGATGAGCCCGGGCGCAAAGTCCATGTGCACGTGTGGGCACGCCGGCGACGGTGATCCCAAGACGGCGCCGCGGCCGCCGGTGATCTCGCACCACGCCGGGCCGCTGGGGCATGGCTACTGCCTCGTCGCTGGGTGCGATTGCGAAAAATTCACGTGGGCGAGCTCCATCCCGGAGGAAGTGAAGGGCGAGATCGTGCGCCGTCGCGGGGGTGCGCGATGAACACGCCCGGCGGCAACGCTTGCAACTGCCCGCCGCTCCCGTACGGCATCGCGCGGCAAGGGGATTGGGCGCTCGGCCATCGTCCCGGCTGCCCGGAACTGGCAGCGCTGCGCGCGCGCAAGATGTCGCAGCACTGCGCCGTGACGAACCAGCACGCCACATGCCCCCGCGAGACGACCTTGGGCACGTCGCCATGCGAGTGCCCATGCCACCGCGGGGGTGCGCGATGAAAGCCGTCGCATGGGGCCGCTGGCTGCGCGCGAATGGGCACGACACGTCCGGGCTCACCGGCCAGGACACGCGCGCGCTCGAGGCCGTGGCGGCGTGCTGGGAGGTCTACGCCGGCGCCGACGAGTACGGCCGCCGCGCCTCGATCGTCGCGGTGCGCGCGCTTCTGCCGGCGATGCAGGACAAGCACCACAGGTACGCGCGCGAGCTCATCGCGCGCTCGCTCGATTGGGACGACCGCGATCGTATCTGGGCGCAGGTGACGGAGCGCCAGCAGCGGCTCGAGGGCGTGAAGTGAAGGCGCACGGCGACTGCTCGATCTGCAAGGTGCGGATCGAGCTCGCCGGCGACGCCGGCGACGTTCGACGCCTCAACGAGCACGCCGCGCACTGTCGCGGCGACGTGCACGTCACGCCCAGCGCCCCGGCCTTCGGAGTCGCTGAGCGCCGCTGGCTCGTCAGCGTGCTTCTGCTCGAGCGCGCCTCTCGGTGGCGCGTGGAGCGTCTCTAGTGGCCACCAAGAAGCGCGGGGGCCCCGTGCCCCTCGCCGAGCTCGTGGACCCCACCAAGGCGACGGATGCCCCTGCCCGGCCGTGCCGCGCGCTCAGGCTCGAGCCCGAGCTCGCCGGCGAGCCCGACGCGTGGGAATGCTGTCAGTGCCGGACCGTCAACGCGGGTGACTCCGGCGCGTGCGGGTTCTGCAAGCACGAGCGGTGCGACCCGTGAAGGCGCTCGATCCTCGCATCCCCGTTGCTCGAGCGACGTTTCGGCAGGAGCTCGTGAAGTGCGGCAAGCCGAAGTGCTGGCGATGCCGCCGCAAGCCGGTGCACGGCCCCTACTGGTACGCGTACTGGGCGCTCCCCTGCGCCTGCGGCCGCGACCTTCGGCGCCACAACACCCCGAAGTGTCGGCCGCGCACGCGCTCGGTCTACGTCGGCAAGAAGCTCCCCGCCGGCCTGCGGCCGGGCCAGTGCACGCCGCTCGAGCGCTGAACGCGAATCGGGCAAGAGCGCGCCGCAGTCGACGCCGGCGTTTCGTCCGCGAGCTCGGCGCCGACAGCGACGCGCCCTTGCCCGATTCGCTCCACGTCGACGTGAGCCCCACGTCGACGTGGCCGAGGACCTCGACAAACACCCAGTCTTATGTAATTCGTAGGACCTAGGAATTACATAAGACCGGCAAAAACATCGCCGATAGCACGGCTGGTGGGTCTGCGCGGGACCCAGCAGATCAAGTGTCGCCAGGCCGTCACCAGGCCACGGCCTTACCTGCTCAAACGTAGCGCCGCAACGCGCGTAGCGTCAATGCGCTCGTGCTGACAATGGCCGTAGGCTCGCCCTGGTGTCGGGCCTCAAGAAGAAAACGCGCAAGCGCGCGCCCGTCGACGACGACGACGATCTAGCCGTGCTCCCCGCCGTCGCGAACCTGCTCGACGCGCTCGCGAAGCCCCTCGCACGCGTCGATGCCGACGCCGGCGGAGACCTCAAGCACGTCGCCACCAAGGTGAGACGAGCTCGAGAGCGCGCACACCGCGTGCTCGAGGGCCTCACCCACGCGCTCGGACCCATCGACGACGACGAGGAGGAACCTTGACGACCATCATCACTTCGAAGTGCGACCACTGCGGCGAGCACGCCACGCAGGCGCTCACCAGCGTCGAGATCGACCGCGGCGACCTCGGACCGCCGCACACGTGGAGCACCATCACGCTCCGAATCCCCATCGAGGGCCCCGACGACGACGACGAGGAGGAGATCGAAGAGGAGGAGCTCGTCGCATGCTCCCCCACGTGCCTACGCCGCTTGATGGAGCGGCACGGGCTCACCGAGCAGCCGCTCGAGGTGCGCATGCGCATGGCGCTCGAGTACCGCCGCCGGCGCGCACGCCGCAACCCGACGCGCGTCCGCCCGCGCGACATTTTGGGGAGCGGCGTCGTGCTCGAGGGCAAGCCGAAGCCGCCGACGCAATGAGCATCACCGGCAGCGCGCTATTTGCGAAGATCGCGAGCCTCACCGGCGACGCTCGAGAGGCGGAGATCATCGCCGCGGCCGTCGCCGGCAACTTCCCGAGCTGGCTGCTCGACTGGGTGCCCATCACCATGCAGCAGCTCGGCGGCCCTGACGGCTCGGTCGTGCTGCACGAGGTGACGATCCCCGTTGCGCGCAACGGGCTGCGCATCGGCAACAACACCGACCAGCGAAAGACGCCGTGCAACTTCAAGAGCGCCAAGACGATCGCGAAGGCGCACGGCTGGACCTTCCCCACGCCGCGCATCGTCGATGCGATCTATCGAGCGGCCGACAAACAGATGTTTATGCCGGTGCCGGGCAACTTCCCCCACGCCATGAACCTCCCCCTCGCCGCGGCGAGCCGGCGCGAGGCCACCGAGACCTACGAGGAGATGCACAACGCCTGCGAGTTTCAGCGCGACGGCAACACCGGGCTTTCCTCCGGCGACACGAAGGTGCTCGTGCTCACCAGCAACATGCCCGACGTCGGAGGCCGGCCGAGCAAGCAGATTTTCGGCGGGCGCAAGGGCACCGGCGCGGGCAGCCCCGGCGAGGGCTACTACCAGGACGCACCACGCGCGCCCTACTCGCCCCCCCATGACGAGCTCTACGTCGACTACAGCGAGGCGCAGCACCCCATCGGCCGCGGCTGGACCTTCGACGGCAAGAAGATCGACGCGCACGACGCCTACAAAGACCCGACCATCGCTGCGATCGTCGCCGGCCCAGACGGCCCATTCGACGCCGATGCGCTGATCGCAAAGGGCGGCGTCTATGCCTACAAGCCCGGCCCCGGCCTTCCCGTGCGCGTGGCGCCGGCGAGCACAACGCTCGGCCGCTCCGTGCGTGGCATCGCCGCCTTCACGGGCGCGATCGCCCTCATCTCGGGCGCTCGAGCGCTCGCCGACTGGCTCGAGCGAGGGCTCAAGCGATGACAGATCCGCCGAGAGGGTTCGCGGCCCTGACCCCCGAGCAGCGCGCCGAGCTCGGCGCGCGCGGGGGGTGCAAGGCCCACGAGCTCGGCACGGCGCACCAGTGGACCGTGAGCGAAGCGCACGAGGCCGGTCGACGCGGCGGCAAGAAGACGAAGACGAAGAAACGGCCACCAGAGGAAGAGGAAGACCATGGCGAGAACGAGCACCAGCAACGGCCACAGTCGAAGTGAGACGCGTCGCAACGCCGGCCCGAAGACGCTGGCCGAAAAAGTCGGGCTCCCCTCGGCGGGGCAGCCTGAAGGGCCCTGGGACCATGGCGAGACGCGCCCCGACGGCCGGCCCTGGTGGCGTCACTCGCTCTTCCCCCTCGAGCTCACCGCGCCGGACACCGTCGCGCGGTGGTTCTTGCTCGACCAGAAGTGCGAAGCCAAAGGCGGCGAGTCTCACCCCGAGGTGCTCGAGGTGGCGGTCTGGTCCGACGACTTCGGCAACTGGCTCGAGCTCCCCGGCCGAATCTCGCTCACGCAGATCGACCGCGAGAAGTTCATCGAGAGCTACGAGCCCGGCCGCTACCAGCTGACCGCCTACACCCACGTTGTCAAGGGCGACGGCGACGGACGCGACCGCATCGCCACGCGCACGCGCACCTTCGCCAACAACGGCGCCGACGAAGAGGAAGACGACGAGATCGAGGAGGAGGACGACGACGACCAGGAGGACGACGAGACGCCGCGCAGCCGCAAGGGCAAGAGCCCCGGCGAGCTCGAGCTCGAGCGCGAACGGCTCCGGCTCGCCGCCGAGAAGGAAGAGCGCCAGGAGCGCTACGCGCGCGAGGACCGCGAGCGCGCCGAACGCAAACGACTCGACGGCGAGGAGCGCAAGGCCCGCGAGGACCGCGAACGCGACGACCGACGACGCGAGCGCGAGCACCAGCAGGAGCTCGAGAAGATCCGCGCCGGTGCCGGGGGCAGCGGCGCGCGAGGCGCCGGCGGCATCCTCGGGCAGCTGAAGGAGCTCGCCGAGCTCAAGGCCATTGCCGGGACGCTGTTCGGCGAGGGCAAGGGCAAGGGCGGAGGCGAGGCCCTCGGCATCAAGCTCGCGACGCGCGCCGTCGAAGGCGTCGAAAACATCATCATCGAGATCGGTGGCCCCATCGCCGCGGTGTGGGCGAAGGAAAAAGGCGTCGATGTCGCCTCGCTCTTCCCCAAGACCGAAGAGCCCGCGGCCGGCGAGGAGGAAGAGGAGGAGGAGGAAGGAGGCGACGAGGGATGACGCGCGAGGACCCTCTCTATCGCGTGCCAGTGCTCACGCTCAAGCCGGGCACGACGCACACCGTGGTCGAGTTCTACAATTTCCGCGACCAGCGCGACAAGACCGAGTTCATGCGGCAGCTGGCCACCGATCCGCGCCAGTCGCGGCGCGCCGCGTCCATCGCGCACGCGACCTACGCCGAGCAGCGACGCGACAAGCGCGCGACGTTCGAGGCGCTCCACTACTGGCGATGCAAGCACCTCCCGTGGCGACTCCCCCCCGAGCAGACCTTGCAGTCCCCCGACCATGCGATCGTCCAAGGCCACGGCGATTGCACCGCGCAGAGCATCCTAGCGGGCGCGTTCGCCACCGCGCTCGAGACGCCGTTTGTCTTCGTCACCTTCGGCGGCACGCCCGACGACTCCGAGCACATCGCGCCCGCCATCTACGCCGGCCGCCCAGGCACAACGCCGCTCGAGTGGTATCCGTACCTCCCCGACAAGTGCCCCCGCATCCCGGGCTGGTGGTGGAGTGACACTAGCGTCCCCATAGGCCGAGCCTCGTGCGTGCGCTTCGACGTCGCGCCGGCGTGCCCCGTGCGCGTGCGTGCGGGGGTCGCGTGAGAGAAGGAGACCGCCACCGAGGGAACTGCATCGGGTGCGGCAAGCACACGCAGTGCTCCATCACCATCATCGAGCTTCGACCTATGGACGTTGGCTGGGAAAGCCCACTCCCCGTGCACGTGTGCGACGAATGCGCCGCGAGGATGGCGAGCGATTGGACGTGGTGGGAGGAGACGGTGCAGGCCTTTCGAGAAGTGCTGCTCCCGAAAGCAAACTAGCGACACAAGGAGGTAGAAAAATGTTTCCGCAAATCCTCACCTCATCGAACGCGCTCGCGACGTTCGTGCTGTTTCTTCTCGCCGGCGCGGGCTGGAGCATCGGCGCGCGCATCGTCGCGTGGCCATGGCGAAGCCCGAACCCATGACCAAGGGCAAGAGCGAGAGATTCGAGCGCGCGCTCGACGCATTTCAAGCCGTCATCAACGCCGCACCGCCAAAGCGCGGTGGCGTCTCGCGCGAGTTCGAGGCCGCAACCGAGCTCGTCACCAACGAAGTGGCCCGCGCGCTCCACGAGATCGATCCTGCGGATGAGAAGGACCGAAGAAGTTTTCTGAGGTGCGCGACTACTACACGGCGCAGGCCACGCGCCTGCTCAAGAGGGTGGGCGAACGCTTGAGCTTGACGCCGGTTCAGCCCCCAAAATAGCGGGTTTCCTCCGCTCGAGCTTACCGCCCGTTCACCTTGGCGACGCGAGCACGCGTGGTCAGCTGGACGAGTGCCTGACTTCGCCCTCGTGAAAGCGGTCGTCGACAAGGCGGCCGCGAGAATGCTCGGCGGAGCGACGTACGTGAAGTGGCTCGACGCTTCGCAGATCCGCGGCGACAACCTCGCGAGCGACGCGACCGGCAACCCAGGTACCGACCCCTACAAATGGGGAAGCGCCCCCTTCTACCTCGCCGGCGTCGAGGGCACGGGCGTCGCGCGCATCGCCGCCATCCGCGCACGCGTGGATACGCAGGCCGCGAAGCTCGTCTCGCTCGGCTACTCGCTCGACACGCCCGGCTCGGAGGCGATCTTCCACGCGCGCGAGCAGCTGCGCCTAGCCGCCATGGAGCGGAGCAAGGACGCAGACAAGGTCATCGCCGTATTTGCGAAGGTGGTGCTTTCGATCGGTGGCCCCGAGTACGAGGCGCTGGTGAACAAGGCATGGGCCGCCTTCAAGAGCGCGGGCCAGTGGATCTACGGCGACGACAAAGACAGTGACGAGGACGTCGCCGCCTTGCAGAAGGAAACGAAAGCGACGCTCGCCGAGGGCCTCCCCATCCTGTGGCAGCTGTTCACGCTCGGCGAGGTGGGCGCGACCGCGCGACGCATGACCGAGCTCGCGCGCGCCAACCGCCAGGGGTTCGAGGCGCTCAACAACGCCGACCGCGAGGCCG
>Ga0134123_10000610_pt1 | contig 23539 bp, 19 predicted proteins | sample KB303_FD_96460 | JGI IMG/M metagenome (GOLD analysis project Ga0134123, IMG submission 96460) | Terrestrial soil microbial communities without Nitrogen fertilizer from Kellogg Biological Station, Michigan, USA - KB3-0-3 | ecosystem: Environmental > Terrestrial > Soil > Unclassified ...
TCGATCGAAGATCCGCTATTCACGGAAGCGACAGGATTGTTCGTTTCTATGAACTTGACCGCCCAATCGTTAACACAACTCAAAGTACAATCGCAATCGGCTCGATCAGCGATACCGCGTGTATCGCCAACTGTGACGGTATCCGACAGTTGCTTAGATTAGACCAGGTTCAGTTCGTCGGGGCTGAGGTTACGCGGCAGGTGAGTGGATCCCAGAAAGTTTGGGCAAAGTGAGGTGCAGCCACACCTGGCGAGTAACGAAACAGTGCGACTAGATGAGTTCCTCGGTTCGTATTGCTATTTTGCGTTTCAGTGGGAGACACGAGCGCCCCGGGCACCGATTGTCGTTCTGGAGAAGTTCCACTGACGAACCTTGTCGATGAGCGATAGAGCGATTTGACGTTTGCACCCAAGTGGAGGCCCAATGAAATCCGTACGAGTTACTTGCCTGATCGTAGCCGTCGCTCTGCTCGCGGCAGCAGTTTGCGCGCGGGCGCAGCAGGGATCTGGAGCGAGTGCAGCGCAACAATCGGCCCCATCCTCTTCGATGCCCGCACCTTCCCAGGCCGCCGGTCAGTCAGCAAAGGTGACCGCTTATACTCTGCCTCCTGATCTTTACGAGAACGCACGAAACCGCAGCCGAATCCGGTTTCGCCTCGTCTTGATCGGCTTCGTCTACGGACTGATCGTGTTGTGGTTCATGCTTCGTTGGCGAGTCTCGTCCGCATATCGCAACTGGGCCGAGCGCTTTTCGACGCGACATTTCTTGCAGGCGGTTGTCTTCGCTCCACTTATCCTGATTACCATTGCAGTGCTCACGCTGCCGCTCGACATCTACGGAGAAGTGGTCGAAAAGAGATTTGGACTTTCCGTTCAGGGCTGGAGATCGTGGAGTTGGGACTGGATCAAAGCTGAAATTATCTCGGTGATCATAGGAACAATTCTCGTCTGGCTGCTCTATGCCGTCATTCGACGTAGCCCGCGGCGATGGTGGTTTCACTTCTGGCTGGTAGCGCTGCCGATTGGCCTGTTGCTGGTGTTCGTCACTCCATGGGTCATTGATCCGCTCTTCCACAAATTTGAGCCATTGCAGCAGAAAGATCCTGCATTGACGGCCGCGCTCGAACAAATGGTGCAGCGGGCCGCCTTGGACATTCCGCCGCGGCGCATGTTCTGGATGGATGCGGGCGAAAAGACCACCGAACTGAATGCTTACGTCACGGGTTTCGGCGCGTCGAAACGAATCGTCGTTTGGGATAACACCATCGCGAAGATGAACACGCCGCAAATCGTTTTCGCCGCCGGACATGAAACCGGACACTACGTGTTGCAACACATTCTCAAGGGGATCACGTTCTTTGCCTTGTTGTCCCTTTTGCTGTTTTATGTCGGATACCGCTGCATCGGATGGGTACTGGCCCGCTGGGGCGCGGGTTGGGGAGTACGTGGCCTTGACGACTGGGCCTCGCTGCCGGCACTGATGTTACTGCTCTCAATCCTCTCGTTCGCTGTCAATCCGATCGCCAGCGCGGTGAGCCGGTATTTTGAGCACCAGGCCGATCAATACGGCCTGGAAGTTACTCACGGCCTCACGCCTTACTCTGGACAAGTGGCAGCGCAAGCGTTTCAGGTCTTAGGCGAAGTTGATTTGGCCGACCCTGATCCGAACCCCGTGGAGGTATTCCTGTACTATGACCATCCCACCATTTCCGACCGCATTCGTTTTGCGCTGACCTACGATCCATGGTCGCAAGGCGGACAAGGCGAATTTCTGAAGTGATGGTATTGAGAGTCCACGAAGCAGGGGATGATTGGTGTTGCTGGCGCTAGCGATAGCTGCTGCTTGGGTAATTGCAATCTTTACCCCACTGCGGTTGTTCAAATTGGTTAGTTGTTGACGGCATATCGCCATACCGTATCGTATTCAGCCACTCAGGAATAGAGTATGGTATGGGCTGCGACCGCCAACAATCCAAACTCCCCAGCTCGCAAGGCCATAGCAGAACTCTCATAGTTGCGGATTCGAGCTGGTGTCCAGAATCGAACAGCGCTGCCCATGCGCGTACATTTCTCGCCGTCAATGCTTGGCAAAGGCAGTCAGAATCAGTCGTTTATGAGAGCCGTTCACGGCAACCAGCGTGCTACCAATTATTTTGAAATCCCCGGAGCACCTCATGGAAACCCTCATCCAAGATTTACGGTTTGCGGTCCGTATGCTGGTCAAGTCGCCGTCCTTCAGCCTGGCTGCGATCGTTATTCTCGCGCTCGGGATTGGCGCGAACACGGCCGTGTTCAGCCTGGTTGACGTCGTGCTGCTACGTCCTCTGCCATTCGCAAATGCGCATCAATTGATGCACCTGCGGCTGACAGATCCGAAAGAGGATATCAATGGGGAATTCGGCGATGCCGATTTCCTCGCCGCTCGCGAACAGCAGAAAAGCTTTTCGCAGATCGCGGCGTACGCTCTTGAACAAAGCGGCTTTTCGTTCAGCAATGGAGGCGAGGCACAGCGCGTGAGGGGCGCCTTTGTGACGTCGGGATTCTTTGATGTGCTCGCGATCATCCCGGAGCGCGGCCGCGGATTCATCGCGGCAGACGATAATCCGACGGCTGAGCGGGTCGCCATCGTCAGCGACGATTTTTGGAAAAGACAGCTGGGCGCGGACGCATCCATCGTCGGGAAAAGCATTACGTTGAACGGACGCCCGGTCACCGTGGTTGGTATTGCGCCGGTCAACGTCCGCTTCCCGAGCAATGAACCCCTAGATGTCTGGCAACTGATGCGAATGCAACCAGCGGCAGGGCGTCCACCGTATTACCTGTCGGTGTTTGGGCGTCTCAACCCTGGCGTTTCGCCACAGCAGGCCGCCGAAGAGCTCACTGCAATTTCGAAGAGCGTCAAAAAGCAGTTTCCGAACTCGTTGCCCACAATAGGTCGCGTTGAGTCTTTGCAGTCACGATTGACGGGGAGAGTGCGGGATGTTCTATATGTGCTTCTCGGAGCGGTAGCGTTTGTACTGCTGATTGCGGTGGCCAACGTCGGCAGTCTGCTGCTGGCTCGCGCGACAGCTCGGCGCAAGGAGATTGCGGTACGACTGGCGTTGGGCGCATCCCGCCACCGCATTTTGAGGCAATTGCTCACCGAAAGTGTGCTGCTCGCGGTGATAGGAGCCGGCTTCGGGATATTGCTCGCGATTTGGGCGCAGCGCGCTTTCTTGGAATTCCAGAGCACGCTGAGAATCCCGTTTGCTTATGAAGTTGGTCTCGACTGGCGTGTGCTGCTTTTCACGGCAGCCGTGAGCACTGTCGCGGGCGTCATGTTCGGAATCGCGCCAGGACTACATCGCAGTGTGGGCGCACAGTACGAAGTGCTGAAAGATGCAGAACGCGGCAACGCGGGGGGGGCAGGACCGCATGCACGACGTGCGTTGGTAGTCGCAGAATTCGCGATTGCGCTTGTACTTGTCGTGGGCGCTTCGTTGCTGATCCGAAGTTTCGCGCGGTTACAGGAAGTGAACCCCGGCTTCAGTCCAGACCACCTCCTTACGGCGCGAGTCACGCTTCTGGGCGCGCTGTATCGTGACGACAAAGCGATCATCGCTTTCTGGGACGAGTTCTTGCGTCGAGCGAATCGTCTTCCAGGGGTCAAAGCAGCCTCGCTCACGATGGCGCTTCCTCCAAACCTGCTCCAGCTCACAAATCCATTTGCGGCGGAAGGCCAGCCCTATGACAGGTCCCGCCCACAACAACTCGCGGAAGAATCCACCGTGAGTCCCGGGTATTTCACGGCGCTTGCCGTGCCCATCATGATGGGGCGCGAATTCACGGATGCGGACGCAACGAGTCCACTACGACCGATCATCATCAATCGCACGCTCGCGGAACGATACTTCCCGGGGCAGAACCCGATCGGAAAACGGCTGCAGACTGGCGAACCTCGTCCGGAACCGCCGGATGAGACGATCATCGGCGTAGTCGGCGACGTGAAGTATTCCGGTCTCGACGCTGAGCCCGTGCCGCAGGCTTACAAGCTCTATAGCACGAGCGGATGGACGGACTTTAGCCGGTCGATGTTTGTGGTCTTGAGGACGGACCGCGACCCTTCGACTGCAATCTCAGGTCTGCGAAACGAGCTCGCTGTTCTCGACCGCACTCTGCCGTTGGCGGATGTCTCAACCATGCGCGAACGGATGGGCCAGTCGGTTGGCCAACAGCGATTCCAAACGCTCTTGTTGGGATCGTTTGCTGGGTTTGCGCTGCTGCTGGCGTGCTTCGGAGTGTATGCCTTGATCTCGTACTCCGTGGCACAACGCCAGCGCGAGATCGGAATCCGCATAGCGATGGGTGCCGCCCGCGGCGACATTCTTCGCCTCGTCCTGCGGCAGTGTCTGCTTCTGTGCGGGCTCGGGATCGGCGTCGGACTGATCGCAGCAACCGCGTTGGCGCCGACGCTTCGCAGCCTGCTCTTCGGAGTGTCGCCGGGAGATCCGGTTAGCTTCGCTGCAACCGTCGCTCTGCTGGGCGGGGTCGCACTAGTTGCGGGCTTCATCCCCGCACGGAGAGCGACAAGCGTCGATCCGCTGGAGGCGCTCCGATACGAATAAAGGAACCAATCATGCAATGTGACGTTCCGGGATTCCCGCCGCGTTCCCGCTCGAATCGTTCTTCACGCCCGACCCATTGCGAATGGTTGCGATTGCGAATCTTGGTGGTCCATTTCGTACTGAGGTCGGCACCACAACTGTTTGCGAGCGAGGCTGACGCGAGTGGGATAGACACGGGGACGCATCTTCCACACCGGTCTGTACTGTCGCACCGCTGTTGACATACGATGTCGCGATGGATTCCAAGAACTTCAATCGTAGGGATTTCGCCAGGGTTGCTGGACTCGTCGGTCTTGCCAGCGTCGGAGGGTCAGTCGTATCTCAAGGCCTCTACTCTGATCCCGATAGGGCAGACAGAGTGCATCATTATGTGTTCTTCAATCGGGATCGGGGACGAATACACGACGCCGCGTTTCTCCAAGCTAAGGCCTTTGAAGGTGCGCAGTTAAAATATATCTGGCGGGAGTTGGAACCACAGAAGGACAAGTACGACTTTCGCGAAATCGAACAAGACCTGGTCTTTCTCCACTCAACGGGTAAAAGGATGTTCATCCAGATTCAGGATGCCTCGTTTGACCCCGCTATCCTCCCGTTTCCCGGATATCTGATGAAAGACCCCGCGTACCGCGGGGGAGCGGATCAGCAATACGACATCACCGACGAGGACGAGGAGCACGCGGTTCCTGCTGGATGGGTGGCGAGACGATGGGACAAGGTTGTGCGGGAGCGATTTCACCGCCTTCTTTTGGCACTTGGGCGGGAGTTTGATGGCCGGATCGAGGGGATTAACTTGCCCGAAACGGCCGTTGATTTCGGGACTACAGGGCGGCTGTTTCCCAAAGGCTTCACTCCAGAGATCTATTGCGAAGCCATTGTCATTAATCTGGCGGTCCTGAAACGTGCCTTTCGCAAGTCGAAGACGATTCAGTACGCAAACTTCATGCCGGGCGGCAAGTCGAACCTTGAACGTGTCTACCAACGGGCCAAAGAGCTGAAGATCGGGCTTGGCGGTCCAGACCTCTTGCCGTACAAGCCCGGCCAAATGGAGAATAGTTATCCACTCATCCGCCGGTATGCGGGTAGCGTCCCCACCGGGATCGCCGTGCAAGACGGCAATTACGAGTACAAGGACCCCAAGACGGGCCAGCAAGTGACAATTGCCCAACTCCTCGACTTCGCAACTCACTACCTTAGAGTTGATTACGTCTTCTGGTGTACCCAGGAGCCGTATTATTCCGAGCAGTTGATCCCCTTCCTTCAGCACGCAGCGCCCTGGGCTAGGACTTGGAGCCAACGCGGGTCATCATCAAAACGGTTCCCGCTCAGGTGACCGACGCCACGGAAAAACTAGAACAGATACTCCCCGAATCTTTATCTGGCAACGACGTGGCGCCAAACGGACCGAACGCCGCGGCATCCTCTGCCGTTCACGCGCGCGTTTCCTTCCAAATGGAGTGGGGGCCCCGGGCAGAGTCGAACTGCCGACCAACGGTTTAGGAAACCGCTGCTCTATCCATCTGAGCTACGGGGCCAACATCAATGAATGGAACCGTTTAACGATGATTTGTGGGATCCGAAAACCCAGCAAAAACGCGCGCCAATTCAGGCTTCCACGCTATCCATTCTAACAACCTTTACGTTGGCATTCCGCACAGATCCCACTAAGACATTCCGATCGAGGGGAAGGGAAGACTAAACCATAGCTTCATTTGAGGAGCACAAGGTTGATCACCGAAGATTTCTGTGCCCGAGGCCTTTTCACTGGATTTCTACAACAATACCCCGCGGAGCACCGACCTAGCGGTCGGTCACGGTCTCAACATCTTAGCTGGCCACCTGTGAATCGGAAGCAGCCATACCTCTAGACTTCGCCGGCCGAAGCACCCTTGCGTGCAGTCGTGGTTCATGCGGGGCGTGTAGTTCCCGATTCGCTTCCGGCCGTGACTCGAGCAACGCACTGAGGTTCGAACTCACGGATTGGCTCATCAAATAGAACAACAGTTCGACCCGACTCGAAACGCCCAATCGGTCGAAGATTTTGAACATGTAGTTCTTCACTGTGTAGGGGCTAATACCGAGTTTCTGAGCAATTTCCCGATTGCTCATTCCTTCCGCGAGGCAGCGCACCACGTCTCGCTCACGGTTCGAAAGTTGGCTAATATTCGAATTGAAAGGGCCTGGCAGCATCGTTCCGGCAAGCGCCTGAAATACATACCCTAGTTCCTCGTTGCTCGCCCATATCTGCCCTGCATGCACGACCCGAATGCACTTCGAAAGATGCTTCACTGGGGAGCTCCTGCAAAACACACCACGGGCGCCCATGCGAAAAGCGTTTACCACCTTGTTGGAATGGGAGCGATCGAGAAGGATGACGACTTTAAGATTGGGGTTGGCAATGCGCAGATTCTCCAGTGCGTCGAGACCGCGATCCGAGTCATCGCCCAGACTTGCGCTTAGAACCAAAACATCGGGTTGAAGCTGGGAAACGCAGGACAGTAGTTCGGATGAGCTACAAGTCGAGTAAATGACCTTCAGACGCCGGTCGCGTGCAATTGCACTGGCCAGAAGCTCGGCGTGTATCGAGTTATTTTCGGCAAGCACGACGCGAACAGCTTGCCCGGGTTGCGGTGACGCGCCCATATCTTCCCCTCTTTGCCGTATCCCATTTTGGGTTGCCAGATGCCTTCTTCTCACTCTTTGTCACCAGATTGTGCGTTAGACACCGAGTTCGTTTCATCTGGGGGAGGGCGCAGCACACCTGTCGAGTGTCGTCCTATGTATGACCCTCGCCCTTACGAAGTCAAGTATGATCGAACTTTGTTACAGAGAAATTGCAGATGTGTACATTTTCCTTAAATTGTTGCCAATGGTTTCGCGACTCGGCATTTCCGATGGCATCGTTCTGCGACCTTCTTGCTAGATGTTTTCGCGCCCGCTGTCCGATGCGAGAGTCATCGTCGGCACAGTTTCCCTCGGAAGCTACGGGGTTTGAGCGCATTGCTGCGGGTTGTGTTTTCGCTCTTCGCGGGTCGGCGGGAGCTGCTCCCACGGTGGTTGCCTTCCGGCTGCTTATGCTCCCTGAAACCACTCGGTTGCAGACCCAATAGTTTCGACTCTCATTCCACCGATCGGCGATCGAGGAACTCTGCAGAGTCCGGAGCGTAATGGCCGGAGTTGACCGCAAGAGGGAACCGCCTGACAGGGCAGCGCGAGCAGGAACGCGAATGGGGTGCCTAGCCGGATCCGCTCCATGGTGAAGTGGTGATCGAGCCAATACCTTAAGCTTTCGCTCGGCTGGGGGAGTTTTAAGACCAGACGCCCAATTGACAACCGCCCAAGCCTAGCAGCATTGCACGGCAAGGGCGGTTGTCATATTCGAGTTCCGACCCCCGCGCGGCACCTCAATGACTTCATCCTGCCAAAACCCGGCAGCGAGAAGAAATCAATAAGGGATCCAAGGTCGGGCAGCCGGGTTGTCGCTCACTATCTACGGCGAAGGAACCAGAACTCCTACTGGAGCAGAATAACCACTTTCGCTATTGGCTGAATCAACTGCCGTCACCACGTAGTAGTAGGTCTGTCCCGCGAGAACAGTGTTGTCGGTCCCAGTCGTTCCGACGTCCAGGGCGGAATTAAGCTTGGCATAGGGACCGCTCGAAACCCCAGACCGATAGATGTTGTAGCCGACCACGTTCGCAGAGCTACTCTGGTTCCAGTTGAGCGAAACGCTATGCTGCGGTGCCGCCGTTCCGGACCCGCTAAAGCCCATCGTAATTGGCGACGTGGCAGCGTCGCTTGCAAAGGCGAGATTGCCGGTAGCGGAGCCGGTCCCTTGAGGCGTGAACGTCACCGTAAACGAGGCACTTGTGCCCGCCGCGATGGTCTGGGGCAAGCTGACGCCGCTGACCGTGAATTCCGGATCACTGGTCCCAATGGAAGAGACGGTCACCGAGTTTCCAGTTGCCGCCAGACTGGCTGCTTGACTCAGGCTCTTTCCCACAATCACGGAACCGAAGCTTAAGGAGCCGGGGGCAACGGACAATTGGCCCTGGCTTGCGGCAGCTCCTGACAGCTGCACGTTCAAGGTTGAATTTGTTGCGTTCGACAGCACTGCCAAGTTGCCGGATGCGGACCCTGACGTAGTTGGATTGAAGGTCACGTTGAAGGTGTAGCTTTGTCCTGGACTCAGGGTTACCGGTAGAGCGACTCCACTGGTTCCAAAGCCAACGCCCGATGCCGTGATCTGGGAAACGGTGACGGAGGTCCCGCCGGAGTTCGAAATCGACTGAGCTACCGATTTGCTGCTGCCCAACTGCACTGTGCCAAAATTCAAAGCGGTTGGATTCGGCACTACCGATCCCGCTCCAGTTCCAATGCCTGACCCCGATAGCGGTACGGTCATTCCCATGCTGGCCAGGTTGCGTCGCTTGTAATACTTAAATGTCAAAGACAACGTTCCACTGACGCTCCCCGCAGCCTGCGGACTGAAAGACACTGGCAAGGACACGCTCTGCCCGGCACTCAAGTTCGCCGGCAGAGACGACGCTCCTACCGTAAAGCCACTTCCAGATGTGGCCGTCTTGGACAGCGTGCACGCGATTGATCCGGTGTTGGTGATGACAACCGCCTGGGTTTGCAGGTTTCCGACTGAAACGCTACCGAAATTGACGGCGCTTGGACTCGCGCCAACGGTTGGGCTGGTCCACTTGGACTGGTAATTTTGGCCGGTCGCGAGCAGTGGGGTCCCATACGTCATGAGTCCCAGCGCTGCCATGCAACAAATGCGTATGCTGCGAGCCTGAAAATGGTTCGTCAAAGTGCGCCTCTTTGCTCCGTGCTGCAGCACGGGGGGAAGTTGATTGCAATGCGCCCTCTGCCGAGGTGCAGGGTGCGCATAATTCCCATGTTGAATCAGTGGGAGGAATTGGGATACATCTCGAAAGGACACCACCCGGTAGGAATATGGTTCAAGTGAGCTCTGCTTCGTCAGGATAGGGGCACCGAGAAATGATTAGTACCTTTGCGCCCATGAGAATCGTTCGATGGTACACGGCGATCAGAAACTACATCGGCATCAGAACGTGTACTGGTGAGTTTTCCCTTCAAAGCTTGCTTCGAGTAGCGTCATACCATGCATCCCCCCGATGAGCGCCAGCGCAGAGAGGGGCGTTATCCTCTAAACCTATCCGTCAAAGTAAGCGTTCCCCAATGCTCGTTAATCTGGGCCCAATCCCAGAACATTAGCTCACGTGGAATTCTGCTCACTACCGACACCCCAATTCAGAACCATTCACGAGTTGATCTCTCGGTCTACTTGCCGCTGCAAGCGGGGATTGGTCTGTCCAACGTTGGAGAAGTGGTGAGAGTCGAACAGTGCAAATCCGGGGGATTCGTCATTGCGGTCAGCTGTGAGCAGCACTTCAGGCTGTCACCGGTTGATAAGCGAGTGTAGCCGTCGGGCGTCTACCGATCTGTCAGCACTCGCTGCTGGTTGTCGCACCAGCTAATTCTTGACATGTTGATCGAGAAATCCGAAGACATCGTCTTCCCATGCTGGGATGTCTTCGTACAGCAAGTTGCGTCCGTCGGCCGCGGTGAGACCGATTTTCGGATAAATCTTCAAACAGTTTGGTTTGTGGAGACGTTCGAGCTCTATCAGGATCAACAAGCATCCCCCGTTTGCTCACGGCGTTTATGGATGAATAGCTACTTCAGTTCTTCGTTCAATAAATTCGCCAAACGTACCCCGGCAAGTGCTATTCGTTTTCGAGCGAGCGCCTTAGCCTTGGTCTTATAAGCGGGGGTGAGGGTGAACGGTCCACCACCCATCCCTATTGGCGCTGTGTAAACCGTTTGCTTGGCAGCCGCAAAGCTTTCGCTAGACCAATCTGCGGCGTCTTTCTTTACGGTAAGCGTCGCATCGGGACTTGGAAGACTGCGTCCAGCTACAACTGCGCTGTTGGCCCTGGAACTGGTCCCAAGGAGGTCATCCCAAAAGCCATGCAACTCCGTCTTACATGGTGCGGAACACAACTTAACCAGATTGCCACCATGATCGCCATCAGTATTACTGCTGCTGACCCTGGTCGCCGCGTGCAGCGGTTGGTGGATATCACCCACGAGGTGTTCGAGCCAGACCAGATCGTAGGATTTCTTTTCGTCGGGGTCGTTTGAAGACAACACCGACCGAAAAGCTGCAATCTGCGTTTGAGCGTTGGGCGTCGGCAGCGCGGGAAGGGCCGTGCCATCCGTAGAGAAAGGTGTATCCACAAAGTGCCAGTACTTGTGGTGCAAGTGGTCAGAATAGCCGATATTTTGCGAGGAGGTGGCTCCATCGGGGCGATTGCCGCCCTCGGTTCCGTCGTCGGTGTACCCGGGTTTGCTCTTGATGGCGTCCGGCCATGTTGCCGCCATCATGAAGATCAGCATCTTGCGCTTGGCTGCGGCAGTGCCGCTCGGCACCGCCGCCTTCCAAGTTTGATAGTCGGGATTTAGGCGTAAGAGCTCAGCCACTCGTGCTTTGGTAGGCGTGTTCAAATGCTGATACGCAACGTATGCGACCGCCATGTGACCCTCATCGTCCCATGCAAGCGCTGGCACATTGAGGACGAGAGGCAAGACCGACAGAGAAATAAGCAGCTTTCGGACACCGGACATGCACGCCTCCAATCGCGAACTTTTAAGTTTTCTCTGACCTAAAGACTTAGTCGACTAGACGAACGACGGTGGGGAAGACGACAACATCCTGCCACATGAGAGTGGCTAAGGCATTCGATTCCTCCTTATGTTCTGTTTTTGTAACAAGAAGGGATGGTCAAAGATCCTCGAAAGTTTCAATCCGCACTGCGGAGGCCTCCTAGGGAGCCCTTCATGATCCCAATGCTAGAATCCCCGGCGTGGGCGTCGACCCAGCAATTGTTGAGTAACTGCAGGAAGGGCGCAAGGCAATGGCACTCCACTGTACCGCTAAACGCGCCATAATCACTGGAGCGCAAGCGCTCAATGACCAAAGTTCAGGACAAAGAAGAAGTGAGATCTCCAGAAGTTCGGCGCCCCAATACTGTGGTATTTGATTTGGGCGGTGTTTTGATCGACTGGAATCCACGCTATCTGTATCGCAAACTCTTCAACGGAGACGAACCGGCGATGGAAGACTTTTTGACGAACATCTGCTCGCCCGCCTGGAACAAACAGCAGGACGCCGGGCGGAGTTTTGCGGAGGGCTGCGCCTCGTTGAGGGCGATCTATCCTGAAGCGTCGCACCACATCGACGCCTGGTTTGAGCGTTATGACGAGATGCTCGCCGGTCCAATTCAAGGAACTGTCGATATTCTTAGCGAGCTACGCCATCGCGGTGTTCCTTGCTATGCGCTCAGCAATTGGTCAGCCGAGACATTCCCCTACGCGCAAAGGCGTTTTGAGTTCTTGGAGTGGTTTGAGGGGGTTATGCTGTCGGGCAGAGTCCGACTGGTGAAACCGGATCAACAATTTTTTCGCCTATTTCTTAAGACCTTCACAATTGACCCCGCCGATGCGGTCTTCATCGATGATCTGAGGCCGAACGTAGAAGCAGCGATAGGTGCCGGCATGCATGGAATTGTCTTCGGCGATCCTCCAACACTTCGGAAGGAGCTGACGAAGCTGGGCCTCATCTCCTGAAAAAATCTAAGGACCTCCATGTTTGCGTCCGTGGGTGGACAGAATGCCACTCCAGAGCAGGCGCAGGTCCACACTACCGGCAGTCCTTTGTCGCGCAAGCCAGGATTGCGGGCGTCAGCCGGTCCATTGCGAGCACGTCATTCTGCAATGTGGACCCAGCGGTCAGACGGGCCCGCCGGTTCTGCGCCCAGCAGCTCTCGTCCGACTGCGCGCATACGGGATAGAGTTTTCCCCATCCGGTTGCGAACTGAATCCGATCCCCCGATACACCCAACGAAACAAGTGCGTCTCGCACTGCTTCGGCGCGCTTTTGGGAGAGGCCCAGGTTGTAGGCGATATCACCGCGCTCGTCGGCATTCCCTGCGATCGAAATCGCGACTCCAGGATTCGCTTTCAACCAGTTGGCATTCTCTTGCAGCGTTTGCTGTGCCCGATCATCGAGGTCGTACCGGTCGAAGGCAAAGTGCACATCTTTCAGATTCTCTTTTACTTCCTGTTGCTCGGCTGGACTGGGCTGGACCGTCGAGCGCGTTTTTGTGATTTCAATCTGTTGCGCGACCGTCCCCTGCTGGGCTGCGGATTGCCCCTGCGTGGGGTTTGACTGCGAGAATGCTGCACCTGTAAGGAAAACTCCTGCTACCAGTGACAAACTGAGTCGGCTCATAGATAGAACCTCTGTGTTCACCTCCGATGCCGAACCGAAGCGAGAGGTTTACGCGGGTGTCTGCATCAGAAGAAGGTAAGGAAGTGAACTCAATGTTGCTGCAAGGCACTCCGGGCAGAGCAGGGAATTCAGTTCTTTGCCGAATCTCGATAGGACTGGTCGGTTCTCAAAACAGGGTGTCGTCCTCAGTGGCAACTGGCAGTAAACCCACGCCACCCGGCTTGGTCTCCGGTTAGGTTGGTCGTTCCCGTGATCAACAGGCCGCCGGGAGCAATGCCATTCGCTTGGGTCGAAAAGGCACCAGGAACAGCAATGGTTTTGAACCCCCCGCCGATGTACATGAAGGCTCTCCCCTGTTCCAGCGAATGATCGAGTCCTAGGATCACGCCAGCGTTGCTGATTCCAAACAGCTCTGTTCCGGTAGTGTTTGGGAAATCCAGTGTTGCCCATTGATTCCCGTGGTAGATAAAACCATGGAGCGTGCCGTTCGAAGCAGTGTAGGAACCCACAATCGCTCCCGTGTCGTTGATCGCATTGGCGTATGTTGCCTGCGCACCGGGATAGTTGATGCTGGTCAGACCGCCGTTGCTATAGCGTTTAAAGCCATGGGCACTTTCGCTTGCATCCAGATACCACCCCACGATGCTGTTGAACTTGTTGATTCCAGTCAAGGTGGTGCCGAGCACAGATTTGGGATGCACGAACGAGGTGAAAGTCGAGCCACTTAGCACGAAGCCTTTGGCCACGTTGGCGGTGCCTTGTGTCGAGTATGTCCCGACACTGACTCCACCATCATTGCGTCCCCTAAACAAGGTCGAAAATGAATTGGGTGCCAAGTAGTACTTCACACCTCCGTTTGAGTATCGGATAAACCCGTCAAAGGGAGGAGCCGGGTAAGGGAACGTTGCTTGCCCCACTACGGTTCCATAATCGTTGACCCCAAACGCCTCGTTCAGCGTTGGGTTCGTGGGGTCCGCGGCGAGTTGAAAGATCTTAAACGTGCATGATGCTTGGGTCTGCGCAATGCCCGGGACAGCGACCAGAACCATGGCGGTAACGAGCAAAGCGATGCGGGAAAAGAAAGTAGTTAAATGCGACATTTGAAAAACCAGCTTTCTACCCTGATTGGCTTGTGGGATGGAGTGCGACCCACGAAGGTTGCTGACCTTACTGCCTTGTTACAGAAAAGAGAGGAGCAACTCTAAGGCATCGCAAGGCTAGAACTGCAAATTGGTGGTGGAACGGAGGAGAAGGTTGACTGAAAGCAGAGTTAGTCAGCAAGGGGAGTCATTCAGCCGTAGCGGCTTTTGTTGTGCGCTTTGGGGACCCGAAATGAACCACGACGCTATGAGGCGTGTACACCAGCGGACTGCTTGAAGGAAAGGTGACGATCAGTTTGCCATTTTTGAGTTCAGCGCCATTGACAGCGCGAACCTGGTCTGAATTTGAGGTGTTCAACTCGTATCGCGAGCCGGCGATGCCAGCAATTTGGAGTGTGAGTTCGTCGTGGGCCGTATTCCATATCTCGGATATGATTCGCAAATCACGACTGGGGCTACCGAGCGGCGGAAGCGAATGGGAATAACTAATAGCGAAGTCATCCTCAAGCTTGAGCCGCAAGGTTGCTTTCCCCGTCTGTAGTGAGGCATGCACGACCGCGTGGTGGTCGGCGGTGTTGTCTTCGATCTGGAAAGGAATCCTATGTCCATTCATCTCCGCGCTGACCACATGCGCGCGGGGGCTCAGTGCGGGCGAGAATTCCAGCTGAGTGGTTCCGCGACTCTCGATTTCGAGAGTGATCTCGTCGAGGTTTCTCCGGTACGAGAAGTCCAGCGTCGCATCCCCGACTCGAATGTTGTGTAGCGAAAAAGCCGTCCAATCAGCTGGAACATGTGGCGAAAATGTCAGCCTATGGTCAAGTGCGTTCGTCTCCAAGCCGAAAAGCCCTCGCAGCATTGGACTGATCACCATGGCGGCGGACCAAATCTGGTGTGGAGAGCTGGTGGAAAGCGGCTGATAATAGTCGCCGGACAGCACTTCTGTGACATGCCCGAGCGATCCATCCAGCACCAGCAAAGAATTGGCGCGAAGATTCGAATACGCCGTGACCGCCTGATGGTAACGGTATTCGCCAACCGACGCCCATCCTGTGAAAAGAGGCCAAACCGAGCCGTAGTGATATCCGCCTGGATCATAGCGAGCTGCGTTTGAGGAAATGATTCGCATGCCCCAGTCGGTAAGATGTTCCGGAGCGGCCAACTTTGCGATCATGGAACGAGCCTTCTCGGGGTCGAGTAAGCCGAACCACATCGGCACGGTAGCCAGAACACTGGGCTCAATGACCTTCTGATTGTTTCTGTCGAGTGCGAATGCATAACTGCCGGATTCGGCCGACCAGAACGCCTGATTGACCAACTGCTTCTGTTTCGCGAACTCGTCAGCGAGTTGCTTGCTGATGGCGTCCTTACCCGCGACATGCGCCAGGTTCGATAGCGCAGAAAGGGCCTGCGCGCCAAGGCCACTCTGATAGAACTCAGAGTTCACGGGCAGTAATGGGCCACCCTCGACCCAGCCATGACCAAGTCCGAAGTTTTGCGGCAGACCTTGCGAGTCGTATGTCGAGCGCAGGAAGCGGTAGGCCTTCCATAGGCTATCCCATTTGTCGCGTGCAAAATTCGCATCCCCGCTTTCGGTTACATAGTCATTCGCAGCAATGACGTACAGCGGAGTGGCGTCCACTGACGCGTACGGATAGGGATAGTCGGTGAACCAATTTACGAAGCTTGCGCCCTGAGCAATTTCATGAGGAATCCGTCCATCAGCCCGCTGGTACTTGGAGATGAAATCGATGGCTGTGCGCGTGGTAGCGAAATCGCCCTCCGCATCGAGGGCAAGGGTTGTCCAGAATGAATCGCGCCCAAAGAACCATGCGAACCCAGGGCGCTGAGTGATCCCGGAAGTTCGATAGCCTGCTACCAGACCGGTGCCAAGGTAGGGGTTTGTTACCAGTCCCTGTATCGCGCTGACTCGCGCCCAGCGATAGGCTTCTTGCAGTTGGCGGTCAGGCAACTCAATTTGTACGGTGCGTGATAGGTAATCGCCGTAGTACCTTGCAGCTTCCTTCAGCAATGGCGAGTAATCATTGACCAGATGTTTGTAGGTAGTCTCCGCTTCCCCCCGTCCATTCACAGACCCAGCAACGACGACAAGCTTGGTTTCGCTCCCCTTGATCGTCGTTCCGAGGCGGAACGAGCTTTGCTGTGAAGCTGAATAGTTTGTCTGATATTCTTCGGCAGACACGGACGCAGAAGGCGATCCGATAAGCGCTGAAAATCTTTTCGTCTCCTCGCCGAAGTAAAAGGCGCGCACCTCCGCCGCCCACTGACCATACGTTGCACCCAGGCCTGCGGGCCATTCGAGCTGGAAATCACGTTCGAATGTAACCTCAATCTCGACAGGATGTACGGTTTCGACTTGGAAGATAACAACCGCGCCCTGCTCCTTTATGGGAACAAAGAGAGTTTCATCGACCGAGAAGTCATCGCTGGCATAGTGGATTGTGCTCGACTCCGGGCGCACGGTTACAGTTCGCACCAGGGTTTCCGCTGGAAGACTTCGACCATTGCTGAGGAATTGAACATGAAAATTTCGGAAGATCTTGAGCGGGTAAACCCAGGCTTCCAAGTTTCCACCTTCGTTTCCGAAAAGACCCGCGCGTTGACCAGTAGCGCAGAAAAATTCCCATGGCCGAGCAGGGCGTGAGAGCTCCAGATCAGTCGAGGCGGCGCCAGGAGCGCAGCACAGCACACTCATCACAAACCAAGAAAGCAACCTTCTTTTGGCCAATCGACGAATCATCTCCGGGCAGGTGTTGCTTGCAAGCTAACAGTTGGTCCGTTATAAAAGTAGCGGCGCATTTTAGCACGAGCCAAACTCGGGAAGGTATCCCCCTTTTGTTCTGGTCACGCCGCTCGTTCCTTCATTCTTTGAGCCGTTCCGCGCTGGTCCTTCCTCTCGAACGAATTCTGGCTTTGGCGCCGCCGGCTCTGCGACCCACCCCGGAGGGGGCGCCGCAGAATTCCTTGGGAGCAAGCTTCGTCGATGTGGCGCGTGCCGCTGGACTCAATGCCAAAACGATCTACGGCGGCGAACACAAGAACAAATATCTCCTCGAAACCACAGGCTGCGGGGTCGCGTTTTATGATTTCGACAACGACGGATGGCTGGATATTTTTCTGGTGAACGGCTGGCGGCTGGAAGGTTTTCCTGCCGGCCAGGAGCCCACCTCGCACCTGTTTAAGAATAATCGCGACGGCACCTTCACGGATGTAACTTCCAAGGCTGGTCTCATTCATCACGGCTGGGGGCAGGGAGTCTGCATCGGCGATTATGACAATGACGGCTTCGACGATCTTTTCGTTAGTTACTTCGGCAAGAACGTGCTCTACCACAACAACGGCGACGGCACCTTCACCGATGTGACGGACCAAGCGGGCGTCGCCGGCAACGGCAAACGCTGCGCGAGCTCGGCATCGCATACTACAAGAAGAGCGACTACGCGCAGGCGATTAACTCCTTCAAGCAGGCGATGCAGGAGAATCCCCAAGACAACGAGGCCATGCAATTGTTAGGTCTCTCCTATTATTTGGCGGGCCGGCCCGGGGATGCCATTCCGCTGCTTGAAAAGGTTCAGGCGTGGTTTCCGCGGACCAACGTGGACGCAGCCTATATTCTGGGTCAGTGCTATATCCAGACCAAGGACTATCCGCATGCTCGGCAGGCGTTCGCCAGGATGTTCGGCTTGCAGCCTGAATCCGCGGGCAGTTATCTCCTGACCGCACGCATGCTCTTCCGGCAAGAGTTCCAGCCCGTGGCGCTCGAATACACGCAAAAAGCGTTGGCTATTGATCCGAAACTTCCTCTGGCGCACTTTCTCGCCGAGCAGATTCATCTCTTCCAGTCGCAGATCGAGGAAGCCATCGCAGATTTTCAAAAGGAAATAGAGCTGAACCCTGGTCATGCCGAAACGTACTATAAGCTCGCCGACGCGTACTCGCGCATTCAGAAATTCGACGATGCCGAAAGGCTCCTGCAGCGTTCGATCTGGCTCGACGCATCATCGACCGGCCCTTACATCCTTTTAGGAAAGGTACTAGAGAAGAAAGGCGAGCCCGATCTAGCGCTTCGCGCGTTGCAGCGTGCGGCCGCGATGGATCCTAACAATGCGATCACCCATCATCTATTAGGACAGACGTACCGCGACCTCGGAAAGCAGGAAGAGGCTGAGCGCGAACTCAAGATCGCCAGTCAACTTCAGGCCGCGAGCGATTCGCAATGAAGTCGTCCAGCACGCTGACGTTCATCAAGGGCGTAGGGGGCTGGGATAATTGCCGCCGGTTAAGATCGTGAAGGGCGCTCCAGCGCTACGAACTCTCAGCAGCGCCCTAAGATCCAAAAATTTGAAAACCAGTTTGCGAAGCTAAGCAACTGTCAAGAATGACAGGTGCACCCGGACGTATGTTTTGCGCAGATTGGCGCTTGCTAAATGGCGAGACTGGCGTAATATTTTTTCCACCGTTTATGCTTTGTCCACCCACCAGCCCGAAGAAGTAGTCGAGAGAACGTGGTTGATCGTCAAGGATTCGTAAGAAGACGCGTTCGTGCGCAACTTTATCGTGAGGTTGGGCGTTCCATTGGGTTGGAGGGTTCCTTGGCTGAAGCGTCAATTCGGGTTTTGGTGGTTGACGATCACGAGTCTTGGCGTGGCTTTACGTCAAACATTCTTCAGAGAGTCCCAGAATTGCAAGTGGCTGGCGAAGCCTCTGACGGTGTACAGGCGATTCGACTCGCGCAGCAACTGCAACCCGATCTGATCGTGCTGGACATCGGACTTCCCCAATTGAACGGAATTGAGGTTGCACGAAGAATCTGCTTCCTGTCTCCAAAGTCCAAAGTTGTTTTCATGAGCGGAAATCGTTCCAATGAGATCGCTAGGGAAGCATTGCGCACCGGCGGCTACGGCTACGTAGTCAAGTGGGCGGCCGCCAGTGACTTGTTGCCGGCAGTCGAAGCAGCGCTTCAATGCAAGCGGTTCATCAGCGCAGGATTGGACGGCTGCGAGCTGTCCCACTCCCCGAACAATGTGGAATTCGCTAGATCATTGAGCACGCAGAATCTTCATCATCACGAAGTAGGATTCTATTTTGACGATCAACAGTTTCTTTCCGGCGTGGTACGGTTCCTGGGGACTGCTCTAAGGGCAGGAAATCCCGCAATCGTCGTGGCCAGCGAATCACACCATAATCAGTTGCTTCCAACCTTACAGGCATACGGTTTGCATGTAGATGTGGCCATTGAGCAAGGCCGGTATGTACCGGTAGAGGTGGTTGACGCGCTTTCCAACTTTATGGTCAACGATATGGTCGATCCGAGTCGGTTTGTGAGCACGTTTGGCGGCCTCATACGTAAAGCGGCAGAATCCGTGGAACCGGGTCGGCGCGTTACGATCTTCGGAGAGGGCGTGCAGGTACTCTGGGAACAGGGAAAGCGAGCGGCGGCAATTCAAATTGAGAAGCTCTGCCATCAGATTGTGGAAGAATATGATGTCGATATTCTCTGTGGGTATTCTGGTTATAACGTCGAAGGTGTACTGCACAGTGACATCATCTTGCAGCAAATCTGCGCGGAGCATTCAGCGGTTTATCCTTGGTAACCACTTCGGACCTACCCTATCATCCGCTGGCTCTGCGCTTCCAACGGCACGCGAACATGGACGTGCGTACCGCCCATTGGTTTCGATTCGATAGCGATAGACCCATTCGCCAATCGCGCGCGTTCTCGCATACTGGTCAGACCCAACCCTCGACCGGACAATGCTGATTCCACATCGAACCCTTTTCCTGAATCGCTAACCAGCAAATGCAAATCGCCTCCCTCCTCTCGCAATTGTACTTTTGCTCGTTTCACCCCGCTGTATTTGGCCGCGTTGTGCAGGGCTTCCTGCAATATCCGGAATAGCGAGAGGCCGATTTCAAAAGGTAAGGGACTATTCACGTCATTGCTGAAGTCGATCTCCATCTTCTGGCGCTCGCCATACTCCTTGCACCAGCTTCTCATTCCCGCAACGACGCCCAGATACTGAAGTTTTGAGGAATGCAGCTCGTGCGAGAGAGCCTGTACATCGTTTGAAATCTCAACTATTTGTCTTCGCAGTTCTTGCGCACGGCCCTGAGAAAATACAGATGGCTCATCTCCAAGTTGTTCGAGTTCCACCGCCAACAAAGCGAGTCTCTGATTGATGTCGTCGTGAAGCTCTCGCCCAATCCGTGCCCGTTCCTGCTCCTGAGCATCAAGAAGCTTTCGGGTTATGTCGGAAAGAGCCTTTTCCGCTTCCTTCCGTTTTGTGATGTCTAAAACTTCACCAACGAAATATTGCGGTTCACCGTTACTGTTTCGAATTAGTGATGCCGTGCTTTCAGTGTAGACAATGCGCCCACTCTGATGTAAGCAGCGCTTCTCGAACCATTGGAAGCCGCGCCCCTCTGTGAGAGCTTCTCGTAACTTTTGTGAAAAAGCGGGCCAATCTTCCGGGAAGGTAATCGACTGAACGGTTCGTTCCAGAATCTCTTCCTCGGCGTAGCCCAGGCAGTCGCAAAATGTTCTGTTCGCGCCCAGAAAACGCCCTTCAGGTGAGATGATGACCATACCCACTCCAGCTCCTCGAAAAACCGTGCGGAACTTTTCTTCGCTTGCCCGTAGCGCAGCTTCCGCCGATGCCCTCTCGGTGACGTCCATCACCATACCCACCAGCCGCAAAATCCTCCCTTGCTCGTCGAAATAAGCCTGACTATTCCGGTCCACCCAGATCACCGCGCCGTCAGAACGTGTCATACGATAGCTAATTTGGAGGTAAGGGCTTTCAGGACTGAGGGCGGCAACCGCAGCCCGGAGTCTTGCTCGGTCCTCGGGGTGAACCTTTGCCAATACTTGTTGTCCAGACATGGGCGCCGCCGCATCGACTCCAAGTATCTTGGCGGACTCCGGCGAGCGCACAATAAGGTCGGTAGCAGCATCCCATTCATACGCGAACATCCTTCCCGCGTGTGCCGCGAGACGGAAGCGCTCTTCGCTACTGCGTAGGGTTTCCTCCGCCAGCTTGCGGTCGGTGATGTCGCGGGCGATACCAGAACAGCCCACAACTTCGCCGCTAGCATCCTTGATCGGAGAAATGCTCAGTGACACATCGATTCTCTTACCAGCCTTGGTAATACGAACCGTTTCAAATTGGCTGATTTGACTGCCTGTCCTCAACGTTTCAAGAATCTTGTTCTCCTCATCGTAGAGCTCAGGCGGGACAAGAATGGTGACAGAGTTTCCGATCGCCTCACTCGCGGAATACCCGAAAATACGCTCCGCACCCGGATTCCAACTCGTGATGACGCCGTCGAGAGTCGCTGAGGCAATCGCATCTTGAGAAGATTCGACGATGGTCGCGTATCGAAAGCGGGTTTCTTCCGCTTTTTTCTTCTCCGTGATGTCCTCAACCATAGCAACTACGAGCGGAGAAACTCGATCTTTCAACAAGGAAACGCTTAGCTGTCCCCAGATCAGCGAGCCATCGCGCCGAAAATAGCGTTTTTCTAGCTGGTAATGATCTATTGAACCGGCTCGCAATTGCTGAAAGAGTGTCCAGTCCTTCTCGGCATCTTCACGAGGAGAAAAATCGACACAGTGTTTCCTACACAATTCCTCTTGACTGAAACCTAGAAATGAAGTGAACGCCGAATTTACGAACAGCGGCTGCCCTTCCAGATTCTCGACCACGATCCCGATGGGACTTGCGCTGAAAATATCTCGAAATAGATGAACGTCAAACACTGCGGCTTCTGTCTTTGGCGGCATAGGACAAGGTGTATAGCACTAGTGATCTAGCAGCCGCAACATGATTCACCATCCTTCCACTTTTGTACCCTACCCGAACCCCTAAGACCTGTTGGCATCAATTGCGCAGCTGTCGGTTTTGACACTTGCTTTTCGTCCAGGTCGAACTCTCGACAAATAGTGTCTTGCCATCGGCGCTATTAGAAGGTGTGCGGTTGTTCGGCCCTGGTAATGTCTAAGCTAAATATATCTTGGAGATACAAACAATACTGAAAGGCACAGGTTAATGAATGACTGCTTTATCCATGGTTATCCGTGGGAGCATAAAGTGACTCGGTGCCCGTGGCACCGAGGGCCCGGATTTCATGGATTGATACTTCCTTCGAACCGAGCATCTCGAGAAATCGACCGACCACTAGCGGAGGGAACTGTTTCGCGAATGGCAGCCTCTTCCTCAGCGATGCTCAAGCTGCTTGTCGCTGCAACTGGTGTTGGGGTCGAACTCACTCCTTTCTTCCAGATGATTAGGTGATGGCGGCAATCTCCGGTTCAGGGGTGAGACGGGCCATGCTGGGCCGCATCCCCTTTCTCTGCCAGGGCCGCGTAAAACCCTGCAGCCGCCGGTGGCGTTCCATGGCGGAGACAGTCCCCCTGCAAGAGATTTTTCAGATCGTAGTTATGGTTGCGGTTCTGACCACGGAGGGCGATGCGCTCGCGCTTGCGTTGCCGTTTCCCGCGCACAAAGCGGAACTCGCCGCTGTCATACGTCTGGACGGCTAGCCACCGACCGTATAGGTTTCGTCAACAGCTACAATTGCCGGGTATGAGACTACTGGCAAGCCCGTACTCTCGAGCGGCACTTCAGGCGACTCTCCTTGTACTGCTGGCCAACCCGTGCAGTGCTCAAGTAATCCACGACGAGATGCAGCGAATTATCCAGCCTTATGTCGATGCGCAAATGTTCATGGGAAGTGTATTGGTGGCTAAGAATGGAAAGGTCATGCTCAGCAAGAGCTATGGCATGGGTGACTTGGAGTGGAACATTCCAAATTCTCCCAGCACGCGATTCAATATCGCTTCAATGACGAAGCAATTTACCTCAGCCGCGATCTTGCTCCTCGAAGATCGCGGAAAACTAAAGACCGATGAGCTTGTGAAGAAATACTTTCCAGACGCGCCACCATCCTGGGACAAGATCACCATTTATCACCTACTGACGCACACATCCGGCATTCCCGACGATGCCGCGAAGTATGAACCCGGCACCCCAGACAAATTGGTTTTCAATGACAAGCCTCTAAATTTTCAGCCAGGTGAACGATGGGCCTACAGCAACCTGGGATACATCGTGCTCGGTTACTTGGTAGAAAGGATCGCTGGACAGACATATGAGGACTTCGTGCAAGAGAATCTTTTCAAACCCCTGGGAATGAACGACTCGGGAATGTTTTCCTTTGTGAATGTCATTCCGCACCGTGCGTCTGGCTATTGGCCTGGCAGTAATGGGATCGAAAATGCGGATCGCAGCTTCGATACCAGGCTCGGCTTTTCGTCGGGCTCTCTCTATTCCACAACCGAAGACTTGCTCCGCTGGGAGGAGGGACTGTTTCGCGGCAGGGTATTGTCGCCTGCATCTCTGCGCAAAATGACCACGCCCTTTAAGAACGACTACGCCTGCGGCCTGCATGTAAATCGAATTAACGGGCATCCGGTGATCGAACATGACGGGAACA
>Ga0134123_10000611_pt1 | contig 23472 bp, 21 predicted proteins | sample KB303_FD_96460 | JGI IMG/M metagenome (GOLD analysis project Ga0134123, IMG submission 96460) | Terrestrial soil microbial communities without Nitrogen fertilizer from Kellogg Biological Station, Michigan, USA - KB3-0-3 | ecosystem: Environmental > Terrestrial > Soil > Unclassified ...
AAGTCGCGCGGCAGAGTCTCGGCGGTGGTCTCGGCGGGCGTCTCAATCTTCAACCACTCACAGACAGCGGTGACCGGCGTCAACTACGCCTAAACATATCCATTCGACAGCGTGACCTTCACCTCGGCCACGACCGTCAGCGCCTCGAAGGCGGCCATCGGATTCAATGGCGGCGTGGACGTAACCTGGAAGTTGTCGCAAAGGGCCGGAATCGGCGCGCTTGCACGATTCTCGCGGGCGAGCGCCACGCTGTCGCCCGCGGGTGGCGGCGACATCAGCACGAGCGCCGGCGGGCTGGTGGCCGGTGCCGGCGTCAGGTTTGGTCTCTAGCAAGGGAACTTGCACGCGTCTGGCGGCGATGACGATCTACACGATCGGCCACTCCAACAGGCCGATCGAAGAATTCCTCGGGCTCCTTCAGGCACACAGCATCGAGCAACTGGTGGACGTCCGTCTCTTCCCGGGATCGCGGACGAACCCGCAGTTCGGACGTGAACCGCTTCAACAATCGCTCAACGCGGCGGGAATTGTGTACGTCCACGAGCCGCGCCTCGGCGGACGCCGTCGCGCGGCGAAGGACTCGAAGAACATGGGCTGGCGGAATACGTCGTTCCGCGGCTATGCGGATCACATGGCCACACGTGAGTTCAAGGCCGCGCTCGCGTCTCTCATCGCGCTCGCCGGCGAGAAGACGACAGCGGTGATGTGCGCCGAAGCGGTGCCATGGCGCTGTCACCGCTTTCTTATCGCCGACGCGCTGACCCACGCCGGAGGGCGCGTGCTGCACATCATTAGCACGGCGAAGCCGTCGCAGCACACGTTCACGCCGTTCATGCGCGTACGCGACGGCGAGCTGACCTACCCTCCGGAGCAGCCGGGCCTTGAGCTAGAATGATTGGCCGGGCGGGCTTAGTACAATGGTAGTACAGAGGCTTCCCAAGCCTCGGACACGGGTTCGATCCCCGTAGCCCGCTCCACTTACACCACAGCGAAGAACGGCACGCGGCGCGTGTCACGCTGGCGACGCATGAAGAGCGTCACGAACACGGCGACGCCGGCAGCCGCGGCGGCGCCGGCGGCGATGACGACCGGCGACACCTGCACACGGCGCCGACGGCCCTTGGTCAGAAACAGTTTCAAATCCGCAGGCTTCATAGGAATTGCTCCCTTCGGTCCAGGATCAAGCAGGCTCCGTGCCCGTCAGCTCTGCGGGTTGAACTTGTAGCTCATCACGGCTCAACTCTTCGATCAGGCTCTGACAACCGGGTATCGCGCTTGCTAGATAGGCTGCCGGGAGGGCACGATGGCGCACACTGATTCAGAGCTCGACGACGTGATCGAGACGCCGCCACCCGGCGACGACTCGCAGGCGGAGCACGACCGCATTCGCAACAGCAACGAGATCGACCAGCGGCTGGAGCGCGAGGGAATCATCTCGAAGCACAACCGCGGGTACGACGAGGCGGTCAAAGGCATACAGCCCTCTAAACTCGACTGACGGACTGCTTCAATAGCTCGTCCCTGCCGCGGCGTTAATCGCGTCGATGTCGGCGCCGATGTCCTTGCCATCCGTGCCGGCGTCGGTGTACGAGCTCGACGAAGACAGCCGGTAGTTCCCGCCTGCCAGGTCGACGAAGCTCACCGCGGAGAGGCTTGCGGGATAGAAGTTTCCCGTCGGGTACGTCGACGCCGGTGCGGCCGCGATGACGTTGTCCTGGAACCGGCTGCCCGGGAAGAACTTCGAGATCGTCCCATTGCCCGGGCTCGCGTCGGAACCCATGATCGCCCACGCGTGATTCTGGAGGATGTTGTTGGTGAAGATGAATGCCGGCGCGGACGCTCCATCGGCATACAGGACGCTCGACCCATCGGTAAACACCGTGTTGTGATCGACGGTGACTCCGGTGCCCCCGTTGATGAGGATGAGGCGGCCGTCGCCGCCGTAGTTCGCGGCGCTGACGTCCTCGAAGATGTTGTTCCTGATCGTGATGTCGTTGGTCGGCTGGCTCGGGTAGATGTTGTCGGCGCCGAGAATGTTGATGGCGCTCGACACGTGCCGGACGATGTTGTTCGTGAACGCCACGTGCTGCACGACCGACCACGGCGCCCCGCCGCCCTGATTGCGCGGGGTGAAGACAATCGAATAGCCGGCCTGCGCCGCGAGCCAGTTGTATTCGAAGAGGTTGCCGTCAACCGAGACGCGTTGCGCGTTCTTGAACTCGAGGATGTTCTTCACGCTCCACGCGCTGCCCCGCCACGCCAGTTGTTTCGTCACGTAGTTGCGCGTCAGCGTGATGTCTGACGGCACCAGATCGGGAATCGCGGGATCCGATCCGCCAAACAGGACGTTCTCGCCGGCGGCCTCGATGTAGTTGTTGGTGATCGTGAACGGACCCGGTCCATTCCAGCCGCAGATGCCCTGTGAGTCCTGCGCGTTGGCCATGATGCCGGCGATGTACGAGTTGGTGATGGACGACGACGCGCTGTTGAGGCCGATGGCGCGCTTCTGGCCATAAACGGCGTCGCCGTGGATGTAGAGATGATCCGCAACCAGATCGTGCGGGACCATTGCCAGCGTGTTCTGCGCCGATGACCCGTCGCCGAAGTCGAGGATGTCGCCCATGCCGTACGCATTCGCGCGCAATTCGAGGTACTGCAGACGGTAGTGATGCGCGAACGCCTGCGTCGCAATCGCCGGTGCGCTGTTGGGCGATTGAATCTTCGGCAGCGCCCCCGCATAGGCCGGCGTCATTCGCGTCGTCGCCCCCGGCAGGCTCGACGCCGCGGCGGAGCTCGTGATGGTGATGTACGCCGTCGACGACGCCGACTTCGCCGGGAGGACGAAGTTGCCGGTGAAGGTCGCGCCCGCCTGAAGCACGATGGTGTCGCCGGGCTGGGCGCCGTTCAGCGCGGCCTGCAGATTGCCGCCGGCGTTCACGATCCACGTGCCGCCGGATGCGGGAGGCGGCGGCGTGTTACCGGATGTCGAGACGTTGATGTTGGCGACGTTGACGCCGGCGGTGTCGAACGACAACGTCATGAGTTGCGGACCGGCCGCGACCGTCACCGGCACGCTCACGGAGGTCCACGCCTGCCATCCGCCCGTCGCGGGCACCGTCACCGGCACCGAGACACTGCTCGAACCGGCAAAGCTCAGGTGAAGCGTCGCCCCGGAGGGCGAGGCCACATGGAGTGTCGCGGTGTAGACGCCGGCGGCAGCGACGTTGACGGAGTACTTCACCCACTCACCCGCTCCAATCCAGCCGAGGTTGTAGCCGCCTTCGCTGCTCGCCTGCAGATCGACGTCGGTCGATCGATACGCGCCGCCGGCGTTGCCCGCCGTCGTGTCGTGATACGCGACGCCTTCTCCGCCGTTGTCGAAGTTCTCGGCAAGGACGAGGCCCGGCAGGCCGATCGCGCTGCCGGAAAAGGGCGTCGACGTCAGGCCGGCCGGCGGAGGTCCACTTACGGCCGCCGAGACCGTCACGCGGCTGACGTTGAAACCCGCGGTGTCGAACAGCAGCGTCATCTGCTGCGTGCCCGCGCCAAGCGTCACGGGCACGGTGATCGTCGTCCAGGTCTGCCAGCCGCCGGTCGCGGGCACCGACACCGTCTTCCACACGTTGCTCGGTCCGTTGAAGCCGATGTGCAGCGAGCCGCCGCCGGTGGGCGACGCCACGCGAATAGCGGCGACGTAGCTGCCCGCCGCCGCCACCGAGACGGTGTAGTTCGCCCATTCGCCCGCCCCAATCCATCCGAGGTTGTAGCCGCCTTCGCTGCTCGCCTGCAGGTCGACGTCGGTCGATCGATACGCACCGCCGGCGTTCCCCGGAGTCGTGTCGTGATACGCGATGCCCTCGCCGCCGTTGTCGAAGTTGGCCGCAGCGATCGTCGCGGGCAGTGGCAGCGGCGTCCCTCCGTACGGCGACAGTCCCGCCGCTCCCGCGCGCGCACCCGCGACCATGCCGATCACCCACACGACGACACACGTCCACCGACTCCGATGCATCCGGCCTCCAGAAAATTGAGAGTTTTTGTGCGACAGACGCAGGGGTGGTCTGTCGGCGCGCTGTCGTGCAAGCGCGAGGCCAGAAACGGAAGTCAGAACACGAACGAAAACCCGCCGGAAAAAACGTCAGAGTGCGCGGCGACCTGCGGCGCCGCCGCGCAGCTGACGCTTTCTTACTTGGTCGCTATGTACGAATGACTACGCCTGTCCTTGAGGGCTGAACTTGTAGCCGACCCACGGCTCGGTGACCAGATACCGCGGGTTCGACGGATCGGGCTCGAGCTTCTTGCGCAGCTGTCCCATGAAGACGCGCAGGTATTCCGGCTGCTCCTGCGAGGCCTCGCCCCACACCGCCTCGAGCAGCGTGCGATGGCCGAGGACGCGATTGGGGTGACGCGCCATGTAGACGAAGAGCTCGAACTCTTTGGGCGTCAGCCTGACTTCGTTGCCGCGGACGTGCACGCGACGCGCGTCGAGGTCGATGCGGAAGTCGCCGGCGTCGAACGACGCGACGTCGTTCAGGCCGTCGCCGGGCGCGGCGCGCCTGAGGTTGGCGCGGACGCGCGCGAGCAGTTCGTCGGTGCCGAACGGCTTGGTGACGTAGTCGTCGGCGCCCGAGTCGAGCGCTTCGACTTTCGTGCCTTCCTCACCCTTCACCGACAGCACGATGATCGGCACGTTCGACTGCGCGCGAATCCGCCGGCACAGCTCGATGCCGTCCATGTGCGGCATGTAGAGATCGGTGATGACCAGTTCGGGCCGCCACTCGGTGAAGTTCGTCAGGGCCGACTCCCCTTCCGACGCGGTGCGCACCTGATATCCCTGGCTCGTCAGGACGGTCTTCAGCACACGCGTGATCTGCGGCTCGTCGTCGACGATGAGGACGCGTGATTTTTCAGCGACAGCGGACATCATGAGGCCACTCCAATCTTCAGCGAGTCAGACTGCGTTGTGGGGACGGTGAAACGGATGGTGGTGCCGGCCGGCGCGCTGCCGTCGACCCAGATGCGGCCGCCCTGCGCTTCGACGAGCCGCCGCGCGATCGACAGGCCGAGGCCGATGCCTTTGCGGCGCGGATCGTAGGACGGCGTGCCGGGCACCCGGAAGAACCGGTCGAACACCTGGAGCCGCGCGGCGCCCGGAATGCCCGGGCCCTCGTCGGTGACCGCGACCTCCACCTGACGGTCCGCGGTCGGCGACGCGGAGACGCGGATCTCGGACCGCGGCGGCGCGTACTTGCTCGCGTTGTCGAGCAGGATGTACAGCACTTCGGTAATAGACGCCGCGTCCACCGAGAGAGTCGGTAACGTTTCCGTGACAGACACGCGCACCTGATAGTCGCGGGTCAACGTCTCGGCGCGCGCCAGGCCGACGCGCAGGATCTCGTGGACGTCCACGGGCTTCGGCGCGAGCGACTGCGAGCCCGTGTCCGCGGCCGACAGCCCCTCGATGAAGCGATTGAGGCGATCGGTTTCTTCGTCGATGACATGCAGCAGCTCGTCGCGGCCGTCGCGCGACAGCATGCCGTCGCCGCTGGCGGCGATGAGCGCCGTCACCGACGCCTTGATCGACGTCAGCGGGGTCCGCAGGTTGTGCGTCAGCGCATCGAGGAGCGCCGCCTTCAGCTGTTCGTTGCGCCGGAGCGCTTCGGCCTCGCTCGCCCGATCGAACGCCGTTTCGAGCTCCTGATAGAGCCGGGCGATTTCCTGACGCCCCTCGTGCGCTTCGCGCGCGCGCCGCTCGGCTCTCGCCGCGAGCTCGCCGACGACCGTCGCGACGAGGATGAACGAGACGAGCTGCGCCCAGTCGAAGCGGTCGCCGTACGCGAATCCTGTCGGCGTGATGAAGTAGCGCGAGAAGCCGGCAACGGCGGCGGCCGAGGCGACGACCGAGGGCCCGAGTCCGAAGAGACTCCCGTCGATGATGAGGACGAGCAGCAGGACCTGCGCCGCGATGGGCGCGTTCACGCCGGAACCGAGCAGTTCCAGCACGAGAATCGCCGCAGCAACCGAGGCCAGTGCGAGCCCGTACCGCGCGACGCCGGGAAGCGTGAGGCGCATTCGTCGAATAGTACCTACGTCGACGTACGCGCGCCTATTTACTGGCGAATCTTTATGAAACCTTTGTGGCGGCCTGCTGGAGGATTTTGACGCCTGCGCTGGCGCCCACCCGCGTGGCGCCGGCGGCAATCATCGCCTTGACGCTCTCGAAATCACGCACGCCCCCCGCGGCTTTCACGCCCATCTCCGCGCCGACGACCCGGCGCATGAGCGCGACGTCGGCGGCCGTGGCGCCGCCCGGACCGAAGCCCGTGGACGTCTTCACGTAGTCGGCGCCCGCGGCTTTCGCCAGCGTGCACGCGGTCACCTTCTCGTCGTCTGTCAGCAGCGCCGCTTCGATGATGACCTTGCTCAGCGCGCCGCACGCGCGGGACGGGGCGACGACGGCCTCGATGTCCTTTTCGACTACGCGGAGATCGCCGGACTTCAGCGCGCCGACGTTGATGACCGTGTCGATTTCACGCGCGCCGTCGAAGATCGCGCGCTGCGTCTCGTAGCCCTTGACGTCGGCGGTTGTCGCGCCCAGCGGAAATCCGACGACCGAGCACACCAGCACGCCGCTGCCCGAGAGGAGCCGCGCGCACGTCGCCACCCACGTCGGGTTGACGCACACGGTGGCGAACTTGAACTGCGCCGCTTCGCGGCAGAGCTCCTCGATCTGCTGGCGCGTGGCGTCCGGCTTGAGCAGCGTGTGATCGATCATCGACGCGACGCCCTGCGGCGCCCCGCCGGCGGCATGCAGTCCGACGCGCGTCGCGCCCGCGTCGATGACGCCGCTCAGCCGACCCGGACAGCAGTCGTCGAGCACGCCGTGGCACTGGCAGCGCAGGCTCGGCCGCGTCCCGGCCGCCGCCAGTTCCTGCACGATCACGTCGATGATTCGCTGTAGCTCTTCTCGTGTCACCCGTCTTCCTCGATCCCAGTTGTAGCCGCGGACCTTCAGGTCTGCGGACCTTCAGGTCGGGCGTTTCTCGAGCGCAGCGATTTTCGCGAGTCGCGCGATATATCGCCGCTCGCGCATCGAGGTTGTCAACCACGTCGTCACGATCGCCTGCGCCTCTTCCTTCGTCACCAGCGTGGCGCCGAGCGTGAGCACGTTCGCACCGTTGTGTTCGCGCGAGTACCGCGCAATCGTCTCGGTCGTCGCCATCACCGCGCGCACGCCGTTGATTTTATTCGCCGCAATGGCCGACCCGATGCCCGCGCCGTCGATGACGATGCCGGCGTCGGCCTCGCCGCGGGCGACGAGGGTCGCCACGCTGGCCGCGACGTCAGGATAATCGACCGGCTCGGCCGTGTACGTGCCGAGATCGTTGACGGCGAGCCCGCGGCCACGCAGGAACCCGACGAGCACCTGCCGGAGCGCGATCCCCGTGTGATCGCTGGCGATGGCCACGCTGCGGATGTCGGCCTTCGGCACGAGGGCCGCCGCGCCGTCCGGCGCCTGCCCTTCGCGCACCACCGTGACCCGCCGATCTCTCAGGGTATCGGCCGCCAGCGGCGTGATATGGCCGCCTCTGGCCAGCATCACGGTTTCGCCGCGGTCCAGCACACGCGCGTCGCTTTCGGTAATAATCTCGAAACGTTTCAAGAGTCCCTATGATCCCACGAGAGATCCTGATTTCGGAACAGCAGATTCAGACACGCGTCGCCGAGATGGCCGCCGAAATCCGGCGCGACTTTCCGGACGAAGTCCACCTGGTGGCGGTGCTGAAGGGCGCCTTCATCTTCCTGTCGGACCTGGTGCGCCACATCCCCGGCAAGGTGTCGCTCGACTTCATGTCGACCTCCTCCTATGCCAAGGGCACCACGACGTCCGGTGAGGTCAAGCTGACGAAAGACCTCGATCTGACGCTCGACGGACGCAACGTCATTATCGTCGAAGACATCGTCGACTCCGGCCTGACGCTGCACTACCTGCACGACATCCTCCGCGTGCGGAACCCCAAGTCTTTGCGGACGGCGTGTCTGCTGAGCAAGCCGTCCCGGCGCCGGATCGAAGTGCCGGTGGAATACGTCGGCTTCACGATCGAGGACCATTTCGTCGTGGGCTACGGCCTCGATTACGCCGAGCAGTACCGCAATCTCCCGCACATCGGCGTCGTCGGCTAACATACGAGGCCCCGTGCTGCATCTGGTCAACCACCCGCTCGTGCACGACGCCCTCGCCCAGCTGCGGGACAAGACGACGCCGCCCGACGAGTTCCGTCGGCTGGCGACGCGCATCAGCGTGCTGCTGGCCACGGAGGCGTTGCGCGACATCCCGACGGCGAAGTCGACGGTCGAGACGCCGCTCGGCCCCGCCGAGGCGACGCGCGTCGCGGCCGACGTCGTCGTCGTGCCCGTGCTGCGGGCGGGCCTCGGCATGCTCGACGCGGTGCTGGAGCTCGTGCCGTCGGCGCGCGTCGGCTACATCGGCCTGCAGCGCGACGAGAGCACGGCGGTGGCGTCGCAGTACTACTCGAAGCTGCCGCGCGGGCTGTCGAGCAGCTATGTCCTGATGATCGATCCGATGCTCGCGACCGGCGGCAGCGCGTCGGCCGCGCTCGAACTGCTGCGGCAGATGGGCGCCTCGCGGGTCCGCATCGTCTGCATCGTGGCCGCGCCCGAGGGCGTGGCGGTCGTCGAGCGCGAGCATCCCGACGTCTCCATCTATACCCCGGTCGTCGACAGCCATCTGAACGCGCACAAGTACATCGTGCCCGGGCTGGGAGATTTCGGCGATCGACTGTACGGAACGTTGTAACGCGAAACGAGAAACGAAAAACGATGTCCAAAGACGAACGCTGGCAGTCGTCGCTGACGTCGATCGCGCCGGACAAGATCCTCGTCCGCGGCTACTGCCTCGACGAGATGATGGGACGGCTGACGTTTGCGGAAGCCGTCTATCTCCTGCTCATGGGCGAGCTGCCGACGCCGTCGATCGGCAGGATGTTCGACGCCATCCTGGTGTCGTCGATCGATCACGGCGTCATGCCGCCCTCGACGCTCGCGGCGCGGAACGTGGCCACGTCGGGCGCGCCGCTCAAGGACGCCGTCGCGGCCGGCATTCTCGGCTTCGGCCCGCGCCACGGCGGCGACATCGAATCGTGCATGAAGTTCCTCGACGGCGGGCTCACGCTCGTCCGCGGCGGAAAGTCCGTCCAGCAGACGGCCGACGCGCTCGTCGACGAGTGCGCGCGCAACAGCGAAGTGCCGCCCGGCTTCGGCCATCGTATTCACGCGCGCGATCCGCGAGCGGCGCGCCTGTTTCAGATGGCGCTCGAGCTCGAGATCGAGGGCGAACATGTCCGGCTCATTCGCGCGGTCGAGGGCGTGCTGGCCAGGAAGTCCGACCAGTTCGGCCGCCAGCTGCCGGTCAACGTCGACGGGGCGATCGCCGCGGTCGCCTCTGACCTCGGGTTCGCCTACGACTTCGGCAACGCGCTGTTCCTGATTTCGCGGCTCCCGGGCCTGATCGCGCATGCGCACGAGGAGCGCGTGCGCCAGACGCCGATGCGCCAGATCGACCCGAAGGATCACAGCTACGACGGCCCGCGCGAACGGCGCTTGCCCGAACGCAGGAAATAGGGAATCATTCGACGACCGGGCGATTTGGCGATCACCAAATCACAACATCGCCCAGTCGACAGATATCTGATCCCGAACGGGCGCTTAGCTCAGCTGGTTAGAGCGCGTGCTTCACACGCACGAGGTCACAGGTTCGAGTCCTGTAGCGCCCAGACTCCCCGCCTCTTCTCAGAAATTGATATGACACTGTGTTCGATAATAGGCATTCTGTGCCGTATCGCAACATTCCACGACAATATCGAGATCTAGGCCGTATTTCAGCGATTCTCAGCCGTACACCCCAGTGCACTGTCTCAAGTGTGCACAGACCATAATCGCCTCAGGTGTTCACAATGGGGACACTAGACTTCTTAAACTATTGATTTAAATAGTATTAGCCGACTGTGTCCAAAGAGTCCTCAATTGGCGTACAGGTTGCTCTAAGCACGACCGTATGCTCCGCCGAACCCTTGCCGTCGTCGTCGCACTGTTACTCGGCTTCCTGTCTGCGAACGTCAACGTCGAACGGCCGGCGAGCCGGACCATCGACAAGGCCGTCCAGACCGAACGCCATGGAACGAATGTCCTCGCAGCTCGATCGTGACGCCGCGGCGGTGACCGCAGGGCCGGCCGACATCCCGCTGCGCGACGGGACGGACTGGCGCGCGGGCCTGCCGGTGCTGACGGGTCGGCTCGGCACCCTGCGCGAACTGCGCGCGAGCGACGCGGCGTCGCTCTTCGCATCGCTCACAACTGAGGCGGTCGCGCGGTTCATCTCGCCGCCGCCGACGTCGGTTGAGGGGTTCGAGAAGTTCATCGCGTGGACCGATCGGCAGCGGGCGGAGGGCCGGTACGTCTGCTTTGCCGTCGTCCCGCGCGGATCGGATGTCGCGGTCGGCCTGTTTCATGTGCGCGCGCTGGCGGCGGACTTCCGGACGGCGGAATGGGGCTTTGCGCTGGCGGCGGAGCACTGGGGCTCGGGCCTCTTCGCGGAGGGCGCGCAGCTCACGCTCACGTTTCTGTTCGACGAAGTCGGCGTCCTCCGGCTCGAAGCACGCGCGGCACTCGCCAACGGCCGCGGCAACGGCGCGCTGCAGAAAATCGGCGCGAAGCAGGAAGGCGTGCTGCGCGCCTCGTTCGCCCTGGGCGGCGAGTTCCTCGATCAGGCGCTGTGGACGATTCTCGAAAGCGAGTGGCGCACCTTGCAGGCGAAATTCGTCTGGACGGCCTAGTCCCCAGCCCCTAGCCCCTGGCCTTCTTGCGCTCGGCCGTCGTCGAGTAGCCGCGGTCGCGGTCGATGTCCTGCACGTGGACGGTGACCGACGCCAGCCCCGGCAGATCTCCCACGAACTTATCGATCTCGTCGCCGAGAATTTTCGCGGCGCGGACGCGGACGTCTGCGGTCCGGCCCGGCGTGTCGTTGCCGGCCGCCAGCGTGCAGTGAAGGAATCGCTTCGTCGCGTCGCCGCCGACGTAGGCGTGCTGCAGCGGGATGATCGCGTGTTTCAGGTTGCTCAGGTTGATCATCGGCACGTCATCTCCCGCGGCCTTCGGATTCGGCATCCGCAGCGACGCGACGACGGTGACGAGGTGATCGAGGAGCCCTGTGGGATTGAAGCCCGTGGACTGCCGGAAGTTATCCGCGAGCCATTCTTCGGGAACGTAAAGTCTGAGATGCGGCATGGTGGCCGCGGACGGCCGCACACAAATTATCCCCCAGGCGTCAATACCCTACAAGACTGTTTGTTCGGCCCGGAGGCGCGTATCATCGCCGTCCTTTGAGAAACACCGACGATCGCGACAAACAGACCACCGCGTTACGCCGGATTCTCGAGACGCCTGCGCTGGCGCAGGTCGTTCCGCAGCTCCCGCCGGAGCTGCTGCACAAGATCATCCAGTCGTACGGCCTGGAGAAGTGCGGCGAGATCGTGGCGCTCGCCACGCCGGCGCAGCTCGCGCGCGTCTTCGATCTGGATCTCTGGAAGGCGCCGCGGCCGGGCGTCGAAGAACAGCTCGATGCCGGCCGCTTCGGCGAATGGCTCGAGGTGCTGATGGACGCCGGGCCGGAGGTGGCGGCGGCCAAGCTCACCGCCATGGACACCGGCCTCGTCGTCACCGCGTTGTGCCGGCACTGCCGCGTGTTCGATCGCGCCGCGCAGGTGCAGAGCGACAAGCACACGGAGACCTTCGCGATCGGCGGCTACGTCCTCGAGGCGACGCGCCAGGATGCCTGGGCGACCATCCTCGACCTCCTGCTGCATCTCGACGCCACGCAGCCGGAGTATTTCCGGACGGTGATGCGCGAATGCGTCGCGCGGTCCAACCGCGGCTATGAGCTCGATGGCCTGGACGATCTGTTCTCGAAAACCGATCAGGGCGCGTTCGATCTCGCCGTGGACCGCGAATCGCGCCGCGAAGCGAGCGGGTACGTCGCACCGGATCAGGCGCGCGTGTTCCTGCAGATGTCGAGGGAGCTTCGCCTCGATCGGGCGTCGCCGCCCTCAGCGAGTCCGATCGCGACGGCGTACTTTCGCGCGATCCAGTGGACGCCGTCGGCCGTGGAATCCGACCCGGGCGCCGTGGCCGTCCCGCCTGAAACCGCCGGCGCCATTGCCGAGGTCGTCGATCTGCTGACGGAAGCCGGCGTGGTCACGCCGCCGGCGCGCGCGCTGTTGACGGGATCGACAGCACCGCTCTCGCGCCTTGCGCGCATCGAGGCATTTCTCGATGCGGCGGCCCCGTCGACCAGCGACGCGTTCGTCTATCTCGCCAACAGCCTGCTGGCAGGCTGTCCGGTCCAGGGACGGCCGTTCACCCAGAAGGAGTCCACGGACGCCACGCTGGCCGTCTGCAACCTTGGCCTCGAACAGTGGCCGGCCAAGTGGGACGCGCCCGCCGATCTGATCGCGGTCTTTCAGGTCGGCTGGACCGTGCTCTATCGCGACGTCGCCCTGGCCTCGGCCAGGCACCTGCTTCTCGCGCTCAGGGGGTTCTCGTCAGGTGACTCGGAGACCGATCGGTCTCTCGGCGAGTTGCGACGGGCCCTGACGAAGCAGTGCCGGAACGGCCAGCCCTGGAAAGCGCGCGAAGCCCTCGAGGTCATCATGATTCTGGACACGCCCGCCTGGGCGACGCTCACCGGCCTCATCGCCGAATGCCCCGTGTTACCGGAACGTATCGGATTCGAGTTCATCGCCGGCAGGTCCCAGATCGACGCCGTTCGTCACTTTCTTACCTCCCTCCCCTCAGCCCTCAGCCCTTAGCCCTCAAGCCCTAAGCCCTCTGCTCTTCCTTATACCCAACCCGCAACACCCCCGGTTTTTTCAGGTATTGGACGCAAGTTTCGCCTCCTGCTAGGGTTGCGGCCGATCGTCCGGCTTTCCGGCGATCTGCAATATCAGGACGAAGGAGACATCGATGCGTGGACTTGGGAGGTTTGTCGCTGCTCTCGCCCTCACCCTGATCGTCCCTGCCGTGGCATTCGGGCAGGCGGCGATCTCTGGCACCGTCAAGGACGCCTCCGGTGCCGTACTGCCTGGCGTGACGATCGAAGCGTCCAGCGATGTGCTGATTGAAAAAGTCCGCTCGGGCGTCACCGACGGCAACGGCCGGTACCAGATCGTCGATCTCCGGCCCGGCACCTATGCAGTGACGTTTACGCTGACCGGGTTCGGCACGGTGAAGACGGACGGCGTGCTGCTGACTGGCACGGCGACGACGGTCGTCGACGCGGATCTCAAGGTCGGCTCGGTCGCCGAGACGATTACGGTCACCGGCGAAACGCCCCTCGTGGACGTCACCAGCACGACGAGACAGTCGGTGCTCGACCACGACACGGTCCAGAACCTGCCGAGTTCGCGGCAGTACTTCACGCTCGCGCGCATGATTCCCGGCACGAGCGGCGGCGGCACGGACGTCGGCGGCAGCGGCAGCGGCGCTCAGAGCGGCATCGCCGACGTCGGCCAGAGCCTCACCGCCCACGGCAGCAAGAACGTCGACCAGCGCGTCATGCTCAACGGCGTCAGCATCATGACGCTGCAGGCCGGCGGCAACATCGGCGGCCAGCAGCCGGACGTGGGCTCGGCGGCGGAAATCGCGATCGACACCTCCTCGCTCTCCGCAGAGGGCGCGACGGGCGGCGTCCGCATCAACTTCATTCCGAAGGACGGCGGCAACACGTTCGGCAACTCGACGTTCTTCACGTTCGCGAACCAGTCGATGCAGGGCAACAACTACACCGACGCGCTGAAGGCCGCGGGGCTGGCGACGCCGACGCAGATTAACTTCACCTACGACATCAACGAGTCGCTGGGCGGGCCGATCAAGAAGGACAAGATCTGGTTCTGGTTCTCGACGCGCTACAACAAGTCGTCGAACTTCGCCGGCGTCTTCCAGAACCTGAACGCCTACAACCCGAACCTCTGGACGTACGTGCCCGATACCAGCAAGCCGGCTGAGAACAAGGGCACGGTCCAGCAGAACAACCTCCGCCTCACCTTCCAGGTGAATCCGAAGCTGAAGGTCGCCGCGGAACAGAAAGTCGACATCTGGTGCAACTGTCCGAACAACATCAGCGCGACGACGGCACCGGAATCCGGCCGCGATCGCCGCTTCCCGCGGCTGCGCCAGGAGCACCTCGAGTTCACCTCGCCGATCACCTCGCGGCTGTTGCTCGAAGGCGTCGGCATGCACCTGTTCGAGCGCTGGGGCAACATGGATCTCCGCGGGACCGACAACGGCGGCTCGCTGACCGATCCGGCGCAAGTGGCGGCCCGGCAGAGCATGATTTCGGTCACGGAACAGTCCAACAACCTGACGTACCGCAACGGCACAACGTATAACAACACCCTCGTGCCGAATTACGCGTATCGCGTTGCGGCGACGTATGTCACGGGCACGCACGCCATCAAGACCGGCTGGAACGACACGTTCGGCTACCTGAACGCGCTGAACTACGGCTGGAATCCGGTGAGCTATACGTTCCTGAACGGCAACCCCACGTCGCTGACGCAGTACATCATTCCGTATCCGACCAAGCAGGAAGAGAACCACGACTTCGGGATGTTCGTCCAGGACAACTGGAAGATGAATCGCATCAGCATCACCGGCGCGATTCGCTACGACTGGTTCAAGAGCAGCTTCCCCGAGCAGCAGCTCGGTCCCGGCAGCGCGCTCGTCGGCCTTGCCAACCGCAACATCACGTTCCCGGCACAGGACGACATCAACTGGAAGGACATCTCCTACCGCAGCGGGCTCGTCTATGACCTCCGCGGCGACGGGAAGACGGCCGTGCGATTCGCGGCGAACAAGTATCTCCTCGGCCAGACGCTGAACGGGCTCGGAACGAACCCGAATCCGATCAATACGCTGGCGACCACGACCACGCGGTCGTGGGCAGACTCGAACAGGAACTTCGCCGTCGATTGCAACCTGGCGATTCCTGGCGCGCAAAACCTGACGGCGTCCGGCGGCGACAACTGCGGTGCGATTGCAAACGCCGCATTCGGCTCGACGATCAAAGCGGCGGTCTATGACCCCGATGTCCTGACCGGCATGGGCCACAGGCCGTCGAACTGGGAGTTCTCGGCAGGCGTCCAGCAGCAGCTGCCGTTCCGCATGTCGGTGGACATCTCGTACTTCCGCCGCATCTGGCAGAACTTCGAGGTCATCGACAACACCGACGTCGCAGCGAACGAGTTCCAGGCGTTCAACATGACGGTGCCGACCGACTCGCGGCTTCCGACCAGCGGTCAACAGCTCACGTACTACAACGTCGTGCCGACCAGGTTCGGCGCCCAGACGCTCTATCACTCGTTGTCGGACAAGTACGGCAATCAGTACGAGCACTGGAACGGCATCGACTTCGTCGTCAACGGCCGCCTGCAGAACGGCATGCGGTTCCAGGCGGGACTCAGCACGGGCCGTTCGTCGGCCGACAACTGCGCTGTCGTCGCCGCGCTGCCCGAGATGCTGACGTTTGGATCGGTGAACGCCGCCGGTCTCGCTACCCAGACGCCCGGCACGTCGATCGCGCAGCAGTTCTGTCACGAGGCGGAACCCTGGCTGACGACGTTCAAGGCGTTCGAGTCGTACACCGTGCCGAAGATCGATGTTCAGGTTGCGGCGACATTCCGCAGCCTGCCCGGCATCAGCGGCGGCGGCAACGCCATCGCCTCGGGTCTCGCGGCCAACTTCGCGGCAACCAACGCGTATCTCGCAGCGAACTCGAACCTCGGCCGGCTGCTCGCGGGCACGACAGCGGCGACGCAGAGCGTCACGCTGAACATCGTCGACCCGTCGTCGGTCTATCTCGATCGCGACAACGAGCTCGATCTCCGGTTCGGCAAAGTCGTGCGCTATCGCGGCCTGCGTGGGACGATCAACATCGACCTGTTCAACGCGCTGAACAAGAGCACCGTGCTCACTGCGAACGCGGCGTACGCGCTGACCAACAACGTGTGGCAGGCGCCGACGGCGATCACCAATCCGCGACTGCTGAAGGTGTCGCTGACGCTCGACATTCGATAGAGGCTAGGGGTCAGGGGCTAGGGGCTAGGAAGAACGCTGTGTTTTTTCTAGTCCCCAGCCTCTAGACTCTAGCCCCTGTGCTTTTCGTCCTCTTCTTCCTTTCCGGCCTCTCCGGCCTCATCTACCAGACGGCGTGGGTTCGCGAGTTCAACACGTCGTTCGGCGCGACGATCCACACCACGTCGCTCGTCGTCGCGATCTTCATGCTGGGGCTCGGCTTCGGCAGCTGGCTGACGGGACTCTGGGCCGACCGCCGGTACGCGCGCGCGCCTGACTCGCTGCTTCGCGCGTACGGCGTCTTCGAACTGCTGATCGCGGCTCTCGGCCTTGGCATCACGATGGCGCTGCCGCAGCTGCAGTCGCTCGCGGCCGGCGCCGCGTCCTACGTCAAAGGCGCGGACGGCTGGTTCGTGTTGTCGACGCGGACGTATGTGAACCAGGCCGGCGTCGCGGTCGCCCTGCTCCTCCCGATCACGCTGCTCATGGGCGGCACGCTGACGCTGCTCATCCGCCATCTCGTGCGCGCCGACGTCGACACCGCGAGCGGCTCGAAGGTCGGCGCGCTCTACGCCGTGAACACCTTCGGCGCCGCCGCCGGCGCCTTCCTGACCGACTTCTCGCTCGTGCCTGCGCTCGGCCTGCGCGAGACGCTGTTCGTGGCGGTGGGGTTGAACGTGATCGCGGGAGTCGGAGCAGTTGCGATCTCGTTCGCAGCGTCCGGCTTGAGCCGGACGTTGACGGCGCCCGAACGTCAACGTCCGCCTGAAGGCGGACGCTACGAAAGTAAAGAGGCCAGTAAAGAGGCCGTTGTGTGGACGGCTTTCGCGCTGCTGCTGGCAGGTTTTGCCGGCATGGGCCTCGAGATCGTCTGGCTGCGGCACTTCACCATCCTGCTCGGCGGCTTCCGCGCGGTCTTCTCGCTCGTCATGACGGTCCTGCTGGCCGCGATCGCCGCAGGCGCGCTCGTCGGTGGCGCCCTCGCTCGCCGCGTTTCACAGCCGGCGCTCGCGTTCATGGCGCTGCAGACGCTGATCGTGCTCGCAGCGCTTGCCGGACTGCGGGCGAACACATTCGAAGCGATCCGCGCCGGCGGCGTCACCAGCGGGGTCCTGTTCAACCTCCGGCCGATGCTGCTCGAGGTCGGCCTGCCGGCGCTGCTGATGGGGACCGCGTTCCCACTCGGCAACGCGATGATTCAGCACAGCGAGCGCCTCGTCGGCCGCCGCGCCGGCGTCCTCTATCTCGCCAACACGGTCGGCGCCGTGGCGGGGTCGCTGACCGCCGGCTACATCCTGCTGCCGGCCTTCGGCATGCAGGGTACGGCCGCGATGCTCGCCGTCGCAGCCGGCGCGACGCTCGCGCCGCTGTATCTCGTCTGCTCCGCCGCCGGCGCGGGCCGTAGAGAGACGATGCTGGCGGCCGTGGCGTCGCTGGTGATCGTCGCAGTGGCTGTGGACGTCTGGCTGCGGCTGCCCGACAACTACCTGGTGCTCCGGGCGCTGCCGGCCGTGGCGTTGCCGGAGAAGCTGACCTTCGTGCGCGAGGGGATCAACGAAGCCGTCGCCGTCACGGAACGGCCCGGCCGCGGACGCGCGCTGCTGACCAACGGCCACGCGATGTCGTCCACCGCGCCGCTCGACCAGCGCTACATGCGCGCGCTGGCGCACATCCCGCTCCTGTCGATGCAGGCGCCCAGGCGCGTCCTCGTCATCGGCTTCGGCGTCGGCAACTCGACCAGCGCCGCGGCGCTGCACCCCACGGTCGAGCGCGTGGAGGTCGCGGATCTCTCGCGGCAGATCCTGGAGCTGGCGACGACGTTCCGCGATGCGAATGGCAACGTGCTGACCGATCCGCGCGTGGCGGTGTTCGTCAACGACGGCCGGCAGCATCTGCGGATGCAGCCGGAGCAGTCCTACGACCTGATCACGCTCGAGCCGCCGCCGATCGCGCACGCCGGCGTCGGCGCGCTCTACTCGCGCGAGTTCTACGAGCTGGCGCGCACGCGGCTGAAACCCGGCGGCTACCTCAGCCAGTGGCTGCCCGCGTACCAGGTCCCGCCGGAGACCGCCCTCGCGATGGCTCGCGCGTTCGTCGACGTCTTTCCGCGCGCCGTCGTCCTCTCAGGCATGCAGGCGGAGCTGCTGCTCGTCGGCACGACGGCCGATCGCATTGAAATCGACCCGGCCAGGCTGGCGCAGCGGCTGGAGAGCGCGCCGGCCGTCCTCGCGGACCTGCGCAAGGTCGATCTGGGGAGCGTGAAGGAGATCGTCGGGACGTTCGTCGGCGCGCCGGAGACGCTGGCCAGGGCCACGCAACTGGTGGCCGGGGTCTCGGACGACCGGCCGCTTCAGGAGTACGGCGTGAGATCCGCGCTCGCGCCGACTGGCGGCCTGCCGGCGGCGCTGGTGGATCTGCCGGCGGCGGCCAGGTGGTGTCCGCGGTGTTTCAACGGGGAGGACGCCACGGTCGAGGGGCTCGACGCGTACCTGGCGCTGATGGACGAGGTGTACCACGGGAACGCGAACGTCCCGACGCCCGACCTGAAGTCGACGCCCGACCTGAAGTCGACGCCCGACCTGAAGGTCGGGCCTACGACTGGGATCGCGGAGAACAAATACCTGTCTGCGGTCCTTCCGGACACGGCGAACGTGCACAACATCCTGGGCGTGACGCTGTTGCAGCAGCAGAAATACCCGGAGGCGGCGGCGGAGTTTCGCGCCGCGCTGAAACGGCAGGAAGACTCGCCCGACGCCAACCGGAATCTCGGCACGGCGCTGATGGCGATGGGGAATGTCGAGGAGGCGATTACTTATCTGCAGCGCGCTGTCCGGCTGGCGCCGGACAACGCGTTTGCCAGGAAGGAACTCGAGGACGCCGAACGCCGTCGCCGCTAGCGACGCGCCCGACCTTAAGGTCGGGCCTACTTCTTCGCGGGAACCTTCATCGTCTTCATCTTCGCCACGAACTCCGGCAGCGCCGTTTCCGCGCCGCCACGCGCGGCTTCGACCGGCATGTTGTGGAGCGCGGCAAATTCCTCGTTCGCGTTGTTCGTGCCAATCAGGTGGCTCGGCACCGCGCCCTGGGGACGCTGCACTTCGACGACCGACTCGCACGGGTACGGATCGAGGCGATTGTTCAGGCCCAGACGGAAGCCGTTGGTCTTGATCACCGGTTCCGTCATGTAGTTCGGGTCCCAGACCATCGAGATGTGCGTCATCAGGTCGCCGTGACGGATGAACCGATCTTCCATCGTGACCTGATCGGTCGTCAGCAGGCCGTTGCGGCGAATCCAGCCGGCCTTCAGGTGCGTGGTCTTCACGACGAGCGTGTCGCCTTCCCAGTGACCCGTCGAGAAGCCCTGCCAGGTGTGGGCGGCGTACTCGGGCGGATGCTCGCGGCCGTCCATCCAGATCTCGCGCCGCTGCTCCATCCACTGAATCTGCGTGTTGATCTTGAGCACCTGCTGCGTCGCCGGATCCTGATCGACCCAGATCCGCAGGTTGCCGACGCCGCGGAACCCGTAGATCGACGGGTGCGGCTTGCACTGATGCTCGGGCAGCGTCAGGAGCGAGGCGTCCCACGTCAGCGCGCGCAGGCGCATGTCGTCGTTGATCGGCAGCCCGGCGTAGTCGCCGATCTCCGGGCCGGGCGCGCGCTCGGCCTGATCCTCGTGCATGATCGGCGCCCAGATGCCCGAGAGATCGATCTGCGCTGACGCAGGTCGAGCCGCGAGCGCGAGGAGTGCGAATGCGAAGCAGATTTTTTTCATAATCAATTCGCCTTACAGGGAGCGGGACTCCACTTGGAGCCGTCGGCCTCTTTCTTGAAGTGAGAGCTCGTCACGAACTCCTGCTGCAGGTACTTGGGATCGTTCACCACCGTCGTCACCACGAACCACTCGTCGCCGTTCGGCGACTTGAAGCGATCGAAGTTCTCCGTCACGGTCGCGTTCTCGCTGTACGGCACGCCGTTCTTCCGCAGCCAGCCGGCCGTATGGTTGGTCGTCACCGCACGAAGAGTACCAAACTTCGGGGGTGCGGGAGGAGGTCCGCCGCGTCCGCCACCCCCACCGCCGCCGCCCCCACCGCCACCACCGCCGCCGCGCGGCGGAGGACCGGCGAAGTCCCAGTTGGCGGACGTATATCCCTGCGGGGTCCGCTCGCCCGACGGCGCCGCAGGCCCCGGGCCCATCGCGGAGCCGAAGTGCAGCAGTCGCGTCTGCTGACCGGCGTCGGTCTCGATCTTCAGCGTGGCGTCGTCCTGCCACGAGATCCGGACACGCGTCGGCATGCGCATCACGTTCGCGACGCCGTAGGCCAGACAACTGCCGTCCTGCGCGGGCGTCCACTTGTCCGCCTCGGCTCGGCCCGCCGGGTTGAGCGGCACGCTCGTGTAGTCGCCCTTCTCAGGCGTGATCATGCGCCAGCGCCAGTCCTCGTTGACGATCGCCACCCAGTTGCCGGTGAGATCGATCGGCGCGACGGATCGCGGCGTCTGTGCAGGCGGCTGCTGCGCGGGCGGCTGCTGCGCGGCGAGCCGCGCGACGCCGACGGCAAATATCAGGGCGGTAAGCTTCTTCATTACTTACCTCCCGCCTTCGCCGGTGCCTTCGGCGCCGGCTTCGGCGCGGCCGGCGCGGGCTTCAGGCTGTTGTACACCGCTTCGACGAACGCATCCGTCGTCCAGAAGCCTGTCTTGGCCCCGTAGCGTCCCTCGTAGTCGCGAGCGAGCCTGGCCGCCTTCACCTGGTCGAGCGTCTGCCCCTTCTTGATGGCGTCGGCGAACCGGTCCTTCACGATCGTCATGTTGTCGCGATAGTCGACGATGTCGGCCTCGTCGGTCAGCCGTCCGTGGCCGGGGACGACGAACGTGCCGCCCTCTTCCTTGTCGCGCGGAATGCAGATGTCGATCATGCGGTTCAGCGCATCAAGGGACCCTTTGTAGTTGCCGCCCGACGCCATGTCGACGATGGGGAACGTCGTCGTCACGAACAGGTCGCCGGCCGCGATGACGTCCGACTTCCGGAAGTACACCATCACGTCGCCGTCGGTATGCGCCGCCGGGATGTGGATGATCTGGATGCCTTCGCCGTTGAAGTAGATGTCTTTTTCGTTGTCGAAGAACGTGTCGCTCGGCCAGGCCGCCGTCGGACGCGAGGCCTGCTTGCCGGTCGGCGCGCTCATCCGGTTCAGCGTGTTTTCGTGAGCGATGATCGTCGCCGGAGAATCGGCAGCGACCTGCCCCGCGAAGTTGCCGGCCACGATCGTGCGGCCCGCGGCCGCCACCTTCACGTTGCCGCCCGTGTGATCCGGATGGAAGTGCGTGTTGATCACCCAGCGAATGATCTTGCCGGGCGCGATGCGCTTGATCTCGGCAATCATCGCGTCGGCGTGCTCTTCCATCATGGTGTCGACGACCAGCACCCCGTCGTCGCCAACCTGCACGACGGCGTTGCTGACCGGACCGACCAGCATCCAGACGTTGCCTTGCACGTGAAGGGACTTGACGGCGGTTGAGTTCTGTTGCGCGATCAGCCGCCCGGCGCCGGCCCACAGGGCGGCGCAAGTGACTGTCAGGACTGCAATACGGCCCGTGTGTCGCACGGAAGCCTCCTAGGGTGCCGGAATAATAGCACCGGAGACGAACGGCTTCTGCCATACCAGTATTGGCGCAGGCCGATACGGCACGGGTAATCGTCCCGCGAGCCGGATCTGACGTTAGAATGCCGTCCTCATCTACCCCATGGGAGAGACCCGATGACAGCCCCGTACACCGGCAAAACGTATCTGGAAAGCCTGCGCGACGGCCGCGAAATCTGGATCTACGGCGAGCGCGTGAAGGACGTCACGACGCATCCCGCGTTCCGCAACACCGCGCGCATGCTCGCGCGGCTCTACGACGCGCTGCACGACCCCAAGCGGAAAGACATCCTGACGACGCCGACCGATACGGGCAACGGCGGCTTCACCCACAAGTTCTACAAGGCCACCAAGACGGCGGAAGAGCTCGTCGGCTGTCGCGACGCGATCGCCGAGTGGGCCCGCTGCACGTACGGCTGGATCGGCCGCAGCCCGGACTACAAGGCGGCGTTTCTCGCAACGCTCGGCGCCAACGACAAGTACTACGCGCCGCACGACGAGAATGCGCGGCGTTGGTACAAAAAGGTCCAGGAAGAAGTCAGCTTCGTCAACCACGCCATCGTCAATCCGCCGGTCGATCGCGACAAGCCGCTCGACGAAGTGCAGGACGTCTACATGCACGTCACCAAGGAGCGCGACGACGGCCTGATCGTCAGCGGCGCGAAGGTGGTGGCGACGACGTCGAGCCTGACGCATTTCAATTTCATCGCGAACAACGGCGCGCTGCCGATCAAGACCAAGCCGTTCGCCTTCGTCTGCATGGTGCCGACGGATGCGCCCGGCGTGAAGCTGCTCTGCCGGCCGTCGTACGAGTACATGTCGGCCGCGATGGGCACGCCGTTCGACTACCCGCTGTCGAGCCGGATGGACGAGAACGACTCGATCCTGATCTTCAAGGACGTGTTCGTGCCGTACGATAACGTCTTCGCGTACGGCGACATCGAGAAGGTGAACAACTTCTTCCCGCGGTCCGGGTTCCTGCCGCGGTTCATGTTCCAGGGCTGCACGCGCCTCGCCGTCAAACTCGACTTCCTCGCGGGCCTGCTCCTGAAGGCGGTCGAAGCGACCGGCGCCAAGGACTTCCGCGGCGTGCAGGCGGCGGTCGGCGAAGTGCTGGCCTGGCGCAATTGCTTCTGGGGCCTCACCGACGCGATGGCGCGGACGACGACGCCGTGGACGCCGGGGTACGTGCTGCCGAATCTCGATTACGGCCTCGCCTATCGCGTGATGGCGTCGATTGCCTATCCGAAGATCAAGGAGATCATCGAGAACACGCTGGCGAGCGCGCTGATCTACCTGCCGTCGAGCGCGATGGACTTCAAGGTGCCGGAGCTCAAGCCGCTCCTCGATCAGTACGTGCGCGGCAGCAACGGCTACACCGCGATCGAGCGCGTGAAGCTGATGAAGCTGATGTGGGACGCCATCGGCACGGAGTTCGGCGGCCGCCACGAGCTCTACGAGCGCAACTACTTCGGCAACCACGAGAGCATCCGCTTCGAGACGCTGCTCGTGTCGAACATCACCGGCGCGAGCAAGCGCTACATGGGCTTTGCCGAGCAGTGCATGGCCGAATACGACATCGACGGCTGGAAGGTGCCGGATCTGGTGAGCAACGCCGACGTCAGCCAGATCATGAAGAAGACCCTGGTGTAGCGCGAAGACTTTAGTCGAGCGTCCATGAAGACTT
>Ga0134123_10000614_pt1 | contig 23460 bp, 19 predicted proteins | sample KB303_FD_96460 | JGI IMG/M metagenome (GOLD analysis project Ga0134123, IMG submission 96460) | Terrestrial soil microbial communities without Nitrogen fertilizer from Kellogg Biological Station, Michigan, USA - KB3-0-3 | ecosystem: Environmental > Terrestrial > Soil > Unclassified ...
AACAGTGCGCCGGCCATCGCTCTCGTCCACGATCTGCCATCGGTACGTTGCCCCGCGCTTCAGAGGCCGGCCGATGCGCCACTCGGAAACGTCCACGAGCCGGCGACTGCGACTCACGCGATTGTATGAGGCGTCGAAGACCTCGATGACTCCCGGCCGTGAGGTTCGTTCCTTCCAGCGGAAGCGCGGCCGGTCGTCTTCAATGACCCCGAGCGGGGCGAGCGGGGTGACCGGCTGATCATCCTGCTCCCCGCCGCGCGTGAATTCGGGTGGCATCACGTCGATTTGCCGGACCGGCGGGCGCCCGCTCCTCAGAGCCTCGAATGTTTCACGCAGCAGCGGATCAGAGAATGCGATCGAGCCGTCCGGCGCGGTCTGACGTACGCCGTCGCCGTCGAGGATCACGTTGATCGAAGCCCGGCGAATGGGGGCCGGCCGCCATGCCATGGGCTCATCGCGCCGCAGAAGAAGCATGATCACGATGATCGAGGCCGCCGCGGCGAGCCCGATCCAGCGCATTCCGCGCGACGGCGCCGGACGCATTTCGCTCCGGAACGCGCGCAGGTCTTCCAGGTCCGCCGCACATTGCGCGCACGCGGCGAAATGAGACTCGAGATCGCTTCTGTCGATTCCGTCGACGAACGCCTCGAGCTGCTCGTAGCCCGGATGCTCGCCGATGATTGCGGCCTCCCACTCCCCGGCGGCATGCGCCAGCGCTTCAGGTGTCACGTGCTCGTTCACTTCTTCCCCTTTCGCTCGCGAAAGTCCTGCAGGCGCCGCGAGAGACGCTCGCGCGCGGCGCGGCGGAGGTTGATGACCTGCTGCCGCGAGACGCCGAGGATCACCGCGATCTTCGCGTCTTCGAGCGGCAGGTCCGCCCAGAGGCCGGCGAACACGCCGGCGTCGATGGAGAGCGATTCGCCGATCTGCCCGACAGTGGCAATCCCCGTGACCGGAAGAAGCCGCGTCACCGACTCCCCTGTCGCATCGCGGACGTTGAGCAGGAGAGCGGCGCGCTGGCGGGGAGGAAGATCACAGATCTCGCGCCAGAGCCGGTGCAAATAGGCGGCGTTCTCGACCTTCTCCGCCGGTGAGCGCGCGACGGCCGGCTCGGGGAATGGAGGACGTTCGGAAGCGGTGAGCGGTGAGAGCGCAGCGACGAGCGATTCGAAGTAAACGGGCCTGGACGTTCGCTCGAAGGTCTCGATCAACAGGTCGCTGAGCTTGCGGCTCGTTCCGAAGGAGATCGGCCTGACCTCTTCCACGCCTTCCCGATTTCCTCTCCATCCGCTCAAGTCCGCCAGCAGGCCGGCCGGTGCTTCCCATAATGCAAAGCGCCGGTCGTGGCGCAATGCATAACGGACGCGATTGCGGAGGCGTACCCGCGCCGGGTCGGCCTGCCGCCCGAAGTTGTCGATCGTATTGAACGCGACGACGGCGACGTAGTCGGCGAATTTCTCGATCGGCTGCGCGTCATGACTGTGCACCAGCCGGTGAAGGCGGTTGATGATCCGGATCACGATGTCGTTGCGGACGTCGTCGCGATGGTCGGCGGCGAAGCCGAACTGGCGGAACTTTGCGGCGACGATCCTGTCGATGCGCTGGTACGCATGCTCCGAGAGGAGCTCCGCCAGCGCTCGCTCATGCTCCTCGCCCGGGCCGGCACGAAGGAGCGGTGTCAGAAGCGGATCGTTCCCGCGTTCAGTCTTCATCCGCTCCATCCTGAAGAGGTGGAATCGAGGCCGATATTGGCGGGCGTCACCCGCGGGATCAGTTTCCCTGCTGGTACGCCGCCCCGAGCCGCAGCGTCCCCCACACCCCTCGCCGCACCCAGCTGGCCGCCGCCTCCCAGGACCGTCGGTCATCGTCCTGATGCAGCACCAGGCGCCCGTCCAGCGCGAGGCGTCCGGCGGCGAACGGGCGGGACCAGCCGGCCTGCACGATCTCGAACGCGGGTCGTGTGCGCCGTCCGCTGCCGCTGTTTTCGAGCTCGGCCCGGCCGCCGAGCACACCCGCCGAGACCGAGTGGATCGGCGAGAGCTCCCAATAGCGCAACGCCGTGAAATCGACGCCGCTGGCATCGATGTGCGTCGACGTCGGCACGAAGCTGCCCGGCAGGGATCGAAAGGATGCGTCGTCCCGCATCCACCGCAGCGGAGCGATCCGCACGAACGTCCCCCGAGTCGCGGCGTACGGCTGGTTCCTCGTGTCCCAGGTCCACGCGACGGTGATCAGCCGTTCCGCGTGCAGGCGACGGAAGCCGGTGCCGAGAATCCGGAGCCTCTCGTCGCGAAACAGCGTGTCCTGATAGTCGAGCGTCAGCGTCTGGCTCGGCGTCAGCGGAAAGCCGGCGATGACTTCGGGCGTGAACGTTTTTTCCCCGAGCGAGTCGACCGGCGAGCGAACGTTGACCGTGGCGAACACGCGCGTACCGAACAGGCGATATTGCGTGTATCCGAGCTCGTATGCGGAGTAATTGGTTCCGAAGCCGTGGCGGATCCGCAGCACGGTCATGCCGAAGTGCGCGATTCCGCCGCCGCCGGCGAGCCAGCGTACGCCTGCCGCCGCATTCGCCCACTCCGCCGTGGGATCGGGAAAGTCGGAGTTGGTCTCGTGGGGATCCTGGTCGTCGTTCAGCGCGATCCCGCGCGCGTCGACGAGAAACGAGAAGCGCCGGACCTCCGTCACGGTGATGACGAGGATCCCGTTCTGCAGCGAGTAGCCGGCCGAGGCGAGAAACGGCAGGCGATTGAGACGCGCCACGGCGTTACGCACCTCATCCTCGGAGTACTCCTTCCCTTCGCGCAGCAGCGTCTCTCCGATGATGACTCGCGCCGGGACGCGCTGCGCGCCGCGGACATCGATGCGCTCGATGGTGACGCCGAACACGGAGAGGGTGATGGCAGAGAGCGCGACGGCGGTGAAAATTCGGCGCATGCCTGATTCTACCGATCACGGAGTGACAAAGGTCATGCGAGGCTGGTGACGTACCCCTCTTCCGGTGCGAGCACTCCCGCGGTAAGTTGCGCCCCATGATCACCCGACTCCTCGCCCTGTTGCTGCTGTCCGCCACACCCGCGTTCGCGGGCGACTTGCTCATCCGCAACGGCCGCGTGTTCGACGGCGTGCGCGCGCTCGAGCGCGCCGCGCGCGCCGTCGCGCCGAAGGGGCTCGAGGCCGCGGTGCTCAGCGACTTCGAGAGCGGCTCGGTGACGATCGCGGACGGCGGCGCGGCCGGCACCTCGAAGTCGCTGCTCGTCTCCGGCACGATTGACGCAAGCCTGCCCTACGCGTGGTACGGCGCGATGTGGTCGCCGACGGAAGTACCGATGCAGCCGGCGAATCTCTCGTCGAAGAAGGAGCGGGCCGGAGTGGCAGGAGCACACGATGCCGTGGAAATCGTTCGGCGACCTCGACGGTTCGGATGTGATGGCGGTGATTTTCGCGGGCGGACCGGCCGCCGGTGCGTTTTCGTTTCAGGTGGACGAGGTCGCATTGCGATGAAACCTTTTCTCCATCTGCGAGTCTTACAACCCTGAAAGGAGTTATTCATGTTCTCTCGTAAGCAGAAGTTTCCGTTCGGCAAGGTGGCGGCAGGATTCGGCATCGGCGTGGTTGCAGGCGCGGTGATCGCTCTCCTCTATGCCCCGCTGACCGGCAAAAAGATGCAGAAGAAACTCGCCAGCGTCACCGGCGACCTCATCGAGAAGGTCGAGGAGAAGGTCGACGACGTGCAGGCGACGGTTCGCCGCATCGCACGCGCGTAACTTCCTGACGGCCGCCTCCGGGCGGCCGTTTCCTCAGCAAACGCTCAGACCTTCCTCAGGACGTGAACGGGCTCGCCGCGCCACATTGGCGGCATGCGAAATCTGCTCGTTCTTCTGCTCCTCCTCGCCACCCTCCCCCTCCAGGCCACCGACCGCGAACTGACGCTCGCCCGCGAGATGCTCGAGGATGCCGTCATCCGCGACGATGCCGAGGGAATCCAGCTCACGCGCGGACGCCTCCTGGCCGTCGCAGCCGGGGCAGACGACCGGATGGCCGAGCGCGACGCGCACTATCTCGTCGCGCTGTCGGCGTTCTTCGAGTCCTTCAGCGCCTGGCGCGATCCCGGGATCGCCGCGCGGCTCGTGCCGATGGGCATCCGGCACGCGGACCGCGCGCTCGAGCTCGATCCGCAGTTCGCAGATGCGTGGATGCTCTCGTCGTCGCTGCGCTTCAGCGCGCAGCGCGCCGGGCGGCCGGCGCGTCCCGACCCGCCCGGCGCGCCGAACCGGTTCGCGCACGCGCTGGAGCTCGACGCGAAGTCGCCGCTGGTGGCGTTCACGAACGGGATGGTGCGCTCGATGAATCCGAACGGCGCCGCGCCGCCCGAGGGAGTCCGGCTCTTCGACGAGCTCGCGGAGCGGCTCGATGCCGATCGCGCGGCGACCGGGCGGCGGTTCGGCTTATGGGACGCGCAGGCGCATGCGTGGACGATCCTGGTGCGCATCGCCTCGGACGAGCCTCGCGGCGAGACCCTGCGCCCCCTCGCCGCGAAGCTGCTCGAGCAGCGTCCCGACTTCGCCCTCGGGCAGCAGCTCGCCGACAGCGTCGCCGAGCGCCGCTTCGTCCCCGCGCCGGCGGTCGCGTGGCAGCCGTTCCTCACCGACGCCGCGAACGACGGGAAAAATCCGAAGCTGCCCGACGTCGTCTCCGTCGACCGCGCCGAGAGCGGCGACCGGCTGTGGTATCGCGTGACGTATCGGGAGCCGCTGCCGCGATCGTTCGGCGTCAACATCGTCGTCAATCGCAGCGGCGATCCCGCGAACGGCATGCAGTGGTGGGGCGGCGGATCGACGTTCCGCTTCGATCGTCTCGTCACCGCGTGGATCTCACGCGACGGCGACCGCTACTTTGGACGCATCGGCGTGACCGACGACGAGGGAGCGCGCGGCGCGCGCTTCGCGAAGATTCCGGCGGACGTGCAGCTGGCGATGGGCGGCGACGAGCGCAGCGTGATGGTCGGCGTTCCGCGCACGGCGCTCGAGCTGACGGACAAGAGCGCGATCGTCGTGGCCGGCGGGAGTCACCTCGTGTGGAACGACGACGCCGCGAGCGCGCCGAACTCGCGCTGATCGCGCAGCGGCGCGAACACCGGATGCACCGCGAGCCAGAGCGTACCTGGCTCGCGGCGCTTCGCCGACTCGCGCAGGAATGCGAGCGCCTCCGCGGGACGCCCGGCACGCACCGCGATCGATGCCAGCACGAACCGCGGGACCGAGGGGTTCTTCCGGATCCGCTCCAGCCACGCGGCATAGACGCCCGGCAACCCCGCCGACGCGAACGCCCGGTCGTACTCCGCGATCACGTCCTCGGGCACGCCGCGGAGCTGCATCATGCGGCGGTAGGAGCCCATCGCCTCGGCGGAGGCGTTGCGCAGCTCGAGGCAGTACCCGAGGGAGACGAGCGCGTCGCCGCTGGCAGGATCGAGATGGACGGCCTCGCGATAGAGGCGCTCCGCCTCCGCAAGCCGGCCCGCGAGCAGATGTGTCCACGCGAGATCGCCGACGGCGCCCGCCGACGTCGGCTCCATCTCGACGGCGATCCGCGCCTGCTCGGTTGCCTCCGCGAACCGTCCGCTCGCGCCGAGGAGGTAGGAGAAGCGGCGGTGGACCCCGGGGAGCGAAGGATCGAGGTGCAGCGCGCGCCGGTAGCTCTGCTCCGCCTGCACCGCATCGCGATCGAGCACGAACTGCACGGACGCGAGTGCCGCGTACGACAGCGCGTGCTCCGGCGCCAGCTTCATCGCCCGCGCGACTTCGCGCCGCGCCTCGGCCTCGGTGGTCTCGACGGCGGGCGATCCGATCTCGATCATGCGCACGCACACCTGCGCGATCGCCGCGTGCGGCTCGGCGAATCGCTCATCGATGAGGATCGCCTTGCGAAACTCCGCGCGCGCTTCCTCGAGATCGGGAAGCGTCGTGCGCTCGCTGTAGAACACGCCGCGGGCGTGGGCGCGGACGAGCTCACTCGTGCGCTGCATCGACGGCATCGGCTCGGGCGGACGCAGCACCGCCCACACCAGCGCGGCGAAACCGCTCGCGATCAGCGCGGCCCAGACTGCCGCGAGCGGGACGCGCTGCCGCTGCTGCTGCGGCGGCGGCGCCTCGACGGCATCGGCGGACGCGATCCAGCGATAGCCGCTGCCGCGGATGGTCTCGATGAACTTCGGCGCGCGCGAGTCGTCATCGAACGCCTGGCGCAGCGCGTACACCGCCACCATCACCGCGTCGTCGGTGACGAACTTGCCGTCCCACACGTCGTCGATGAGCCGCTGGCGGCTGAGCGTTTCCTCCGGATGCTCCGTGAAATAGACGAGCAGATCGAACGCCTTCGGCTCGAGGCGCACGACGCGCCCGTCCGCCCTCGTCACGGTGCGGTGCACGGTATCGACGCAATAGCCGCGGAACTGCATCGGCATCGATTTTATGGCTGGAATGTCCCGCAGGCGCCGCAAGTTCTTGCAACGCACGGACGTCCTGAGATAGCCTCCGGCACGTCATCGCAGTCCCCTAGCTCAGCTGGTTAGAGCGCTACCTTGACACGGTAGAGGTCAGCGGTTCGAGTCCGCTGGGGACTACCAAACGAAAACTTCCCGCGCCCGGAGCTTCTTCGCTCCGGGCGTTTGTTTTTGCGTCAGAATTCACGCATGGCCGACGTGGACGAGCGCGTGGCAAAACTGCATCTCGCCTTCGAGTTGTTCGAAGCTGCCGAAGCGCTGATGCGCCAGAGGCTGAAGCGAGAATCGCCGGGCGCGTCGGAGGATGAGATCGAAGCAGGGATCGTCGCGTGGCTGCAGGACCGGCCCGGGGCTCCGCACGGCGATGCTCCCGGAACACCGCGCGTATGGATCGATCGCGAGTCATGAACCGGCTCGCCGAGAACCTGCTGCGCATTTCGGCAGACCTCGGGGACCTCGGCGTCCTGTGGGCCGTCGTCGGCGGTCTCGCCGTTTCTGTGTGGGGCGAGCCCCGGCGCTGATCACCGAGCGCGGCTTCGCACGCCGCCGCGACCTCGTCGCGCGACTGGATGACGTCGTTCGCGAGATCGGGACCTGACGCGAGAGCCAGGAGAGGTAAGCTTCCCGAGTCCAATGTCCGCAAAGCGCTTCCTTTGCGCGATGCTCATCGCGTTCGCCGCGCCGCGGCTCGCCGCGGAGGAGTGGACGCCGGCGCGCGCGTTCCGCACGTTCAGCAAAGCGAGCTGGCGAGGATTGCCGCAATCCTCGGCGGTCGCGCTCGCGCAGAGCAGCGACGGCATGCTGTGGATCGGAACGCTCGACGGCGTCGCGAGCTTCGACGGAAAATCGATCACGCCCGTGCCCGCGGTCGAGGGCGCGCCGCTTCGCGGAGTGATCACGACGATCATCGCGCGCGCGAAGGGCGGCGTGTGGGTGGCGTCGCAGGCCGGCGTTCATCGATTCGACGGACGCACGTGGAGCCTGATCGCGGCGGATCGCGGCGCGGTGTCGCTCGCGGAATCGCGCGACGGCACGCTGTGGATGGCCGACAGCGACGGCGTCCTCTGGACGCTCACGCAACGCGACGCGTGGAATCGGCGATCGGAGATGGCGGCCAAAGTCGTCGCCGTTTCCGCCGCGCGCGACGGCGCGGTGTGGGCCGCGACGGAAAACGGCGCGGCCCGAATCATCGCTGGCCGCATCGAATTCGTGGAGGGCGCACCGCTCCCGTCGCGACCCGGCGCGATCCTCGCCGCGAGCGACGGCCGCGTATGGGTCGCGACGCAGTCGTGCACGGTGCACTGGACGCGCGGCGGCGCCGGCGGATGGCATCAGGTCGAATTCGCGCCGTGGCCGCGCGGCGCGTTTCGCACGCTGGCCGAGGATCGGCGGGGGCGGATCTGGGCGGGATCGGTGGGCGGGCGGGTCGCATTCGGCAACGCGTCGGCGCCATGGAGCGTATGGGGCTCGGTTCACGGCCCGTTCGAGCCTGGCGTGATGGCGGTCCTCGGCGACCGCGAAGGAGACGTCTGGTTCGGCCTCAACGGCCTCGGTCTTTCGCAATGGATCGGAGAAGCGTGGTCGCATCGCGTGATGCCCGACCCATGGAATCCCGGCGGCGGCGTGTTCTCGTCGTTCGGCCTCAGCCGCACATCGGCGGGTGACCTGCTCGTCGGGACCTTCAACAACGGCGCGCTCCGGCTGAGCAAAGACGGCGCGCAGCGCGTCTACGGCGCGAACGACGGACTGACCGAGCCCGTGCGCTCCCTCGTCGAGCCCGAGCCGGGACTGCTCATCGCCGGAACGCGCTTCGGCATCTTCGAATCGAAAAACGGGAAACCGTTCGCGCAGGTCGTGACGCAGCCCGGCGGATTCGTCATGGGCTTGTTCCGCAGCCCCGCGGGAGTCTGGTACGCCGCCACCGCGACCGCGGGCGTGCTCGTGCGTGAGAACGGCACGTGGCGTCCCGACGAAACGATCAACGGGAATCTCGAGAACCCGCACGTACGATCGATGATGTGGCGCGGCAACGGCGAGCTGTGGGTCGCGACGCTGCGCGGCATCAGCGTCTTCCGCGACGGAACGTTCGCCGAGCGGCTCACATCGCGCAACCAGGAAGCGATCCCCGAATCGGTCAACGCACTGCTCGAGCTCTCGAACGACGAAGTCTGGGCCGGCGGCACCGGCGGCATCGCCGTTCGCCGCGGCGGCGTATGGCGGAGGATGACGGAGGCGGCCGGGATTCCGGGCCAGACCGTGTACTCGCTCGCGCGCGGCCGCGACGGGGCTGTGTGGGCGGGCGGCTCGGCCGGCGTCGGCCGGTTCGCGCAGGGGCAGTGGACGGTATGGGACTCGCGGTCCGGGCTTCTTCAGGAAGAGTGCAATCTGAACGGACTCCTCGTCGACGACGACGGCTCGATCTACGCCGGCACGATGTCGGGGCTGGCGCGGTTCGATCCATCGGTCGCGACCCTGCCGTCGCCGAAGCTCATGCTGCAATGGCGCGAGACTCCGGCAATCGATTCCGCGGGAGTCGCACAACTCTCCAGCCGCGAGCGCGCGCTGCATCTGCGATGGTCCGCTCCGTGGCTCAGTCCGCGTCTGGTGCAGTATCGCGTACGGGTCCCGCGCCTGCGGGGCGAATGGTCGAAGCCTTCATTCGATGATCGCCTCGACATCGAAAACCTCGGCGCGGGACGATGGACAGTCGAGGTCGCGGCACGCGTCGAGGGAACGCGCGACTGGAGCGCGCCGCTCCTGCTCAACGTCGACGTCGCGCCGTTCTGGTACGAAACACTGCCCGCGCGCCTGGCGATGGCCGCGCTGCTCGGCCTCTTCATCTACGGCATCGTCCTCCTGCGGATGCGCGCGCTGCGCCGGCACGCGGCGATGCTCGAGGCGACGGTGCGCGAGCGGACGGCGGAACTGAAAGAATCCGAACAGAAGGCGCACGCGGCGAGCCGCGCGAAGAGCGCGTTCCTCGCGAACATGAGCCATGAACTGCGCACGCCGCTGAACGGCGTGCTCGGCTTCGCACAGCTCCTGGCGCGGCGGAAAAACCGCGACGCCGACGACCGGCAGGGACTCGAGGTCATCATCCGCAGCGGCGAGCATCTGCTCGGTCTCATCAACGACGTCCTCTCGCTCTCGAAGATCGAGGCCGGCGGCGCGACGCTCGAGCAGACGAGCTTCGACCCGCGGAGGCCGGTGCGCGACGTCGAGAACGTCCTCCGCTTCCGCGCGGACGAGAAGCGGATCCGCTTCACGATCGATCTCGACGAATCGCAGCTGCCGCCGGCGGTGCTCGGCGACGAAGTACGGCTGCGGCAGATCCTGCTGAACCTCGCCGGCAACGCCGTGAAGTTCACCGAGTCCGGCGGCGTGACGCTGCGCGCGCGGTGGCGCAACGGCCGCGCGACGTTCGACGTCGAAGACACCGGCCCCGGAATCGCGGCGGCCGAACTGGCCGGCCTCTTCGAGCCGTTCGTGCAGAGCGAGAGCGGCAGGCGATCGAGGGAAGGGACGGGACTCGGTCTTGCGCTCTCGCGCGACCTCGCGCGTCTGATGCACGGAGACATCACGGTCGAGAGCGCGCCGGGGCGCGGCTCGAAGTTCCATCTCGAGGTGAGCCTGCCGCCGGCGGACGCCGAATCGGCGGTCGCGGCCGACGCACGGCGCGTGTCCGCGCTCGCACCGAATCAGACGGCGACGCGCATCCTCGTGGCCGATGACACGGCCGTCAATCGCACAGTCCTGGCGCGCCTCCTCGGACAGGCCGGCTTCGAGGTGCGCGAGGCAACCAACGGTGAAGAAGCGATCGCGGCATGGCGGAGCTGGAGGCCGCACCTGATCTGGATGGACTGGCGGATGAGCGGCGTGGACGGACTCGAGGCGACACGTCGCATCCGCGCCGAGGAGCGGACCGGCGGCGCGCCGAGGACGCCGATCATCGCCCTTTCCGCGAGCGCGCTGGAGCACGAGCGCGGCGAGATCCTCGCCGCGGGATGCGACGATTTCGTCGCAAAGCCGTTCCGCGAAGCCACGATCTTCGCGATGCTTCGCGATCACCTCGGCGTCGAGTACGTCTATGACGATGGACAGGAAGCAGCGGCGGCGGAGACCGGCGAGCCGGCGCAGTTGCCTCAGATCCTGCCGGGCCTGAACGTCGCCGACGGAATCCGCCGCTCCAGCGGCAACATCGATCTCTACCGGCGTCTCATCGCCGAGCTGCGCCGCGATCTCGAAAGCACGATCGCGCGTTTGCGCGCCGCGATCGAGAGCTCGGCGAGCCGCGACGTGCTCGAGATCCTGCACACGCTCAAAGGATCGGCTTCGACTCTCGGCGCACGCCGCATCGCCGGCGAGGCCGCGGCACTCGAGACCATCGCGCGCAGCGGAGCGGCCATCGACCTCGACGATCTCGACGCGGCGATCCGCGAAACGACGGAGAGCATCGATGTCGTCGTGCGCCATCTCACCTCGACGATCGAAGCACCGCCGGCGGAAGGGCCCGACGGCCTGGAGCTGCTGCCCATCGCGAGGCGGCTGCGCGAGCATCTCGAGGCGAACAATCTCGCGGCGATGCAGTGCTTCGAGGAGCTCAGGGCGCTCGCCGGCCGGCGCTGGCCCGGGCCGATGCAGCAGCTCGAAGCGAGCCTCGACCGCCTGGACTTCGCCGCGGCGCGCGAGCATCTCGACGCCATCTCCGCGCACCTGGCGGAGACCCGGTCATGAAGAGAGACCGCGTGCTCGTCGTCGACGATCAGCCGGGCAACGTCCGCGTTCTCGGCGAAGTGCTGCGCGAAGAGTACGACGTCTACTTCGCCACCAGCGGCGAGAAGGCCATCGAGATCGCGGCCACGAGCGACGTCGATCTCATCCTCCTCGACGTGGTCATGCCCGGCCTCGACGGATTCGAAGTCTGCCGGCGGCTGAAGAGCGACGACCGCACGAAAGGCATTCCGATCATCTTCGTCACGGCGCGCGAAGAAGTCAGCGACGAAACGAGCGGCTTCGACGCCGGCGGCGTCGACTACATCACCAAACCGATCCGGCCTCCGATCGTGCGCGCGCGCGTGCGGACCCATCTGAAGCTCAAGCACGCCCACGATCTGCTCGAGTCGCTGGCTTCCCTCGACGGGCTGACCGGCATCGCCAACCGCCGCCGCTTCGATGCCTGCCTCGAACAGGAGTGGAAGCGATGCGCGCGCGGCGACGCGGCGTTCTCGCTCGCTCTCGTCGACGTCGATCACTTCAAGAAGTTCAACGACACGCACGGCCATGCGAAGGGCGACGACTGCCTGCGCGCGGTGGCGCAGTCCCTCGCATCGCTGAGCCGGCGTCCCTCCGATCTCGCCGCGCGGTACGGCGGCGAGGAATTCGGCCTGATCTTTCCGGAAACCGATGCCGGCGGAATGCGCACGCTCATGCACGGACTCATCGAGCACGCGCCGGTGAGCGTCAGCGCCGGCGCGATCACGCTCGTCCCGGCGCTCGATCGTTCGCCGCTGCTCGCTCTCCAAACCGTGGACGAGCTGCTTTACGAAGCGAAAGCGAACGGCAGAGGCCAGGTCCGCTACGCCGATTTGATCGCCGGCACGCGCGAGCGAATCGGCATGAGGTTATCCTAACCGGCAGTGCCCCGCGCTTCAGCAGGCCTCCTCATCGCGCTCCTCGCATTTGCGTCCGCCGCGAACGCGGACGACGCGCTGCAATGGAGCGGGTTCGCGCTGCTGCGCGCGTCGAACGGGGTCGAGCGCGGGCCGCTGCGCGAGGAGAAACTCTCCGCGCAGGTACAGGTCGGGATCGACTGGACGCCGACGCCGTTCCTCGGCGCGCATCTGCACCTGCTCGCGCGCGATGACGATGCCGGCGCGCGGCGCGGGAAGCTCGGCATCCCCGAGGCGTACGTCGACGCGAACTTCGTCCCGGCGGGCGGGCGGCTGCGACTGCGCGCGGGCGCGTTCTTCCTCCCCACCTCGCGCGAGAACGTCGACGCGCTGTGGGAGACCGCGTACACCATCACGCCGTCGGCGCTGAACTCGTGGCTCGGCGAGGAGTTTCGTCCGGTCGGCATCGACGCGCAATACTCGCGGCGCGGGCTGATGGCCGGCGCGACGATTTATCGCGGCAATGACACCTTCGGCGCGCTGCCGGCGGCGCGCGGCTGGTCGCTGCGCGATCACTGGGCGACCCTCGGCGAATGGATCCCGGTCGACGCCGAGTACTTCACCTCCGTCTCCGCCGAGAACGACGAGCGCCTGGGGTGGTCGGCGCGCGGCAGCTGGACCGGCGCGAACGCGCTCCTGCAGCTCACGCACATCGACAACCGCGCCGACGGCCTCGCCTACGGCCGCCTGTTCAACTGGGGCACGCGCTTCGACATCGTCAGCGGCGAGTACACGGCCGGCGACTGGACGCTCGCCGCGGAAGCCGGATGGGGACCGACGTTTCTCATCGTCGACGGCGTGAAATACACGACCGACCTGAAGACCGGCTACGTGCTGGTCTCCCGACTCTTCGCACACGGACGCGCGACCGTGCGCGGCGACACATTCAGCGTGAACGACGTCGACCATCATGCGCTGACGCTCGCGTATTTCTGGACGCCTCCCGGTCATTTCCGCCCGGGCATCGAGCTCGCGACGTCGGGTGGTGAACATCGCGCAATCATCGAGCTTCGCTACAGTTTCGCGGGCCATTGAGGGAATCTGCGCGTCGCTTGCATGCTTCCTCACGGGTATGCGCAGGTTCCTGCTCCTCCTCCTGATGCCGTCCTTTGCATCGGCGGCGACGCTCGTCGTCGACGTCCGTGACGCACGCGGCGCGGCGGTGGCGGACGCGGTCGTGTACGCGCTTCCGGAAGGGCGGCAGTTCCCGCCCGCGTCGCGCACGGCGGTGATGGATCAGAAGAACCGCACGTTCATCCCCCACGTGCTGGCGGTCCAGACCGGCACCGCGGTGCGCTTCCCGAACAGCGACGACATCCGCCACCAGGTCTACTCGTTCTCGTCGGCGAAGACGTTTCAGCTGCCGCTGTACAAAGGCACGCCCGCGAATCCGGTGTGGTTCGACAAATCCGGCGTCGTGTCCCTCGGCTGCAACATCCACGACCGGATGAGCGCGTACATCGTCATCGTCGATACGCCGCACTTCGGCGTGACGAAAAAGAACGGGCGCGCCGAGGTCCCCACGGTGGGCGCGGGGCGGTACGCGCTGCACGTCTGGTATCCGGAGATGAAGGACGAGCCGGCGGCGGTGCCGCTGACGCTCGCCGCGGCGGACCGCAAAGAGCTGACGGTGACGATTCGGAAATAGCCCATGACCCTGCGCAGCTTCCAGGCGAAGCTCGTTTATCTGACGGTCGCGGTGCTGGTGCTGCTGCAAGCGGCGACGCTGATCGCGGTGCACGTCGCGGGACAGCGCACCATGCGCCGCGGCATCGGCGAAGAGCTGCGCGTCGGCAGCCGCGTCCTCGACCGGCTCCTCGCCGCGCGCGGAGAGCAGCTTTCCCAGACCGTGCGCGCGCTCGCTTCCGACTTCGCGTTCCGCGAGACGGTGGCGATCGGCGAGCGCCCGACGATCACCGAGGCGCTGGAGAATCACGCATCGCGCGTTCATGCCGATGCCGTGTTTCTCGTCTCGCTCGACGGCAACGTGGTGGCCGATACGCTCAAGGGACGCTACGCCGGGAAACCGTTCCCGCTGCCGTCGCTCGTGCGCGAGGCGGAAAAGCGCGGCAAGGCGTCGGCGATCGTGACGTTCGACGAGAAGCCGTATCAGCTCGTGGTCGTGCCGGTGCTCGGTCCGCGTCCGATCGCGTGGGTGAGCATGGGCTTCGAAATCGACGAGCCGGTGCTGAACGACGTGCGGCGCCTGACGTCGCTCGACGTTTCGCTCCGGAATCCCGCCGCGGCGCATCCGCTGCTCGTTTCGACGCTGCGGCCGGAAGAGGGCGATGATTCCCAGGTGCTGCTGCATCCGCTGCAGACCGCCGACGGCTCGCGCATCGAGGCGGTGCTGCAGCGATCCATCGCCGAGGCGCAGCGGCCGTATCGGCGGCTCGAGCTGCAGATCTTCGCGCTGTCGACGCTCGCGCTGATCGCCGCCGTCATCGCGGCGTTCTTCTTCGCACGCGGCGTCGCGCGTCCGCTGCACCGCCTCTCCGACGCCGCGCAGCGCATCGAGCGCGGCGACTACTCGACCGCCGTCGACATCCGGCAGCACGACGAGATCGGCACGCTCGCCGGCGCGTTCAACCGCATGCGCACCGGCATCGCCGAGCGCGAGGAGCAGATCCGCCTGCAGGCGACGCACGACAGCCTCACCGGCCTGCCGAACCGCACGCTGTTCTTCGACCGGCTCTCCTACGCGATCGCCGACGCGAAGCGCAACGGGGGCTGGATCGGGATGATCATGATGGACCTCGACCGCTTCAAGGACATCAACGACACCCTCGGCCATCACTTCGGCGACGACCTGCTGATCGAGATCGGCCGCCGGCTGAGCCAGACGCTCCGCGAGAGCGACACCGTCGCGCGCCTCGGCGGCGACGAGTTCGCGGTCATGTTCCAGGTCACCGACCCGCGCCACGCCGAGAACGTCGCGCAGAAAATCGACGCCGCGCTCGAGTCGCCCTTCGTCCTCGGCGGCGTCTCCATCGAGATCTCCGGCAGCATGGGCATCACCATCTTTCCGCAGCATGCCGGCGACGCCGCGACGCTGATGAAGCGCGCCGACATCGCCATGTACGACGCGAAGAAGAACCATTCCTCGTTCGCGATCTACGAGCCGGGCCGCGACGAGCATTCCCTGCGCCGGCTCGCGATCCTCTCCGAGCTGCGCCACGCCGTCGCGCGCGACGAGCTCGTGCTGCACTATCAGCCGAAGATCGACGTCGGCACCGGCCGCGCCGTGCACGCCGAGGCGCTCGTGCGGTGGAACCATCCCGTGCACGGCCCGCTGGGACCGGACGAGTTCATCCCGCTCGCCGAGCAGTCGGGCAACATCTCGATGATCACGAAGTGGGTGCTGCGCAAGGCGATCACGCATTGCGGCGAATGGAACGCGTCGGGCGTCGAGCTCACCGTGGCCGTCAATCTCTCCGCGCTCGATCTGTTCGACGCCGAACTGCCGACGTACATCAGCGGATTACTGAGCGAGGTCGGGCTCCCGGCGTCGAAGCTCGTGCTCGAGCTGACGGAAAGCGCGGTGATGAAGGACCCGTCGTACGCGCTGCGCATCCTGCGCGATCTGAAGAACCGCGGAGTCACGCTGGCAATCGACGACTACGGCACCGGCTACTCCTCGCTCGCGCATCTGAAGCGCCTGCCGGTGGACGAGCTGAAGATCGACAAGTCGTTCGTGCTGAACCTGCGCAACGCCGCGACCGACGACATCGTGATCGTCCGCTCGACGATCGAGCTGGGCCACAACATGGGGCTGCGCGTAATCGCCGAGGGCGTCGAGAGCGCGGAGGCGTGGCAGATCCTGAAAACCCTCGGCTGCGACATGGCCCAGGGCTACTTCGTCAGCCCGCCCCTGCCGGCGGACGAGTTCCGCGTCTGGATCCGGAAGGCGCAGAACGGCGGCGGCGGCTTCGTGCCCGCGGCCGCGCCGTCGTTCTAGCTAGGAGTGCGGCGGCAGAGCCGCCGCTTTGCGCGCTCGGTGCTTTCTCACGTGCCGCGCTTCGGCCTCATCGATCGAATGCGACTGCGTGATGCGGCTGTCCTGTTTCGCCATCTCGGCGAGCCGCTGATAGTGCGTGTACAGCACGTTCAACTCCTCTTCCGACAAATCTTCCACTGAGACGAGCCGGTTGCTGGCTCCGTCGAGCGCGGCCACGATTTCATTCAGCTTCAGCTGCACCGCCAGCGCGCTTTTGTTTTGCGTGCGCTGAATGAGGAAGACCATCAGGAACGTCACGATCGTCGTCGCGGTGTTGATCACCAGCTGCCACGTGTTGTTGAAATGGAAAATGGGACCGGTGATCAGCCACGCGACGATCACCGCCGCGGCAAGGGCGAATGCCGCCGAGGAGCCGGTCTTCTCCGATACCCAGCCGGCGAATCTCGACAGCATGCCCGACGGCACGTTCATGTCCGTTTCGGCACGACCAGCAGCACGCCGCCGGCGACGATTGCGGCGATGCCGGCCCAGAGCGGGATGTTGACCGTCCGCTTTTCCTTCACCGCCAGGTCGAAGCGGCCGATCTTCAGCTCGTGACTTTTTTGCGTATAGCTGAATTTCCCGTACGCGAGTCCGGCGATGCCGGCCACGATCAGAAGGATGGCGACGATCCTGAGACCACTCATGACCAGAGCCTGCGTCCCGACCGGCGGCCGGTGAAGAGGCGCACCACGAAGAGCAGGAGCACCGCGCCGATGAACGCGACGATCAGGCTGCCGACCAGCCCGCCGCCGAGCTCCGCTCCGACCGCGCGGAAGAGCCAGGCCCCGACGAATGCGCCGATGACGCCGACCACGATGTCACCGAGGAGACCGAAGCCGTGACCCTTCATGAACTGTCCGGCGAGCCAGCCGGCGATCGCACCGATGATGACGAACCAAAGTAATCCCATCGAATCCTTCTTTCCTGAAACATCACCGGCCGCGTTTTGCCGGCGGTGACTTGCGTGGAGAAAGCTGTGTGGCGGCGGCCAGGTCGTCCGTGAGCAGCACAATTTTTTGGATGATCGTCGAGACGCGGGCGAGGAACTCGGGCCGGACGGACGCGAGGCGATCGATGAGCGGCTTGAGGTGGCCGATGTCGCCGATGTCGTTCGACAGCAGATTGCCGGGCTTTTCTCCCAGCGCTTCGACGATGCGGACGAAATCCTCGACATACAGACCGCGCTGATTCGACTCGAGTCGGGCGAGCTGCGCGGGGGAGATCCCGACGCTTCTTGCCACCTCGGCCTGACCGCGGCCCTTCGATTCGCGCAGCTGCCTGAGGATGCGACCGTACATGACGAAGTCCGCACGCACGTTGCTTGCCAATCAGGCAATCTGGTAACGAATCGTGCCAAATCGGAAATCGCTCAGAACGGCACGATGACGGTGATTCCCACGACCCGATACCAGTAACCGTCCGCGGCGGCAAAGCCCGCCGAGCGGTTCCAGGAGGCGTGCAGGACCAGGCGCGTGTCTCCGGCGAGAGCTCCCTCCGCGCGGACGTCGGCGAGCAGAGTCGTCTGCCCTCTCTCGCCGTCGATCTGTTCCCGCCCCGCGGCCAGAGCGCCGGACCAGACCCAGCGGCCGGAGCGCTTGCGCATGGCCAGTCCGGCCTGCCACTCGCGATAGCGTTCGGGATTGAAGTACGCATCGCCGACGTCCAGCTGCTTCGACTCGTACTGCCGCAGGCGCAACTGAGCGCTGAGGCCGTGCTGCGGAACGAGCATCCAGATCAGCCGCGCGCGCAGGTGCACGCGCTCGTTCCCGTCGGTGAACCGCTGATGTCCGGCCAGGCCGATCACCGTGAAGCGATCGGTCAGTTGCCGCTCGACGCTCACGCCGAGGAACGTATGCGCGGTCGCGCGCTCGAGAGCGCGCCGCGTCTCGACCAGGTCGCCGGCCGCGAGGAGCTCGATCCCGGTACGCGCGGCGGGGCGCAGACTCCACGTGGCATCGCCGATCAGCCGCGTGTGGCCGTTCACGCGCACGACTCCCGCTTCGGCGACGGTGCCGGCCAGCGTGACGCGGTCCTGTCTTCGCCACAGAATCAGGATCGCCGGCGCATCGCGGCGCCATCCCGATTGCGTGTAGCGCGTCGTCTGCGCGGCGACGCCCGCGTAAGCGAACGGCGACGCGGAATCGAACAGCACACCCGTGCGCAGCCGGAGCGCGTCGAAATGCTCCGCGTCGCTGGTGGCGCTGACGTCGCCGAGGCCGGCCGTCTGCGCACCGGCAACACCGGCGATGAAGATTGCGAACAGCGCGGGGAGCAGTCTCACTTCGTGCCCCAGCTCTTGCGCAAGCCGAGGAATTCGGAGACGTATCCGGCGGCGCTGACGGGTTGCAGAATCAGGCTGTACGCGAAGGCATACAGCAGAAATCCCGAGACGTTCCGGCGCACGCGCAACCCCTGAGCGTCGAACATCTTCACGCTGATGCGATACATCAGCACGTTCATCAGCAGCGCCATCGGCAACAGCGCCAGGGTCATCGGGCCGGCGATCCAGTAGATGCCGAACAGGGCCAGCACCACGCCCGGAATGAAGGCCAGGGTGTAGACGAAGTCGAGCCAGGGAAAGAGGAGGTTCCAGACGACGAAGAACGTCGACATGCGGGGCACGAGCAGGATGCGGGGATGGCGACGGAACGCTTCCATCATCCCGCGCGCCCATCGCCGGCGCTGGCGAACGAAGATCGGGAGCCGGTTGGGCGCGCTGGTGAAGCAGCAGGCATCCTCGGCATGACCGACCCGCCAGCCGCGCTCCAGCATCGCCCAGGTCAGCACGATGTCCTCGCCGACGCACTCCTCCCAGCCGCCCACTTCCTCCAGCGCGCCGCGCTCGTACATCGAGAACGCGCCCTGCGCCACGAGCGTGCCGTGAAAGAACGACTGCATGCGCTTGACGGCGGCGATCCCGTGGAAGTAATCCCACTCCTGCGCCTTCGTGACCCAGTTCTCCCGGGAATTGCCGACCAGCATCGTGCCGGCGACCGCCCTCGTACCGGGAGGGTCGCTCAGATAGCGCTCGACGAGGTTGCGCAGCGCGTCCACGTGGAGGGTGCAATCGGCGTCGAGCGTGACGATGAGATCGAACTGCGCTTCGGCGAGGCCGCGGTTCAGTGCCGCGGACTTGGCCAGGTTCGTCGTTTGCCGCAGCAGCCGCAGCCAGGGGAAACGAAACGACTCGACGATGCGCGCCGTGCGATCGGTGGAGCCGTCGTCGATGACCAGCACCTCGAGGTCGCCCGGGTAGTTCTGGCGCAGCACGGACTCGAGCGTGCCGAAGATCGACTGTTCCTCGTTGAACGCGGCGATCAGGATGCTGATGCCGGGATAGCGCGCGAAGCCGCGGCGGCGCGGCCTCCGGTCGAGCAGCAGGCTCGCCGCCAGGAATGCGTTCATGAGCCCGGGAACGAGCGCGATCCCGCCGACCACCAGCAGCGCGACCGGCCAGTTCGACAGCTCCGCCAGGTCGCGCATCCAGGGCAACGCAATCCACGCCGTCAGCGCGAACCAGATCACGCTCAGGAGCATGGCGAGCGCGAATTTGGTTCGGACGGTCATCGATTCAGGCGCCTCTGCACGAGTCTCGCCAACTAGTCAATATGTAATGTATTCATTGCCAAATTGGAAATGGAGGCGTATGCTGATTTCGTTACTTACGTACACGCCTGATCCAGTCGGTCGCGACAGGCGCACACGAGACGGCTTGCCACCCGGCGAACCCCATGCGCGCTCCGTAAACCGCCTTCATCCTCAGACGGAACTCCGGAAAGGATGGAATCCATGGCAGTCCCGAGCGCGGTCCGCGTCGCCGGCATTGGCGCATCAGCCGGAGGTCTCGACGCGTTCCTCGAGCTCGTCTCGGCCATCCCCGCCGACACGGGACTGGCCTTCGTGCTGATCCAGCATCTCGATCCTCGTCACCACAGCATGCTCGTCGACATCCTCTCCGGCGCGACGGCGATTCCGGTACAGGAGGTGACCGACGGGATGCGCATCGAGAGCGACCGCATCCATGTCATCCCGCCGGATACGCAGATGACCATCCAGGGCGACGTCCTCCGGCTGGCACCTCGCACACCGAAGGTGCCGCATCGTCCGCTGGACATCTTCTTCAGCTCGCTCGCGCAGGAGCGCGGGTGTGACGCGATCGGCGTGGTGCTCTCGGGCAATGACGCGGACGGCACGCGCGGACTGCAGGCCATTCACGACGCGGGAGGCATCACGTTCGCGCAGACTCCCGACAGCGCGAAGTTCGACGTCATGCCGCGGGCCGCGGCCCCGGCGGCGGATTTCGTGCTGCCGCCGGCCGGCATCGCCGAACGGCTGGTGAGTATCGCCCGTCCTGACGGGTTGGAGAAAGCGGCGGAGCTCGACCGCGTCCAGCAGTTGCTGCGCGCGCATCACGCCGTCGACTTCAGTCACTTCAAGCGAGCCAGCGTGGAGCGCCGTATCATGAGACGCGTGCTCCTCGGCAACCACGACAGCCTCGCCAGCTACGCCGACACGCTCGAGACCGACACCGTCGCCGTCGAGACGCTCTACCAGGATCTGCTGATCGGCGTGACCTCGTTCTTCCGCGAGCCGGCGCGGTTCGAGGCGTTGAAGACGGTCGTCTTTCCCGCGATGTTCGAGAACCGGGCCGCCGGATACGGCGTGCGCTTCTGGGTGGCGGGATGCTCGACGGGCGAGGAAGTGTATTCGCTCGCCATCACGCTGCTCGAGTTTCTCGACGGACGCGCCGACGCGCCGCAGATCGCCATCTACGGGACCGACATCAATGAGAAATCGCTGAAGACGGCGCGTGCGGCGGTGTACTCGCAGCGCGCGGTGAGCGGTGTCTCGCCGCAGCGACTCGGGAAATTCTTCACCGCCGCGCCGGGCGGCTTCAAGATCGCGAAGGCGGTGCGCGAGCTGTGCGTCTTCGCCGCGCACGACGTGACGCGCGATCCGCCCTATTCGAAGATCGATCTCGCGACCTGCTGCAACGTCCTCATCTACTTCGATCCCGAGCTGCAGAAGAAAGCCGTCGCGCTCCTGCAGTACGCGCTCGCGCCGGGCGGATTCCTGATGCTCGGCAGCTCGGAGAATCTCCGCGGTGCGACGAATCAGCTCACCGCCGTCTCGGCGAAGCCGCTGATCTACCGCAAAGTCCACACGCCGGGCGCGCTGGCCACGTTCGCCATCGAGCGGCGCTCGCTGCACGCGAGCATCGCCGCGGCCGCACCGGCCGCGCGGCGCGTCCCGGACGCGCACGATGCGGACGATTCCTTCCTCGCCAGCCGTCTCGCTCCCAGCGGTGTGCTCATCAACGAACGGATGGAGATCCTCCGCATTCGAGGCGACATCACTCCGTTCATCGCGCTGGAGCCGGGAGACGCGTCGCTCGATCTTTTCCGGCTGATCCGGCATCACGAAGTCCTCGCCGTGCTGCGGCCGGCGGTGCGCCGCGCGTTCCGCGAAAAGACCACCGTGAACAGGAAAGACATCCTGGTGGTGGAAGGCGATGCTCGCCGCTGTGTTGCCTTCGACGTGATCCCGTACGGCTCCCCTCCGCCGGAGCACGACCGCTGCTGGATCGCATTCCATGCCGCCCCGGCGAAAGCGAAGCGCAATACCGAGGCAGCCGGCGCACGAACGGAGATCGAAGGTCTGCGGCACGCGCTGGCGGCCGCCATCGACGATCGCGAGCTCCTTGCGGAGGAAGCCTCGGCCGCCGCCGAGGAAGCTCAGTCGAGCGACGAGGAGCTGCGCAGCACGAACGAGGAGCTGGAGACGGCGAAGGAAGAGCTCCAGTCGGCGAACGAGGAACTGAGCACGCTCAACGACGAGCTCCGCCTCCGCAACACGTCGCTGGTGAAGATGAACGACGACATCGAGAACCTGCTGGGAGCCGTGGAGATCCCGATTCTCTTCGTCGGCACCGACCTGACGGTGCGCCGGTTCAACATCACCGCCGGACGGCTGCTCAACCTCCACAAGGAAGCGGTCGGGAGGCCTCTCCGCGAAGGGAAGTCGGTCCTCGACATCGACCATCTGGAGAAGCTCGCCGGAGCGGTGATCGAGACGGCCACCGCCGCGGACGTCGAAGTGCAGGATTCCGCGGGCGACTGGCGGCTCCTGCGCATCCGGCCGTACCGCACGAGCGACGGAAAGATCGACGGCGCGATCGTGGCCGTCGTCGACATCAACGTGCTGAAGCGAAGCGTGCTCGTCGCCGAGGAGGCGACGCGCGCCGCCGACATGCTGTCCAGGGCCAGCGCGCTGCTGTCCTCGTCGCTCGATTACGAGACGACCCTCGAGTCGCTCACCCGCCTTTCGACAGCGGCGTTCGCCGACTGGTGCGCGGTGGACCTCGTCAACCCCGACGGCTCGATCCGCCATCTCACGGTCTCGCACGCGAATCCCGTGCTGCGCGATCTGGCGCTGCAATTCCAGGAAGTCGCCTTCCGCGAGCCCGAGCACGCGCCGGGCGCGCCTCAGGCGCTGATGCTGCGCAAGTCGGTGCTGCTCACCGACATCGCGGAGTCGCATCTGACCGGCCTCCAGCCGGAAGCGAAGATCATGCAGCTCATCGGAGCGCTCGGCGTGCGGTCGCTCATCAGCGTCCCGCTGATGGTCCGCGACAAGGTGCTGGGCACGACGACGTTCTCGTCATCGCACCGGCGGTATGACGAGGTCGACCTGCAGCTCGCCGAGGAGTTGTCGCAGCGCGCCGCCATTGCCATCGATACCGCGATGCTCTTTCGGGAAGCCGAGAGCGCGAACCGCTACAAGGACTCGTTCCTCGGAACCGTCGCGCACGAGCTGCGGACCCCCCTCACCTCGATCATCGGCTGGGTCCAGCTCGCAAAAGGAAACCCCGACATGAGCGCCGAAGCCCTCCTGCGCGTCGACGAGGGCGCGAGCCTGCTGCGTCTGTTCGTCGAAGACCTGCTCGACGTCACGCGCATTCGCGAACAGAAGTTGCGCATGGACGTGGCGGACGTCGATCTCGCCGCGATCGTCACTTCGGCCCTCGAGATGACCGCGCTCAGTGCGAGCGGGCGCGGAACCAACGTCCGTCTCGATCTTGCGCTCGAGTACGCACCGCTGCGCGGCGATCGCGTGCGGCTGCTGCAGGTCGTCTGGAACCTGCTGAGCAACGCCATCAAGTTCACGCCGCCCGAGGGCACCATCCACGTCCGGCTCGAGCGGTACGGTGAGGATGCACGGTTGTCGGTCATCGATACCGGCACCGGCATCAGCGCGGAGTTCGCGCCGCACGTCTTCGAGCTGTATCG
>Ga0134123_10000617_pt1 | contig 23416 bp, 23 predicted proteins | sample KB303_FD_96460 | JGI IMG/M metagenome (GOLD analysis project Ga0134123, IMG submission 96460) | Terrestrial soil microbial communities without Nitrogen fertilizer from Kellogg Biological Station, Michigan, USA - KB3-0-3 | ecosystem: Environmental > Terrestrial > Soil > Unclassified ...
AATGAAGACGAGGGTCTGCTGATTCGCGCGCTGACCATCGCCTCGCAGGACTTTCGTCTCGACCTCTCCGATGTCGGCGTCGGTCCGGCCAGCTCCCTCCGCCTGGAGACGCGGCGCGACGGCTTGTACCGCTTCAACGTTCGCTATCGCAGGGCCGATGCGTTCAGCGCGCTGCCGTCGTTCGCGCTCGGCCAGCACACCTTCGACCGGACGCGCGACGTCCTCGACGCCGATCTCGAGATCCTGCGCTGGAGCGCGATCAAACCGTTCGTCGGATACTCGTGGAATCGCTTCGAAGGACCGGGCACGACCACGTGGCACGTCGGCCAGGACGAGTTTCTTCTGTCGCAGGACCTGCGGGACACCGATCGCGAGATCCGCATCGGCGCCGGCTTCGAAGCCGGTCCGGTGCAGGGCCAGTTCACGCAGGGCTGGCGCTCGTTCGCCGGCCGCGAGTCCCTCACGCTCGCACCCGGCGCGAATAACGGCAACAATCCGAGTCCGGTCCTCGGGCGGCCGATCACTATCGGCGAGCTGACGCGCGAAGAGCGGACGGACGTCGATACGCCGTTCACCACTCTCTATGTCACCGGCCAGGCGACCTCGCGCATCCGCCTCATCGGCAACTTCGCGCGCTTCGCCTCCGACAGCGATAGCGAAGGCTCCGACGATGTCACCGGCTCACTGGCTTCATTCGCCCTGGGCCGCTTCTTCAACGGCATTTCCGAGAGCAGCGCTGCCCGCGCGAAGAACACCACCTGGCGGGGCGGCGCGCGCGCGGAAATCGTATTCAACGACAAGGTCGATCTGACCGCCGGCTACCGCCGCGAGCATCGTGAGCTCGACGGCAGTGCGCTCATCCGCACGCTCTATCTGCAGAGCATCACCTTCGGGGGCGCCGATCCGCGCGACATCGAAGTGATCCTCAACGCGACCAATGCGCTCGAGCGCGAGGAAGACGTCCTCGACGCTGGCGTTTCCGTCCGCCCACTCACTCCTCTGGCCATCCGCATCGGCATCAGCCAGTCCTCGACCGACGTCACCGTCACCCCCGACCTCTCCGAGATCGTCATCAACGGCAACCAGGGTGGAACGTTCGATCGCCGCGTACGCACGTTCCTCCTCGACGGCAGCTACACGAGATCCGGTCTGACCCTCGGTGCCTCCCTCCAGCGCGACAGCGCCGACGACCCCATCCTGCGCACCGACTTCATCGACCGCGACCGCTATCGCTTGCGCGCCAGCTGGAAAGCACCGCGATGGGTCCGCGCCGGCATCACCGCCGACGAAACCAGACGGAGCAACCATCAGCCGCAGTTCGGCTACGACGCCACTCTCCGCCAATACACCGCCGATCTCGAGCTCGCCCCGGTCACCGCCGTCGCGTTGCGAGCATCCACCTCACGCTTCCGCTCCGACAGCAACATCCTCATCCGCCGCCCCGAAAACTTCACGACCGAAGAATCGATCCACATCGAAAAAGGCAAAGCCCTCGAAGGCGGTTTGACCTTCAACTGGTCCCGCATCACCTTTGACGGCGACCTCTCCCGCTTCGAAAACGAAGGCTCGCTCCCGTTCGAGCTCGACCGCTCCCGCGCGCGCCTGACGGTGCAGCTCCGCGACACGATCGGCATCGGTGCGGAATGGGCGCGTGACGAATACCGCGAGGCCGCCTTCGCCGTCGCGGATTACGAGGCAAGCCGCTACGGGGTGTTTTTGATGTTGCGGCGGTAACGCCGAATTCCACTCGCACGCGCGATGATGACCAGGGCCGTTCCGTAGGCCGCCAGTGCAACGACGATGGTCGTGGCGCGGCCGATCCGGAAGTCTTCGACGAGGAGCTTGAGACCCGCAAATGCGAGCACCACGCGGGCGAGGATCGCGGCTTCGGGACGGACGCGGCCGAGGAGTGACAGAAGGACCGCGGCGAGCGCGAGGATGACGCTGCGCTCCATGGCCAGCACGCCTGCATCGACGGCGCTCAGCAAAGCGTTCGCGCCGGCGAGAACGATCACCGTAACGGTCCCCAGGAGGGTCAGACGCGCGAGCGGCGCAACGGCCGGGATGAGCGCCAGCGCAATTGCAGCGAGTACGCCGGCGACCCACAGTGCCGTCGTCCGCGACTCTGTGCTGAATGCGGCAATGAACGCGGCAAGGGTCGCCGCGAGCGCCCACACCGGCGCCTGCAGCGTCCATTGCAGTCGTTCCGTCCTGCGTCCGATCGCGGCGGTTGCCACGGCGACGGCGGACCAGGCGATGGCCAGCGTGAAGGCGTCGAACACGATCAGCGATGCGCCGCCGGCACCGACGATCAGGGCCGCGGCGGTCTGGATCGACTCCGGCCAGCGCGGCCGCGCCTCGATGGCAACGACCCAGAGGATGGCCATGGACACGAGCGCGATCACGGCGACCGGGCGCGGTGCGCGATCGAGCATCGCCGTCACCATCAGCGCCAGCGCGAGGAAGTCGCCGACGATCGCGAGGATCAGCGTGACGTACGACTCCATCCGCAATCGCAGGGCGACGACGCCCACGATCGGCGCGGCGACGGCCGCCGCCAGGACGTCGCCCGTGCCGATGGAGACTCCGATCGACGTGAACGTCATCAGCGCCGCCGCGATCAACGCCACCATGCTGCTCTCGCGGCGGACCGCCACGGCAATCAGTGCCAGAGCCGCGACGGCGGTCAACGCCGACGCGTTGAGCGGTGTGATGACGTGAAAGCGCGTAGTCGCTTCCCAGATCAGCGCTCCGGCGATCCCTGCCGCCGTCGACGCGTCGAACAGCGCGACCGTCCGCCGGCCGCGTGCGAGGGCTCGGCCGGCAATCGCGATCCATGCCATCGCGTAGAGAAACGCCAGCACGACGCCTGCGCGTTGCGGAACGAATCCCACTTCGGTCAACGCGCGAAGGAGATAGGCGCCGCCGACGATCAGGACGCTCCTGCCGATCAGCGCGAAATCGAAGCGCGGCTCCTCCTGGGGAGACTCCTCGATCGCCTCGGCGGCGGTCTCGACTCGCGGCGCTCGCTCGAGATCGGCCATGCGCCGCTCGACGGAGCGCAACGCTTCTTCCACGCGCGCGACGCGCGACTCGATCAGGTCCATCTCCGTGGCGGCGACCATGGCTCCTCTGTGTGTTGCATCACCGAACCACGGTTGGCGTCGGCGCGTCGGTAGCGAGCGTCACCTCGGGACGTGTGCTTTGTTACATCGCCGCACGTCAACGCCATCTAGCGTGGCGAATCAAAGAGTCTCGAACGGCCGGAGGACGCATGGCGGCAATTCCAGTCCCTGAGCGGCGGCGCTTCATCAACTGGTTTCTGGGCACGTCCATCGGCGCGCTGATGGCCAGCGTCCTCTACCCGATCGTGCGCTATGTCAGTCCGCCGCGGATCCCCGAGGCCGGGACCGCGCAGGTCGAAGCCGGTGCCACGGACGATCCGCTGCTGCGCGAAAAGGGATTCAAGATCGTCCGCTTCGGCGCCGATCCCGTCATCGTCGTGCGTGCCGCCGAGAACGACTATCGCGCCTTCTCCGCCACCTGCACCCATCTCGACTGCATCGTCGGCTTCCAGAAGGACCGCAACCGCATCTGGTGCAACTGTCACGGCGGCGCCTATGACCTGACCGGACGCAACATCGCCGGACCGCCTCCGCGTCCGCTCACGGCGTTCAAGGTCCATCTCGTGGCGAAGAGCGAAGGCATCTCGACGATCGTCGTGTCGAAGGCCTGACATGAGCGCGACCGAGCGGCCTCGCCTGCAGATCTTCGGTCAGTGGCTCGACGATCGCCTCGGCTGGTCGACTCTTCGCGACTTCCTCTCGCACAAGACGGTGCCGATGCACCGCTACAGCGTCTTCTATTACCTCGGCGGCATGACGCTGTTCTTCTTTCTCGTGCAGGTCTGCACCGGCGTCCTGCTGATGCTGTACTACCGGCCGTCCGCGAACGAAGCGTTCGAGTCGATCGAGCTCCTCGTCACGACCGTGCCGTTCGGCTGGCTGGTGCGATCGATCCATGCCTGGTCGGCGAACCTGATGGTGTTCTTCGCCGTCCTGCACATGGTCAGCGTCTACTTTCTGAAGTCGTATCGCGCACCGCGCGAGCTGACCTGGATGAGCGGCGTGCTGCTGCTCTTCCTGATCCTCGGCTTCGGGTTCTCCGGATATCTGCTGCCGTGGAACCAGCTCTCGTTCTTCGCCACGAAAGTCGGCACCGACATCGCCGGCGTCGTGCCGGTCGCCGGCGAATGGATGCTGCGCTTCCTGCGCGGCGGCGATCGCGTCACCAGCGCGACGCTCTCGCGCTTCTACGGCTGGCACGTGGCGATCCTGCCGGCCATCACGACGACGCTGCTTCTCCTGCATCTGCTGCTCGTGCAGACGAAGGGAATGAGCGTCCCGCCGGGCGTGGAAGAAGAGGCGCGGCGCCGGCCGCCGATGAAGTTCTTCCCGCACTTTGCTCTCCGCGATCTGTCCGGCTGGATCTTCGCCCTCGGCGTGCTGGCGGCGCTGGCGGCGATGCTGCCGTGGGAGCTGGGCGAGAAGGCCGACGCGTTCGCGCCCGCGTACGCCGACATCCGTCCCGAGTGGTACTACGTCTTCATGTTCCAGACGCTCAAGCTCGTCCCCGGCGGCGAGATCATGGGCGTCGAGTACGAGGCCCTTCCGATCCTGCTGTTCAGTCTCGCGGGCGCGCTGCTGCTGTTCGTGCCGTTCCTCGATCGAGGGCGCAGCCGGGCATGGGCGATCGGCGGCATCCTCGGGCTGGCGTTCGTGGTTGCGATGACGTGCTGGGGGTACGGGACACTCGTCCCGCTTTACGTCGTCTTCCTCACCGTGTTGCTGCTCGCGATCTTCGCCTTCATCACGCGATCGGCGGAGGCGCGATGAGAATCCTCCGTTTTGCATCGCCGATCGTCTTCGCGTTCTTGGCCTGCATCACGTATGCGGCGGAGCCGCGGCCGACGTCGTGCACGAACTGCCATGACAGCGATCTGTTCACGCCGCAGCAGCGCGCCAGGGTGCGCGCGTTTCACAATGACGTTCACTTCGAGGTCGGCCTCTCCTGCCACGACTGCCACGGCGGCAATCCCGATCCCGCCGCGGACATGACCGGGGCGATGGATCCGGCGTTCGCGCCGCACCCGTTCGTCGGGCGCCCGAAGCGCGTCGAGATCCCCGATTTCTGCGGACGCTGCCACAGCTCGGCCGACATCATGAAGCGCTTCAATCCCGCCGCGCGCGTCGACGAGGTGACGGAGTATCGAACCAGCGTGCATGGCAAACGGCTGGCGCAGGGCGACGAGAACGTCGCCACGTGCATCGACTGTCACTCGGTGCACGGCATCAGGCGGAAGACGAATCCCGACGCGCCGGTGTATCCGACGCACGTGGCGGAGACGTGCGGCCGCTGTCACTCGAATGCGAAAACGATGGCGCCGTACGGCATCGCCACCGATCAACAGGCCCGCTGGCGCATCAGCGTGCACGCCAGGGCGATGTTCGAGAAGAACGACCTGACGGCGCCAACGTGCAACGACTGCCACGGCAATCACGGCGCCACGCCTCCGGGCGTGGAAAGCGTGAGCTTCGTCTGCGGCAATTGCCATGGACGCGAGGCGGAACTGTTCCGCGCCAGCGCCAAGATGCCGGGCTGGGCGCGGCACAACGAGCTCCTCGCCACCGGCGCGAAGTGTGGCGATTGCCATGACGACGGGCGCGCGAAACTCTCGATGACGCAGTTCAGCGATTGCGTTACCTGTCACGAGAATCACGCGGTCGTCCGCCCGAGCGTGGCCATGATCGGCGTGCTGCCCGACGTCCCCTGTGCGTTCTGCCACGAGGGGGCCGGCGCGCTGGCATTGCTCGTCGCCGAGCCGGCGAAGAAAGCCAGTCACTATCGCGAGGTCCGCGACACACTCATCGCCGCGGCCGCGCGGCTGAAACTGACGGGCGACGCGCGCTTCGACTGGCTGGTCGATCGGGCGCAGCAGCTCCCACCGCATCAAAACCATCCGGAGTTCGCGCGTCTCTTCGAGAAGTTCCGCATCGGCAGGACGCACTACAGCTTCCGCGACGCGAACGGAAAGAACGTGACGGTGGCGATCCGCCGCTGCGGCGATTGCCACGTCGCCAGCGACGCCGCGGGCTGGGCAGCCGCGCGTCATTACGTCGGCGCGACGCACGGTTTGACGAGCATGATCGCCCGCGCCGAGCGGATCCAGCTCGCCGCCCATCGCGGAGGCGTGGAGACCGGGAATGCGCGCGCGGAGCTCGACGCCGCGATCGACAATCAGATCGAGCTCGAGACGCTCGTCCATACCTTCGGCGTCCCCGAGGTGCAGAAGAAACAGGGGGAAGGCCTCGGCCACGCCCGCGCGGCGCTCCTCAGCGCCCAACACTCTCTCGAGGAGCTCGGCTATCGCCGCCGCGGCCTGCTGGTCGCGCTGACCATCATCATCGCCGTGCTGGTCGCGCTGGCAATCAGGATTCGGACATTGTGAGCGAGCGCAGGTCAGTCACATCCAATATGAGATCCGTCATATCGGGAGCGCCTGAAAAGGAATAGCCTTCTCCTGGAGGACAGCCTGGATGTTCGCTCGCGTCGGAACGGAACGAATCGTTGGCGCAGCGTGGGGAGCGCTCTTCACGGCGATCCTCGCGGTGCTCATCGTGGCCGGCTCGCGAACCCTCCAGCACTTCGACGCGGCGCTGGTGGGCTACACATTCGCCGTGCTCTTCGCCACGTTCGCCATCACCTATCGGTACGCGATGTGGCTCCAGCGTCCGCCGACGAAGCGCTACTGGAACCGCGGCTGGCAGGTCTTCTTCAACCGTAAATATCTGGCGGCGAACATCCGCAACTGGTTCGCCCGCGTGACGGCGGATTTCGTGTTGAATCGTTTCATCTTCAAACGCGACCGTGCACGCGGACTGACGCATGCGCTGATCATGTGGGGCTGCATCCTCGCCTTCGCGATCACCTTCCCGCTCGTGTTCGGCTGGATCCACTTCGAGACCGTTCCGGGCGACGTCGAGTCCTACCGCACGTTCGTCTTCGGTTTCGCGACGAGCTCGTTCGGGGTTCACTCGCTCGTCGCGTTTCTGATCTTCCACGGCCTGGTGTGGTCCGCGTTCCTGGTCATCGCGGGCGTGATGCTGGCCATGCGGCGTCGCATGCGCGACCACGGTGCGGCGTCCGTGCAGCGATTCGCGGAGGACTTCCTGCCCCTCGTGCTCCTCTTCGCGATCAGCATCACCGGCCTGCTTCTCACCGCGAGTTACACGTGGATGCAGGGTTACGGTTATGACTTCCTCGCGCTTCTGCACGCGATCACGGTGATCTTCACGCTCCTCTATCTGCCGTTCGGGAAGTTCTTTCACATCTTCCAGCGGCCGGCGCAGCTCGGGGTCAGTTTCTACAAAGACGTCGCCGCGCGCGAGGGGATGGCCAGGTGCCGCCGCTGCGATCGGGAGTACGCGCCGCTGCTGCAGATCAACGATCTCATCGAGGTTGAGCGGGAGCTCGGCTACCGCTACGAAACCGACGCGCCCGGCGTCGAGCACTACCAGCGTATCTGTCCGGCGTGCAGACGCTCGATGCTCGCCATCGTGCAAGGAGAAACATGGCAACGCTTCCGGTAAGCCAGGACGTCCTGATTGACGTCTGGGGACCGCATCTCAACCGCATGGAGGGCATGCGCGCCGACACCGGCGCCGAGCCGGACAGGATCGTTCCCACGCACTGCTGCTTCTGCGGTCAGCAGTGCGGAATCAATCTCAAGGTCAAAGACAACCTCGTCATCGGCTTCGAGCCGCGTTACGACTTCCCGTTCAACAAGGGGATGCTCTGCCCGAAGGGCGTGAAGCGCTACCTCCAGGGCGGGCATCCCGATCGCCTGACCACCGCGCTGCAGCGCGACCCCGGGGCGGAGGGAGGGTTCACGCCGATGGCGTATGACGCGGCCATCGCACGCGTTGCGTCGGAAATCGAGCGGATCCAGTCGAAGTACGGCCTGAACGCGTTCGGCGTTCTCTCCGGCGCCAGCCTCACGACCGAGAAGGCCTATCTCATGGGCAAGTTCGCCCGGGTGTGCCTGAAGACGAAGTACATCGACTACAACGGCCGCCTGTGCATGGTCAGCGCGGGCGCGGCGAACAAGAAGGCCTTCGGCATCGACCGCAGCGCGAATCCGTGGGACGACATTCTCAATGCCGAGGTCGTGCTCGTCGCCGGATCGAACACCGCCGAGTGTTCGCCGATCACGACGAACTACATCTGGCAGGCGCGCGAAAACGGCGGGAAGCTGATCGTCGTCGATCCGCGCATCACGCCGATCGCGCGCACCGCGGACATCTTTCTCCCCGTGAAGCCGGGGCGCGACGTCGCGCTCTTCAACGGCCTCCTTCATCTGATGATCGAGAACAACTGGCTCGATCACGCCTTCATCGAGCAGAACACCGTCGGCTTCGAAGCCGTCGCGGAGCACGTCAGGCACTGGACGCCGAAGCAGACGGCGGAGGTCACGGGCATCGCCGAGAAATCCATTCGCGCCGCCGCGGAACTGTGGGGCAGGGCGAAGACGAGCTTCCTCATGCACGCGCGCGGGATCGAGCATCATTCCCACGGCGTCGAGAATTGCCTGTCGACGATCAATATCGTTCTGGCCTCCGGCCGCATCGGAAAACCGTACTGCGCGTACGGCACGGTGGTCGGGCAGGGCAACGGACAGGGTGGCCGCGAGCACGGACAGAAGGCCGATCAGCTTCCCGGCTGGCGCGACATCATGAATCCCGCGCATCGCGAGTACATCGCGGGCGTGTGGGGCATACGGCCGGAGGATCTTCCGGAGGCAGGCGTCGACTGCTACGAGATGATGCGCAGGATCGATGCGGGCGAGATCAAAGGCCTGCTGTCGATCTGCTTCAATCCGAAGGTCTCGCTGCCCGACAACGCGTTCGTCACCCGAGCGCTGGAGAAGCTGGAGTTCTTCACGGTCATCGATTTCTTCCTGAGCGAGACGGCTCAGCACGCGGACGTCGTTCTCCCCGGCTCGCTGCACGAGGAAGACGAGGGCGTGGTCTGCCAGGTGGAAGGGCGGGTCATCAAGATCAACAAGGCCGTCGATCCGCCGGGCGACGCGAAGCAGGACTGGCGCGTCATTCAGGACATCGCCCGCGCCCTCGGCCGCACGCACGGATTCACGTTCGACAGCCCGCGCGCGATCTTCAACGAGCTGCGGGTGGCGTCGAAAGGCGGCGTCGCGGATTACTACGGCATCACGTACGAAAAGATCGAGGCGCAGAACGGCGTGTTCTGGCCCTGTCCGTCCGAGGATCATCCGGGGACGCCGCGCCTCTTCGAGGCGGGATCGTGGAACCCGGTCGCCAAAGGTGCGGGCCCCTTCTACTTCCCGGATGGCAGGGCGCGATTCAACGTCGCCGCCTATCGGCCGCCCGCGGAGGACGTCGATGAGGATTACCCGGTCATTCTCACGACGGGACGCGTGGTCAGCCAGTTTCTGTCGGGCACGCAGACGCGCCGCATCGGGCCGCTGGTCGATCAGTATCCGGAGCCCCGCGTCGAGATCCATCCGAGGCTCGCGCAGAAGTACGGCATCGCCGACGGCGACTGGACGACCGTCATATCCCGGCGCGGCGACATCACGCTGCGCGCGCAGGTCGTCACGACGATCCGGCCCGATACGGTGTTCATCCCGTACCACTGGGCGGGCCGCAAGGCGGCGAACCAGCTCACCATCGCGGCGCAGGATCCGGTCTCGAAGATCCCCGAGTACAAGGTGTGCGCGGTGCGGGTGCACAAAGCATGAACATGGAATTCTTCCTCGACCCGAATCGCTGCATCGGCTGCCAGTCGTGCGTCGCCGCGTGCAGCGAATGCGATACGCACCGCGGGCATTCGATGATTCACCTCGAGTACGTCGCGCGGCCGATCTCCGTGCAGACGGTCCCCGTCGTCTGCATGCACTGCGATTCGCCGACGTGCGCGGAAGTGTGTCCCGCCGACGCGATCAAGCGCACCGGCGACGGCGTGGTGCAGACCGCGCGCAAGCCGCGCTGCATCGCCTGCAACAACTGCGTGCTGGCCTGTCCGTTCGGCGTGCCGAAGATGCAGGCCGAGCTCTCCCTGATGATGAAGTGCGACATGTGCTACGACCGTACGTCGGCCGGTCTCAAGCCGATGTGCGCGAGCGTCTGTCCCTCGGGCGCCCTTTACTTCGGGACACGTGACGAGATCGAGCGTCTCCGTCCGCGCTCCGAACCGATCAACACCTTCCAGTTCGGCCAGCAGACGATCACCACCAAAGTCCACATGATGGTGCCCCGCGGCGCCGGCGTGCAGCACCTGGATGTGCTCTCCGCGATGGACGATGAACCGGCAGGTCCTGGCGATCCATTCGAGAATCTATGAATCCGACACGCACCACTCCCGATCAGCTCTCCGTACCTCCCGACGGCCGCCCGTACCACGATCAGCCGCAGTGGCGGAACGACTTCCCGATCGACTGGCCGCAGGACGAGCTCGTCGCCCGGCGCGACTTCACCAAGTTCCTCGTTCTCACCAGCTTCGCCTTCGTGGTCGGCCAGCTCTGGATCGTCTTCGAGAACTTCATGCGCAGACGCAGAGGCCAGCCGCCGGTGAAGCTGATCGCGCGCGCGAATGCGTTGCCGGTCGGCGGCTCGCTGGTCTTCGAATATCCGGCGCAGCACGACATCTGTATCCTCGTGCGCACCGGCCCGCAGCATTACGTTGCGTTCAACCAGAAATGTACGCACCTCAGTTGCGCGGTGATCCCGCAGGTCGAGCAAAAGCGTTTCTTCTGCCCCTGCCACAACGGCGCGTTCGACCTGGAGAGCGGCGTTCCGATCGCCGGTCCCCCGCGCCGTCCGCTCGAGCGCATCCTCCTCGAGATCCGCGATGGAGATCTCTACGCCATCGGCCGGCAGGTGCACGCATGAAACGGGCATTTTCGCGGCAGCAGAAGATGACCATCGTGTTCGGCATTCTCTCGATCGTGGTGATGATCGTGGTGCTGCAGCTCTGGCTCCTCACCGCGACCATGAACGCGTTCCTGGCCGAGCAGGAGCGGGTGATCGTGCCGGCCGCCATCGCCAGCATCATCTGCCTGGCCCTCAACATGGGCCTGCTGTCGTACATCTACCGGATGGAGCGGCGTTGACGTCCGACGGCATTCGCACGTTGCATCCCGCGTACTTTGCGCTGGTGATGGCGACGGGAATCGTCTCCATCGCCGCGCAGCTCCTGCGGATTCCGCTCGTGCCGCAGCTGCTCCTCGGCATCAACGTCATCGCGTTCGTGACGCTGTGGACGCTCACCCTCGCACGCGTCGCGCGTCATCCCAAAGCCGTCCTCGCGGATCTGAGCGATCACCAGCGCGGCGTCGGCTTCTTCACCGCTGTCGCCGGAACGAGCGTGCTCGGATCGCAGCTCGTGATCGTGGCGAAGATGGAGCGCGTGGCGTTCAGTTTCTGGATCGCGACGCTCGTCCTCTGGCTCATGCTCATCTACGCGGTCTTCACCGCTTTGACGGTGAAGGAGACGAAGCCGCCGCTCGACCAGGGGATCAACGGCGGCTGGCTCGTGGCCGTGGTGGCGACGCAATCCGTGTCCACGCTGGCGTCGATCCTCGCACCCTCGACTGCCCATGCGGAGCTGCTGCTCTTCGTCAGCCTGACGTTCTGGCTGGCCGGCGGCATGCTCTACATCTGGCTGATCTCTCTGATCTTCTACCGCTACACGTTCTTTCCCTTTGCGCCATCCGATCTGATGCCGCCGTACTGGATCAACATGGGGGCGATGGCGATCTCGACGCTGGCCGGGACGCTTCTCATCACCAGCGCCGGATCATCTCCGCTGCTCACGGAACTCCACCCGTTCGTCCTCGGTCTCACGATTCTCTTCTGGGCCACGGCCACGTGGTGGATCCCGATGCTGGTCATTCTCGGGTTCTGGCGTCACGGCTACAGGCGATTCCCGCTCACGTACAGCCCGCTGTACTGGGGTGCGGTCTTCCCGCTCGGGATGTATACGGTCTGCACGTTCCGTCTCGCCGACGCGACGGGCATCGGCGTCCTGCACGCCGTTCCTCGCGTGTTCGTGTACATCGCGCTGGCAGCGTGGCTGGTGACGTTCGCCGGGATGCTGCGGAGTCTGGTTGCTGCGATTCTCACGCGAGACTCCCGCGCAAATGCGCCGAACGTATGACTTCCGTCATGTACGCCGCCGCACCGTTCCTCCACCATGACGATACGGAGGAAACGATGAACGCAACCATGGACATCAGAGAACGAACCGTCGGCGACCTGGCCGCGGAAATGCCGCTCGCGATTCGTATTTTCGAGGCCTGGAAGATCGACTACTGCTGTGGTGGACGCACGCCGCTGCCTGATGCGGTTGCCGCCGCGGGCAGGACCATCGACGAATTCATCGCCGCGCTCGATGCTCAGGCGACGGTTCCCGACAACGCCGCACGCGACTGGTCATTCGAAACGCTGACGACGATGGCCGGCGACATCGTGTCGACGTATCACGCGTACACGCGCGAGGAATTGCAGACCCTCGAGCCGCTGGCGCAGAAGGTCCTCGGCGTCCACGGCGACCGCCGCCCCGAGCTGACGGACGTGCTGGCGCTGCTCTTCGCGCTCCGCGACGACATGCTCCCGCACATGCTCAGGGAAGAGCAGATCCTCTTCCCGTACGTGACGCAGCTGGAGGAAGGCAACGCGCCGACGCCGTTCTTCGGCACGGTGAAGAACCCTGTCCGGAAGATGATGGCGGAGCACGATCGCGTCGGAGAGCTGCTCGCCAGCCTGCGCAGTGTCACCGAGGAGTACACGCCGCCGGAGAGCGCCTGTTTCAGCTATCGCGAGCTCTACCGCCGCCTGGCGGATTTCGAGCAGCGCACACACGAGCACATCCACATCGAGAACAATCTCTACTTCCCGCGCGCCATCGCTCTGGAGGACCGCGCCGGCCAGCCGGCCGCATTCGGCGACGCCTGCGGCTCGTCGTGCGCGCATTGAGGGAGGTGCAAACACGTGATCGTGTAGCAGCGGAACGCCGCCGTCTCGGCGGCTGGCTCGCAGGCGTCTCGCCTGCGTTTCACGAGGGGCGGCGGGGCGCCGCCCGGCCAGCCGGCGGGACGCCGGCGTTCCGCGCGGCCGGAGAGCGCTCTCGTTCGGCGATCTCGAACTGCTTGACGTTCGGGCCGAGGAAACCGGCTTCGACGATGGGGAACACGCGATTCATCCTGCCGGCTGGTACGCGCACAGCGGATCCGATCCGAACACATCTCCCGTCATCGCCCACGCCCTCGCCCGCGAGCCTCCGCACAGCTCGCGGAACTCACAGCGGCCGCATTTGCCGTGCAGGTTGTTGCTGTCGCGGAGGTCGACGAAGAGTGGGCTCGTGCGGTAGATGTCGCCGAGGTGTTGCTGTTTGACGTTTCCCGCCTTGAGGGGAAGGAAGCCGCTCGGATAGACGTCACCGATGTGCGAGATGAAGACGAAGCCTTTCGCTTCGTTGACGCCGCGCGGCGCCCGAGGGGGACCGTTCGGCTGGATGCCCAGCGGCATCGCGCCGCCGTGCTGCAGCACGTAGCGCCGGTAGTGCATGGCCTCGGTCGTGCGGATGGAGAACGGGACGCGCCTGCTGGTCTCGAAGAGAAAGCCGAACAGCTCCTCGACCTCCGCGGCGGTCACGAGGTCGGATGTCTTCGCCCGGCCGGTGGGCACGGCGAAGAAGACGCTCCACATCGCGATGCCGAGGTCTTCGAGCAGCGCGACCATGTTGGGGAGATCGTCGATCGTTCGGCGCGTGACGGTCGTGTTGACCTGCACCGGGATCGACTCGCGTCCGGCCGCGCGAATGGCGCGGAGGGTGAGATCGAACGATCCGGGCACGCGGCGGAAGTCGTCGTGCGCGGCGGCGCTCGACGCGTCGAGGCTGACCGCCATCCGGCCGAGCCCGTGCTGCTTCATCTTCGTCACCGCGTCTTCGGTGAGCAGCGGCGTCGCGCTCGGCGTGAGCGAGGGCTCGAGGCCTTTCTCGCGCGCGTATTGAATGAGCGCGTACGTATCGTCGCGTTTCAGCGGATCGCCGCCGGTGAGCACGAAGACCTTCGGCTGCAGCTCGGCGATCTGATCGATGAGTCCGAAGCCTTCTTCCGTCGTCAGCTCGAAGCGGTTGCGCCTCGACTGGGCGGCGGCGCGGCAGTGCACGCACGCCAGGTCGCATGCGCGCGTGTTCTCCCAGATCACGACGAACGGGCTGACGTTGAAGTCGACGGCGCTCATCGCATTCCCACGTTCCGCGCCCACTGGCGATACGCGATCGGCGAGATCTCCGAAGGCTTGATCTCCGCGCGGCCGCCCCAGAACGTATTGGTGTACGTGAAGCCGATGCCGCTGCGGAAGAGGTGCTGATCGATGGCGACCTTGTGGGCGAGCACTTCGTTTTTCGTCCGGCCGTGCGCGACGGCCATGATGTTCACGTCGTTCAGCTCCGGTCCGGCGTCGCGCCAGTAGCAGTGCGTGAGGATGGCGAAGCGGCCGATCTCGCAGCCCGCCTCGAGCTCGCGTCCGCGCGGGACGGCCCAGTGGAAGAGACCATTGAAGCTCGCCAGGCGCTCTTCGCCGGCGACCGGTTTGGTGTGCTCGAGGAACGTCGAGAATCTTCCGATGACGCCGCGCCGGTCGAGGTCTTCGGCGATCGCGAGGAACGTGGGCGGATCGATGCCGGCGGCGCGGGCGCGGCGCTCCCAGACGCCGAGGCCGATCTCGTCGGGATCGAGGTCGCGCTTGAGCGCGAGAAGCACATCCCAGTCGCGCTCGCAGAGCTGGACGATCGAGGGCTCCATCGGCACGGCCCGCGCGTCCGACATTTGTCCGATGAGCATCCCCCTGCGGCGCATGTGGCCGACGCCGAGGACGAACGCGCGCAGCGCCGGCATCACGCGATACTTTCCAGCGCCGATCTGCCGGCGGAGATAGTCGCAATGCCGTTCGACGGAGAAGCCGGCCGGCACCTTGAGCGTCGTCCAGAGCCGCCATTCCGTGGGACCGGTCTCGCTGTTGCGGATCACCACATGGCCGGAGAACGGATCGTGCGCGGCGATGAATCGAAACGCCGCCTCGACGAGCGGCTCGTCGATCTTCCACGCGATCAGCGCGCCCTGGGCGAGATTCGTGGCCAGGAGCGTCTGCCGCACGCGCCGGATGACGCCCGCCTGCAGCATGGCGCGGATGCGCTCGATGACCGTCGGCAGATCGAGCCCGGCTCGTTGCGCGATCTCTTCGAAGGGCTCGCGCACGAAGCCGCGAATGCGGTCTTCGGAGACTTCGAGGATCCGTTGGTTGACTGCGTCGCGCGGGGATACGGGAGTGATCAGTTCCGCAAGCGCGCTCATGACGCGATCTCCGAGTCGAGCAGATAGCAGCCGGGGTCCGACTGCCAGTAATCGCCGGTGGCGGCCTCGGCGCGCGCGCGGAAGTTGCCGTTGCACATGGGCAGCCACTTGCACGCGGCGCAGCGTCCCTGCAGCAGCGTCTTGCGCGTCCTCAGACCTTGCAGCAGCCCGACGCGGTCGTCGCGCCAGATTTCGGAGAACGGCCGCTCGCGGATCGAGCCGAGCGTGTGATGCGAGGTGAATTGATCCGGATGCACGAGGCCGAAGCTGTCGATGCAGCCGATGGCGATGCCGGAGCGGTTTCCGCCGTTGCTGCGCATCAGCGCCAGCGCGCGCTCGGCGCGTTCCGCATCGCGCTCGCAAAGCCGGAGGTAGATGAACGGCGCGTCGGCGTGATTGTCGACGGTCATGACCTCGACCGCGCGTTCCTCGCGATTCCAGCGCTCGACGCGCTCGATCAGCCTGTTCATGAGCGCGCGTTTCTCCGGTACGTCGAGATCGATGCCGGCGAGATAGGCGCCGCGGCCGGAGTAGACGAGGTGATAGAGGCAGAGGCGGCCGATGCCTTCTTCCTCGACGAGGTCGAAGATTTCCTCGATCTCGCCGACGTTTTCCTTCGTGACGGTGAAGCGGACGCCGACGCGAATGCCGGCGTCGCGGCAGTGGCGGATGCCGCGCAGGGCATCGCGGAATGCGCCTTCGCGGCCGCGGAAGCGGTCGTGCCGCTCTTCGCCGCCGTCGATGCTGATGCCGACGTAGGCGACGCCGATCTTCGCGATGCGCGCGGCGCGGTTGGCGTCGATGAGCGTGCCGTTGGTGGAGAAGGTCACGCGCACGCCCAGGGACATCGCCAGTTCCGCGAGGTCGAGGATGTCGGGCCGTACGAACGGCTCGCCGCCCGAGATCAGCAGCGCCGGCACGTTCATGGACGCGAGGTCGCGGATCATCGCCTCGGCCTCGGCGGTGGTGAGCTCGCCGGTGAACTTGCGGATCTCCGCGTCGGCGTAGCAGTGCACGCATTCGAGGTTGCAGGTCTTCGTCGCGTTCCAGACCACCACCGGACCCGAGTCGGGCCGTGCCCCCGTGGTCTGCCGCGCGGAGTCGTCGTGATAGCGAAGGCGATCGCCGAAGTACGACGCGCCGCCGAGGAGCTTCGTCACGCTGATCATGCCGTCATGATCGGCCGGCGACGAACGGAGGGCCGTGATGGGGCGAACGTGCCGGTGTGACGGACGACACAGGGGCGGCATGTGTCATTCCGAACCGCAAAGACGGTGAGGAATCCCCTGCCGCCTGCGTGAGACGCGCACGTCGGAACGGGATCCTTCGCCGTCTGCGCGGCTTGGGATGACACTGGTGCAGATTTTCTCTAGATGCCCAGCAGCTGGACCGTCGCTCCGACTGTCACGATCAGCGCGCCGGCGATGGCGTCGCCGTAGTGATCGAGCAGGTGAAAGCGGACGGCGCGCGCGCTGGCGTGGGCGGTCACGACCAGAAGCGACATGGAGGCGATCGTTCCGGCTTCGTACGCGACGATCACGGCGAGGATGAGCGGCCATCCTCCGCCCGCGGAGGCGATGATGAGCGGGATCAGGGCGACGCAGGGGTCGGAGGAGAAGAGGACGAACAGGGCGCCCTCGGTCACTCCCTGCTTCTCGTGCCGGTGGCGATGCGGGCGGAGGCCCCAGAGCATGTAGACGGTGCCGAACAGCATCAGCAGCATGGGAGCGAGCGAGGCGAGTTTGCCGCCGATCAGTTGCGCGATGCCGAGGCCGGCGGACAGCGCGGCGATGCCGAGGATCGCGGAGACGGTGACGTGTCCGAGGCCGCAGAGGACCGTCGTACGCAACGCGCGGGCCGGCGTCCAGCCGCGGGCGCGGGCCAGCGCGGCGAACGGCATCCAGTGATCGGGGGCGAGGGTGTGCAGCGCGCCGACGGTTGCGGCGGTGAGAGGCAGGGTCCAGGAAAGCTCGTTCATGCGGTCACCGCGGTCGCCGCCATCATCGCATCGCGGCTCATCGTCAGCCAGCCGATCCAGTCCTTCACCCCTTCGCCGGTGAGCGGCGAGATCGGGAGCATGCGCGGATCGGGCATCACGCGTGCGAGCGCGTCGAAAATCGCGCTGACATTCGCTGACGGCAGGTGCGGCAGGAGATCACCTTTCGTCAGCAGCACGAGGTCCGCCTTCGCGAACATCGTCGGATACTTCAGCGGCTTGTCTTCGCCTTCGGTCACGGAGAGAACGACGACGTTCGCGCTCTGGCCGAGGTCGTAGACCGCGGGGCAGACGAGATTGCCGACGTTCTCGATGAACAGGACCTCGACGCCTTCGAGATCGAAGTGATGCAGCTCGTGATGGATCATCTCCGCGTCGAGATGGCAGGCCTGCACCGTCTCGATGGCGCCGGAGCGCATGCCGGCGCGGCGCAGGCGCGCGGCGTCGTTGTCGGTGGCGAGGTCGCCCGCGAGGGCAGCCACGCGCCGGACGTCGCCGAACGCTCGCGCGGTGGCCTCCAGCACGGCGGTCTTGCCCGAGCCCGGCGACCCCATGACGTTGACGGTGAAGATGCCGCGCTCGACGAGGTGCTCGCGGTTGTGCGCGGCCGCGCTGTCGTTGCGGGAGAGGATCCGCGTCTGCAGCTCGAGCGGTTCCGGTTTGGCGTTGCGGTCCTGGCACATCAGGCCACCTCCAGTTCGATGCGTTGCAGCACGATCTCGTCTCCGGCGGCGAGACGCGCGGGTGTATCGCAGAGCGCACAGCGAAGGAATCCTCCGCGCGGCACTTCGCCGCCGCAGCGCGAGCATTCCCAGCGCGCCGGGATGCGGTCGATCGTCAGCGTGGCGCGCTCGCAGAGCGTGCCGTCGCGGAAGACTTCGAATGCGGTGGCGAGCAGCGAGCAGTCGACGCCGGCGAGCTCGCCGATGGCGACGTCGATGCGCTGGACGGATGCCTCGCGGCGGCCGACGGCGGCGGCCACGGAATCGACGAGCGACTGCACGATCGAGTACTCGTGCATCACGCGGCTCCAAACTTCGGCGCGCGCTTTTCGAAGAACGCGCCGATCCCTTCGGCGAAGTTACCGCCGTTCGCGATGCGTGCGAGCTGCTCGAGCTCGCGGTCGAGATGGACGTCCAGCCGATCCATCCCCGCGGCCTGATTGAGGAGCTCTTTGGCGATCCCGAGCGCTTCGGTCGGCCCCGATGCGAGCTGTTGCGCGATCCGCTGCACTTCGGCGTCGAACGCCGCGGCAGGCACGATGGCGTTGATCAATCCGAATTCGAGCGCCCGCGTCGCGTCGAGCCGCGGGTTCAGCAGGAGCAGCTCGAGCGCGCGGCGCAATCCGATCAGGCGGGGGAGCATGAACGTCGAGCTCTCCGCGCCGGTGAGCCCGGTCTTCGCGTACGCCCATTCGAACGCCGCACGATCGGAGGCGATGACGAGATCGCACGACATCGCAAGGCCGAAGCCTCCGGCGGCGGCGATGCCGTCGACGGCCGCGAGGAACGGCTTCGGCGCGCGGCGGATCTCGGAGATCGTGCTGTGGATGTATTCGAGGATCTCTTTGAACGCGTCGCCGTAGGACGGCGCGTTGCGGATGTCCTTCAGATCGGCGCCGCTGCAGAAGATGCCGCCGGCGCCGCGCAGCACGACCGCGCGCACGGATGGATCGCGCGCCATCCGGATCCCGGCTTTGCGCAGCTCGCGTGCGGTCTCGGCGTCGAGGGAGTTGAAGCGCTCGCGGCGATCGATGGTGATCGTGCCGACGGCGTCGTCGATGCTCGTGAGGATGTGCGTCATGCGACCGCCTCCAGCACGAGGCGTTCGACGGCGTCCGCGGCGAGCGCGCCCCAGCTGCTGCGCATCATCCATTCGCGCTGGGCGTACGCGTAGGCGCGCACGATGTCGTGCTCGCCGCGCGCCACCGCCTCGTGCACGAACGGCGCGACGGGAAACGCCTCGCTGCGCGCGAGCACCGGACCGGCGTCGAGCTGCGGCGTCACGAGGTGCACGCTGCTGCGTGTCTCGCGCTCGCCGGCGTAGATCGCATCGCGCGTGGCGTGCAATCCGGGGTAGCGCGGGAGATCGGAGTCATGGACGTTCAGAATGCGGCCGGGAAATGCCGCCAGCAGCGGCTCGGTGATCACGTAGAGGTAGCCGAGGCAGACCACCGCATCGACGTGGAGCCGGCGCAGCATCGCCGCGGTCTCGGCATCGAACGCCTCGCGCTCGGAGCGGTGCGGAGCCTGCCGGTCGAGCACGCACGCGACGTTCGCGCGTTCGCGCAGCGCCTCGAGACCGGGCGCACGTTTCGAGCAGAGGACGGCGACTCTCAACATATGCGTGGCAGCGGCTCGCCTTCCGGCTCCGCCAGCAGCCTCCTTCCGAATCCCGTGTCGAGAATGACGGAGCCGGGCCGCTCCGCGACGCAGGTGCCGATGATGGCCGCGTTCCTTCCGAGCGGATGTTCGCGCAGCGTTGCGACCACATCCTCGGCGGCATCGGCACGAACGCCGATCAATGCCTTCCCTTCATTGGCAACGTGGAGCGGGTCGATGCCGAGCATCTCGCCGACGGCGCGAACGGTGGGGATCACGGGGACCGAGCGCTCGTCGAGCACGATGCCGACGCCGCTCTTCGACGCCATCTCGTGCAGCGCGCTGGAGACCCCACCGCGGGTGGGGTCCTTCATCGCCGCAGCCCGATCGACGATCGAGGCGATCATCGAATTCATCGGCGCGACGTCGGAGACGAGCTCGCCGCCGATGTCGATGCCGTGGCGTGCGGCCATGACCGCCAGCCCGTGCTCGCCGATCGAGCCGGTGACGATGATGCGGTCGCCGGCCGACAGGCCGTTGTCGCGGACGAGCGTGCGCGTCAGGCCGATGCCGGTGGTGTTGATGACGATACCGTCGAGCTCCCCGCGGCCCATCACCTTGGTGTCGCCGGTGACGACGGGGGCGCTCGATTCGATGCATGCCTCGACCATCGAGCGCTGGATGACCTCGAGCCATTCGAGCGAGAACCCCTCTTCGAGGATCACGCTGCAGGTCAGGCCGAGGACGCGCGTCGCGCCCATCATCGCCAGATCGTTCACCGTCCCGCTGATGGACAGACGGCCGATGTCGCCGCCGGGAAAGAAGATCGGATGGATGACGTGCGAGTCGGTGGTGATGACCAGCCACTCGTCGCCGATCCGGATCGCGGCGCCGTCGTCCATCGCGGAGATGCCGACTCCCCCGTTCAATTCATGCTGCGGCAGCGTGGCGAAGTCGCGGACGAAGACCTTCTCGATCAGCGCGCGCATCGCGCGTCCGCCGCCGCCCTGTTTCAGTGCCACGCGATTCATGCGCTCGCCTCCAGGTCGGGAACACCGCCGTACAAATGCCAGATCCTGCAGGTCCCCTCGTTCGACACCATGCAGGCGCCGACCGGGTTCTCGGGAACGCATTCGCGGTTGAAGAGGCGGCAGTCGCGCGGGTTGCGGATGCCGGCCATGATGTCGCCGCAGAGGCACTGCCCGGCCAGCGCCGGCGGCGCGAAGTCCCAGAGCGAGGGGAGGTCGATGGTGAACCGCCTGCGCGCGTCGACGTGCGCGAATTCGTCGCGCAGCCGGAGGTTCCCGTTCGGGACGTGCGCGATGCCGCGCCACCGTCCGCCGATCGGACGAAACACGCGCCACAGCTGCTCCTGCGCGGCGAGGTTGCCCTCGCGCGTCACGCAGCGAGGGAACGCGTTCACGACTTTCGGCGTCTTTGCCAGGATCAGCTCCACCAGCTCGACGAGTCCCGCTAGGATGTCCATCGGCTCGAAGCCGGCGATGACCACCGGCACACGGTTCCGTTCGACGAACGGCTCGAAGACGGCGGAGCCGGTGATCACCGCGGCGTGGCCGGCGGCGAGAAATCCTTCGATGCGCGAGCCCGGCATCTCCGCGACGATCTCCATCACCGGCGGGATGTACTTGTGCGCCGAGAGGACGGAGAAGTTCGGCGGCGGATCGTCGAGGATCACCGCGGCGGTGGCGACCGCTGTCGTCTCGAAGCCGCTGGCGAAGAGCACGACTTCGTCGGTCGTGTTGCGCGCGAGGTCCACGGCCTGCTTCGGGCTGTAGATGATGTCGATCTTCGCGCCGTCCGCCTGCGCGTCCGCGAGCGACTGCACGGTCCCGGGGACGCGGAGCATGTCGCCGTACGTGGCGATGCGCACGCCCTGCCGGGCGAGCAGCACTCCTTCATCGACTTCGGGGACATCGGTGACGCATACCGGACAGCCCGGTCCCATGATCACGTCGAGTGCTTTCGGGAAGGTCGATCGCAGGCCGAATTTCGCGATGGCCTGTTCGTGACTGCCGCAGACGTGCATCACCGCGACGGGACGATCGAGCCGGGCGACGAGACGTTGCAGCGTCGCGGCCATCGCGCGCGCCAGCTCCGGATCGCGAAACTGCAGCGGCGTGCCGGTCACGACGTTCCCTCGATCTCTCCGCGGACGTCGCTGGTCATGAGATCGGTGTCATCGCCGCCGAGGAGCATCTCGTAGAGGGCGAGCGTCTCGTCCACCGACTCCGGCGGAATGCGCCGGATGGCGAAGCCGACGTGGTTGAGGATGTAGTCGCCCGGTGCGACCGGCTCATCGACGATGTCGAGCCGCACGTCCTTGCGCACGCCCCAGAAGTCGACCGTGGCCGTGAATTCGCGCACTTCGATGACGCGTCCGGGAACCCCTAAGCACATAGCACTCTCCCAATGATTCCTGAGCAGACCTCGCGCTCTTCGCCAACGCGCGAGGGAACGACGAGAGCGCCTCCGGCGGGCCGGCACGGCCGGCAGCGCTTGTTGAGGGACGTGCGATTGCGAGATCCGCGCTTCGGGCAGGTGGCGTGCGTCAGCGTTGCGCAACCAGCGCTGCCGCCCGTGGCGGCCCGCCGGAGGCGCTCCGGTCGTTCCCTCGCGCGTTGGCGAAGAGTGTGCGGTCTGCTCAGGCACATGCGAGAGCCTCCGTGCTCATGGATTCGGCGTGCAGCCGCGCCTGGGCGACCAGGATCTGGCCGAGAGCGATGCCGCCGTCGCCCGGCGGTACGTCGCGATTCATGAAGACGCGGGCGCCCGGCCGCAGACCGTCGAGGATCGAGCTCGTGAGCCGCGCGTTTGCAAAGCATCCTCCGCTGAGCGCGACCGGCATCTCGCCGTATTGCGCCAGCGCGGCACGCGCGATCTCGATCGTCGCCGCGGCGAGCGTGTTGTGGAAGCGCGCGGAGATCACGGCTGCCGAAGTCCCGCCGAGCAGGTCGTCGACGACCGCGCGCACGATCGTGCGCGGATCCACTTCCCATGGTGTGATGCCGTCGCGAAGGACGATCGGATAGCGTCCGCGTTCCCCGTCGTCCGCCGCCATGTTCCAGCGGAAGGCGACTTCGCCCTCGTAGTGCGCGACGGGCATGCCGAGGACGAGAGCGCCGATGGCGTCGAAGTAGCGGCCGATCCCGCGCGCCGGCGTGGTGTTGAGGCCGAGCGCGAGCATGCGGCGTACGACGTCGACGTCGTTCGTCGGAAGATCGCGGAAGAGCGGGAGCGCGTGGAGCGGCGGCTGGCCGTCGAACGCATCCTCGAGCAACGCCAGCGCGATGCGCCACGGCTGGTGGATCGCCTGATCGCCTCCGGCCAGCGCGATCGGGCGGAACGTCGCCACGCGCTCGAACCGGTCGCCGTCGACGATCAGAAACTCGCTGCCCCACGACGTGCCGTCGGTTCCGAAGCCGGTGCCGTCGTAAGCAATACCGAGGACGGGACCTTCGAGTCCGTGCTCGGCCATGACGCTGGCGATGTGTGCGTGATGGTGCTGCACTCCGATCGTCGTCACGTTGGATTGCGCGAGCGCGTAGCGCGTCGAGAAGTAGTCGGGATGGAGATCGTGTGCGAGGACGTGTGGCGTGACGCCGAGGAAGTCCTTCATCCGCTCGA
>Ga0134123_10000622_pt1 | contig 23356 bp, 17 predicted proteins | sample KB303_FD_96460 | JGI IMG/M metagenome (GOLD analysis project Ga0134123, IMG submission 96460) | Terrestrial soil microbial communities without Nitrogen fertilizer from Kellogg Biological Station, Michigan, USA - KB3-0-3 | ecosystem: Environmental > Terrestrial > Soil > Unclassified ...
GACGCAGCTGCAGGAGTACGACGCGCTGTTCGAGGCGTCATGGGCGAAGGACGAGCTGTGGTCGCAGCGCAATTTCCATCAGCCGTTCGAGAACGGCGTGCTCGCGGGACTCTTCAATGCCGGCGCGTCGATGGTCACGGGCGGCCGCGGTTACGGCATCGCGAACAAGCTCGAGGGACATGCGGGCCACGAGCGGATGGAGCGGATCAAGCGCTATTTCTCCTCGGAGGACCCCCATCCGCCCGCGAAGGTGAAGTACGACAACCTCTACACGTTCGACAAGGTCACGAACGTCTACAACGGCGGTGTGATCCACGAGGAGAACCAGCCCGCGCATCTGCTGATCTCGGATACCGAGGTATGCATCACGCGCTGCACGGAAGAGTATGGAAATCCGTGCTTTCACTTCTGTCCCGCGAGCGTCTATGAGCCGAAGCCGACCGCGGACGGGCGAGGCAAGGTCCCGTTCCTCAACTTCACGAACTGCTTCCACTGCAAAACCTGCGACATCATGGATCCGTATCAGGTGATTACATGGGTGCCGCCGGAGGGCGGCGGCGGGCCGGATTACAAGAAATTGTAGCGGCCGGCCTTGTCGTTACCGTGGCGATGAGCACTGATCCCGTCACGTCGAATCGCTCGATCGAGCGCATCGCCGCACTGCAGGCGAATGTCGAGAAGGTCATTCGCGGCAAGTCGGAGGTCGTGCAGTTCTGCATCGCCGCGCTGCTGGCGCGCGGGCACATCCTGCTCGAGGACGTCCCGGGCGTCGGCAAGACCACGCTCGCGCACGCGCTGGCCCGCTCGCTGTCGCTGTCGTTCCAGCGCATCCAGTTCACGAGCGATCTGCTGCCGGCCGACATCGTCGGCGTGACGATCTTCAATCAGGACCAGCAGGAGTTCCAGTTCGTCTCCGGCCCGATCTTCACGAACGTGCTGCTCGCCGACGAGATCAACCGCGCGACGCCGAAGTCGCAGTCGGCGCTGCTGGAGGCGATGAGCGAGGGGATGATCTCGATCGAGAAGCGGCGCCTGCCGCTGCCCGATCCGTTCCTCGTGATCGCCACGCAGAACCCGATCGAGCACGTCGGCACGTACCCGCTGCCGGAGTCGCAGCTCGACCGCTTTCTGATGAAGCTGACGATCGGCTATCCGAACGCGACGGACGAAAAGAAGCTGCTGCGCGCGGGCGGCGCGCAGGACGCGCTGGAGCACCTCGAGCCGGTGCTCGACGGCGACGAGATCCGCGAGCTGCAGGCGGGCGTCGCCACGGTGCACGTGAGCGAGTCGCTGGTGGAGTACCTGATGACGATCATCCAGACCACGCGCACGCATCCCGAGGTCGCGCTGGGCGTGTCGACCCGCGGCGCGCTGACGTACTTCAAGGCCTGCCAGGCCCTCGCCATGGTCAGCGGCCGCGACTTCGTCGTCCCCGAGGACATCAAACGCCTCGCCGCCCCCGTCCTCTCGCATCGCATTTTGATGAAGGACCGGAGGATGACGCGCGGCGACTTTGCGCCGGAGGCGAGGTTTGTTGTGCGCGTCGTGAATGAAACCGCTGTTCCGAGGTAAAAGGTAAAAGTTGAAAGGTAAAAGGCAAAAGTAGCTCCGCTGCTTTTCACTTTTACCTTTTACCTTTTCACTTTTACCTTTCGCGCCTATGCGCCACGCATTCGAATTCGACGGAGTCGTGCGACTCACGAAAGTAGGCACAACCTACGTAGCAGGCACCGTCGTCCTCTCCATCGCCGCGCTGAATACGGGCAACAACGCGATCTACATCGGCGTGGCGTTCATGCTCGGGTGTCTGCTGCTTTCGGGGATTGCGTCGAAGAGCGGGCTGAAACACATCGAGGCGGAGATCGGGACGATCGATGAGGCGTGGGCGGGGCGGCCGGCGGAGGGGACGCTGCGCATCCGCAACCGGTCGCGCATCTGGAACGTGCGCGACGTCGTGATCGTGTGCGGCGATTTCGCGGAGCCGGTGCTCGTGCCGCTGCTGCCGAAGCGGCGGGAGGTGGTGGTCCGGGCGCGCTATCTGTTCCAGCGGCGCGGCCTCGTCGAGCTGAAGACGCTCGACTCGTACACGCGCTATCCGTTCGGCTTCTTCCTCAAGAAGCGCCGCCTGCGCGTGCACAGCGAAGTGATCGTCTACCCGCGCATCCATCCCGAGGACCTCACCCGCGAGCGGTTCCGCGCGATCCGGGGCGAGCAGACGGCGGTGCAGCGGCCGGGCGAGGGGACGGAGCTGCATTCGTTCCGCGAATACGCGCGCGGCGATTCGCTGCGCCATGTCCACTGGAAGAAGTCGGCGAGCCTCGGGCGCTGGATCATGAAACAGACCGAGGCCGAGGCCGCGCGGTACGTGCACGTGGTCGTCGACCCGTACAAACCGCGCAGCGTCTCGAACGACGACTTCGAGGAGATGATCAGCGACGCCGCGACGTTCATCCACGACGTCTCCGCGCGCGGCTTCGAGGTCATGCTCTCGCTGCCGCGCGTCGACATCCGCTCGCTGGAGGGACAGTCGGCCGCGCCGCTGTTCCGCGCCCTCGCGCTGCTCGATGCCGTGTACGAGCCGATCGATCAGGTCGTCGATCGCGATGCCATTTTCTTCTCCGCCGCCGGGGGAGGGCGTCATGACGCGAAAAGCGCGTGAGCTCGAGACGCTGTTCCTCGCCATGTTCGCGGCGGTGCCGCTCTATCTGACCTTCGCGATCGGCAAGCTCCCGCTGCTGCTCTTTCACGGCGCGATGGCCGGCATGGCGCTGCGCGTCGCTCTCGGAAAGAGCCCCGAGGTGCTTCCGGCGCGCCTGATGCGCGGGATGGCCATGGCCTACATCCCGTTCTACATCTTCGACTGGCTCGCGCTCTCGCACAGCGCGATCGCCGCGTCGACGCACCTCGTGCTCTTCATCGCCGTCTACCAGCCGATCGAGGCGATGAAGCGCGAGAATCAGGCGCAGCGGATCCTGACCGCGGCGCTGATCTTCGTCGCCAGCATCGCCACGTCGACGCACATCACGATCATTCTCTTCGTCCTCGCGTTCGCGTTTCTGATCTTCCGGCAGCTGATGTCCATCAGCCACCTGGAGACCGCGCGGGCGCTCGAGCGCGAGTATGCCGAGGCGCCTTCCGCGCGCGCGGCGCTGTTCTATGTCAGCGGCGCGCTCCTCATCGGCGCGGCGCTCTTCCCGTTCCTGCCGCGCGTGCGCAATCCGTTCGTGCAGGGCGTGACGGGCAGCCTCCCGGGCGCGACGACGGCGCTCAGCGAGACGATCGACTTCCGCGAGCCGCGCGTGTCGCCGCTCGACTCGACGATCATCGCGCGCATCTGGATCGACTACTCGCGCCGGCCGTTCTTCATCCCCATCCGCCTGCGCGGCAACATCTACGACGACTATCGCGACGGCGAATGGCGGCAGCGCCCGCGCGGCATCCGTCCGCTCCAGCTGCGCGACGACGGCTTCTTCATCGGCCGCCGCGACGGCATCGACGGCACCGCGACCGTACAGATGAAGGCCGAGGGCGGCAAGCTGTACCTGCCGGTCGGCACCTACAACATCGACGGACTGACGAGCCTCTACGAAGGACCGGCGCGCGACACGTACTACACCTACAACCGCGGCCTCCTGACTCTCGACGTCCGGATGGCGCAGAGATCGGAGCCGCTGCGGCTGACGCACGTCAGCCCGCTCGCGTATCCGGTGACGCCGGAGGTGGCGAAGCTCGCGCGGGAGGTCGTCGGCGGCGAAACGGATCCCGAGCGGCAGGCGCATCTGATCGAGGCGTGGATGCTGCGGAACTTCCGCTACGTCCCGAATCCGTCGACGCCGCCGGCGATGTCGCTCGAGCGCTTCCTGCTGCGCGACCGCATCGGGCACTGCGAATATTTCGCGGCCGGCATGGCGGTGATGCTCACCGCGCTGGAGGTGCCGGCGCGCATCGCGGGCGGCTATCACGGCGGCCGTTTCAATCCGCTGATGGGCTACTTCACCGTGCGCCGGGACGACGCGCACGCATGGACCGAGGTATGGAACGGCACGCGCTGGCTGACGTTCGACGCCACGCCGCCGTCGCTGCGGCCCGGGACGGAGGACGGGAGCATGATGCGCGCGTACGCATCCGCGCTCAGCGACTCGATCAACTATTTCTGGGACCGCTACATCCTGACGTTCGGGCTCACCGACCAGATCACGTTCTTCACCGACGTGATCGACTGGACGCGCGAGCGGGTCGCATCGCTCGGCGACGGCGCGCGCGTGCTGCGCGACCGCAGGTTCCTGATGCTGCTGTCCGCGCTCCTCGCGGCCGGCCTCGCCGCGATCCTCTGGTCGCGCCGCCGCAAAACGCTGTTCGACCTGATCGCCGCCCGCCTCGCCGCCCGCGGCGTCGAGATCGCGCCTACCGCGACGGTGGAGGAGGCGCTCGCCGAACTGCGCGTCCGCGACCCGCAGTTCGCAACTGCGATCGCACCGGTGCTCGCGTTGTACGAGGAAGAGACGTTCTCAGGAAGGCGCGATCCGACGCGCCGGCGAACACTGCGCCGAATGCTCGGAGAGCTCAGCAACCCGGCAACTTAGCAACCCGGTGTCATTCCGAGCCGCGAAGACGGCGAGGAATCCCCTGCCGAAGCACGAGTCGCGCCCTGTCGGCAGCGGATTCCTCGCCGTCTTCGCGGCTCGGAATGACACGCTCACTTCACGGTCGGCAACCGCCGCGGCGCGCTCATCAGCGCGATCATTTCCCGAACCGCGGCATCGAGCCCGACCAGCGACGCACGCGCGATGATCGAGTGTCCGATGTTCAGCTCCTCGATCTCCGGGACGGTCGCGATGCCGTCGATGTTGCGATAGGTGAGCCCGTGTCCCGCGAGGACGACGAGGCCGAGTTTCTTCGCGGCGCGCGCGGCCGTGGCGATCTTGTCCAGCTCCTGCGTCCAGCCGCCGCTGTGCCACGCGTCGGCGAACTTGCCGGTGTTGATCTCGATCTTCGGCGCGCGGAGGCGGTGGCACTGGCGGATCTGCTCGAGGTCGGGGTCGACGAAGATCGAGACGTCGATGCGCGCGTCGAGGAGCTGGTTGACGGTTTTCTCGACGTTGCCCGAGTGCAGCACCACATCGAGCCCGCCCTCGGTCGTGACCTCGTCCTTCCGCTCCGGCACCAGCGTCACCTGGTCCGGCTTCACCGTCTGCGCGATGCGTACCATCTCCGTAGTCGCGGCCATCTCGATGTTGAGGTGCGTCGTGACCGTGCGGCGCAGGATCTCCACGTCGCGATCCTGAATGTGCCGCCGGTCGGCGCGGAGATGCACGGTGATTCCCTGCGCGCCGGCGAGCTCGCAGATGACCGCCGCCGCGACCGGATCCGGCTCGTCGGCGCGCCGCGCCTCACGGATCGTTGCGATGTGATCGATGTTGACTGCTAACCTCATGGTTTAAGGTTAGCAGCATGCGAACGCGTGCAACTCGCATTGTCATAGTGCTGCTGGTCGTGGCAATCGCGGCAGGCGCGTTCGTCGTGTACGGGCGCGGGATCTGGTACCCGCTGCTGCTGCGCATCACCGGTCCGCGCACGGTCGCGGACGCGGTGGCGAAGTACGGTCCCGCGGCGCGCGCGCGTCTGAAGCCGAGGTTCGCGAAGGCGGGGGCGGCCTACCCGCCGAGGCAGATCGCGTTGCTCGTGTTCAAGCGCGAGGGCCGCGTCGCGCTGTGGGCGCGCGATGCGGAGCGCTGGCGTTACGTCCGCGACTATCCGATCTTCGCGGCGAGCGGGCACGCCGGTCCGAAGCTGCGGCAGGGCGACTATCAGGTCCCGGAGGGCGTGTATCGGATCGAGTGGCTCAACCCGAACAGCAGCTATCACCTGTCGATGAAGGTGAGCTATCCGAACGCGTTCGACCGCCGCATGGCCCAGCGCGACGGCCGCACGAGCCTCGGCGGCGACATCTTCATCCACGGCAAGGACGTCTCCATCGGCTGCGTCGCCCTCGGCGACCCGGCGATCGAAGAGCTCTTCACGCTCGCCGCCGACACCGGCCCGCAGCGCATCAAAGTCGTCATCGCGCCGAACGACCTCCGCACCGGCGGCGCGATCTTCCACGAAACCGCCCCGCGCTGGATCGCGGAGCTCTATCGCACCGTCGCCGCCGCGCTCGCGGAATTCCCGGTGTGGATGGAGTCGGGCTCCGCGATCGACGTTCGCGGAATGTCGAAGGGAAAGATCAAATGAACATCGCGTCGTATCCGGACTCGCCCAATCCGCACACCCTCATCGACGTCGACATTCCCCCCGACAACATCCCGCGCCTGACCTTCCGCTACTACGCGAACGGCATATCCCACACCGTGATGTCGGCGAAGCTCTCCGTTCCGTTCGTGATCCGCTTCCGCCAATTCGCGGCGAATGCGATAACGACGATTCTGCTCGAGTACCGCGCGAGCACGAGCGGACCTCCGAAGGTGACGCCTGGCGACCGGAAGCTGACGTTCGAGTACACGGCGCCCGCCTTCGTGAGCGATCCGGACCTCACCTTCGATCCGATCAGGGTCACGCTCACTCTCAGCGCCGCCGCCAATCCGGTGAACCATGGCTGGATCAACTGCGATCTCCAGCACTCGTATCCGAAGCAGATTCCGGTTTCCAGCACGGAAGGGTGGGAGGAGACCATTCACTTCCCGTTCCTCGACTTCTCCGAGGCCGGCCCGGGGGGCTTCGCGCCGGTGATCACCGGGCCGATGAACTTCGCGGCGGTGTACACGAAAACCGATACGGTGCAGGACGTCAACACGGCCGCCGGAATCGCGATTCATCTCGACGACATCCACGGCCACAACGCCTTCGCGTACTACGACCCGGCCCACGCACAGCTCAACTACACCCTGCGCAACTCGATCCACCTCCACAAGGGCGCGTTCGTGCGGCCCGACGAGTACGTGATGTCCGCCGGCGACGCCTTCGGCTTCGGCGGCCACCGGATCGCATACCGCATCCGCGCCTTCCGACTGCAGAGCGCATGCAAAGCCGCGCCGGTCGGCTGGCACGACGTGATGGGGCTCTATCGCGACTGGCTGCGTGTCCGCTTCGGCCGCCCCGAGGAGACTTCGCTCTTCTACAGGAAACTGCCGAGCATCGAAGCCCGCCCGAAAAACGCGCCCGTCGATCGGATGGCGCCGCTCACCGTCATCGCCAACTACGGTCTCGACGGCGCGATCGATCCGAAAGACGGTGCTCAGCTGTGCGGGTGGCTGGAGACGCATCCGCTGCGCACGCGATATCTCGACACACCCAACGCCGCCGGCAACCCGTCGTTCGAGCAGCTCCTGGCATATCTGCAGTCGAAGTTTCAGGCGCGGCCGAAGGTCGAAGTGCAGGGGTGGGGAATCGAGCGGGCGGGCTTTTATCAATTCATCTGCGGCTACGCACCGGCGACGAGCACCATCTCCGGAGACGGCTCCAGCTTCATCAACGGCGTCCGGGCGCTCGGTCAGATGGACGCGGTCTTTTCGGTCACGACGGACCCGCTGTACACACTCTTCAACCGCATGCGCTTCGAAGGGCACATCCGCTTCAATTCGAGCAACTGGGCCGACGTTGGCAAGGCCGGTTCCTGGGTGCCGTACATCGCGGCCGAGATGCCGGAGATCATTCGCAACGCGAGGTGTGCGGTCACGAACGTCACGATCCGGGGGAAGCAGTTCAAGCGCGTATGGGCCGTGGAGGTCATTCCCGATACGACGGTGCCGGACAGCCCTCACGCGGTCCGGCTCAGGATGGCGCAGAAGATCGACGAGAAAGGGCAGCCGCGACAGGACCCGCCGTCCCTCGGCTCCGGCCTTCATCGCGCGTCCGCGAAGGGTATCTGCCCGACCGCCGACGTGGCGAAGCTCTATGTCGATGAATGGGTCCAGCCGTGGATCATCGACCAGCGCGTGCCGGTGCTCGAGTTCATGAAACAGGCGCCCGCCTCGTACTTCTGCTTCGCCCCCGGCCATCAGCACATCGTGGCGCATGATCACCTTCCGCCGCCTGCGGACCCCCGATACGACAACGTGATCGGCTACGGCTCGTGGTTCGCCCGCCGCATCCGCTGCATCCTGTACGACGTCCACAACCGCGGGGCGGTGATGGACCAGGACGCGTCGTCGTCGTTCCGCGTTGCGCACGAGTTCCTGCCGGCCGAGGTGATGGTCCCCTACATCAATGAGTACTACAGAGGGATCGAAGAGTTCGACTTCGTGTACTCGCACCTCGTCACGCAGCACGAGACGCCCGGAATCCGCGGGTGGGGCATTCATCCGGGATACGGGGAAATGAAGCAGCAGGGCCAGCCGGAGGGCCTGATCTCGAATGCCTGGATGCTGGACCCCGAGCGCGACGATCCGTACAAGTCTCCGCAGCCGCCGCTGCGCACCGACCCTATCGCCATGGAGGACGCGGCGAAACGCGAGGCCAGCTTCAGGTTGTGGCGGGCCGTGAGCATCGCGCATTTCAGCGACCACTTCGCGGTCCGGGAGTGGGGCATCGCGCCGCGCAGCTATCCGACGGCGGACATGGCCGGCGACATCCCGTGGAATCCCGCCAAACCGCTCGGCGAGACCGTCCCGCCCACCTACACCTACAACCGCTGCGTCCAGGAGACGTTCAATCTGCGCGCGAACATCTTCACCACCGACGCTGAGGCCGTGCGCGGCGTGCGGATCATGATCCCGTCGCCGTGGCTGGAGCCACCGTACGACTACACCAATGACGCGCTCGAGCACGCGGTCCTCGCCTGTCGGATGCAGATGGAGCACGCGAGCTTCTTCCGCTTCGGCAGGCTGCTCGGCGAGACGTACGTGAAGATTCTGAGCGATCCGCCGAGGAACATCTGGGCCTGGGCGCTGCAGTTCCGCACGTTCCACGACGTCAAGCCGCTGCGGGACAGGATCGCCGCCGACGATGACTGGCTGGGGAAGGGCTGGACATCGAAGCCCTTCCGCGACTTCATCTCCCTCGGATGGGACAAGGAGTTCTACGACAAGGACACGTACAACGAGATTCTGATCACCCCGATGATTCATCATCGAGTCTGGCAGTCGGGCGACGGCGAGACGCGGAAGCTGCTCTACGCATTCGCGAACGTCAGCAACACCGCCGCGCCGGTGAGCTTCCTCTACAGCCGCGGTCTCGAAGGCGTGACCGAGGCGACGAAGTGGCGCAGGACGATCCGCTTCTATACGAAGAGCGCCATCGCGCCGGTGAGCGACTTCGCGTGGGTGGGGAAATGGGACCTGGTCACGATGCCGGCGCGATCGTTCGCGGCGGCGGTGGTGGAGAAGTAAGGGCCCGGAATGACACGCCTGTCATGCGTCGTTGACTGCGACGCGCATGCTCTATCGCTTCGACAACATCGAAAAAAGCTACGGACCGCACGACGTCCTCAAGGGCGTGACGTGGCAGCAGAATCCCGGCGAGCACGTGGGGCTCGTGGGGCGCAACGGCGCGGGGAAGACCACGCTGTTCCGGCTCCTGCTCAAACAGGAAGAGCCGGATCACGGCAACATCATCCGCGCGAATGGGCTGACGGCCGGCCATGTCGGGCAGCATCTCGACGCCGAGCCAGGGATGTCGCTGTTCGACTACGTCGAGACGGCGTTCGCGGAAGTGCTGGTGATCGAGCGGAAGATGCGCGCGATCGAGCACGATCTCGCCGACGTCTCGCGTCCCGATCACGAACGGCTGCTCGCGAAGTACGCGGAGCTGCAGCATGACTACGAGCATGCGAACGGCTACACGCTGCACGCGGAAGTCGAGCGCGTGCTGACCGGAGTCGGATTCGCGGACGAGGGGGAGTGGCAGCGCCCTATCCACGAATTCAGCGGCGGCCAGCAGAACCGGGCCATGCTCGCGCGCGTGCTGCTGACGCGCGTCGACCTGCTGCTGCTCGACGAGCCGACGAATCACCTCGACCTTAAAGGCATCGAGTTCCTCGAGGAGTTCCTGCAGGAGTTCAAGGGCAGCTATCTCCTCATCTCCCACGACCGCACGTTTCTCAACCGCACCGTCACGAAGATCGTCGAGCTCGCGCACGGGAAGCTCGTCGAGTATCACGGCAACTACGAGAAGTTCCTGGTCCTGCGGGCGGAACGCATGGAGAAGATGGCGAAGGACTTCGAGCGGCAGCAGGAGCTCATCGCCGAGACGCAGGACTTCATCCGCCGCAACCTCGCGGGGCAGAAGACGAAGCAGGCGAAGTCGCGCCGGAAGATGCTCGACAAGCTCGATGAGCTGGAGCGGCCGGAGACGGACGAGACGCTGGCGAAGTTCAATCTCGACGGCGGCGCGCGCTCCGGCGCGGTGGCGCTGACGATCGATCGCGTGACCGCGGGCTGGGGCGATCATCCGGTGGTGCAGCACTTCTCGCTGCAGGTGCGCCGCGGCGAGCGCTACGCGATCATGGGGCCGAACGGCTCCGGCAAGTCGACGCTGCTGAAGACGCTCGCGCAGCGCATCCCGGCGCTCGACGGCTCGGTGATGCCGGGACACAACGTGCGCGTCGGCTACTACGATCAGACGCTCGGCGACCTGAAGCCGGCCGGGCGGGTGATCGACGAGGTGTGGGACCTCGACCACTCGCAGACCGAGGAAGAGGTGCGGTCGTATCTCGCGCAGTTCTCGTTCTTCGACGACGATGTGTTCAAGAAGACGCGCGACCTGTCGGGCGGCGAGAAGGGACGGCTTGCGCTCGCGAAGATCATGTACGTCGGCGGGAACGTGATGCTGCTCGACGAGCCGACGAACCACCTCGACGTGTACACGCGCGAGGCGCTGGAGGAGGCGCTGGAGAAGTTCACCGGCGCGCTGATCGTCGTCTCGCACGACCGCTACTTCATCGACCGCGTCGCCGAGAACATCATCCTCGTCGAGGACGGGCATGCCGAGGTGTACGCCGGGAACTACAGCGAACTGGTCGAGTCCTTCAAGGAAGGCACCGCGACCCCTCAGCGGAACGCCGCCGTCCCGGCGGCTGAACGGGCGCCGTCCCGGCGCCCCGGCGGCGAGACGCCGCCCGCTCAGCCGGCGAGGACACCGGCGCTCCAGGAGCGCACGGAACAGAAGAAGCGCGACAAGCGGATCAAAAAAATCGACGAGGAAATCGCGCTACTGGAGTCGCGCATTGCCTCGGCGGAGGGTGAGCGCGAGCGCAACGACCTGCTGCTCTGTTCCGAAGAGGTCTTTCGGGACGGCGAGCGCTCGAAGAAGATTCAGCAGCAGAATTCCGATCTCGCGGCGATGATCCAGTTGTTGTACGGAAAGTGGGAGGCGCTGGTGAAGGAAAAGGAAGAGCTGGAAGGCGCGGTGGTATGAACGCGGCGATCATCGCCATCGGGTCGGAGATGCTCGGCCCGGTGCGCGTCGACACGAACTCTCTCAAGATCACCGCGGCGCTCGAGGACTACGGCATCGGCGTCGTGCGCAAGTCGATCGTCGGCGACACGCTCGCGGACCTCGTCGCGGAGATCCGCTTCGATCTCGAGCGCGCGGACCTGCTCATCATCACCGGCGGACTCGGACCGACCGAGGACGATCTGACGCGCGAAGCGCTCGCGGAGGCGCTCGGGCTGGAGATGGAAGTCGACCAGTCGATCATCGACCGCATCCAGGCGCGCTTCGCCGCGCGCGGCTGGACGATGCCGGAGGTGAACAAGCGCCAGGCGAATGTCTTCCGCGGACAGACGACGCTCACGAACGAGCGCGGCACCGCGCCCGGGTTTCATATCGAGACCGCGGGAAAACAGCTGTGGATTTTCCCGGGTGTGCCGCACGAGCTGGAGTGGATGATCGCGACGTATCTCCGGCCGTGGCTGGCGCAGATCGGCGGCGGGCTGTCGCGCTATCGCCGCGTGCTGAAGATCGCCGGCGTGACCGAGTCGGGCGTCGAGGAGAAGCTGAAGCCGTATTACGACAGCCATCAGGGCGAGGTCCCTACGATCCTCGCGTCGGGCGGCCATATCGAGATCCACCTGCAGGCCGACGGCGAGGAAACCGGCGCGCGCGCGGCGCTGGCGTCGCGCGAGAGCGAGCTGCTCGCGATTTTCGAGGACCGTATTTTCGGCTACGACGACGACACGATCGAGGGCGTGATCGGCGAGCTGCTGAAGTCGCGCGCCGAGACCCTCGCGACGGCGGAGTCCTGCACCGGCGGCCTCCTCGGCTCGCGCATCACCGATGTCTCCGGCAGCTCGTCCTATTACCTCGGCGGCGCGATCTGCTACACCGGCGCCGCGAAGACCGCGATGGCGGGCGTGGATCCGGAGCTGATCCGCGAGCACGGCGAGGTCTCCGAGCCCGTCGCCATCGCGCTCGCCGGCGGCATCCGCGAGCGCTTCGGCGCGACGTGGGGCGTCGGCATCACCGGCATCGCCGGCCCCACCGGCGGCACGCCCGAGAAACCCGTCGGCACCGTCCACATCGCCATCGCCTGGCCGGACGCGCACCGGCACCGCAAGTTTTTCTGGCAGGGCCCGCGCACGATCATCAAGTGGTTCTCGACCCAGTTCGCCCTCGACATGCTGCGGCGCAGCATTCTCAGGCGCGCTTGACCTCGCGATCCACACGATGCACATTGTGTGTATGAAGCGCATGAATGTTGTGTTGAATGAGGATTTGGTGGAGGAGATCCGTCGAGCGACAGGCGAGCGGACTTACTCGGCTGCGATCGCGACAGCGCTCGAGGACTTCCGCCGGCGACACAGCTTCCGAGAGGCGTTGCGGCAGTTTGAAGAGGCCGCGAAAGACGGCGGCGTGTTCTACCCCGGCTACGAGGAGGAGGTTCGGCCGCGCGCGTATAGCATCTACTACGCGAAACAGAAGCGGGTCTCTGCCGACGAAAAACGAGCTCCGAAGCAGAAGGCGCGCCGGCGTGGTGCTCGTTGAAACGAGTGTCTGGGTCATGGCCGAGCACGGCCGCGTCGATATCTCGAGACTCGTCCCCGACGACGACATCGCCATCTGCCCGCCGATCATGCTGGAGGTTCTGCGCGGTGTGACCAGCCAGCGGTACAGGATGATCCACCGGATGTTGTCCCGTGCGGTCATGCTCGATGCGCCGGTGCCTCTGGACCGTTTCGAAAGCGCGGCGAAGCTCTTCATGGTTGGCCGCGACATCGGCATTACGATCCGTTCCAGCATCAACTGCCTCATCGCCGCAACCGCCATCGCTCACAACGTGCAGCTGCTGCACGACGATCGCGATTTCGAGCACATGAAGCGCATCGTCCCGCTGCGAACGATCACACTTTAGCGCGCCGCGCGGCGCCGTCCCGCGTTGAAAACCACGGGCTCGGAGTACGCGCCGGCGCCGGCGTTGTTCCAGGCGCGGACGCGGAGCGCGATGAACGTGTCGGGGATGGCGAGGGTGAAGCGCGTGGTGTTGACGCGGTCGAGCTCGCGCCAGATGCCGTCGCCGTCGTGCGCTTCGATGCTGTAGCCGACGACGGGCTCGGGCGGGGGCGTCCATTCGACCGTCGCGAGGTGCGGGCCGAGGCTCCGTCCCGAGGCGCGCGGGGCGGCGGGCGGTCGCTGCGGCGACGTGGCGAGGACGCGCATCATCAGGCGGTGCGCGCCGTGGAACGGCGCGTCGTTCTCGGCGGCGGTGTAGAGAAACGCCAGCTCGCCGTCCGGCAGCGTGGCGAGGAGCGGGAGCGTGTTCAGGTGCAGGTCGCGTCCGACCTCCACGGCCGCGCCGGCGAACAGCACGCGATCGACGGGCTCGGGGTCGAGCGTGCGCCAGAGCACGGCGGCGGAGTTTCCGGTCGCGGCGACGTGCGACACCGAGCCGTCTCCGCGAAACTCCGAGATCGCGGGCTTCGATCCGGCCTCGCGTCCGATGCGCGCGACTTTGATGCCCTGCTCGTCGTTCCAGACCGCGACGTACTCGCTGCCGCTCCAGACCACGTTCGGCTGGTACGCGCGGCCTTCGGCGAGGATCGCGGGCTTCTCGATGACGCGCAGATCGGCGCTCACGTGCGCGCCGACCAGCGCGGTCGAGTCTTCAAACACGCAGGTCGTGAAGTCGCAGCGGATGAGGGGGTCATGGGCTTCGCTCCAGACGACATAGAACCCGTCGCCGCTCGCCGCGATCGACGGATGCTGCACGTACTGTTCGCGCACGCGCGTCGCCTTCCACACCGGACCGAGCGGCGAGAAAAGAGGCTCGATGTTCCCCTGCGGGTCGACTCCGACCCACGTGGCGATGCGCGCGATGGCGGACGGAAACTTCCGAACCGGAATCGGGTCGCCGAGCTGACGGAGCTCGGCATCGAGGCGAACTGCGATCGAGGGGCTGCTCTCCAGCACGACCACGAACTCCTGTCCGTCGCTTCCGGCGACGACGCGCGTGTGGGTCCCTCGGATCTGCCGCTCGATCCACGTTCCGTCGCGCCGCAGCACGCCGGCGTACAACACACCGGTGTACAGCGGCGCACCTTCGGACCACACCACCAGCACCGCGTCCGCCGACGATGCCGTGGCGAGCAGCAGCTGCTCCGGCGCGACGACGGACAGCGAGCGCGTTCCGGTCTCGAGCGGCAGCGGACTGACCACGGTCCTCTGGTTTTCGTCCGTGAAGGCGGCGAGCGTCTGACCATCGCGCGCGACGAGCGTCGCATCCGTTCCCCGCGTCACTTCCCGTTCCAGAATGCGTTGGCCCCCGGCATCGATGTGGACGACATGCACCCGCTGGCCTTCCCTGATCGACGAGTACGCGGCGATCCATTCGGATCCGGACCAGACGAGCTCGGGATGGAAGAAGCTGGTCTCACCGAATTCGAGAATGACGCCCGCGCCGAGGCGGCCGGATTCATCCACCGGCTCCAGCAGCACGCCGCTCCGTCCGAGCTCCGCCTGAATGCTGAGCACCATCGATTGCCGGCCGTTGGTGGCGATGACGCCGTCGAACGCCAGTCTTCGCGGACCGGCGGAATTCTGCGTCGCGACACGGCCGTGGCCGTCGAAGGTGACCACCACTCCTTCGCTGCTGCCCCACGCCTGCACCACGGCGGCGAAACCCGTGGCCGTGGCGGTTACATCGACCTTGTTCGAGTACGGGATGTCCAGGACCTGCGGCGCATCCGCGGCCTGTCCGCCGCTGTCGAGAAGGAGCGAATACGACTCGATGTGCCGCTCCTTGAAAGCGCTGTACAGGGCGAGAGCATGCGTTCCGTTGAACGCCATTCCGCTTTCTCCATAAAGAATGTTGGACGCGAGAACCACCGTGCCCCGCCGCGCCACCCCGTCGGCGTCGACGACCCGGCTCACCAGCCTGTGCGTCCTTCCGTCGAACAATTCGGCGACGACGAGAAAGTGGGAGCCGGTCCACGCGACGGAGAACCCGCGGCCGTCGACGTCGTTCAGGATCGCGCGTCCGAGGCGGGCGGATGCACCGATGCGTTCGACGCGAAGCGTCCCTTCTCTGTTCCAGAAGAGGAACGTCGCCTCACTCGTCGCGACGAGTTGCGGGACTCCCCATCCCGGGGTCGCGTAGCGCACCGGCGTCAGCGGAACGGGCTCGCCGGCAAAGAGAGTTTGTGCGTGCGCTGCCGGGACTGCCGCGAACAGGAGGAGGAGGAAAACGACAAATCCGGACCGCGTACGCACGCAATAACTATATGCTAACCGAGCATACAGTCAATCAGCCGTTCCTCATCCTCATGAAATTCGTGATCACGTCGTTGTAGAGCACGACGATCATCAGCGTCGCCAGCGCGGCGAACCCGAGCTGCTGGATGCGCTCTTTCACGCGCAGCGAGAGGTCGCGGCGGGCGACTCCTTCGATCAGCAGGATCATGATGTGGCCGCCGTCGAGCACGGGGATCGGCAGCAGGTTCATCACGCCGAGCTGCAGCGAGATCATCGCGAGAAGGGCGAGGAACTCCATCGGGCCGCGGCGCAGCATGTCGCCGGAGATCTTGGCGATCGACAGCGGTCCGCTGAGCTCTTTCACGCTGCCGCGGCCGCGGACCATGCGCCCGAGAGCGGTCATGGCCAGCTTCAGCATCTTGATGTTTTCCTGCACGCTGTACTTCAGCGCCGGGAAGAGGGAGAGCTTGAAGATCGTGGTCGGCGGGACGATGCCGCGCGTCGCGTCCTGCGCGTTCGCCGGCGGGGGAAGCGTGAGCCGTACGCGATTCGTGCCGCGCAGGACCTCGACCGGCAGCGGCTTCTTCATCCCCTCGGCGGAGACGCGCGCGAACTCCTCCATCGTCTGCACGGGCTTCCCGTTCGCGGCGACGATCCGGTCGCCGGGACGGACGCCCGCGGCGAGCGCGGCGGAGGCGGGCTCGACCCGGTTCACGATCGGATCGAGGCCGTACTTGATGCCGGCGCGGCCGATCGGGCCGTATTCGCTTTCCTCGCGCACCGGCGTCAGCGTCGTCGTGTGCTTCACTCCATTGCGCAGGTAGGTCACGCGCAGCGGCGTTCCGGCGTTCATCGAGAACTGGAGCCGGACGTCGTCGTACTCCTTCATCTCCTCGCCGTTGATGTCGACGATCCGGTCGCCGGGAAGCAGTCCCGCTTTTTCGGCCGGCATTTTGGCCTCGACGCCCTTGATGACGGGCTTGATGTCGTAGTCCTCGCGGCCGACCATCGCCAGCGCGGCGACGAACCCGATCGCGATGAAGATGTTCATCAGCGGACCGGCGAACAGGATCAGGAAGCGCTGCCACTTCGGCTTCGACAGGAACTCGTCCGGGTTCCCCGGCACGTTCTCCTCGGGCGAGTCGCCGGCCATGCGGACGTAGCCGCCGAGCGGGAAGATCGACACGCGGTAGTCGGTGTCGCCGTGGCGGAAGCCGAACAGCCGCTTGCCGAAGCCGAAGGAGAAGACGAGGACGCGCACGCCGAAGAGCTTGGCCACGATGAAGTGACCCGCCTCGTGCACGAAGATCAGGAATCCGAGTCCGATGATGAACGCGAACGTGTTATGGAAGATGTCGTTCATGAGTTAGTCAGCGCTGGACTGCAACATCGAGTCCGCGAGCTTCGTTCCTGGCCCACGCGTCCCAGTGCAGCGCGTCGTCGACGCTGGCGATCTCGCTGACCTGGCCCGTGTGGCGCTCCAGTACCCGCTCCACAATCTCTACGATTCCGGTGAACGGAAGTTCTCCGGCGAGGAAACGTTCCACCGCCACCTCGTTCGCGGCGTTCAGCACGGCGGGCATCGAGCCGCCGGTGCGGCAGGCGGCGTACGCGAGCTCGACCGCGGGGTAGCGGCGCGCGTCGACCGGCAGGAAGTCGAGGGTGCGCATCGTGGCGAGGTCGAGGCGCGCGAACGGCGCGGGCACGCGCTCGGGATACAGCAGCGCGTACTGGATCGGGAACTTCATGTCGGTCGTCGAGAGCTGGGCGATGATCGAGCCGTCGACGTACTCGACCATGGAGTGCACGATCGACTGCGGATGGATGAGGATGTCGATCCGCTCCGGCGGCATGTCGAAGAGGTGATGGGCCTCGATGACCTCGAGGCCCTTGTTCATCATCGTCGCGGAGTCGATGGAGATCTTGTTGCCCATGCGCCACGTCGGATGCGCGAGTGCGGCCTCGATCGAGACGTTGCCGAAGGTGCTCAGATCGCGGTTCAGGAACGGACCGCCCGAGGCCGTCAGGATGATGCGCTGCACTTCCTCGGGACGGCCGGCGTGCAGCGCCTGGTGTACGGCGTTGTGCTCGGAGTCGACGGGGAGGATCTCGCCGCCGTGCTCGCGCGCGGTGTGCGTCATGACATCGCCCGCGGCGACGAGCACTTCCTTGTTCGCGATGCCGACGCGCTTGCCGTGGCGCAGCGCGGCGTGGACCGGCGGGATGCCGGCGGCGCCGACGATCGCCGCGATCACGGTGTCGGCGGACGACAGCGAGGCGACGGCGCACGCGCCTTCGATGCCGGGCACGATCTCGGAAAGGGGATCCTTCTCTGCGCTCAGGATGACCCGGAGGCGCGCAGCATCTTCGGCACTGCGAACGGAAACGAGCTCCGGCCGGTATCGCTCGATCTGCTCGGCGAGCAGCTCGATGTTCGAGCCGGCCGCGAGACCGACGACGCGCAGGCGGTCGGCGAATGCGTCGACGACCGCGAGCGTGCTGCGGCCGACACTGCCGGTCGATCCGAGGATGGAAATGTGTCGCATCTCAGGCAGACATGATGTTCAGAGTGCGGAAACCGTGCACGATCAGCGTCCAGTAGCAGTAGAGGATCGGCGCCGTGAACAGGATCGAGTCGAAGCGGTCGAGGAAGCCGCCGTGGCCGGGGATCAGCGTGCCGGAGTCCTTCACGTCGGCAGAGCGCTTCCACATCGACTCCGCGAGGTCGCCGACGACGCCGGCGAACGAGAGGATCACGCCGGCGATGATCGCGTGATGCAGCGGAAACTCGTGGAAGAACGTCATCTGGATGACCACCGCGGTGATGACCGAGGTCACGATTCCGCCAGCGAGTCCTTCGATGGTCTTCTTCGGGCTGATGCGCGGCGAGAGCTTGTGTTTGCCGAGCGTCCTGCCGACGTAGTACGCGCCGCTGTCGCCGAGCCAGACCACGAGCAAAAGGAAGTACACCAGCTTCCAGCCGACGGGGAAATCGTTGCGCAGGCGGATGAGCGAGCCGCCGAGCATGCCGACGTACGTCGTCGCCAGCACGGCGATCGCGCTGGAGGGCAGCGAGTCCTGCAGCGGCTTGCGGCTGAAGACGTAGGACGCGGGGATGATCAGCAGCGCGGCGAACATCCCGATCTCGACCGAGAGGTCGTGCAGGATGAACGCGGCCATGATGAAGAGCATGATCGCGATGCAGAGCGCGATCGGGAGGTCGTAGCCCTTGGCCTTGCCGAGAGAGAGAAACTCGTGGAGCGCGAGCACGGCGATCAGCGCCATCGCGCCGTCGAATACGTACTCGTGTCCCCAGCCGACGATCCAGATGGCGATCGGAGCCGCGATCAGGGCCGTGATCTCGCGCGCGAAACGCATGTCTAGGACGCGCCCGAGTCTTCCGCCTCGACGAACATTTCGCGATCTCCTTTTTCCGCCGCAGACTCCACCCCGCCGTAGCGCCGGTCGCGCGACTGGAAGTCGATGATGGCCTCGAACAGATGGCGGCGGCGGAAGTCGGGCCAGAGGACTTTGGTGACGTGGATCTCGGCGTAGGCGATCTGCCAGAGCAGGAAGTTCGAGACGCGCAGCTCGCCGCTGGTGCGGATCAGCAGGTCGGGGTCGTCGACGTTGGCGGTGTAGAGGTGATCGGAGAAGAAGGCCTCGTCGATCACCGCGTCGCTCATCTCCTTTTCGCGGAGGATGGACATGATGCGGTTGCAGGTGTCGACGATCTCCGCGCGCCCGCCGTAGTTGAGCGCGATCTGAAACAGGAGGCCGCTGTTCCCGGCGGTCTTCTCCTCGGCATACCGCAGCTCGCGCTGGACGGAGGGATCGAGCCCGTCGACGCGTCCGATCGGGGTGAAGCGGATGTTGTTGTCCATCAGCGTCGCCAGCTCTTTGCGGAGGTACTCCTTGAGCAGCATCATCAGCGTGGCGACTTCGTAGCGCGGGCGCTTCCAGTTCTCGACGGAGAAGGCGTAGAGCGTCATGACGCCGAGCTCGAGGCGCGCGGCGGTCTCGACGATCTCACGCACCGAGGCGATGCCCGCGCGGTGTCCTTCGACGCGCGGCAGGCTGCGCGCGCGCGCCCAGCGGCCGTTGCCGTCCATGATCACGGCGATGTGCCGCGGGAGGCGCTGAAAGTCGATCCGGTCGAGAAGCGTCTCCTCGATCGAGCCCGGCGCGGCCAGCTTGCTCACGTCGATCACTGGAGACGGGATGTTAGCACTTCGCGGTTGCCGGGTTACCGGGCGGGTCACGCGGTCACGCGGTCCCGCGGTCACGCAGTAGAAGCCCACCGCCGTGACTGCGTGACTGCGTGACCGAGGATTCCGGCAGCAACTCAATACGCGATCTCCCGCAACACCAGCCCTTTCGCGGGCGCCGTCCAGCGCGCGGGCTGCCACACCGAATCCAGCTTCCCGTAGCCGATCTCGATCAGCGAGCCGGCGATGCGGCGGACCATGTAGCGGAGGAAGCCGTCGGCGGTGACGGTGATGCGGACGGTGCTTTCGTCGCGCGTGACGGCGATGTCCAGGATCGTCCGCACGGTCGAGCCGACTTCGGGCTCGGCGACGGTGAAGGCGGCGAAGTCGTGCGTTCCGGCGAGCGCCTGCGCGGCCTCGTGCATCCGCTCCGCGTCGAGCGGCCGCGCGACATGCGCATGCGTCTCGCTCGCGAACACGTCTGCGACTTCGGCGTTCCAGATGCGGTACTCGTACGTCTTCGCCTTCGCCTCGAAGCGCGCGTGGAAGCCGTCCGCGACCTGTTCGACACGCGTCACGCGCACGTCCGGCGGCAGGAGCTGGTTGATGCCGAGGATCAGCCCGCGCCGCGGGATGTCGAACGGGACGTCGACGTGTGCGCGCTGCGCGAGCGCGTGCACGCCCGAGTCCGTGCGGCCCGCGCCGTGCGCCCGCAGCGGCGTCTGGTACATCTTCGCCAGTGCCTCTTCCACGACCTGCTGTACGCTCAGCGCGTTTTCCTGCAGCTGCCACCCGGCGTAACGGGTGCCGAGGTACTGGATCGTGAAGAGGAGGCGCATCGGAGTGCTGCGTGCTGCGTGCTGGGTGCTGAGTGGCGGAACCGCAGCACGCAGCACCGAGCACTCAGCACTCGGTTTTATCTCATGTCGCGCGCGATGATCTGTTCGCGTGCGAAGCCGCTCACGTTCGAGATCTGATCGACCACGCCGATCGAGATCTTGTTCAGTCCCGGCTCGGTCAGCAGCTCGAGCGTGTAGGTGTAGAACTTGTTCGCGATCGTCTTCATGTCGGCGGACGAAACGTGGATCTGGTGCGACTTGCGCGCGACGTCGGACATGTCGCCGTCCTTGTTCGCGACGACGACGTACACATCGAAGCCGCCCGCGTACTCGACCTCGCCCTGCGGCAGCATCGACAGCGAAGACATCGGGATCTGGATGTCGACCGGCACGCGGAAGTAGCCGTCGTTCACCGGCATCGCCGATCCGAGGCGGGTGAGGATGTTGAGGTCGTTGTCCCTCACCTTGTACAGCAGGTTCGCGATCACGCGGTCGCTCATCTCCGCGTAGGTCGATTTTTCGACGAACGTCTGCCGCGAGCGGACGATGAGGTCCTTGCGGTTCTTCAGGCGCACCTGGAGGTAGCGCTGGCGGTCGACGCGCTCCGTGCCGGCGCGGTAGCCGAGGGAGTAGTACGACTCGAGATCGCGCTGGATGCGCTGGAACGCGAGCGCGAAATTGTTCGACTGCGTGAAGCCGATGCCGCCGGTCATGTCGGCCATCATGCGCAGCGACTCGGTGGTGTTGGACGACGCCGCCTGCGACACCGTGTTCGACACCGGCTGCGAGTACTCCGCCGACATCTCCGAGCCGCCGGTGAGGCCCGCGGCGTGGATGGTGTACATGGTGATGTCGTTCGCGTTCGCGGTCTTCGCGACGCCCTGGATCAGCGTCGTGCCGTCGTAGGTCATCGTCTCGAGCATCGTCGAGCCGCCGGTCCAGCCCTTCTCGCGCGACATCTCGTCGATCATGTAGAAGGCCTCGCGGCCCGGCTGCACGGGGAAGCCTTCGCTGGTGAGCACGAGGATCTTCTTCCCTTCGACGCCGGCGAGGGTGGTGAGCAGGCCGTTGAGCGACTGCACGCTCTGGCGGAGGTCGTGCTCGTTCGACGACGCGTAGGTGCGCGCGATACCGATCGCCTCATCGTAGTTCGTCGACTCGCGGATGCGGTCCTGCGTCGACTTCCATTCGCTCTTCGCCGCGACGCCGAGGCCCGACTCCTTCGCGATCGCGTCGAGGATGGAGATGATCTGGTTCGGGTCGCGCGTGAACGGCACGCGGATCTTCATGCTGCGGTTGTAGGTCGCGACCATGGCCTCGTCGCCGGGGCGCATGATCGTCTTCGCGAACTCCTTCATCTGCTGGAACACGCGGTTGCGGTTGAAGGGCGCGAGGGAGAGGTTGTCGACGTAGAAGATGATGCGGCGGCGGAGCTCTTCGGGGATCTCTTCGCGCGCCGGCGGCGCGGTGGGCTGGGGCACCTCGGCGGCGAGGAGGTTCTTGGCCTTGCCGCCCTGGACTTCGTAGAAGTTCGTGATCGTCTTGGCGACGCCGTTCTCGAGGACGACGAAGTCGTCCTGCGTCAGCCCGCTCACCGGGTTCCCGCGTTTGTCCGTGACCACGACGTCGACGTCGATGACGCGGACGTCGATGCTTTCCACGAGTTTGGGCTGGGGCGGGTCGACGTTGCGCTGCGCGATGAGCGGGAGTGCGCCGGCGAGCGCAAGGATGAGGGCGAGGGTGCGTTTCAAAGGTATCCTCCGGGCGTGTTCCGTGTTCTGTGACCCGTGCTGTTGCGCCTGGGCGACAAGGCACGGGTCACGGAACACGGAAAACGGGCAACGCTTCTTCGACGTTCACAGTCGCACACACGTTACGTCTCCCGTGGCGCGCGTCGTGCGAGAATACGGTGACGGATACGAAAATTCCGATGCGCGCCGCGGGACAAGTTCAAACGGGAAAACAAGATCCGCTGACCTTCTCGAAGATGGCGGGGGGCGGAAACGACTTCGTGGTGATCGATAACCGCACCGCGAAGACCGCCGAGGTGTCGGAGCTGACGCGGCGCATCTGCACGCGGCGCCTCTCCGTCGGCGCGGACGGACTCATCCTCATCGAAGGCTCGGTCCGCGCGACGTTCCGGATGCGCTATTACAACGCCGACGGCGGACTTGCCGCGTTCTGCGCGAACGGGACGCGCTGCGCGGCGCGCTTCGCGTTCCTGAACGTGATCGCCGGACGCCGCATGACCATCGAGACCGACGCCGGCATCGTCGGCGCGGAGATCGGGGAGGGCGGCGCGGTCACGCTCTCGCTCCAGCCGCCGCAGACCTTCCGCCCGCAGCGGCCGCTGGTGATCGGGGGAAAGACGATCCACGGCAGCTCGATCCTCGTCGGCGTGCCGCATTACGTCGTCTATCTCCGCGATGACCTCTGGTCCCAGGACATCGACGCGCTGGGCCGCGCGATCCGCACGCATCCCGACCTGCGCGCCGACGGCGGCGCGAACGCGAACTTCGTGGTCGTGCGCGATCCGCAGTCCATCGAGGTGCGGACGTGGGAGCGGGGGGTGGAAGGGGAGACGTTGTCGTGCGGCTCGGGGGTCGTGGCCTCGGCGGTCACGACCGCGCTGTTCGGCCGCGCGCGGTCGCCGGTGTCGGTGCTGACGCGCGGCGGGATCACGCTCGA
>Ga0134123_10000623_pt1 | contig 23343 bp, 16 predicted proteins | sample KB303_FD_96460 | JGI IMG/M metagenome (GOLD analysis project Ga0134123, IMG submission 96460) | Terrestrial soil microbial communities without Nitrogen fertilizer from Kellogg Biological Station, Michigan, USA - KB3-0-3 | ecosystem: Environmental > Terrestrial > Soil > Unclassified ...
AGCGTGTCCTCGCCGCGCGACTCGCGAGATAGACTCCGCGCGTGACGTGGTATCAGGAGTGGTTCGGCGAGGAGTATCTCGAGCTCTACTCGTACCGCGATGAGACCGAGGCGCGGCTGCAGGTGGCGTTTTTTCGCGAGCAGTGCGGCGGCGGCGGCGAACACCCCGTGCTCGACCTCGCGTGCGGGATGGGGCGGCATCTTCAGGAGCTGAAGTCCCTCGGCTGCCGCACCGTCGGCTGCGACCTTTCGTACATCCTGCTGCGCACCGGCATCCGCGAGTACGGGCCGATGCCGCTGGCGCGCGCGGACATGCGCCACCTCCCGTTCTGCGATGCCGTCTTCGGCGGGCTGGTGAACTTCTTCACCAGCTTCGGCTACTTCGCGACCGAGGATGAGAACCTGCAGGTCGTGCGCGAGATGGCGCGCGTGCTGCGCGGCGGCGCCTGTTTCCTCTTCGACTATCTCAATGTGCATCGCGAGTTGGACAAGCTCGTGCAGCGCGAGACGCGCGACACGCCCTCGGGCCGCGTGCTGATCGAGCGCTGGTTCGATCCATACGACCGCTCGTTCAACAAACGCATAACAATCGGTGAAAAGCGCTATCTCGAGCGCGTGCGGGGCTACGATCTCGACGAAATCTCGGCGATGTTTGCCGCGTGCAATCTCACGATCCGCTCCGCCTTCGGCGACTTCGACGGCTCGAAGTTCACCCCGCAGTCCCCGCGCCTGATCCTGGTCGGGAGCCGCACGCGATGAAGTTCCCGCTCGCCTGCTACCCGGGGATGAACAAGCTGGCGCTGGATTCGCCGCCCGTCGGGACCCGGAGCCCGGGACCCGGGACCCGGGCCTCGGGGATCGAAGACGCGCTCGTCGCGTCGAATGCTCGCTGGGGGATCCGCCCCGCCATCCACCCCGACGCGCTCACCATCGTCGCGGGACAGCAGGTCGGGTTCGCGGGTGGGCCGCTGTACACGCTGGCGAAGCTGGCGTCGCTGGTGCGGCTGAAGCGCGATCTCGAAAAGCAGGGGATCGCGGTCAATGCGTACTTCTGGCTCGCGACCGAGGACCACGACTTCGACGAAGTCGCGCAGCTGTACGTCCCGGCGTCGCTCGTATCGCGCGAGAAGGACGTGAACCGCCAGCGCGATCTCGTCTGTATGCGCGCGGTCCGGCAGGCCGGCGCGCGCGCCGTCGTCGGATCGCTTCCCGTCCCCGAGGCGCTGACCGCGCAGCTCCTCGCCCTCTTCGACATTCCGAGGCCCTCGTGGCTGCGCGAAGGCATCACCTTCCGCGACTCCTTCGCGGAGCTCATCGCCGGCGTCAGCGGCAACGAAGTCATCCTCATCGACGCCCTGCTCCCCGAGCTCCGCCGCGCCGGCGCCCCGCTCTTCGAGCAGATCCGTGCGCGCGAAGAAGAGATCCAGCAAACCCTCCACGAGCGCGCCCGGCAACTCGAAGCCGCCGGCTACCAGGAACAGGTCGTCCCGAGAGACGGCGACAAATACACGTTGCTGTATGAACTGAACGACGACGGTACAAGACAGCAACCCGGCAACTCAGCACCCCGGCAACCCGAAAAAACCAGCACGTCAGCTCTCACGAGACCCCTCCTCCAGGACTACGTCCTCCAGCCCGACATCTTCATCGGCGGACCCTCCGAGATCGCGTACTACGCGCAGCTGGCCCCGCTCCACGAGCTCCTCGGCATCGGCATGCCGCGCGTCGCCCTGCGCGGCCACGTCCTCGTCGCGCCGGCGCGCCTGGTGAAGGCCTTCGAACGCTACGGCCTCGACCCGTGTTCTGTATTCAGGTCCGCCGACGAGCTGCTCGCCGAGCGGGAACCGGAGGGCGTCGCGCGGATCCGCGCGATCGCGGAGGAAGCGAAGCGCGAGCTGATGCAACGCGTCGAACAAATCGGGGAGCTCGCGCTGCCCGCCGATCACTCGCTGGCCGGCTCGATCCGCCGCTCGGCCGGCCATCTCGAATACCACGCGCACAAGCTCGCCGAGCGCGCGATCAAGGGACTCGTGCGCAGGGATCGCGAACGGTACGCCGTCGTGCGCGAGCTCGTCTCCACGCTCTACCCCGACCGCCACGTGCAGGACCGCATCGCGAGCTGGTTCGCGTACCGCATTCACTACCCGGATCTCTTCGAGCGCATCGTCGCAGAGGTCGAGCCGGACTCTCCGGCCGTCAGGATCGTTTCGTTATGAGCGTCATGTCAGACACAGTCGACATCATCTTCTTCGGCGCGCATCCCGACGACGTCGAGCTCTCCTGCGGCGGCACCGTGGCGAAGCTGGTGAAGGACGGGCTGCGCGTCGGCATCGTCGATCTCACGCGCGGCGAGATGGGCACGCGCGGCACGCCGCAGACGCGCAAACGCGAGGCCGCGAGCGCGGCGAAGGCCCTCGGCGCGACGTTCCGCCAGCAGCTCGACTTCGGCGACGGCAACCTGCGCACCGGCCGCGCGGAAGAGCTGGAGATCATCGCCATCCTGCGCGCGCGGCAGCCGAAGCTCGTCGTCGCTCCGTATCCCGACGACCGCCATCCCGACCACACGCGCACCGGCCGCCTCGTCACCGAGGCATCGTTCTACGCCGGACTGAAATCGCTGAAGACCGACCTGCCCGCGCATCGCCCGCAGACGGTGCTGTACTACCTGCAGAACTACATGGTCCCCCCCTCGTTCGTCGTCGACGTGACCGCGGCCTGGAAAACGAAAATGCGCTCCGTCGCCGCGTACAAGTCGCAGTTCCACGACCCGAAGTCGAAAGAGCCGCAGACCTTCATCTCCGACCCGAAGTTCCTCGAGATGATCGAAGCCCGCGGCAAACACTTCGGCGCCCTGATCGGCGTCGCGTACGGGGAGGCGTTTGTGACGAAACAGCCGCCGAGGATTGATGATTTGATCTCCGCGTATAGCGGGAGAGAAGTGACTTGAAGGGGTCGCGCGGTCACGCAGTCACGCGGTCGAAGGGCCTGCCGCGTGACCGCGCGACCGCGTGACTGCGCAACCGATGAAAATAGGCATCACCTGCTACCCCACCTTCGGCGGCTCCGGCGTCGTGGCGACGGAGCTCGGGCTCGCGCTGGCGAAGCGCGGCGATGACGTGCACTTCATCAGCTACGCGCCGCCGTCGCGGCTGAGCAGTCTGCAGGAGCGCGTGCACTTTCACGAAGTCAACGTCACGCCGTATCCGCTCTTCGATCCGTACCCGCCGTACACGCTGGCGCTGGCGACGAAGATGGCCGAGGTCGCGGCGTACGAGAAACTCGAAGTCCTGCACGTCCACTACGCGATCCCGCACGCCATCAGCGCCTATCTCGCGAAGCAGATCCTGCAGTCGAAGCTGAAAGTCATCACCACGCTGCACGGCACGGACATCACGCTCGTCGGCCGCGACGAGAGCTACCTGCCGATCACGAAGTTCGGCATCGAGGTCTCGGACGGCGTCACCGCGGTGTCGGAGTGGCTGAAGGACGAGACGGCCACGCACTTTCACACCGAGAAATCGATCGACGTGATCCCGAACTTCGTCGACGGCACGCGCTTCCGGCGCAACCCGAGCTCGTTCTGCAGCATGCTCGGCGCGCCGGGCGAGAAGCTGGTCTGCCACGTCTCGAACTTCCGCCCGGTGAAGCGCGTCATGGACGTGATCGGCGTTTTCGAGAAAACGGCGGCGGCGACGAAGAGCCGGCTGATCATGATCGGCGACGGCCCCGACCGCTCGCGCGCTGAGGCGTACTGCCGGCAGCACCGCCTCCACGACCGCGTCTCGTTCCTCGGCAACGTGCCGAACCTGGAGGAGGTCCTCGGCGCGTGCGATCTGTTCCTCCTCCCGTCCGAGACCGAGTCCTTCGGCATGGCCGCGCTCGAAGCGATGGCCTCCGAGGTCCCGGTCATCGCCTCGCGCGCCGGCGGCCTGCCCGAAGTCGTGAGCGACGGCGAGACCGGCTACCTGCTGCCGGTCGGCGACGTCGACGGGATGGCCGCCCGCGCCATCGAGATCCTCAGCGATGACGCCCTGCGCGTGCGCATGGGCCATCGCGCGCGCGAGCTCGCGCTCGACCGGTTCGAGGAGGAGAAGATCGTGCCGCGCTACCGGGAGTTGTATGAGCGTGTGATTGGCTAGGCCTGGGGTTCGTCTGGCGCCAGCATTTTCTCGATCGCAGAAGGATCGGCGAGTCCGAGCAGAATCGTCTCGATCAGTAACGCGTCCTCGGAGTCAACCGAGGCGCAGAGCTCCTCAGTGTCTCGTTCACCGGCTTTGATGCGACGAAGTGCCGCGACGAAAGGTCCCCATCCATGCTCTTCCCAGCCGCGCAAAGTCTGCTCGTGTTCCGGATCTTCCTTTTCACTTGATAACCACGAGATCGCATTGCGAATCATCGCGACGCGGTTCTTCAGTTCCTGTCGCGAACCGGGATCGTCTCGCCGCGCTTCGCGGGCCAGGCGGCGATAACCACGGGCGCGTGCCTGCAGTTCGGACAACCGTTGGCCGGTTTGAGCCACACGCATTTCATCATCGTCGATCTCTGCCAGAAGATCGTATGTGAGCCATGCATTCGCAGCGGCGGGATCGATTGTCTGCATGACTGCCAGAGCCTCCTCGGCGAACCGGCGTGCTTCGTCCAGCCGGGATTTCTCCGTTCGCAGCAGCTTTGCCATTTGGCGGAGGCATACAGTTAACGAATACGGCTGATCACCCGCGTTACGGTAAGCGACGATTGCTTTGCGATACCACGCTTCCGCGGAATCGGGTTTGCCCATCTCCTTATTGAGGACGCCCAGCTGATACCAGGTGGAGGCAGCGCCGTGACTGCCAGTGATCCAACCGTTGTGTTCCTTGATTCTCGCGGCCTCGCGGTAGTGGATCTCCGCCTCCTCCCATGCTTCGCCAGTTTGAAGCGTCACGCCGAGCTGGTGGTGGGCTACCGCTTCCATCGCCGGTTCGCGAATCTGCCGGAAAAGCTCAAGAGCATCGCGAAGACGCGCGACGGCCTCCGACAGATCACCTACGTTCATTGCCAGTGAACCGAGTTGCCCCAGCACGGCTGCTTGCGCCGGCTTATCGTCGTTTCCCTGATGTATGGCAAGTGCTGCCTGATAGACGGGTTCGGCTTCTGAGTACCGGCGCTGACTAACGAGCAAATCGGCGTATTTGGTCAGCAGCCCGCCGCGAAGCCTCTTGCTGCTGCCCGTTTGCTCAAGGTGATCGCAGAGCTCCAGAGCTTCGCGAATACGCTTCGCTGCACTTTCCAGACGCGAGCCGAAAACGAGGTACGTCGCGAGCTGGCTCAGCGTCTGTCCGCGTTGATAAGTCGCTGCATCCCCGAGTTGCGCGAGAGTTGACTCGGCGACTCGGATCGCCTCACCGACCCGGCCCGCTCGAAAAAAGTCCTCGGCGCGTGTGGCTTCGAAGACGAACCAGGAATGTGTACCAACCTGGCGGGACATCGTCTCAGCCTTGCGAGCCAACCCCTCGGTCTCATTCTGCAAGCCGAAAATCCGACCGACGAAGTGGCGAATGTTGTCGGAGAAATCGACGGCGTACGGCGCCCGGGCATCGAGTGCGTTGTGAGCGGCATGGAGCAGGTTCGGCAACTCCATCCAGGCGATCGAGCGAGTTCTTGTCGGATTGTTCGAGTCGGCGGAATACAACCCTGCGGAGAGTCCGTAGTATCTGAGCCGGTGTGCGGCTTCCAGGTGTTCTCGATCTTCCGCGCTCAGCTGTGCGCGGAGCATCGGCGCCAGCGTTGGATGAAAGCGCAGAAACGGCACGGCGACGTCAGCAACGAACAGCGGTTGAATCAGAGCAGCAGCTTCGAGCTGGTGTCGGAGGCTCGGCCAGAGAGTCGGGGGCAGCAGCGGAAGTCGGGCTTTGAGAAGCTCATCTTCGACCCATTCGTGTGTCGACGGGGCGTCGACTTGTCCTACTGGCGTGAGGTCGTTCGCGTTGCGCAAAGAGAGGATTTTTCGGAGCACGTCAATTCCAGGGTTGCCAAGCCCCGTGATTGCGATCAGATCGTCCTCGAATGCCCCGCCCTGGAACACTCCAAGACGCGGCAGAGCCTCGCGCGCTGCGTCGTCCAGCTGATCGAGCGACAGCTGAATGGACGCGAGCAGGCTCGCGGGCGTGTCTTCCGTTACCTTATTGTCCGCGGAAGAGAGCGCCAGTAATTGCTCGAGGCGCGCCCCGAGCGCGGCCGGCGGACGGGTCTTCAGTTGCTGCGCCAGGACGCGGATCGAGAGAGGATGGAACCCTACCTGATCGAACAGTGCGGTCAACTCTTCGCGGCGGGGCGGCGCGATGGTCGGTGCCGGGGGCAGGTTCATGAGGGTCGCAAACCACTCGACAGCATCGTCGGGCGCGTCGCGGCTGCCGAGGCCGTCGAGCACGATTCGCTGGTGCACATGCGTGCCACTCACCCGATACTCCGCATGACCGAAGTCCGGGCGTCGCGTGGTGCAGAGAACTCGCGATCCTCCCGCTTCCGACCACTCTACCGCCGCGTCGAGCAGCGCGTGCAATGCCGTTGAGGAAAGTGCTTCGAGATTGTCGAGAATGACCAGCACGGCTGTTTGTTTGAGCGCGTGGGTAACATCACCGGGATTCGGAAAGCTTTCTCCAAGCACAGAGCCGATGAAACTCACCGCAACGGCGACGGGATCATCGCCCTGCACGCGGGAGTAATCCACGAACACGGCGGCATCGAAGAATCGGATTCGCGTAAGCCACCGCCCCGCTTCCTGAGCGAGCGCAGTTTTGCCCTGTCCACCGAACCCGGTGATGGTGATGCGCCGTGTACGTTCGGCGAACGAGCGCTCAATACTCCAAAGCTCGCGGCGCCGCCCGAAGAAGCCGGCCTCCGGACGCTTCTCGAGATTCGTGCGAGGCGCAGCAGGTGGATCCTCGCCAGGAGGAGCCTCCAGCAGCAACGGTCCGTCCGCTCCGGGCTGATAAAGCGCCGGCAGGAACCAGTCAAAGAGCCGGAGCGGGACGCGAATCGGTCCCCGCTGAATCTCGTACTTCTCGGGATGATTTGCGAGATAACGTCGTGCATTGTCGAGCGATTCGCCGATGGTTTTGTGCCGTGCGAGCTCTTTGTAAAACTCGCCGAAGAGCGCTCGTGTCGTGTGGACGAGCACCGAATGTGTCATGGCCAGCACGGAAGGAATCCCCGTCGCAGTGAGACGTGCAGCGACGCTGCCCATCGGATGAGAGTCGGCAGCGTTCCCGATGTCCTGAACGGCGGCGGACTGACACGCGGAGAGAATCACGAGAGCGACTCGATGACGATGCAGGTTGGCGCCGAGCTTTTCCGCCGAGACGAAATCGGGATTGCCTTCTTCATCCTCGAACAGGAGATATCCGGTATTCGGCGGAAACTCGCCGCCTGCCGGCCGACGATTCGTCTCGCGCAGCAGTTCGTCTGTGCGAGCGACGCGGTTTGCGCGCGCTTTCTCGACCCGGTTCGGGAGGTCGCCTTCGCCATCGAAGATGCCATGCCCGTCAAAGTGAAGGATGTCCACAGCGGGAAGAGAGGAATCTTCGAGGCGGTTGATCAGAGCATCCAGCATCGCCCGGCGAAGAAACTCCACTTTCACCCGTCCGGGAGCATATTCGTCGAGTGCGTCGAGCACGGCCAGCGCATCGGCGCGCGGGTCGAGGAATCCCGTTTCACGCGGGCGGCTGACGACGAACAGCAGGTGTAGCGTTCCTTTCGGCGTAATTCGAAACGGCTGCCGTCCGGCCATTGAACCCGCAACACGCCGCCGAATGCTGATGCGTGGGTGTTCCATGAAGAGAAAACCGCCGGTTGGATCGTGAAGAAGTTCCCACGGAAGCGAAAGAATGGTGGGGTGATCCGCGGAGATCGTCAGCAGACGGTTCTCCGACTCCTCATCCTGAAACTCATTCAGACGCCGCTGGGATTCGCGTTCGTTGAAAACGGCGTTGAAGAGCGCTTTGCCCCATTCCGGAAGCTGCGCGGCGATACGCTGTGCCTCTTCATCATCAGGATCGCTCAGCGAGCGAGCGCCGTAGGTTTCGAGATACCACTCGAGGTCGCGGAGATCCGACTCGGTGATCGGGTTTTCGAACTTCAACGGACCGGAGCCGTCGTCCGTCGTTCCCAATCGAACGATGACCGTGCTGGTATCAGGGAAGCGCAGATTGAGTTCTAGGGACATGAACCAATGCTGAAGTAAGGCTGAAAGTTTAGCGCATCAGTAGATCTCGCTATACCGCTCGTACGAATTCATCACCTTCCGCACGTACGCCTTCGTCTCGTCGAAGTTGATCGCGCTGAGGAAGTAGTCGTCGCCCTCGGCGGGCTGGAGGCGCGTCCAGAGCGCGACCTGGTTGGGGCCGGCGTTGTAGGCGGCGGTGGCGCGGTAGCGGTTGCCGCCGAACTGTTCGGCGAGCTCGCTGATGTACTTCGCGCCGAGGCGGATGATCACGCGCGGGTCGTAGAGGTCCTCGGGGGTCACGTCGACGAGGCCGGCGTCGCGGCCGATGTCGCGCGCGGTGGTGATGATGAACTGGAGCAGCCCGCGGGCGGCGGCCTGCGACTTCGCGCGGGGGTTGAAGCGCGACTCCTCGCGCATGATCGCCAGCACGAGCGCGGGGTCGGCGTCGAAGCGCTTCGCGTCCTCGAGGACGTAGCCGAGGAAGTAGCGCGGATAGAGCAGCTGGCGCACGAGCGGGGGAAGCAGGTCGGGATGGAAGTCGCGCGGCACGGACTTCATCAGCACCTCGACCGCGTAGATCGACTCGTGCGACGCGCCGCCGCGGTTGAGCGCCAGCGCGCGGGTGAGCGCCGCGCGCGGCGGTCGCAGCGGCCATCGCGCCTCGACCGCGTCCACGGCCTCGCCGTGCAGCCCCATCGCCATCAGCAATGTGTCGCGCTCGAGGCGGCGAGACGCCGCCTGGCCAGCCGCCGGGACGGCGGCGTTCCGGAACGCCGGCGTCCCCGCCGGCTGGTCCGGCGCCGTCTCGGCGCCGCCGCGAAGCGGAAAGCGCGGCATCGGCTCCGGCGTCAGCTCCAGAATCGCGCGATACGCGGGGAGCTCGCGGTAGATCGACGCGAGCGTGCGCAGTTGCGGGGGCTGGTCCTTCGCGGGCGTGAGGAGCACGCGGTCGTGCTGGATGCGCTTCGCGAGATCGAACTTCTTCGCGGCCCCGAGCGCGCGCACCTGCGCGTCGCGCAACTGCAGCTCGCGGCTGACATCCATCGGCTCGAGGCGCTTGCGCGCGAACGAGTCGAAGTGCGACTGCGAGCGCAGGACTTCGAGATACGCGCGGATCGCCGCCGACGGATCGCGCTTCTCGAGCGCGCGTCCGCGCCAGTACGCAAACTCGGCTTCGTCGTTGTCGTCGAGCAGCTTGCGCGGCACAGCGTTGAGCGTGGGCAGCGTCGCGGCGGGATTGCCGATCGCGTAGGCCAGCGAGCCTTCGACCAGCGCGCGCTCGTTCGGCGCGAGCTTGCGGAGCAGCGCGAGATCGGCCGCGGCCTCGGCGAAGCGGCGCTGTTTGAGGCGCGTGCGCATCCGCTGCATGATCGCGGGCGTCGTCGCCGGATGTTTGCCCTTCATCGCGATCGCCATCGTCATCAGCCGCTCGGCGGTCGCGTCGTCGCCGCGGAGCTGCGCGGCGCGCGCGGCGTGCCAGAGGAACGTCGCCTTCTGCTTCGGGTCCTTCGTCGCGTTTGCGCCGCGCAGGTACGCCGCCTGGGCCTCGGCATATTTCTCGGCGCCATAGAAACTGCGGCCGTGCGCGAACTGCAGATCGTCGGAGTACGCGGCCTTCAGCGCGCCGCCGAGGATCGCGATGGCGCGGTCGAAGCGCCGGTGGTTCAGAAACGTCTCGCCGAGGAGCACCCGCTGCTGCGGGGTCAGCTTCGCGAGCAGCTCCGGCCGGTCGAGCGCGCGCACGACGCGGTCGGACGCGTCGTCGGTCGTCCCGCCCTGCAGCAGCGCGAGTCCGCGAGCCAGGCCGGCCGCGGGGCTCGCTTCCACGACCCGCGCGCTCATGTCGCGGCGCAATGCCGTCGGCGCCGAGGGAGTGATCTTCGCGATCAGATCCGTCAGGCGCGCGAGGTCCTTCAGCGACGACAGGTACGCGAGCTCGTCGTCGATCACCTCGGCGCGAACATCGGATTGCGGATACTCCGCGATCAGCGCGTTGCGATAGCGGCTCGCTTCCTCGCCCTCGGCGATCGCGGCGCGGTGATAGAGCGCGAGCTCGCGGAACGGATGGCCCTTCGCGAGAAACGGCGCGAGCTTCGCCGCCGCGTCGTCTTCCTCGCCGGCGTCGATCAGCGCGAGCGCGTGCAGGTAGCCGAGCGACCACTTCGCGTAGAGGTCGGGATGCGTCGCGTCGATCCGCGACAGAAGCTCCGCGAGGTCCTCGCCCTCGAGGCGCTCGAATACATCCGTCCACTGCTCGACCGGAGGAATGGTCGCCGGCCGCTCCGCGGCGGCCGTCTCGCTCGCGGCGGGATGCGCGACACGCTGGCGGCGCAGACGTTGCCGCACGAGGACGACGGTGAGGAGCGTGAGCGTCAGGACGAGCGCGGCGGCGATGATGAGGACAATGCGTTTGCGGCTCAGGTTTCCTCTCGGGCGAGTGTGCCCGACAGGACCGCCTGCGGAGCTCGCCTCAGGATCTCCGCTCGTGCAATCGCATAGCCAAGGATCGCGTCGACGAGCATGCGCCGCCCGTCGTGCGAGAAGAGGATCAGGATCTTCTCCTTCACCTCGCGCACCTCGACGATCTCATCCCAGCGCATCCAGCGTCCGTGCCTGCCGAGGAGCTTGAGGACGCGGTTCTCGTACTTCACGCCGAAATCGCTGAAATAGATGTGATCGCCGTACTGCATGATCGCCGCCGCCACCGTACCCAGAAACAGCAGGATCAGCCCGATCATCGGCAGCGCCTGGTAATCCTCCGGATGCGCCGCGAGGTACATGAAAAAGATCGACGCCGACCCGAACGTCGACGCGCAGGAGATGATTCGCGTGACGGGGGAGCGTTCAAAGACGAGGAGCTTTTGTTCGTTCATCGTTCGCTGTCTCAGTAAAACATACGGAAAGCGTTCGGAATGTCACAGGTTGCGCGGTCACGCGGTGACCTCCAGCTGCGTGACCGCGCGACCGCGTGACTGCGTGACCGCCTGTTACAATCCCGCCCCTTATGCGTTGGAGCCGTTACTTCATCAACACGTTGCGCGAGGTGCCCGCGGACGCGGACGTGATCAGCCAGAAACTGATGATGCGCGCGGGGATGATCCGCAAGGTCGCGGCGGGGATTTATACCTACCTGCCGCTCGGACTGCGCTCGATCCACAAGCTGGAGACCATCGTTCGCCAGGAAATGAACCGCGCCGGCGCGGTGGAGCTGCTGATGCCCGCCATCCAGCCGGCTGAGCTGTGGATGGAGTCGGGGCGCTGGCAGAAGTACGGGAAGGAGCTGCTGCGGATCAAGGACCGCCACGAGCGCGATTTCGTCTTCGGCCCGACCCATGAGGAAGTGATCACCGAGACGGTGCGCGATTCCGTCAACTCCTACCGCCAGCTGCCGATCAACCTCTACCAAATTCAGACCAAGTTCCGCGACGAAGTCCGGCCGCGCTTCGGCCTCATGCGCGGCCGCGAGTTCATCATGAAGGACGCGTACTCCTTCCACGCGACCCGCGAGTCGCTGGACGAGACCTACGAGGCCATGCGCGGGGCCTACAGCGCAATCTTCCATCGCTGTTCGTTAGACCACGTACCCGTCGAAGCCGATACCGGCAATATCGGCGGGTCGGCGTCGCACGAGTTCATGGTCCTCGCGCAGTCGGGCGAGGACGCGGTGGTGAGCTGCCCGAACTGCAGGTACGGGGCGAACATCGAGAAGGCGACGTCGAAGTTCTTCGACGACGAGCCGGAGCCGCCGGCCGGCGCTGCCATCGCCGAGCTCGCCGAGCTGCACACGCCGAAAACGCAGACGATCGACGACGTCGGCCGCTTCCTCGGCATGCCCACCGCCGAGCTGGTGAAGACGCTGGTCTTCGACACCGACCTCGGGCCGGTGATGGTCCTCGTCCGCGGCGACCGCGAGGGGAACGAGATCAAGATCAAGAACCACCTCGGCGCGCAGACGCTGGAGATGATCTCGGAAGCGCGTTTCGAGGCCGCGACGGGCGGGCCGATCGGCTACTGCGGCCCCGTCGGGACGAAGTGCGCGCGTGTGCTCGCCGACCATTCGCTGAAGGGCCGCGTGCGCTGGATCGTCGGCGGCAACAAGCCCGACACGCACCTCGACCATGCAAAGCCGGGTCGCGATTTTCCGGAGCCGGAGTACGGCGATTTCACGACCGTCGCCGCCGGCGATCCGTGCGTGCGCTGCGGTACGCCGCTCGCGCTCTACCGCGGCATCGAGGTCGGGCACGTCTTCAAGCTCGGCACGAAGTATTCGGAGTCGATGCACTGCGAGTACATCGACGAGAGCGGCCAGCGCCAGCCGATGATCATGGGCTGCTACGGTCTCGGTATCGGACGCACGGTGGCGTCGGCGGTGGAGCAGAGCCACGACGACGACGGCATCATCTGGCCGATGCCGATCGCACCGTTCGAAGTGGTGGTGACGGCGATCGGCAAAGAGGAGAACGTCGTCCGCACCGCGACGGAGATCTACGAACAGCTGCTCGCCGCCGGCGTCGACGTGCTCTTCGACGACCGCGACGAACGCCCCGGCGTGAAGTTCAAGGACGCCGATCTGATCGGCTTCCCCCTGCGCATCGCCGTCGGCGCGAAGAGCCTCGCCAACGGGCAGGTGGAGTGGAGCTGGCGGCGCGACCGGGCCAAACAGCTGGGCGGGGCGTCCGATGTCGTGGCCGCCGTCATCGAGAGTGTGCGGGCGGGGCGGGGCTGAGTCTTCGAGTCGTCAGGTCGTCGAGTCTTCAAGTGCTGACGGCTCGACGACTCGACGACTCGTCGACTATCCTCTTCCGATGAAGATGCGCAACGCTGCACTCCTGGCAATCGCACTGATCGCGCTGCCGCTCGGCGCCCAGAACGTCGACATCGAAGCCCTCTCCGGCCTGCAGTTCAACTTCGGCAATCCGGGTGCGCGGTCGCTCGGCATGGGCGGGGCGTTTCTGGGGCTGGCGGACGATGCGTCGGCTGCGGAGGCGAATCCGGCGGGGTTGACGATTCTGCGCAAGCCGGAGTTTTCGGTCGAGTTGCGCAACTACGAAGAGCAGCAGATTTTCACGACCAGCGGCACCTTCCCCGAGATCGAGCGGACGCCGTTCACGCATTACAGCAACCGCGTCGTCCCGACGTTCGCCAGCGCGGTCTTTCCGTGGAAGAAGCTCACGCTCGGCGCGTACTACCACGAGCCGCTGAACAACAAGGGCGGCGGGGTCGTGTTCCCGCAGTTCGACGAGCTCACCGGCCGGCTCCAGAAACAGCTCCCGAACTTCTTCCTTCCCTCCGCGGGCGGCAACCCGATCACCGAGGACCAGTGTGAGGCGCTGCGGCGCTCGACGAACAACCCGCTCGCGTGCGTCGAGTACCGGGTCGATCCGTTCATCTCGGCGCTGGAGGTGCGGCAGCGGACGTTCGGCATCGCGGCCGCGTGGCAGCTGCATCCGAAGTTCTCCATCGGCGTCACCGGCCGCTATCAGCGCTTCCGCGAAGCGGCGTTCACGTTCCGCTTCGACCAGTTCTTCAATGCGAGCACCGTCTCCGTGCAGGCGACGGCGGCCGAGAAGAGCGGCGAAGTCGTGATCGAGGAAGTGGACGACGTCACGTACGCCGTCGGATTCAAGTACGCGCCGACGGACAAGCTGAGCTTCGGCGGCGTCTACAAGAAGGGCCCGAAGTTCACCGCGCCGCTGTTCTTCCAGGGGGCGGCCACGAATTTCGACTTCATCAGGCTGGTCGACACTTCGTTCCATATTCCCGACGTGGCCGGTCTCGGCGTGTCGTTCCGTCCGATCCCCGTGCTGACGCTCAACGTCGACGCGGTGCACGTGAAGTATTCGAACCTCGCCGACGACTTCGTGGCCTCGGTGGCGGACGTGCGCGAGCTGACCGATCCGTTCGGCGCGGACGACGTGACGGAGATCCACGTCGGCGCGGAGTATTTCTTCGCGACGAAGATCCCGGTGGCGATCCGGGCCGGCTGGTGGCGCGATCCCGCGCATTCGCTCGAGTGGCGCGGCCCGCTCAACCGCCCCGACTTCATCGCCGAGGCGATGCTGTTTCCGGAAGGCGAGACGCAGAACCACGTCTCGTTCGGCGCCGGCCTCGCCTGGCCGCGCTTCCAGATCGACTTCGCCTACGACACCTCGGAGACGTACAAGGTCGCGTCGCTATCGATGGTCACGCGCTTCTAACGGCAGCGGCACATCCATCAGCTCGAACCGCTCCCAGCCCCGGAAATCGTAATGCCACCACTCGGAGGGGAGCGGGTCGAAGCCGTGCTTCTCCATCGCCTCGCGCAGCAGCGCGCGGTTCGCGATCGCATCCGCCGGCAGGTCGTTGAAGTCGTGGCGCGCGCGCGTGGTGAAGTCGTCGTACGGCGTCGGCATCGCGAGCTCGGCGCCGGTGCGGAGATCGATCAGTGTGAGGTCGACGGCGGCGCCGCGATTGTGGCGTGAGCCTTTGGCGGGATCGGCGACGTAGTCGGGGTTTTTGATCGGCTCCCACATCCGCTCGGTCACGCGATACGGACGGTAGGCGTCGAAGACCTTGATGCCGAGGCCGTGCGAAGCGAGCTCGCGCTGCACTTCGGAGAGAGAGCGCGCCGCGGGAGCGCGGAGATACGCCTTCGCGACCGGGTACAGCGGCTCCTTCATGAAGTTGTTGGCGGTCGCGTAGCGGATGTCGAGCGGAATCCCGAGCGTCTCGAGGTCGACGAGGCGCTTCTCGGGATCGCGCTTCGCGAGGCGCTCGTACGTCGCGAAATCGGGGACGACGTACAGGCCGTAGCGATTCGCGGGAATCGTCGCGCAGGCGACGACCGCGATTGCGGCGAAGCAAACGAATTGCTTCAGGTCCACCGTAAAGTCGTCGAGTCTTCGAGTCGTCAAGCCGACGAGTAGTCTACCGCCCGCCTGACGACTCGACGACACGACGACTCGTCGACTAATGTACCCGCGTGGAGCTCGACATCTTCTTCTCGATCTGCCAGACCGAAGTGAACGGCTACCTGCCGTCGGAGCGGGTGATGTTCGAGAACTTCTTCGAGCAGGTCGAGCTGGCGGACCGCCTCGGCTTCGGCACGGCGTGGGTGGCGGAATCGCATCTCTCGACGGAGACGCAGAAAACGAATCCCGGCGCGGTGATCCCGCACTTCGTCGGCGAGATCGGGCTGAACACGGACATCCTCCAGCTCGGCCATCGCGTGTTCTCGCGGACGAAGCGCATCGGCATCGGCTCGGCGATCATGAACATCCTCTGCAACGGCGGACCGGTCGCGGCGGCGGAGCGGATCAAAACGTTTCTCGCGCTGCACGGGCTCGACCCCGAGGAGAAGCGGACGCTGACCGTCGGCTTCGCGTCGGGACGCTTCCCGTTCATCAACGTGCCGTACGGGATCGTGCCGCGCGACGCGGTCGAGGCGGCGGCGTGGCCGGTGGTGAAGAACAGGATCTTCGAGGAGGCGACGGAGATTTTCCTGCGCCTGCTGAAGGGCGAGACGCTCAACTCCGGGATGATCGTCCCGCGCGCGCTGCAGCGCTCCGACTTCCGCAAGGAGGAAGACTGGCAGCGCGTGGTCGAGGCGTACGGGCAGTATGCCGACGCGATCCCCGTCGAACCGCGCTGGCGCTTCCCGAACCTGAAGATCGTGCCGCAGGAGTCGCGCATGGATCTGCTGCGGCTCTCGATCGGCTCGCACGATCCGGCGACGCAGATCTTCGCGAACACGATCCTGCCGGTCGGCGTGTTCAATCTCTCGATCACGCCCGGCGACGAGATCGAGAAGACGAACGAGCGGATGCGCGACCACTACCACCCGGACGGCGGCGGCTGGCAGCGCCGTCTCATGCCGCGCACGGTCCTCGTGTTCATCAACGACGACGCGGCCAAAGCCGCCGAGGAAGCGCGCGACGCGCTGTCGAACTACTGGCGCGCCCTCGAAGGCACCCTCGACGAGGAGAAAGTCCGCCGCGCCACCAACAACGCCCTCGTCGGCGACCCCCCCGCCATCGCCGCCCAGATGCGCCAGCGCTTCCACCCCGAGGACCGGCTGATGCTGTGGTTTGACTTTAATAATCATGATTCGGGGAGGGTGATGAGGAACATGAGTGACTTTATGGAGCGCGTTGTGCCGATGGCAGTCTCATAGTCTCCTGGTCTCAGAGTCTCATAGGCCCACCGCCCAGGCCGCATCTCTTCTATGAGACTGTGAGACTCTGAGACTATGAGACTCTTCCCACGATGACCATCACCGAGCCCCCCACCCAGGCCTTCGACGAAACCGCCGCGGTGAACTTCGCCCGTGCCATGCCGAACTGGCAGCCGCTGGTGGAGTATCGGCGCAATGGGGTGGCGGAGAACACGATTCATGGGGCGGTGTCGTGGGTGTCGGGGAAGAACCTCATCTACTCGTTCGGCGGGAACGTCGAGGTCTACGGGCGGTCGATGGTGAAGCCGATCATGATGAAGGTGTTCGTGAAGGAATTCGCGAGCGCGCTCAGCAGCGAACAGAAAGCCATCTCCGTCGCGTCGCATAACGGCGATGCGGAGCATGTCGCCACGGCGCGCTCGATTCTGCTCGAGGGCGAGTGGGGGATGATGCAGGCGCCGCTCGACGTGCCGCTGGTGCAGTTCGGGCGGCAGGTGCGGCGCCCGCGGCGCTGGTATCACTGCTGTTCCGGCGAGCACGCGGCGATCCTGCGCGGCTGCAGGTTGAAGGGCTGGCGGCGCGTCGGCTACGTCTGGCCGCATCATCCGTTTTTCCAGGACTACCTCCGCTATCTCCGCGGCGTGCTCGCGCCCGACTGGACGGACGGCACGATCGCGAAGGACGGCTGCGGCCTGCCGACGGTCTCGATGACCGTCACCGATCTCGCGAAGCTCTTCGCGAACCTCGTCACCGAGAAAGACGAGGACTGGATCTGGCACGCGATGGTCGCGCATCCCGATCTCATCGGCGGCTTCAATCGCCTCGACTCGACGATCCTCAAGGCCTGCGGCGGGCGCGTGCTCGCGAAGGAAGGCGCCGACGGACTGCTCGGCCTCTCGATCGAGCATCCCGAGTATCCGGAGGGCCTCGGCGTGGTGGTGAAGATCGCGCACGGCTGGAACCCGCAGGCGACGTGGTACATCGCGCGCTACATCCTCGGCGTCCTCGGGTTCGAGTTCCGCAATCCCTACAAGCTGCGGCGGCAGAAACCGTTCATCGTCCCCGAGGTCATCCCGCCGAATCTGAGGGACCGCATGGCGAAGATCGTCCCGTGGGACTCGTGGGACCCGGACATCGACCGGTGGGAGTTCGATCCGGAGGAGTATGTTGCGCCTCGCTAACTTCATCGACGGCGAGTTTGTCCCGCCGCATGGCGGCGCGTACTTCGACGACTTCGAGCCCGCGAGCGGCAACGTCATCGCGCAGATCCCCGACAGCGACCGCGCGGACGTCGACGCCGCGGTCGCGGCGGCGAAGGCGGCCTTTCCAGCGTGGAGCCGCACGCCCGCGGAACAGCGCTCGCGCGTGCTGCTGAAGCTCGCGGACCTGATCGAACAGAACCTCGAGGCGCTCGCGTGTCTCGAGAGCCGCGACAACGGCAAGCCGGTCTCGCTCGCGCGCCGGCTCGACATCCCGCGCGCGTCGGCGAACTTCCGCTTCTTCGCCACCGCGATCCTGCATCACGCCAGCGAGGCCCACGTCACCGACGCCGCCGCGCTCAACTACACGCTGCGCCAGCCGCTCGGCGTCGCGGGGCTCATCTCGCCGTGGAACCTGCCGCTCTATCTGCTGTCCTGGAAGATCGCGCCGGCGATCGCGGCGGGAAACACCTGCATCGCGAAGCCGTCCGAGCTCACGCCGCTGACCGCGAACCGGCTTGCGGAGCTGACGCTCGAGGCGGGCCTGCCGCCGGGCGTCGTCAACATCGTGCACGGCTACGGACCGAAGGCGGGCGCCGCGATCTGCGAGCATCCCGACGTGCCGCTGATCTCGTTCACCGGCGGCACGGTCACCGGCGGGCGAGTGGCAGCGACCGCCGCGCCGATGTTCAAGAAGCTCTCGCTGGAGCTCGGCGGAAAAAATCCGAACGTCATCTTCGCGGACGCCGATCTCGAGCAGGCCATGTCGACGACGCTCCGCTCGAGCTTCTGGAACCAGGGCGAGATCTGTCTCTGCGGCTCGCGCATCTTCGTCGAGCGCTCGATCTACGACGAGTTCGTGGAGCGGTTCGCGCAGGCCGCGCCGGAGCTGCGGCTCGGCGATCCTTCCGACGAGCAGACGCAGGTCGGCGCGCTGATCAGCGAGGCGCACCTGCAGAAGGTGCTCGGCTACATCGACCTCGCGAAGGAAGAAGGCGGGACCATCGTCGCGGGCGGCAGGCGCGTCGACCGTCCCGGCTGGTTCGTCGAGCCGACGGTGATCACGGGCCTCGGATGCGACCGCCGCGTGATGCAGGAGGAGATCTTCGGCCCCGTCGTCACCATCACGCCGTTCGACGGCGAGGACGAGGCGATCGCCTTCGCGAACTCGACGCGCTACGGCCTCTCGGCGACGGTCTGGACGAGCGATCTGAAACGCGCGCACCGCGTCGCCGCCTCGCTCGACGCCGGGACGATCTGGATCAACTGCTGGCTCCTGCGCGACCTCCGCGTGCCCTTTGGCGGCATGAAGGACAGCGGCGTGGGGCGCGAGGGCGGCTTCGAGTCGCTGAATTTTTTCACGGAGGCGAAGAATGTCTGCGTCAAACTGGATTGACGCCGTACCCGTGGCCGCGGAATCGGATGCCGCGAACACCGAGGCCGCGCGCTGGAGCGTCGCCACGCGCGTCGCGTTCCGTTTCACCTTCGCCTACCTCGTCCTCTACAACTTCCCGTTCCCGTTCGACTTGTTTCCCTTCACCGAATCGCTGGCGAATCGGTACTTCGATCTCTGGATCAGGCTGATTCCCGCCGTCGCGGTGCGCGTCTTCGGCGTTCACGCCGATGTTCTTCCGAACGGCAGCGGTGATACGACCTTCAACTACATCCAGGTCTTCTGCTTCGCGATCCTTGCGGCGGCGGTGACGGTGCTGTGGTCGCTGCTCGACCGCAGGCGCGCGAGCTACACGCGGCTGCATGAATGGCTGCGCGTGTACATCCGTTTCGCGCTCGGCTCGGCGATGATCTCGTACGGCGCGGTGAAGGTGATCCAGTCGCAGTTTCCGCCGCCGACGCTCGACCGGCTCGTGCAGCCGTTCGGCGACGCGTCGCCGATGGGGATCCTCTGGACGTTCATGGGCGCGTCGGCGGCGTACAACGTGTTCAGCGGAGCGGGGGAGATGCTGGGAGGCATCCTGCTGCTGATCCGCCGGACGACTCTCCTCGGCGCGCTGGTCAGCAGCGCCGTGCTGGCCAACATCGTGGCGCTGAATTTCTTCTACGACGTGCCGGTGAAGCTCTACTCGCTGCACCTGCTGGCGATGGCCGGTTTTCTCGCCGTACCCGATCTGCGCCGGATGTTCGAGTTCTTCATCCGGCACAAACCGGCGGATCTCTTTTCCGCGAAATGGCGGCGCACCGCAGCGATGGTGCTGAGCACCGCCGTCCTCATCCTCCTCGTCGTCTTCCAGCTGCAGCGCGCGCAGGCCAGCCGCAAACAGTGGGGCGATCTCTCGCCGCGCTCGCCGCTGCGCGGAATCTGGAACGTCGACTCTCTGACGGCGAACGGCGTCGACCGTCCGCCGCTCGTCACCGACGCGAAGCGCTGGCGGCGGATGGTCTTCGATGGCGCGCAGGTCGTCGCGATCCAGACGATGGACGACCACCGGCAGCGCTATGTCCTCGCGCTCGACGAGCGAAACCACACCATGAATCTGAAGAAGCGCGAGGAGACCTCGTCGGTCAGCTTCGAGTATCGCCGTCCCGATCCGAATACGCTGATCGTCGACGGAACCATGAACGGCGAGAAACTGCACGCAACCATGCACCGCGCCGACGCGCGCGCGTTCCTGCTGACCACGCGCGGCTTTCATTGGATCAACGAGTACCCGTTCAATCGATGAGAGAATCGACCATGAGCAAAGGCGAGATCATCGGCGGCCTCCTCGCGCCCCATCCTCCTCACATCGTGTACGGCGACAACCACTGGCGCAACGAGCCGCGCTCGGAGTGCGGATGGGAGGTGCTGCGCTGGGGCTATGAGCGCGCGCGCAAGCATTTCCTGGCGAAGAAGCCGGACGTGTTCCTCGTGCACTCGCCGCACTGGCAGACCGTCATCGGGCATCACTTTCTCGGACTACCGGAGTTCCACGGCCTCTCCGTCGATCCGATCTTCCCGAACCTTTTCCGCTTTCAGTACGACGTGAAAGTCGACGTGGAGCTGGCCGAATTGATCGCCGAGGAAGGGCGAAAGGACGGGCTCATCACGAAGATGATGCGCAACCCGAACTTCCGCGTGGACTACGGGACCATCGTCTCGTGTCACATGATGAATCCCGACTGGGACATCCCGATCGTCGGCATCTCCTCGAACAACTCGCCCTACTACTTCTCGAATGAAATGGGCCAGGCGCAGATGGTCCGGCTCGGGCAGGCGACGCGGCGTGCGATCGAGCGGAGCGGCCGGCGCGCGGTGCTGCTGGCGTCGAACACGCTGTCCCACCGGCACTTCACCACCGAGCCCGACATCCCCGAGGACATGTCGCGGGAACATGTGTACGAACACTCGGGATACCTGTGGGACATGCAGGTGCTCGACCTGATGCGCAGCGGCCGCACGAAAGAACTGATCGCGATCCTGCCGGAGTTCATGGACCACGCCGTGTCGGAAGTGAAAGCCGGCTCGCTCGCCTGGATGCTGTCCGCGCTGAACTTCCCCGACTACCCGGGCGAGGTGTACGGCTACTGGACCGTCATCGGCACCGGCAACGCCGTCGTAGGCTGGGACCCGCAGCTGCGCGAGGCCGCGACGACGCAAGGCGCCCCGGCTTAGGGCGCGCCACCCTCATCCGCCTTCGGCACCTTCTCCCTCACGGAGGGAGAAGGGATTCCCAGCGTCCCTCGCCCCGCAGCGCGGGGAGAGGGTGCCGAAGGCGGGTGAGGGGCGTTACGGTTTCCTCGCCACCGCCACAATGCTCAGGCCCGCGCGCGGCGCGGGGCCTTCGAGCGCGCGGAAGAGCGGGACGAGCGAGTCGAAGATGCGCGACTGCGCGGCGGGGACGTGGCGGCGGCGGAAGACGCGGCCGTTCATCCACCACGCGAACCGGCCGAACCAGTTCTGATGCACGGCCTTCTCCACCGCGAACCCCGCCCTGCGCAGTTTCTCCTGCGCCTCGTCGAGCGAGTAGCGGCGGTGATGGCCGACGGCCGAGTCCATCGTGCCGAACAGCGACTGGTCCGCGGGGACGAACAGGAGCAGCCGCCCGCCCGGGCGCAGCAGCTCGAACATCCGCGTCAGCGCGCCGGCGTCGTCTTCGATGTGCTCGAGGACGTTGAGGCAGACGATGGTGTCGAAGTCGTAGCGGCGCAGGGCGAGGCACTCGTCGTTCTCGAGGTCGAGCGGCTCGACCTCGATCGTCGGCACGTGCGCGAAGCGGTTGCGCAGCGCGTGGAGGTACGGCGTCTCCGCGTCCGTGGCGACGATGAGCTCGCGCCCGTAGAGCAGCCGCGTCATGTTGCCGGTGCCCGATCCGACTTCGAGGATCCGGTTGCCGATCCGGCCGTCGAAGCCGTCGAGGATCCAGCGGTTGTAGTTCTTCAGGCGCCCCATCCGCTCGAGCGTGAGCCAGCCGCCGGGCTCGGAGTCGTCGCGCACGAAGAAGCCGTGCTTGAGGATGGTCCAGATCGCGCTGACGCCGTCCTTCCAGTTGATCTTCTTCCCTTCCCAGTAGTCGCGGCCGCGATACGAGATCGGCACTTCGTAGATCCGGTACCCGCGCCGCGCGACCTTGACCGTGACCTCGGGCTCGAAGCCGAAGCGGTTGGAGGTGAGACGGATCGACTGGATGACGTCGCGGCGGAAGACCTTGTAGCAGGTCTCCATGTCGGTGAGGTTGAGGTTGGTGGTGACGTTCGAGAGCCAGGTGAGCAGTCCGTTCCCGACCGTGTGCCAGTACATCATCACGCGGCGCGGATAGCCGGCGAAGCGGGAGCCGTAGACGACGTCGGCGTCGCCGGCGACGATCGGCTCGATCAGCTTCGGGTACTCATCGGGGTTGTACTCGAGGTCCGCGTCCTGGATGAGCACGATCTCGCCGCGCGCTTCCTGAATGCCGCGGCGCAGCGCGGCGCCCTTGCCCTGGTTCTCCGGCTGCAGCAGCACGCGGAGCGCGGGCTCGCGCGTGGCAAGTTCGGTAACGATCTCATATGATCCATCGGTCGAGCGATCGTCCACGACGATGACTTCCTTCGGGATCGGGACCGCGAGGACGCGACGCAGAAGCTCGGCGACCGTCGAGCGCTCGTTGAAGCAGGGAACGATCACAGAAAGGAGTGGGGAAGGTTGCTCCATCGCGCGTATATCGTACCCGGGCAGCCGCATATTCTCCTCGCCGCGGACCGCAACGAAGGATGGGCGGCGCTGCGCCGCGCGTATGAAGCGGCCGGCCGCGAGATCGCGGAGAGCGGCGCGGAGCTGATGCTCGTCTATTCGACGCAGTGGTTCTCCGTCATCGGGCATCTGTTTCAGGTCGATCCGAAGCCGGCGTGGACGCTCGTTGATCAGAACTGGTACGAGCTCGGCGAGATCCCGTATGAGTTCCGCGTCGATCCGGAGTTCGGAAAGCTCTACGCGCGGCTGTGCAAGGCGCACGGGATGCAGGCCGCGACGGTCGCGTATCACGGCTTTCCGATCGATACCGGGACCGTGGTCGCGCTGAAGCTGCTGAATCCGGACAACGCGATTCCGGCGTCGGTGGTGTCGTGCAACATCTACGCGGAGCGCGAGGAAACCCGCGCTCTCGGATACGCGGCGCGCGCGGCCATCGAGTCATACGGCAAGAAGACGGTCGTGGTGGTGGTGACGAATCTCTCCAACCGCTACGAAGTCGCGGACATCGATCCCGCGCACGACCGCATCTCCTCGCAGAAGGACGATGAGTGGAACCGCAAGATCCTCGAGATGCTCGGCGAAGGGCGGCTCGAGGACGTGGCGCAGGTCGCGCGCGACTTCGCGCG